>JAESGI010000268.1_pt1 | contig 26031 bp, 26 predicted proteins | sample 9269671 | NCBI WGS metagenome assembly JAESGI01 (sample SAMN14515641, study PRJNA621666) | algae metagenome | isolation source: Nostoc indistinguendum CM1-VF10 and co-occurring heterotrophs from gravelly... | place: USA: Clark Mountains, San Bernardino, California | collected 1998-06-05 | reverse complement strand
CAATTCAAGAGACTTAATACTACTTCTTCTCATTAAGTCTCTTAACTTTTTAATTCAATTTAGTTCTTATGTACTACTCTGTCAGCTTTTTGTTGATGTGTGACAGTTAGGGTGCGGAAGGTGGGTTGTAAGTGCCTTATCTGCAACTGTTTGACTCTGCGCTAGTAGTCCGCCAAGGAAACTTTGCATGGTGGCTAGCTCCAAGGGCGGAGGAGCAGAGGAGCAGAGGAGCAGAGGGGAAAGAACTTGGTATTTGAACTCTCCTCTGCACCCCTGCACCCCTGCTCCTCTGCCTGCCCCCACCTAACATTTTTGGGTTGGCAGACTACTAGACTCTTCGCCAAAATCTACTTGACAACATATTTATATTTACCAAATTAATTGTCAGCAGATTTTGCAGAACTACAAGTAACTGGTGACTGCTGCCAGTTTTTGTGGGGAGTGCCAGTAGATGCGTTGGCTGTAAGTACTATCTCACCTTTAGTATTAATTCCCCACCCAGTAGCTTCGACAATCGGTGCTGGTGGTGTGGGGATAGGGGGCTTTTCTTTGATAGTTTGCTGAGAGTTAATATCATTGCTTGGGTCCAGAGTTGCCCACTCTGGTCGAACTATATTGCTACTAAAAGCTTCTCTGGGGTTAGGAGGTAAACCACCGCGTCCAGTAATGATAAAGCTGTTCTGAGCATAACCTGGACTGTAACAGCCCTGGGCTATCTGAGTGTCTACGGCTACTGTGGGTAGTTCAACTAAGCCACTGTTGGGGTCAACGTCAGGTGTGTTGAGTTCTACAGTCCCTTGTGTACCAAATTCTGAACTAGCAGTGATGTCACTCAAGAGAGTTGGACTTTCACGAAACTTAATACCGTAAATGCCGTTCGCTTTGATATTTACTCTCCCACCCGCACCTGAAAAAGCATTAGCGCTGATATCGCTGTTTTCACCAGGCACGGCAACGATGAAGCCCGACGGTGCGTTGATAATGATGTTACCGCCGTTTCCACCCCTCCGGTCTGTGCCTGCGGTGGTGGATATTTCACTACCGCCACGCAATAGTAAAAGATCATCGACAGTTAAATTGATGTTTCCACCATCACCAGAATTGCTTGTTGCTGCAATAAATCCTTGGTTATCAAGTGCTGTGGAACCAGAATTAATATGAATATCTCCGGCTTTCCCCTGACCCTCACTGCTGGTACTTACTCCCCCACCATTACTTAAAGAAAAATCATTTGTGATCACGTTAATATTACCACCATAGCCTATTGAACCTTTTTCGGTGTTAGCAAATAATCCGGTATCTGTTCCAGATAAGCTGATCTGGTCACGGATTTCTAAGTTAATATTTCCGGCTGGGGCATTCCCGAAGGTTGCAGTTAATAATTGTGCGCCATTATTAGCTATTAAATTATTAGCATTGACCTGAATATTACCCCCTTTACCAGTGCTATTATTAGAAGCTGATATTTTCACACCATCATTGATGTTTAAGTTTTGAGTGGTAATTTGAATATTACCTGCCTCACCTGTACCTGTACTTTCTACTGTTAATTTGCCTTGACCTGCAACGTTAATAGTTTCTGGTGCTGCAAGAATTAAGTCACCACCTTTACCACTGGCAGAAGTGGAAGCGGAAATAGTGGAATTAGGGAAAAGGGTAATGTCTAAATCGGGCTGGTTTTGATAAGGATTAAGTTTTAGTGTGCCTGCGGGTGCTTCTCCTTGGGTTTCAGCAAAAACACCAACAATACCCGCTAGGTCTATCTTAGAGGCGTTTAAGGTGATACTGCCACCACCTTCGGTATTAGTGGCTGTTTTAGTCGCAGTTGCAGTGATACGAGCAGTATCGGATATGCTAAGGCTAGGAGTATTAACAATGATATCCCCGGCTTTACCTGCACCGCTAGTTTCCACAGAGAGGGTGGGGGCAAAGTCTTGAACACCAATACCAAGATTAACTTTATTGGGCGCGTTGATGGTGATTGTCCCGCCATTACCGATGCCTGTGGTTGTGGCGAAGATTTTCCCAGCATTAGCTACTGTTAAGGTAGGAGTGTTGAGGGTGATGTCTCCGGCTTTTCCATCTGCTGTCGTGGAAGCTGAAATTTCTGAAGCATCTGTAAGGACTAAGTTATTGGCATTAATTTCAATATTGCCTGCTTTTCCTTGACTGCTAGTGTTGCTTGTAATTTTACTAATATTATTGTTATTGAAGGTGACAGTACCAGGACTGGTGATAGTTATGTTTCCTGCAGGGTCGCTGCCTTTGGTGTCACTTTCAATGCGACTATTGTTAAAGGTGAGATTACCTCTACTGGTAAAAGTTGCATTCCCTGATTGACCTACTCCTCCGACATCTAGGATAATAATATCTTTTTGTGAAAATGGATTTGGATCTCTAATAGTTACCTGTTTACTGGTAATAATGTTAGTATTTGTCAGCGATAAGTCCCCAAAACCCTTAATTTCAACATCTCCAGATTTGGAGCCAGAAGACAGAGTTAAGATTTCTAAATCTGTAATTTGATTTTTAGCTGCTAAAGTAACGTTGCCACCTTGTCCTGAAACTCTGGTTTTGGAAACAGAAAATGAAGAAAAAATTGGGAACTTATACTCATTCTCTGAATTATACCTATATCTGATGCCCTTAATATTGCCCTGTGCAGTGAGTGTAATTCCCCCACCATTTCCTGCTGTGCCATTAGATGAATATGAGGAGGAGTTGAGGTCGAAAGTAGAGATATTGCCCTGTGCAGTTAGAGTAATCTTCCCACCATTTCCCGCTGTGCAGTCAAAGTTATGTCCCCACCATTTCCCGCTGTGTCATCAATTGAATTTGAAAGAGAGGAGGAGTCAAGGTATTCATGAATAGAGATATTGCCCTGTGCAGTCAAAGTTATGTCCCCACCATTTCCTCCTGTGCCAAAAGAGTAGGAGTCAAGGTATTGAGTAAAGATATTGCTCTGTGCAGTTAGAGTAATCTTCCCACCACTTCCTGCTGTGCCATCAATTGAATCTGAAACGGAGGAGGATTCAAGGGATAGAGTAGAGATATCGCCCTGTGCAGTTAGAGTAATCTTGCCACCATTTCCTCCTGTGCCAAAAGAGTTGGAGCGGATGTTTTGAATAGAGATATTGCCCTGTGCAGTCAAAGTTATGTCCCCACCATTTGCCACTATGTCTGAATTTGAATTTGAATTTGAAAAGGAGCCGGAGTTAAGGGATAGAGTAGAGATATTGCCCTGTGCAGTCAGAGTTATGTCCCCACCATTTCCTGCCGTGCCATAAGGTGAATATGAGCCGGAGCCAAGGAATAGAGTAGAGATATTGCCCTGTGCAGTCAGAATTATGTCCCCACCATTTCCTGCTATGCCATAAAGTGAATCTAAAAATGAGGGGGAGTTAAGGAATAGAGTAGAGATATTGCCTTCTGTGGCAGTTAAAGTTATATTGCCTCCCCCTAGAAAGTCGCTAGTATCAATATTACCTAATGTCAAACTCGCTCCAGAAATGCTAATATCTCTACCATTGGTTTTGATAGTGTCGGCAGTTTGCATCTGAAAATTACCAATTCCATCTCCATCAACATCAGCATTAAAAGTAAATTTACCGCTACCATTAGCTAAATTTAAGCTATTATCATTTAAAGCATTAATGGCAATATCATTTGCTGCCTGGAAAATAAGATTAGTATTTCCAGATAGCTCTTGTAACGTAGATTTATAAATTGTTGCCCGACTATTCTCTAGTGTATTTTCAGCAATAGTTATATTTTTAGTATTTAGCAATAATGTATTTGTATCTAAATTACCTCTAACTATTAAACTTTCTGCACCTGTTAAATTAATTGTCCCATTTTCTGCTGTTAATATACCTGTGTTAGAGACATTCGCTCCAAATAGAGTTATATTTTTCCCCTCCCCAACAGTTAAATTAGCTTGATTATTTATTTGGGCTTGCTGATTTTTTAAAGCATTAACAAATAACGCATTTGGTTCTATAGTTAGTAAATTACTTTTTGCTGGTTCAGTAGCACTAAATAACCCTTTCTCTCCCAACTTTATCTCATTCGCAGTTGTGGCAGTAAATGCCCCACGAATATCTAACGAGGCATTCTTACCAAAAACAATCCCCGACGGATTAATCAGAAATAAATTAGCCGTACCGTTAGCGCGAATTAACCCATCAATGTTGGAGAGTGACCCACCTGTTACTCGACTAATAATATTTTGAATATCTAGAGCATTATTAAAAGAAGCAATGCCACCAGTATTCACAGAAAACTCACCAAAACTGTGAAACAAATTACCGCCAGCTTGAGTTCCTCCAGTAATGTTAAAGGTGTCACCCTCTCTTGTGACGCTAGAGTTATTTGGTAAAGTACCATCTGGAGTTATTTGAGCGATCGCATAATCAATGGTACAAAAGCTGGCACCGAAAGCGATAGTCACTAAAGCACCCCAATGAGTAAAACCCAAACCTGACATTGCTTGCCTCCAATAAAAATAGCAGCAGCAAATTTTAGTTAAGCATAAATCAAGTTACTACCTACTAAATAGCTAGTAATTAGGCTACTAAGGTTTCACCTGAAAACTCCGGTTTTTCGCAAAAACTTGAATAATTTACAAAACTTTACTTTATAAAGTTCTTAAGCTATTGCTCCCAATCCACCAACACCCCATCCACAATCGCAATCCCCCACTGCGGAAACTTCGCCAATAGTTTTTTGATCACAATCTGCAAAGCCGGATCATCATCCCAGCATTCCTGCAAGAAATCCAAACCCCGGATTCTGCCCCGAATTCGCCGCAACTTTCAGTTATTGCATCCGCTCTGGTCGCAGCCTCATGTAACCATTTTTCACACTGTGGCACAGGCGGCGCGGAACAAGTGCTTTCAGGGCAGCATCTTACTTGTCTCATCAGTGCTTGACGCAACAATAGTCAAAGCAGACTCATCTGCTCAACAACATGTGTTTCTGCACGGGATGGGTTTAACTCTTCTGTTGCTGGCTGATCCACTAGGGCTGAAACCTCCAATTGAGTATCCCTAACCAAAACCCACGAAGGCATCTTGATATCTTGCTGATTATTCTTAACCTTTGTTTTTGCAGCCATAGCCACTGACGGAATTAGGCGCTCACGGTAAAACTTCTCTTGCAACCCGGACAATACACCAAGTACACCCAACTCTGACCACACACCTAAGTCTTCTCCATTGAGGCTAACTTGGTAGTATCCGCACTCTAAGCGCTCGCACTTTACAGGATACCCCAACTCATAACATTTCTTGATCAGACTCAATACTTGGGGTGGGTATGTGGCTGGGAATATGATTTTTTGTCCACAATTTGTGGACATTTTCTCCTTAGTAACAGTTCCTAACCCAACTTCCCCGCCCCAAAGTTTAGGCAGATATCGTTGGATAACTTCACGTCCAACTTGATGCCGATGGCAAAAATCGCCAGTTTTTTCGTAGCAGCACAATGTCATGTCATGTGAGTTTTGCTCCTGTTTTGCAACCCAAATATCAATCAGCTGCTGCCTAGAAAGCAAAATTTCGTGGAATTGGCGGGTGTATTCTTGTTCAGCATTAGTATCTGACGCTGAAGACTTCCACCATTTCAGTAGCTCTGGTGTTGGAGCAAATAAAGGTAAATGCTTGCCTTGAAAGCCTTTTGGAGGATATAGAGAGATGGAGACGGCTTCACCTCTGATTTCTCCTGCATAGTAAGAGGTAAAAATAGTCACTCCTTTTTCTCCTCATTAGCTACCTCTTGACATATAAGCTGGTGGAAACTATATTCACCCGGAATATCTTGACAATTCCAAGTTTGTAAGTATTTGTTTTGCCTGTAGTATTTCATAAGACACTCTGGTATTGAGTTTGCTGCTTAAAAGTCAACCCATTTGATATCAACCACTCGCCCTGACACAATCACGAGTTCGCATTGATTAGCAGGATCGCAGGCCCAATCAATTGCGGTTTGCCTCAATACGTCACTGCCACAATTAAGATATTTCCTCATGTCTTGTAGTACAGCTTCTTCTTCTATTACTGGAGGCTGAACTATAACGGCGATCGCAGTCAACTTTTTAGAAGAGGCAAGGGGCAGAGAGCTATTTGCGGGAGTTGTGTGGGAGGCAATATCTCTCCACCCTCCCACCTCTTCCTCTGCTTCCCGCACAGGAGCCTTTTCATTCAACTGCTCTACTTTCTCAACTTTCAAAGCCTCAATAGCTGTTTTTGCCGTTTCTAGAACGGATGCAACAGATGATTTTTTGCGACTTGGCACAGCATGAGGTGTGAAGTTCGCCCAAAATTCCCTGTCTGACTGTTTTGGTGTATTCAAATAAGCCCCAGGATTAATACAACCAAATTCATCTTTGGGCGGCTCTTGAGAAATCAGAGTAGGCAAGGCATAGTCTGCTACTTGCTCTACCATTTTGGTTAACGTGGGTGTTTGTGTTACACGTACTGATTCAGGTAATGGTATTGCTGCTCTGGCTTGAAGCGCTATCTGTTCCTCATCTTGGGTGGTGTCTAGCCCGTTCTCCCTACGGGTTTGGATGTTGACAACGCGATGAATGAAAGTCGATTGATACCATTCCCACTCAATCGCTAAGTTAGTCAGTTCATTGCGGAAGTGTTTCAGTACCTTGGCTTTATTTGCGTGCAAGTCGCCGCCATACTCCTTCATCCACCGAGTAGCGAGGGCGGTTTGAAATTCTGCATCAAGCTTGCCCTCTTCATTACGCCACGGGACATCTGGTAGCCAATCCCAAATCACCTCATTGGATTTTTTGCGTTGATTTTTCAAAAATGGGTCGGGCAGTGGCGGCGGAACATTTGCCTTCATGAGAGACTGACTTGTTGGTTGCGTAGTCTCGGATTTTTTTGGCAACAAAGTGGAGAAACTTGAATTGGGTTCTTCTATGACTTGAAATCCAAATTCTCTTTTTTCTTTTCTTTCTTGTGAGTCAATGTCAGTTTGAGAGGGATCAAGGGAGAGATCCCTTAAAGGGAGATCCTTAATTGGTAATTCCTTAATGGTAATTCCTTCGTCTGCCATTTCAGGTAGGGGTACTCCTTCCATTTCAGGTACCACTACCCCTGCCTGATTTGGTACCACACCCCTACCTGATTTGGTACTACTACCCCCACCTAATTTGGTACTACCTGATTTACCACCAGTGATTTGTTGCCTAATTTTTTCTAGATGTTTTGATGCCATCCATTGCGAATGATGTGTAATTTCATAAATTGTGGTTTTCCCTTTTCGTTCTTGGGCTATTTTGATAAACCTAGCCGCAATCAAGATTTGTAGGGTTTTCCTGACAGTCTTTTCATTCATTAAACAGATTGCTGCCATGTTAGGAATTGATTCAAAACATCCGTCTTTTCCGGCTCGTCTGACTATGTGCCCATACAAACGATATTCTTGGGGATTAAGCCCATAGTCGTCTAGAAACGATGGAACGACTATTGCAAAATCACTGCGATTGTATACAACAGAATTACTCATCTTCCCCTCTGTGTTTTGTTCTCATACTTCTTCGGACTTTGAGCATGAAAATATTGACGGTGCAGACTTAATACTTCACCGAGTTAGAACCCTGAACTATTTGTGAATATGCTTTCTTAAAAACTATTTCGCACTTTGTTTAGTGCCGAGCGATCGCTTTATCTTTTGAATTGCTGGAAAAGACTTGATCTAAAATGCTTTCAGGGTATAAGCCTACATAGCCGAACCTTGGGTCATGTATCTGTTCTACTTCTACCCCCTGCTTGCGGCATAACGCGCTAGCTTTCTTTCCCTTGCTGCCGGCTTGTGAGAGTGATATCTCAAGCCCTCGAAGTTTAGCAAAACCCATAACGCTGTACTTGTGACCACATGGGCTATTGAACCGATCTTGTTCAACTTCAACCGCTTTTAATCTTGCCAGTACTTCGTTTTGACGGCGTTCTTGTTCCAATAGCCTTTGCTCTTGTTCTGCCATCTGTTGGGCGAGTGCAGCAAGAATTTGAATCTGGGTCATGGTTCCTGGGGCAACCGAGTATCCACCTGTCTTACGAATAGAGGGCAGGACTTCATGAAACACCCAGTACTGGAAACGTTTGGCAACTGGCTTACGGGATTTAAATACAAGACGATAAAGCCCGGGTTCATTGACAGTCAACATTTCTTGCTCACCACCAAGGGTACGAACATTCTTCGTACCCTTTTCGGATGGCTCCAAAGTCTCTAGTGCTTTACTTGTATCCCTTAATTGCAAACAAGCACACACATCAGCAGGTACCCATTCTGGTTTTTCTGCTCTACCAACAAATCTAACTTCTTGAGACTCAAAGCTAAAAACTGATAGGTTAGACATAGCTATTCCTTTCTTCAGGGTTTAGTTGGGGCGATCGCTAACTTTGGACGGTGGGCGATCGCTTTTAGTTAGGAGGTTTCGCCAAATGCACTTTTAACCTCTTCAATCGCAAGTGATTCTATATTGGGTTGACACTCAATTCCCAGTACCTTAGCGATTCTGCCGAGAGTTTCCACCTTAATAGATTTATTCTTGTTGCTGGTTATTTGCCAGACAGCCGTACCTGTAACACCTGCGGCTTCACCAAGTTTTTGAAAAGATAGACCCTTCTGCTTCATTGCCTCAGCTAAATCATTCTCTAACCCTGGAACATCAATCGTAATCGTTACTTTCACTTCCATCTCCTAATTCACCTCCTTTGATTGAAGCATTAACTATTAGTTGTTGGTTGACAACTGACAGCTAATGGTTTATGGAATTTCAGAGATTAATAATGATGCCAAGGTAAGAACTGCTGCTGAATTCACCTCCTTATAGCTAAAGCATCAAAATATTAGCTATCTTCTATAAATCACAAGCTGATGGTTTATAAAAATCAAGCACAAAAATGATGTTTTTAATAGTTGACAACCATTAGCTAATGGTTTATATTATCGGTGTAAGGGCAAGGAAATGCAACCGCCTGCACCCGAACGCAAAAAGGGTTTGCAAATTACCAAACTTAACTAATTTCAATCAACCACAAAACCAAGTGCCGCCGGGACTAGCAGCCGGAAGCCTTAAACTTGTATTGCTCAAGCCACCGGAGATGATTCCGATGACCAACCAAGTCTAAAAACTGGTTGTAAAAAACTTCAATCTTTGCAGAACAAAGGCGATTGTGAACTCCTCAATCGCCTTTTAAATTGTTACCACGCGGCTATACAGAGGACACGGTAACACCCCAATATCTTCCTACAGTCTTTGTGGTGTCTGCTGTTTTGACACCATCTGATACGCTTTGCCTTGGAATTACTTTATGAGGCTTCGCCAATTCTAGATTGAGCGTTGTGCAAGCACAACGTTGTTCATGTAAATCAAAAGGCGATCGCTTGCCTGAGAAACACTGCGATCGCCTTTATCACCCAATCAAAGGTTTTAAAATTATGCCACAAACAACAACAGCTGTAACCCCTTATGTTAAACCAGTTGAAGAACTGAGATCAGTAGAGATTTCGTTTGAAGATCACGAATTCTATGCAGGTCAAAAGCTCGTAGCTAGCATTACCCACGACGATGACCTAACGCAACCTTGGATAGTGATGGTCAATGGTGAGGAGATCCACCGCGCGAACACTTTTAAAAGATGCCACAGCTATATAACATGGCATTACCAGCGCGGAACGCTGCCCATACAAGAAGAAGAAACCCCAGTCGCTACAACGGGGAACGAAATCATGGTACAGATTGCTGATGAATGCGAAAAGTACGGGTTTGAAATCCTAAACGATGGTATCTACGACCACGATCAAAAGCTTGGCGAAGTAGGCTGTACTGACAGCAGATGGTGGGTTATTCGGGCAACTTCAGTGCATCAGCAGAAAATTCCGTGTGATTCTGCATTTGATGCGGTGTGGGTATTGTCGATGGTAGAACTGACGGAACCATCTTGTAAGGAACTGCTGGATAAGCCGTTTGATCGACTAACGGCTAATGATAGGAACAGCTACGGCAATATCAGCCACCCTCAGACGAGTCCCTTGATTGCGGTGGGTTCACAGACTCCGATTTGGTGCGGATAGAGGGAATGGCGGCGTAAGAAAATCAGAAGGCGTGACCGAAATCTTGATCGGTCGCGCCTGCTGGTTTCGAGAAGTCTACGGCTTCGCCAATGCGAAAGTGAAATGCTTTTGGTAAACATACATGACCCCTGAACAAACATCAGATTTATTTGCTGCTTTAATGCGCCAGGAAGAACTACTCAAGCAGTTAGTCGCAGCAATCAATAAGCCAAAACTGGGATTGCACTCTGAAGCTGGCAATTGCAGAATTTACTGCAATCGTCAGCACGGGGGACTGTGGTACACACTAAATGGTGAACCGAGTGATGTCCCTCAAACTGCCTTAACTGGATATCTTAAAGAGCTACGGTTTGAGAATACAGAACGCCGCAAAAAAGAAACCTGCAAGTTACTGATAACTATGCAAGCAGACCGGACGTATATCTTAGAATGCGGTTATGATACTTACTTTTCTAAAAGCTTGTTGACCGCGATCGCAACTCTTACTCCAGAACAACTATATTCTCCCATCACACTACAGCCTACTCCAGGGACAAGCGATGAAAGCGTGTTGTTCTGTCGGGTGTGGGTTGGGTCGGAACTAGTTATGGCATCCTATAACGAGCAGACCAATTGGCAAGAAATCTGGGAACAAGCTTTAGCTGTAACAAAAGCAGCGAATGAGATAGCGTTTTAGTCCTAAAGATGAAGTAAGGCAGGATTTACCTGCCTTGTGCGTCACTAAAATCAGCTTCATTTCACGAATCTAACCATTGCACATCTGATTGACAAACACATTACCAACTTATGTCGAAACTATGACAGCAAAAAGTTGTAAACAGGGCTGGGAGGACTATAGCTATAAGTTATTTAAGCTTTGTCTACAGCTAACAGTGCTGTTTAATCAATCACAAATAATTAGCGATGATTATTACAATTGTTCACCCCAACGTCGAAAATTTACAGCAGTTTTCTGACTCGTTCGACACTGAGAAACTATTGCAATCTAAGGGAATTCTACCGTGGCTTTTAGCAAATGGCTGGAAGTATGACGATGAATCGAGTTTGATTGCCAATATTATCGATGAGTCTACAAGCCTGGATCAAGTTTGGGAATCAGACGAGTTTGATTTTAACGCCTTATCAGATGAATCAAAGGAAAAATTAAATCTGATTTTCGAGCATTTCTATCTGTAATCTTCTGTCACTCTCAATCAATAACTAACGCAAAGGTAACGAATTATGCGTGAAAAACTCTACAGTCAGACTGATTAAATCTGACTGTAGAGAAAAATCGATTCCACAACAAATTATGGCACACTTCACTGCTACTAAGATGGAATTAAATTTGATTAAAGTTTACGACTCAACCCTGTTAAGCTCTTCAAAAGTTTACCAAATCAACGGTACACTTTCTCGATATTTGGGAGATGAGGGTAGTATACAACATCCACAGTATCTATTTGTACCTCTGCCAAATCAAAGAAAAAAAGCCAGCTTTCGACTAAATCGAAATAAACTTATGACTCGTTGTTATGAAGCCGAAGGTATGGTCTATGAGAAGCCTGCGGTACAGGATAATTCACAGCAACTTCAGCTATTTTAAGCCATGTCCATACATAAACCACCAGTCATTAAAAGACATATTCGCCTGCAAAAAAGCTCTACAAAAGTAATCTATAGAGCTACTACAGACATTCGCTCTCTTGAGAAATCACCCTTGCGGGGGGACAAAATGGTTTAGAATGCTTATATTGCAAAGAGTGTAGCAATTTGTGGTAAAAGAAAAAGAGCATTCATTCGCAACAAGCTCTAATTAATGATAATGTTACCAGAATTCTACGAAACAAACCTTAAGCGAGAATTGGGACGTGCAGAATATTTATTACTAAAAATCCTGATAAATTTATTACAATCAATAAAAACTATAAGCCTTGAAGCATTGGCTACTGCTTTACCTATACCCATATTATTTGAAAGTAGAAGAAAGAAAATCCAACGATTCTTATCTTTAAATTATATAAATGTTGAAGAAATATGGTTCCCAATTATTAAAAGCTGGCTAGAGATATATTTTCCCTTAAATGAAGTTATTTATGTAGTTATAGATCGAACTAATTGGGGACGCATTAATCTGTTAATGATTAGTGTAGTTTGGGATAAGAGATCAATTCCGATATATTTTGAGCTATTAGGCAAGTTGGGTTCAAGCAATTTTGATGAACAGGAAGCAGTATTCAAAAAAGCATTACCACTTTTTAAACATTATAAAACTGTAGTGTTAGGAGACCGTGAATTTTGCTCTGTGAAACTAGCTAACTGGCTCACAGAGCAGAAAGTGTACTTTTGCTTACGTCTAAAAAAGGATGCATTTATAGAGATAGAACCGGAAATTTGGCTGCAATTAAGAGATTCAGGTTTAGCACCTGGTCTTTCCTTCTTTTACCAAGGTATTAAATATACAAAATCCCAAGGATTTGTTAGCTTTAATCTTGCTGTTAAATGGAAACGTAAACGTTTGGGAGTTGCGCCGGAGGAGGGTTGGTTTATCCTTACCAACTTAGATGATTTAGATTCAGCGATTTTTGCTTATAAACAACGCTTTGATATTGAAGAAATGTTTAGAGATTTTAAGAGTGGTGGTTATAATTTGGAAGATACTAATGTATCAGGTCAACGACTAATTTCCCTAATATTATTAATCTCACTTGCCTATACCGCTGCAACTATATCTGGTCAAAAATTTAAACGTATGGGTGTTCAAAAATATGTCGGTCGAATCAAAGAATCTACGCGTACAGTTCGCCGTCATAGCAGTTTTTATATTGGATTATATGGGTCTAACTGGGTCAATTTTATGGAAAATTCTTATGAATTAGTCGCCGAATTATTGACATTAAATCCTAATAAACGTAAGTACTACCAGCAAGGTGAGAGAGCTATGAGGCTTATTCTATCTGCATCCTAGCCCTTTTTGTAGCCCCGCAAGGAAATCACCACAAAGAAAGCTTCGCTTAATCGAAAGTGAAAAATAATGATTGAGGTCAATAATCATGGTACAAGCAATCGACAACCCTATCGCTGCGAATTTCCTGACTGATGCAGTAGTCGAGCGCCACAATTTCTCACAGTTAAATAAAACCCGCATTCGCTTCCGCATTCAGCTAAAGAAAAGTACGAAGTCTGCCGCTCCTAAATGGGCAGATGTGCTAAAAGCTGAAGTCTCTGAAATTGAATCAGACCTCGTGAAAGTCACAAATTCCGAAGTCGGTTTGCGGGGTATCAAGGTATTCAAGAAGTTGGATGAAGCTGCTGCCCAATTGAGGCAAGAGATTGCTTCAGTTCAAGAGTGGATGAGTAGTGATACTGGTGATTGGATTTGTCCGATTGATTTGGCTCCACTTGTTTGGAATCAGCTAATCAATATCAGAGATAATATCGCCCCTGGTTTACGTAATCAATTAAAAGCTGATTATGAATTAGGACTCGAAGATTACCAAGAGCGAATTGACCAGTTCCTCTCGCTTAACACTTGGGAATTAGCACAGGATAAGCAAGAATCAGTCAAAGCCAACTTGTTAAGAGCATTCCCGACTCTGACTGACCTTGAAGATTATTTGCAAGTCGTTATTGGTCGCCCAGTGATTATCCCTGCCCTCTCTGAACAACTGAACCAGCAACAAGCTGAATGCTTAGACCAAATCACGCGATTCATCCAACAGTATGACCAAAATTTGGAGCAAAGGCTACGGGAATCAGCCCTTGCTGGTGGTGAACAACTCGCCGCGCAGTTGCTTGAAGAGTTGGCTGATTGGGAGCCAGGACGTAAGCCCGTACAGTTCAAAAAAAAGATGCAACGCCATCTTATGAAGGTTCAGGTTTTGCTAGCGAATGCTGACCCGGAGGCTGGCAGTAGCTTGGAGGCGATGATGCCGCACTTGGACTCTATCGTTAACGATCCAGCGATTGAGTCGAAGAATCTTGGTTCAGATACGCAAAGTCTTTTACAGCAAAAAATGCAAGAGATCCGCATCAAGTTGTTAGATGAACAACGCAATCTACAATCACTTGCAGCTGACGACGTGGGCTTGTCGAAAGCTACCGTGATGTCGTTTAAGTTCAGGTAAAAAACAGTCTTGAGCGAGTGTGCATTCGCTCAAGACTTGATCGATGTATTAAAAGTGCAATTTTCACAATAACCCAAAAAGGATATCGCACCCCTACTATTTCTCAAACCGATTTGAAAGCATTGGAGCTAAAAATGTCGCATTTCTCAACCGTTAAAACTAAGCTTGCTAACCGTGAATGCCTGGTACAAGCTTTACAAGATTTGAAACTGAATCCGCAAGTACATGAAACAGCACAGTCACTAAAAGGATACTACGGTGGCTCTCAAGGACAAAGTGCTGAAATTATCGTATCTGGTCGCACCATAAAAGCCCGTGCAGACATCGGATTCAAGTGGAATACCTCAAGCGGCGTGTACGAGGTAATACACGACAGTTATGAAACAGTTCCGAAGTTAGGACAAGACTTCTTTAGTAACAAGTTGATGTTGGCTTACGGACAACGGATGGTTCGTGCTAAAGCCACCGAGTTACAAGAGCAGTTTGGAGAATGCGCGATTAGTGAAGAAACCAACGGCACTCAACAAACCTTACGGCTGACTTTTGCCGGACATCAAGAAGTTAAACAATTTGTGCGGAGATAAATATGGAACGCTCAATACTGATTCATTTCGACAATGCTACAGGTGAAGTTCGTGTGGAGGCTGAGGGGTTTGAGGGTTTGAGTTGTTTATCGGCTACGCAACCGTTTGAATCCGCTTTGGGAGTTGTGAGCGAGAGCGATCGCACATTTAAAAATGAAGCTCAAACCCAACAACTTCGGACTACCCTAAGCAATCAAACACGTTTGCACCAGTAATCAGTCATCAATTACCAGTCTTAACTAGGCTGGTAACTGCTGATCATAAAGGCTTCGCCATTTCATAAGTGAAATATTTGAATAATTGACATGAAACTCTCAAATCTTCTCTCCACGCTTGATTCACAAATACCCATTGCTGCGGTTGATGTTCTGTCGCCCGATGAAGCGACGATTATTCAGTGGTTGACTACAGAGGCATCTAGCAAGCTATCAAGTCCAGTATTCTTCTGGAATTTGGGGGTATCAACCTTAGAACAATGTTTAATCGCAGCAGATGGGGGATTGGTGTTTAAGCCAGTTGCAGAGTACAAAAGACCTCCACAGGCTGATCCACTACTATTTGTATTCGACTACATTGCTAACTTTAGTGCTGATGGAATCTTTATCTTAGGTGATATTCACTCGTTTATTGGGAAGAATTCGCCTTCGTTATCTTGGGAAGTTGTTAGCAAGGTAAAAAATCTCTCCCATCGTCTCAAACCGACTGATAAACGCATTGTGCTGCTGGGTCAAAACATTCAATTACACGAGTCACTTGTACGCTTAATCCCTTATTGTGAAATTCCTCTACCGGGAGTTGAGCAAATACTACTTCATAAGCTAATCGGCACTTAAGTTGCATAATAATAAGATGAAGCCATTTCAAAGCACCTATGCCGCCACCAGCCAAGAACTTTTTAACGCCGGAGCAAGTCAGCAAGCTACAGGAAGCTCTAAAAGAGAGCAACCTACCTCATGTCAGGGAAAGAATTCTAATCATTCTTCTGCAAAATGATGGGAAGCCGCAACACGAAATTGCAAAATTTTTAGGCTGTTCGCATAGAACAGTAGCATATTGGTGTATGCATGGAGATCCAGATAATTTAGAAACCTTACATAATAAAAGAGAGTACGAACCTTACCGAAAAGCCACTCCTGAATATATTGAACTTTTATTAAAAACTGTTGATCAAGAACCCTCATCATTAGGTTACGAATTTGGGAAATGGACAGCAGAAAGATTAGCTACATATTTAACCGAGAAAACAGGTATTGATTTAAGTAGCTCTCAAGTAAGGAGGATATTAAAGCGAAAAAAGTATAGTTATATTTGGGCTAAATATGATCTAGAGGATAAACAAAATCCAGTAGATAGAGCAAAATTTAAAGAAAAACTTACCCAATATTTATTGATTGCACGAGAACAGCCAGAGCGTTTATAGGTATGGTTTTGGGACGAGAGCGGGTTTAGTTTACGTGTGATTCGACGCAAGAATTGGGGTAAAAAAGGAAAACTTTTGAATCAAGGCGAGTTGGTGATTAAGTGGCATCGCCAAATCAAAAACAAAGGCAATCTCAGCTATATTGCAGCTTGAATGCCGATTAGCTTATCAATTCTTATTTGCATGATCTACAACAGTCAGCTATTGAACAGGAATTGACTTTCACTATTTCCCTTAATAAAAGTGAAATTGAATCTCTTTCTCGTGCTGCTCTGGGATTAACCCTGGAGGAGATTAGCGACTTCCTGCGGTTAACTGTCAAACACAACCTAACATCAGATGGGATTTTAATTGATAGTAATTTCATACCCCAAGCAGTCGAGTATAAAACTCGGCTGTTGTCTCAAATGGGTATCGAATTGGGCAAGCCTGCTAGCATCTCTTTTGGAGGATTGGATTTGTTGCGTGAGTGGCTCAATCGGCGGCGGCGGCGGCTATTCACGCAAGAGGCGCGTGAGCTTTCCTTGCCTCAACCAAAAGGTGTGTTGCTGGCTGGCCCACCCGGTACAGGTAAAACATTAGGTTCTTCAGTACCTGTTATGCCAAATTATTAGTTAAACATCAAAACTAGACTTTAAAATCAAGTTTAGAACGCTTAAGTCTCAAGAATGGACTAAAATTTTAAAAACAATGCCTGTTTTTGTTGTGCAGCAAGGTTTTCAGCTTTTTAGTAGATTAATTTAGCATACTAAGTACTGAAGACCCAAACATTATTGGCTAAAAACATTGCTAATATCCTTAATCTACCACTCCTACAGCTAGACATTGCATCCCTCTTGGGCAGTCTGGTCGGTGAGTCTGAGGGAAATGTTAGACGTGCTTTGAAAACAGCAGAAGCGATCGCACCCTGCATCCTGTGGATTGACGAAATAGAAAAAGCTCTTTCGGGGACTGGTGACACTAGCGGAGTCTCACAGAGGATTCTGGGCAATATCCTTACATTCATGTCGGAATCAACCAGTGGCGTGTTTGTCGTGGCAACTTGCAATGACCCCTCTGCACTGCCAAGTGAGCTAAAGAGGAAGGGAAGATTTGACGAAAATTTCTTTGTTGATCTTCCCACAGAACCAGAGCGTGTACAGATTCTAGGGATTCATCTGCAACGCTTTGGTATTCACCTGGAATCGGAGTATTTGGAGGCGATCGCAGCCTCGACCGCGAAATTTTCAGGAGCAGAACTGGAAACCCTTGCTTCGGAAGCTGCTCTGCTGGCATTCGATGAGGGTAGACCGCAGCAGGTAACACTTGCTGACCTCGAAACCTGTCGTCAAACCATTACCCCACTTGGAATTCAGGATGCGGCGGCGGTTGAAAGAATGCAAGCATGGGCATCCACCGCACGACGGGCTAGTAGCCCTGTGGTTGCAGCGAAAACTCAATCTTTACGTGCTGCCAAGTTTCGCAACATGAACTGATGAGAAAGCGATTGCCTCCTGATTCTATGGGGGCGATCGCCACCGATTCATAGCGGGTACGCCATCGTTCTTTCTTTTAGTAATTGATAGCAGCTAATTAACATAGTTAATAAGGCGAAGAAACATGACAACAGACTTAGTTACTTATTACGGGCAGACTCCAACCATTGACCAACTGGTTGAGAATTATGGCGCATATTTGGAGAAATTAGACAGAGAAAGCAAATTGTTGCTTCGGACGGTGTTAACAAATTATGTATTTATGCGAGAAAGGCATGAGCCGAGCAGTTACACACTAATAGAAGCTTCTATAGATGCACTTTTTGTCACATTTCTTGGTATGGATACGCCACAACTTTTGGTAGATATTTGCTCACAATTAAATGGATTAACAATACACGAAGCCGAAACAATACTTGAAGCACTACAGCATCAAATTCGATGGGGCAATGCCCGTCAAGCCGTGAATTGACAAGGTAAGAAACATGGAAATCTATTTAGTCTTTGTTGATGCTATCCAGAACAGCAATAAATTCTGGGCGGCCATTGTCGAAGATGGTAATTTAACAGTCCAGTGGGGGCGAGTTGGTTATCAAGCGCAAACCAAAGTTCACACATTAGGCAATCATCAGAGAGCCGTTGCTAAATTTCATAATTTGGTAGCAGAAAAGAAAGCCAAAGGCTACAGCGAAAGTCAGCCAGAGATTGATGCTAGCCGCAGTGTTGCAGACATTAGACGAGCTATTCAATTGTTGAATATTATCCGTCCGGCTGTTGCTCTCCAGAATTTTGGTGATACTTACATATCTGCTCTTAATAGACTTGTCCGAAAACTCCAAAGCCAGACTGTTCAAAGGTTTGGGGCAAAACTTTGATATCTTCGTAAAAACGGAGGCATAAGGCTTTAAGATAGTTAGTGATAGTTTAGAGACATAAAGATTAACTCCTTATTTTTGAGATTTTACGATTACTACTAATAGTTAACTTGGGAGAATCAAGCTACCAATTCTTAATATAACTAATCCGCAAACTGTTAAAATAATCTGCTCGTAAGTGTCAAGTTTTAGGCGGAACGTTTGTGAAGCAATCCGAAATATTTTAAGTAATCTGATCAAATATTCGATGAATATTCGATTACTAGATAAAGCTTTATTTTCATCTTTTTGCTGCTGAGTTAGTTCTCGTTTTGGTTTCCTTTTGTGAGGAGTAGTGATATTTTCACCTCCTTGAAAACTGTCGGTTAACAAATTATTTGTCGTGTTATCAAATTAATGTCGTCGGAAATTTCAATCGATGCAATTCTCATTCCACCATTGTTACAGCGTTTCGGTTATCTTGAGATAATATACGTGCCAAGAGCACGCGTGCTGTACTTGTACGCTCAACCAACCTTTGATATGCCCATACTTGACAGGCTTTGAGCGTAGAACGACACTAATGTGTTAATAACGACAAATAATCTGTTAACCGACAGTTGCTTAAAAACGTTGAGTGGTGGACGCACTTACGGGAAAGCTGATGGGGTGTCGGCGATTGGTTAGCAGACGTTGAGTTATTGCCTGGTAAAATAAAGCTTTCTTGTTGTTTCTTGAAAAATAGGCAGTATCTTGTAGGTTCGCGCAGGAATTGCAAAGTTTTGTTGGATAGTAGCGAACAAAACTTTATTTAAAGACCTAAACTGAGAGCAGAACAAATTTCTTCTCGAATAAGTTATGGAACCTTTAAGTACTGCGGCGATCGCAATTGGCTCTGTGGTTGCCACAAAAGCCTTGGAAAAAACAGGCGAAAAGGTAGGTGATGTTTTATGGGATAAGACTGGCAAGTTTCTCGTATCCCTCAAAAAACAGTCTCCTAGAACTGTAGTTGCAATAGAGAAAGCTTTAGAAGAACCAATAGATTACGGTGAAGCGGTACTACAGGTAAATTCGGCTGCTGGTGTTGACCCTAACGTTAAGCTAACCATGCAAGAATTGGCAGCAGCAACAGAAACGAATCCACCCTCAAATTTAGCTGAATTCCTCGGACAGATAAAAGAAGCTGTGAAGAAATCTCAACACCCATTCACTCCAGCTTTTAGCCAAAATATCCAAAAAGCTATTAATGCAGCTCAAACCCAAACCATTGATCAGAGAGGTAGTACTTTCAATGTTTGACTGAAGTCGCCCGAATCGGAACGGGAAAAGTTATATCTCTTTCAAGCACCACCACCACCACCTTATTACGTAGACCGACCGGAGTACAGTCAAGACTTAAAAAAGCGCCTTCTCCGATCGGATGCTGGCACTTTGGTAATTACTGTTATTCACGGTTTAGGTGGAATAGGTAAATCCACCTTAGCAGCGGCTTTAGCACATAACAAACAAGTGCAAGCTCATTTTTGTGACGGCATTCTTTGGGCAACTTTGGGTCAACAACCTGATGTTCTCTCCCTATTAAGTGGTTGGGTACAAGCTTTGGGTGACCATAACTTTAAATCACCCAGCATAGAAGCTACTACCAGCCATCTCCGTACCCTGCTAAATGACAAAGCTGTTCTGTTGATCGTAGATGATGCTTGGGATACAAAACACGCACAAGCATTTAAAGTAGGTGGCGCTCGTTGTCATTTGCTGGTAACAACTCGTGAGGGTGTGATTGCTAAAGTCTTAGGAGCTTGCACCTATAGCTTAGATGCGATGAAGCCAGCTCAGGCAATGGAACTACTGACAAAGAAATTCGGACGTGGCATAACAGATGCAGAGCAATCCAATGTAAAAGCTTTAGCCAAAGAATATGGGTATCTTCCTCTAGCACTGGAATTGGCAGCAGATCAGGTGGCAAGTGGTAAGTCTTGGGTGGTTTTGTTACAGGATACTCAACAAGAAATTGCCCGGTTAAAAACATTAGATGACCTTGAAGCGAGTGATGTTACTGATGAGGCTTCTTTAAAACGCCTTAGTTTAACTGCCTCATTCAGTTTAAGTATAAAGCGATTGCCAGAAGAGAAAAGAAAAAATTTTATTTGGTTGGGTGTTTTACCAGAGGATACAATCATTACGCCAGCAATGACAGCTACGCTTTGGGATTTAGATGAACAAGACGCTGCACAAACGTTGCAATACTTACTAAATAAATCTTTGCTATCAATTAATAGCTCATTTGTTACATCTTCATATGGATTTGAAAATTTTGAAGATGCAGTGGCATTTTTTTTACCAGAATACGTCAAAGAAATGCAGCGAAAAGCTGAGTTTTTAGTGAATGAAATACCCACCTACCGTTTACACGACTTGTTACATGATTGGGCACGTAATTTATTAACTGCTCCGGTAATACCAAAGCGTCAGGGTGATTTACCAGGGCTAGGCTTGACTCTTGCCAATGCTCATGCGGAATTATTGAGAAAATACCGGGGGAAGACCCAAAACGGTTTATGGTATACCCTGCCGGATGATAGTTACATCCATCAACATCTAGCTTGGCATCTAGAGAAAGCTGATTTGATGGAGGAGATTCACCAATTGTGGCATCAGGAGTTAGTAGAAACTGACAACGAATGGTTGAAAGTGCGAGAACAACTTGGACAAGAGAGGGGTTACATGAATGATTTGCGAAGAGCAATTGACCTATTAAGCTCACCAAGAATCCGCGATATAAATCTAATTACTAAAGCGATGAAAATGATTGCAAAAATAATGGAACGGGAATCGACGTTACTGAATGATATGCATGAAAATGCAATGAGTTCAATTAGACAAATAAAAGCATGAGTTGAGTATCTTCATGTCGGTTAACAAATTATTTGTCGTGTTATCAAATTAATATCGTCGGAAATTTCAATCGATGCAATTCTCATCCCACCATTGTTACAGCGTTTCGGTTATCTTGAGATAATATACGTGCCAAGAGCACGCGTGCTGTACTTGTACGCTCAACCAACCTTTGATATGCCCTGTTTTGGTTGATAAGGCAAATGCTTAATAAAATCAGTGCGTGGAGGGTGGTTATGAGGTGAGAACAAACAGATCCTTGGCTTCTGGTTCGGTTCTTGACCATAATTCAGAAAATAGGCTTTATTCCCCAAAGACACAAAAGCACAGGTATATTTATTGCTACGTGGGAAGATAGGCAAACACCAATCTTGATAATATTCCATTATCGCCCCAGGGCAAACGCATCTAAAGTACTCTTGATCACGGACAGGATTAAGACCCAACGAAAAATCAGTATTTCTGGCTTGATTTATTTTCCAAGGCTTAAAGCGATCGCTAAAATCTTTGTCAATAAGTAGGGATTAATGAAATTATTTTTGAGTCTATTGAGAATAGACTAGTCTTATTGACATGATGCGGCCGCCCTAATATGCTCACCCATTAAGATGGTATTTTGTCAAGACAATTTAGATGCGTTTCCCCTGGCATCTTGATAGCAAATATCTACTAACTTTTTCATCTGTTTAGCAAAGTCAGCGTAGGCGTTACTCGATGATAATTCACTTAACGCCACAGTTAAAAGGGTATTGACAAAAGCAGTAGGGATAGACGTAAACGCTCCTGTAAATACAGTAAACAATGATGAGAGATTGCAGGAATTAGTAGATTCTAAAACTGCTTATCTTGCGGATGCAATGAACGAGATTAAGCATTCACTAGAAGCTGAGATAGAAGCCTTGAAAGCTAGGTTAGATTCTCTGGCTCCTGCCACTGCGATCGCGCCCAAAGCGACACATTTAAGCGACCAGATGTTTATATGTCCTGAATGTGAAACTATGGGCGAGAAGGGCATTGATTTTACAAACGAGGGAACTACAAAGCCCGGAACAATTAGACTTAGATGTAAGCACTGCAATACTGTAAAAATCGAATCTAGGTTTGTAAAACAAGACCAACCAGAAATGCAGACATGGGAACAAAAAGCTAGTAACGCACTCGATGAGGTTAACTGGCAATGAGCAGCCAAATTGAGATGCGTTTTATGAGAACTGAAGAAGATTTACAAAGATGGGATTGGTTTCTTAGTTTGATGGACTCCAAGGGATTAATAACAGTGCTAGAGAAGTCAAAGCCCTACAAAAATCATGGGGAATCATTGCTATATAGGCAATATATTAAAATCAAACTAAATATCAATGAATAAGATTTAAGCCACTTGCTGACTTGCTAAGAGGAAGAGAGTTTACCTCCAACATTGTAGAAATTATCAGAAATTCAGTCAAATAAAAGCCAGCCGTCCTAACTGTAACGAGTTAACCCTTTAAACGCCAAAATAATGCCCAATCCTGGTAAATGGTCAGGAAGGGCAAACATTGGAAAACAGGGATTCCCCAAACAATCGTAGATAGCTTGGCGGAATTTTTCTAGTTGTGTCAGGATCATCACGTCAATGATTTATCGATTACTTTCATTGACTTTACGACAGCAGGGCAAACGCATCTAAAGTATAAGAATCCTTTAATAGCAAGGGTTTTGGCGTTTTTTAATTTAGCCTATTTTTTCGTCAAGATCCTTATCCAGCAGGGGTTTCAGAAATGCCGTGCGTTCGCCCTGTTTACGACAGTCAGTGTTACTGCTGACTGCTTTTCTCTAGCCTTTTAGTCTACTAAATTCCAGTAAATTCATTGATACTTGTGAAGAGTTCCCTTGACAAACTATTTATTGAGGTACTTCCATCAATATCAAAGCTCAAACCCCCATTTACTCCAACACAATCTGCATCATTTAGCTCCTCAACACCGCTCCACTCTAAAAATTTATTCAGCTTGTCTGGTTTCATGCTATTAGACTTTCTAAAGTTCTTCAAGGTTAGGTTGATCATAATGTCCGTCTCGAATGGGATATAACCGAATGGCACTAAGAAAAGCGTAAATCCCTAGTATCCCTGGCTTAGGCATCCACCTATCGAAGCGTTAGTTGGGTGAAATTACTTAAAAAATTAAAAAGTAGTGTCAAAACAACAGTATATTAGCTGGTTGCAAGCAGGCTGTAGCGTTACTATGATGTATCAAAATACAGAAAATTATTTTCAATGAGAATTAGACTGAATTAACTCAGCCTAAATGGCGGTATTAGACTGACGCTGTCAGTCTAAATAAGAGTTAGACTTAAAACCTCTAAATTGCTCGTGTTCTGTTTTCATCAATTGTTATTTCAAGAGATTTTGTAATATTTATTATTTATTAGGAGTAGATGAATGCCGTTATTAAAGATAGAAGTTTCAACCAAGGTGTCAGAGGTATCTATAGCGAACGCTATTAAGAAAACTCGTCAAATTATTCATGAGGTAAAGGGGGATCCTATCTCGATGATTGAAGTTGCTATATCGACACAGATTACAGGAGTATTTGGCAGCTCTGATAATAGGAATAATATTGCACATATTCATCTGACTAGTTTTAGAATGACGCCAGAAATTACTGCGGAATTAACCCGTAGATTTTCTAGAGTTTTATGGGATGAATTCGGAATTGCTGCTGACTCTGCATATATTATCTTCACAAATATTGAAGAACCCCATATGACTGGTTGGAATGGGCGTACTTTTTCCGATTTGCTCACTCAGAAGTCAGGTATACGTCAACAGCTAGATAGACGAATATTTGGGCGTCTAGTTAGTGCGCCTCCATCACGCTCAATTCTACTTCCACCAATTCCTCTCGGGGGTCTTTTAGTTGAACTATGGAATCCAATGGCTATCTTATTATCGGACGAGGTTGCGATACAGGCTGGTGAAATGATTCAATCATATTTGGCTCTTCCGTAGATGTTATGCTGAACTTTAAAGCAAAATTCGGAATTTACCTTTAATAGCAAGGCTTTTGGGTAGTTTTAGCCTTGATTTTATTCCAAAGGCTCAAAATCACAGGTTAAAAGCTATCTTTCTTGCCCAGCAAGGAATCTGAGCTATTTTATAAGCGTTTTTAGCATAACAAGTAATGAAGAACCTCATATTTAGGCAGAGGTTTTGCTACTAATGATGGCTTCTTCGAAGTGTTCTTTGAGAATAATGGACCTAAATTAGATCAGCCAACTACTCTAGAGTTACGTATTTACGAGCCAGATCAACTTGTCTTTCTGGGAGGTGATAAGGTGCTTAGGAGGTTCGTAGCTGTCGTTCATCCTGTTAGAATTCCAGAAGAACTCAAGAGTATACCAATTGGTCATGTAAATATCGGATTTTATGAGTACGATCCAGAGTGGCCGTTTCCATATGCATTACCTACATCAATTCGGCAAGGGTTTAGTTCTGTACAAGAAGCACGATTCGAATCAGCAAGCGCCCAATACACTCCTATTCTACGGCAAATAGCTACAGAAAATGAGAGTGTGTCGGGTGGTTTATCGATTGATGAGATCCAAATGCGTTACCCAGCAAACAAAACTATTACTATGGGTGCTGAGAGTAGAAGCGATGCATATTTCTGCGATAGAATCTTAAACGCTCTGATCCCACCAATTTTTCAAATTGATCCGATAGAAAAAGCTAGTTCTCAGTTCTCAGATCCAAATGTCTATGTGATTGACATGAACTGGAAAAACTTTGAACGCCGTACAGATCTTACCCTCTTAAGTTTCAAAGCACGATTTGTTTCTGATGGAGAACAACTTTTAGTGCATGATATTTTATTGGGTCTAAATAATGAAGATGAACCCGAAAAATTTACTAAGTTTACTCCTTCAGACGGGGATCAATGGCAACAGGCTAAGCGTATTGTACGAGCTACCTATAACAACGTGGCAGGACAGCTTCGAGGTCATCTAGCAGCGACTCATTTTGGAATGGAGCAGTTTACGATTGCTTTTCTCCGAAATATAAGAAATAATCCAATTAGACAGCTACTTTACCCGTATGTTCGCGAGGTTCTGGCTATCAATGAAAAAGGTCGATCTACCCTAATTGGGGGGCCAACCCCAATTGTCTATCTCATTATGCCAATGACTACTAAATCTATCAATAAATTGATAGTTGGAACTCTTGGTCAACAAGATTGGTACAAATTTAAACCACGCGCTCCAATTTGTGAAAATCATGGTTATGCAAAAGCTGCAAATTTGTTTTGGAGCTTGCTTGAAGAAATGGTAGAAAATTTTTTCAAGAGTCATCAGAATGAAATTGTACACAACTGGGAAGAGATATTTCGATTTTCAAATGACTTGATTGAAAATAGTTTGCCCTACGTTCATCCTCCGATTGACCAATCTTTAAATGCAGGTATATGGTATTGCTCAAATGAAGTTATAGAAGATCGTAAGGTATCCGCTCAATAAATCGGGGTAGTGCAAAAAATAAAAAGTAGATAGATGCACATAGCGTCGTAGAATATATTACATGGCGCAAAAGCAATCTCCAGAAAAACAAGTAGAGGCATTGTTGCA
>JAESGI010000267.1_pt1 | contig 26112 bp, 29 predicted proteins | sample 9269671 | NCBI WGS metagenome assembly JAESGI01 (sample SAMN14515641, study PRJNA621666) | algae metagenome | isolation source: Nostoc indistinguendum CM1-VF10 and co-occurring heterotrophs from gravelly... | place: USA: Clark Mountains, San Bernardino, California | collected 1998-06-05 | reverse complement strand
AATTGGGTGGACTTGTACGATAGCCTCAAAGAGAAAAAGTAAGTCTCATTATTTTATTCGCGTAAATCATCCGCGAACCCTATTTTCTTTGTTTTACCCTCTATTTCTCCTTAACCGAGCAGTATTGTGACAACCTTATATTCCAATGCCAAAAACTGGCTAGTTCAAGCAGACTTGTTAGCCAAATCTGGGCTAACTGACCTTATCGCCGGAAAAGACTCAGGTGCAGGGTATGGCAAGGCAATCATCGGTGATTTTTCGATCATGATGCCAGCCGCATACTCACTTGTTCGCAACCGCAATATCATGCACCACGAAACCATCTCAAAAGATGGGGCATGGGTGCGATATGTAGAAGGTTCACGCCTGGACTTAAAAGATGTTCAATTCTTTTGGGGCAGTGCTGCTCTAGCGCAAAGTGACCACACCCTGTTACACGAAGATAAGGCGAAAAAGGCAGAACTGGCACTAGAAAGCATCCTTGCAGACTTAGCCGTTCTCAATGTTCCCGATGGGGTCAAGCTAGAAATTAGTTTGAGCAACCACAACCCAGAACGCTGGGCAAGTGAGATTAAACGCAGGGTTGAAGGGACTCACACCTTTGAACATCTGCATCCTGTAACTCGTTCCATTGTCACCAAGACAGTTGAAATCGTAGTCACAGGCATTTACCCAGAAGGATTTGGAAGCATTGCACACTGCTTATTCGGTGAAGCATCCCTGGTGCTTGACCCCTCAGAATTAGCGATCGCTCTCGATATTGGTTCATCAACTTGGTTGATTACCGTGTTCAACGGCAGTGGTGCAGTGATTGACCGTCACTTGATTGAAGGTGGAGCGGGTGAACTGCATACCATGATTGCAGAAGCTCTCGACAAGCGAAACGACCGAGTGAGCTTGCTGTCCAAGGATGTGAAACACTCACCCAGCTTGGTGAACCAGGGGATTATCGAAGGCACTTTCACTTATGGAGGCAACCATCTCACGGGCAAGAAGTTTGAGGCAGAGTACAGCCAGTGTCTAGATGAATGGTGGAGTAACAGGATTGAGAAATTCGCCAACTTTGTGACTGCTGGTAATTATCTACTTATGGCGATCGCAAAGTATGAAGTTGATTTAATCAAGGCATCCAATAAACTCCCAGAATCCCAAGATGCAGCAGATCGCGCTTACGAAACTGCGGTAACTAGCGCACTGTGGACAAACGGCAGTGAAGCGAAAACCGACCGCATACCAAAACCTAATTACTCGCGCACTGCTGGGATTACCCGAGTAGGGCAGTGGTTCCGCGACTTCATGGGCATTTAAGCCATAAGTAAGTCGTTTGCCAGTAGTGACGGTAAACTCTGGCTTTTTCTGTTTCACCCACGCGAGGTAAACATGAATGAAATTGATTCCCTATTATCACAGTTCCAAAATACTAGTGAACAGTCCACACCGTTAATGTGGGGTGAAACTACTGAAGAAAAACCGACCCCAGAGAGCGAAGACGGCGAACGGTTAGAGCAATCTATTAGAGATGTCTTCAGTAACAAGCAACTGCTAAACAAAGCACTGGCTACATTCCTGGGTGTGTTTACTGCCAATGCTGGAGTCAGCCTACTAACGAGTTTGGGAATTGGGGCGATCGCTTCTGGCACTTTAAGCAGCATCGTACTGGGGTTATTTTTCGCCAACACTCTCACGAAAATTCAATACGACGGCAGAATCCACATTGGTAAAGACTTTATGGTGGCGACTGCCCAGACTGCAAGCGTAGGGGCAACTCTTTGGGTGGCGTTTGATGAATATCGGGCTGTGTCAGGAGCGACCAAGACAGGTAAGACACGGTTCTATCAGGAGGTTAAACAGTATGAGGTTAAACCAACTCCCAAGACTGAAACACCTTGGTTAATGATCGGGTTGGCAGCATTCGGGTTGTTGTTGATTGCAGCTATGGCCAGGGGGAGAAGCCAATGAAACGTAAGCAGTTTGAGGATTATTTCCGATCAGGAACAGCCAACAATATTACTGTGGGGGTGCTGGCAACCATCGGGTTAATTTGTGGGGCAAAGTCATTCACAGGCACTCAGATTAGTTTGGTTGAATATTGTTTCATTCCCGAAACACTCACTAATCCGGTTAACCGTCAAAGGTACTGCACTCCCAACAAGCGTTACATAATGCCACTTGCTGAGTTTTATGCTGAAGCTTATGCCCCAGCTAACCCAGAGTTTCAGCGTGATAACTTCTTGCCAACGAAAGCTACCCGCTTAAGAATAATAGAACCAAGCAACCCGGATAAGGCTTGGTGGGGATTAGCTTCAGTGCTATTCGTTGGTGGAGCTTATGGGTTATCCAAAGCTAGGGAATGGCGATTAGTCCAACTAATGCCTTCAGTTAGGGAAGAAATTCGTAGCAATTGGTTAATTTCTAAACTTTGGTACGGGTTAAGGCTCCACAAAGAAAGCTACACCGCGCAGTTAGACTACGAGTTTCACCAATGGTCTGAGAATCGACGGGTAAGAACCGCGCAGTTGTCAAAAATGACACCGCAAGAGTTAGCTATTTTTCAGGAGCAGGTGAGGTTAAGGGCAGAAGCCGAAGCACGGGTGCAACTGCAACAGGCAACTGGACAGCCAGCCGGGGCATTACCAGGTAAGTATAAAGCAACTAACTGTTTATTAGCTGCAATAACAGTAAGGCTTTTCAATCATGGACATATAAATGAGCGATCGCTTCATTTATAAGTTAGGTATGAGTATTAAGTGCGGATTATACCCCTACTTGGTCATCGCGCTGCAATCATAAGCTAATTTTATCAGCCAACGAAAGAACAAGGGTTGTAGCGATCGCGATTGATAAGTTGGATTTCATGTCTAGAGTGAGCCTTGGTGTCGCCAACGGAGTTACAATACTTTGGGTCATCAATTACACGTTTTACTTAAAACGTGTAATCCCCTAGAAAGTAGAATATATGAAGGTTAGCGGCAACGGACAAGGCAAAATATTAAGCCAAGAGGAATTAAGGCGATTGTTCACCGAGGGATTTCTCACTCCCCGTGATCGCGCTCTGTTTGGCATCTGCCTGTTTACTGGTTGTCGCGTATCAGAAGCGTTGGCCCTTAAAAAGACTGATATCAAATCAGGAACCATCACTTTCCGAAAATGTACCACGAAAGGCAAGTACAAAACACGGATTGTAGACATTCCACCAGCACTATCCGCAATACTGGCTGATTACCAACCTAAAATCGGGGTAATGTTCCCAGGTATGCGCGGTGTAACTGAACGCCTGACCCGATTCATGGCAGACAAGATTTTACGGGATGCCTGCAAGCGGATTGGTGTAGAGGGAGTCAGCACCCATTCGTTTAGGCGAACGGCTCTCACGCAGATGTCTAGCGCCGGAATACCTTTGAGAACTATTCAAGAAATCTCTGGCCACAGTGACCTGGGGACGTTGCAGCGTTATCTGGAGGTCACGCCAGAGCAGAAACGGAAAGCTGTTTCGGTGATTGGGTTTTAGTGTTGGTTCCTTCACCCCCACCAAATACCACAAGCGATCGCTTTTCTTATGAGGACATCTATACTAGGGAGAAAGCAGCATCACAAAGCATAATCACGCACAAGAGAGCGGAAAATGGGACAAACCTAACAGGTTTGAATCTAGCTGAAAGTGCAAGCTTGATGCGATTAATGTATCTACCGAGTTGCTATCAAGTGGCCTTGAGAAAATGTATCCTTGTGCGTGTTGGCATTTTTTGATTTGAAGTTGTCTTAATTGCTCCATTGTTTCTAAACCCTCAGCAATGACATCTATGTTCAGACTGTGTGCTAGGGAAATAATCGCCTGAACAATTTCTAAGTTTTCTCCGTTAGCACCAATTTTGGTGACAAATGAACGATCTATCTTCAATGCACTACAGGAAAAACGGTGCAGGTAACTCAAGGATGAATAACCGATGCCAAAATCATCTAGATGTAACTGAATATTCATCTGTTGTAATTCCAAAATCATAGCAGTGGCTGAGTCAGAATTTTCCATGAGTACGGTTTCAGTAATTTCCAACTTTAAACTGCTACCTTCTAGACCAGTATCTTGCAGAATTTGGCGAATTTCCTCAATCAAATTGGGGTGGGAAAACTGTTTACTACAAATATTGACACTGATAGTTAAGGGTGGGTTGGTAGGATATCTCAATTGCCAAGCACGCATCTGACGAGAAGCTTCACGTAACACCCAATAACCAATCGGCACAATCATCCCGGTTTCTTCTGCTAAAGGAATAAACTTTTCAGGAGAAATAAATCCTAGTTCGGGATGTTGCCAGCGCAATAGTGCCTCAAAGCCAGTAATGTTATAAGTTTCTAACGAGACAATTGGCTGATAGTAAACCTGAAATTCCTGACGTTCAACTGCCCGTCGTAGATCCATTTCTAACTGTAATAACTGAGCAGCTTGAGCGTACATACTAGAATCAAATATTTCATAGCGTGCTTTTCCTAATTTTTTAGCACGGTACATTGCAATGTCAGCGTCACGGATGAGTTCTTCTGGCTCCTTATAATTAGTTGTGCTGAAAGTGATACCAATACTTACAGTAGTAAATACTTCGTGTCTACCGAAATTGAAAGTTCCTGTCAAAGTTGCATTTATTCTGTTAGCTACATTTGTGACATCATTTAAGTCTTTGATATCGTCTAATAAAATTGTGAACTCATCTCCTCCTAAGCGGGCAACTGTATCTCCTGCACGCAGACACCCTTCTAATCTGCGTGCCAGCGCCGTTAGCAATTGATCCCCAATCAAGTGACCAAGACTATCGTTGACAACTTTAAAGCGATCCACATCTAGGAACAGGATAGCGAATTTGTAGTCTAAATGACGCTTTGTTAGCACCAGCGCACGCTCTACCCTTTCGACAAATAAGGCACGGTTTGGCAGTCCAGTTAGTGAATCGTGAAAAGCATCATGAATTAATTGCGCTTGAGTCTGGTTGTGTTGATTAATTTCCTTTTTCAGCTTACTGTTGGTTTGGATAATTTCAGCAGTCCGCTCCTTAACTTTATTTTCTAATTCATCGTGAGCTTTTTGAAGTTTTTTTTCCATGCGGCAGCGTTTAGCAAGTTCTTGATTAATAATGAGCTTGGCTAAACTGACTAAAATAGAAGCTAATATACTACCAAAAATAATCAAAAAACTTGTTCGGCGGGCGCTGTTACTTGCTTCTATTAGGCGTTGTTTCAATAATACATTTTCTTCATTCTCTATAGCTTTAATAATAAGTCGTATTTTCTCCATTAGTTGCTGTCCTTCATCTGTTTTTATTATTTGGAGAGCAGCTTCTAGATTATTCTCATTGATTAATTTAATTGTTTGTTTAATTAAAGTTAGTTTTTTGTAAATCAAAGGTGTAATAATGGCTATTCTTCGTTGTTGATTGGGGTTGTCCGCAGTTAATTTGCGTAGAACTTTCACCTTGTGGCTAATCTCATTATTCGCCCTATTATATGGAGCTAGATATCTTTGTTTACCTGTTAGAATATAACCTCGTTGTCCAGTCTCTGCATCACTTACTTGAGAGATTAATTCTTGAGTTTTTTCTAGGACTTCACGAGTGTGTATTACCCACTGAGCGTTGTCTTGGTACTCCAGCAGACTTAAATACGAGGCAAGACCAATAATAAACATAATTATTATTGCTGCTACAAAAATATTTGTATTTCTTTTGTAAATAGACCAGTTCATTTTTACTGCAATTACAGAACGAATATTTCTGTGTAAAACTAAGTAATTAAAGTTTATCTAAATACTTAATAAATTTTTCCCGTACATCTACTGGTTTTAGGCTAAAAGTTTAATTTATCCCATTAATAATATTTTGTTAATCTAAATGTGGATTGTAGCAAGGTCAATAAATGCGTCGAAGTAAATTTTCTCACTAAAAAAATTACCAATAAGGCAGGGCAAACGCATCTAAATATTGATGAGCATGGATAAAAGTAGAATGCACTATAAGCTAGACCTCATAGTACTTTCAGAAAATTAAACACTTGTCAGTGCCTCCAGTTGTGCAAGTAGTTTCTCTATCTGTTTGCGCTTCTTCGGGTCTGACCAAATACGGGATTTTCTTAGTTTGGTAGTCGCAGCAGTAAAAGGTATTGACCCTCAGACTGCAAGTATGTTCAGGCAAAATCCTACTTTCGCATCAAAAACGCTCAAACTTATATACAGCAAGGCTTTTAAGACCATTTTGCTGCTTTTTACTTGTATCTCGGCTCAATACCTTCTACAGCATCAGCTTGAACTGGTTTAGAGAATAAGTATCCCTGACCATATTTGCATTGCAATTTCTGAAGTAGCTCCAGTTGCTCTAGTGTTTCTATCCCTTCAGCTGTTACGTCAATGCCGAGATTATGGGCTAGTGTGATGATCGCCGAGACAATTTCTGCATTTTTGCTACTTGTATCTATCTGGTTGATAAATGAGCGGTCAATTTTTAACACACTAATTGGAAAATGATGCAGGTAGCTTAAGGATGAATAGCCAGTGCCAAAGTCATCTATATGCAATTGCACTCCCATTTCTCGAAGTTGCCAAAGTCTTTCGATTGTAGATTGGCTATTTTCAATAAGTGTGGTTTCGGTAATCTCCAGCTTCAAGCTGCGTGCGTCTAAGTTTGTTTGCTTTAAAATCTCGCGGATTTCTTGATTAAGATTAGATTGCAAAAGCTGTTTGCTAGATAGATTAACACTAATTGTCAACTGCTCATTCAAAAACTTCTGTTGCCAGACCTTCACTTGGCGGCAAGCCTCTCGAAGTACCCAATAGCTAATGGGTACAATCATTCCTGTTTTTTCTGCTACTGAAATAAACTCCCCTGGAAACACAAAACCTCTTCGTGGATGTTGCCAGCGGATTAGAGCCTCAAAGCCGATAATTTTGTTCGTTGAGAGTGAAACAATTGGTTGGTAGTGAACTCGGAATTCTTGGTTCTCAACTGCACGCTCTAAATCGGACTCTAACTGCAATTGCTTGCTAGTTTCTATAAACATGGGTGTGTCAAACACCTTGTAACTCGCTTTGCCTAAAGCCTTGGCATGATGCGTTGCAATATTAGCATTGCCCACAAGCATCTGTGCCTGCTCATACCCTGTTGTAGTCAAGGCAATGCCAATACTTGCACTCATAAATACCTCTTGGCAGCCTAAATAAAAAGGCATCTCTAACTCTTCTTGCAGCAGTTTAGCAAAGTGAATCGCATCACTGATCCCTTCAATGTCTTCTAGTAATATGGCAAACTCATCTGCTTCTAAACGTGCCAATGTATCTTTAGACCTAACGCAGATTTCAAGTCGCCGAGCAAAAGCAATTAGGAGTTGATCTCCACTCGTGTATCCTAAACTATTGTTAACCACCCCAAACCGATCCAAATCCAGATAAAGGACGGCAAGTGCTACACTTGGCTGCTTTTTAACTCGCTCGATACCCTGCTCCAAGCGTTGTATAAATAATGTTCGGTTCGCTAGACCTGTCATCGAGTCATGAAAAGCTACATGGAGTAATTGTGCTTCTGCCTGCTGACGTTTATTAATTTCTTGTTTTAACAATATATCAAAATCTGATAACTTGGTAGTTAAGGGCTTGACCCTTTTTTCTAATTTACCATTGGCTTGTTGCAACGCTTTTTGAATACGCTGGTACTTGGCTATTTGAGCTACTTGTTCTGCTCGAATCTCACGTTCGCGCCTGACTTTGTTGATGTAACTGCTAAAAAAATCCCTTAAACCTGGCTCTCGTTGAACTAGTTTCTCCAAATGCTCTATAGCTCGTTTGTCTGTTTGGTAATTAACTTCTGGATGACCTTCTATCCATACATGACACATCTTTACATAGCCAGCAAACGTCACTAGATACTGATAATTTACACTCCCAAGCAGACGCCGTAGTTCACTGCGGCAGTATTGGGATTGCTCTGGTTCTAGGAACATAAAAATTGAACAATACAGTAGGCTTTGTTCAACTTCTGGATTTAAAGAAGATAAGAGCATTGACTCATTAATTGAATCCCTTAGTAGACAAAGGTGTATTTCAACATCTGTTTGTGTCGGAGGCGGCGAACCAATTATCTCTAAAACTTTTGATGCCTCTACCCCAAGAGAATACAATGAACAACTGTGGCAAATCATGCAGTAGGGGATAACACAGTAACGTGATAAATACGCAGAGAGCTTTTCTTTGAATAGTGACGACAGCGGATTATTTACATAGGCAAAAAGAGTTTGTTGCCAAAGGTTTTCTAGTACCTGTGTGTTCTGTTCTGCCGATTCAAAGAAAGGTGGGACAAAACCAAAATTTTCTTTGATTTCCGCCTTAATTTGTTCACTCGTTCGCATAAGGTTTGACTAGTTCAACGCCAAATTGCATCGATGCATTACTACAAGCAAGTTATTCACTGCTTGTAATATTTTGTTAAATATTAACTATGAAATTGTCATTAAATTTCAAGCAATTTATAAGTATTATAGTAAATTTAATGACAATTTAACTTAAGCAATTTTGACCATAAAAAGATTATGTTTTAGTGAAATATCAATAAAGTTATGTAATTATACTCGAGTATCTAAAATTTTTTACTTCTATTTAATAAGTAGATTATTGTAAGTGGGGTAGATATAGCGTCCCTGACACCGGGGGCAAACTAAACTGTATAGTTTAGTATCGGTGGGACGATAATATTGCCGCGACTGAGGCTGTAATACTCATTATTTCGTGAAGCGATCGTATCCTTTTTTGATGCATTGGAACCATAATATTGCCGGAAATCAGAAATGGAATTATAAGCTTGCCAAAAAAAGGTAATCTTAAGATTTGATTTTTAGGTTGGTGTAGGATTTTGGTTTAATGAAGTAGGCATTTAGGAGAAACGTTTCTAAGAGAAGAATTATTTGCACCTTGGTATCAGGTGGTATCGCTTGAAATATAGATATTCGACACCATCCACGGCAGTATAGCTAAGACTGTCATCGCTTTTTCCCAAGGTTTAGTTTAATGTGATTGGTCGAGTTAAATTTCTTTGATGAAATTAGAGTGTTATTCTTACTCATTTATTTGTCTTTTACAAACATCTCGGCTCAATCCCTTGAAGCATAATCATTATGAAGCGAGAAGTTACAGGCAACCGACGGTTGCCTGTAAAATAACATACTCCTATTTTACGTTATACATTATTCAACCTAAAGCTGTTTAACTACCGTAGAAACACTGAAATGTCTTTTCTATTCAGAAGGCAGAAGGCAGTTCTTGCTGAAGGCAGAAGGGAACCCACGTTTAAAAACGCGGGATTGAAAACTTGGACGCCGTAAATATGCGCCCTTCGGGTTCACCAGTCGCCTACGGCGGGAAACCCGCCTACAGCGCTGGTTCACTGCGCGTCTTGAAATACATCTTCTTTTTTAGTGGGCAATAACCCACAACTAAAGTTTTTATTGATACTCTTAACCTTCTGCCTTCTGCCCTCTGCCTTTCTTTGTAAAAATTTCTTGCTTTAAGGTGTCAAGGCTTTGAGAAAGCAGCAATGGCTGGTGTCCCCATTCGTGATGTAGACGACTCGCGTTTAAAAACAGCTTGGGCTGATGATAGTCTCATGTTCGCTACGCTCACGTAGGTACTTCTCTGACTAAATCCTCTTGGGCTATGGTTTTTCGGTCTTTCGACATAAAATTAACCAATGCAATTCGCGATGCTTTGTCGCGAACCATATTCCTCTGTTAGAAACTCAAGTAACTAAAATCAATATATTGATTTTAGATTTTCATGCAGCAACCAACCAAGACATAAGGTTTCTAATTCCAACCAGCCTCGCCACAAAACTTGTATCCCAATAGGGCTATTCTTCCTATGTTCTAAGTATCCCCCTAGCCGTGCAATTGCTCTAATTGCCCAATCAACTGTAAGCTCTACGTCCTTTTTTTGTTTGGGTGGAGTACTAGCAAGTAGCACATCCATTTGTATTTTTGTTAACACTAATTCTGCCGAACTGTGCGGTGAATTTCGATGTAAATAAGTCATTCGCAGTAATTGTGCCGCAATCACTGTTAAAAAACCTAACATTGATTACTTGTTTCACCCGCCAAGCGGTAACTTTCCGCTTTACAGCCAGATTTTAGTATTTTGTGATACTCTTCTATCCGCCAGCGATACGTATACCAGCGAAGGATTTGAGATGCTTCTGCCTGTGTTGTTACTAACTCGCTTGTCAGTAGCATCCACGTAACTGGCTCGCATCCGTCTGGCACATTAATCTCTGTTGCAAAGAGCGCGTAAACGTTAAAATTACCTGACTTTTTTAATCGAGAAGGAGGATTTATTGATACTGGACAATACCTGATTTCTAAAGTTGCAGTTCTTTCAAAACGCTTTTTAGTTTCAGGTAATTCAACCTCTTTTACAAACTGCACTTTTTGGGATGTTACATACTCCCATAAATAAGAGTTTTCTCCTGATAAACAACGATTGTGAGCGGCTCTGACAACTACACCTGTATTTTTATTTTTACGTTGAAGTGCGAATACTTCTGCAATATCTCCTTCACGGTCAAAGACATGAATCACAATGCATGAGTAGTCCACCATCAGGCATTTCTAAACCCTTAAATAATTTGTTGACTTTTTGAAAAGCTTCAACCCATCGATAAGATTCTTTCTCCTTAAAAGCTCTATTCTTGGCGATTAAACGTTCTTTTTTTAACCGCTTCTTTTTTGCCGTAGATGTTTCCCCTGGTGGTGGAGATGCTTTGTGTTGTCGATGCCACAATTTCTCCCATAATAGTCCTAGTGGCTGACCAAAGTCTGGGTCTAGTGCTAAAGAACTATGTAAAACTAGCGCTTTTAAAGATTTGTGATAAAGGCTCACCATATTTTACTTTTAAAGCCTCCGCAATTAACACTGCTCTGTTGGTCAAACGTTTGTCACCAAAATCACAATTGCGGTACGGGTTCGCTTCTAATAGTTTCATTTGCACCCCAAAATACTACACTACAAGCACCTTACATTAGAGGACGCAAATCATCTTAAGTTCAAAGGATTGCTTCGCGATAGCTTGTCGCGAACCAATCCCCTTTTCCACATCCCGTGAAAAGTCAGAAGTACACGGGTCATGTCTGCTTCATTCTCAGCCGACCGCGCCATTTCAAATAGTTGGTCTTTGCGCTCTTGCAACCATTCAGCAATATTCCCAGCTTCTAAATGCGAGAGACAGGGATACTGCAATCGCAGATATTCTGTTTGTTTAGTTGTGATTTTGGGGATATTATTTTCCACAGGTTAAATCCCTTATTGAGTTAAGAAGCCGCCAAAGTTCGCGCTCAATTTAGCGGCTATTGATTATCAGTCTTTAGTCAATCGCCAGATGGCAAACCCAATTTCACCTGCCATCATTGTGGCGATGTTAAACAAGATGCAGCCCAAAATCATGAATGGGGCTGTGTATTCAAATGGGTTACGAGCTGCAAAAGTGGTGACAATATCGAACACCCAAACCGCAATCACAACCAGCCCTGCACTAGAGCGATCGCGTGTACCTGCGGTTTTGTAGTCTTGCCACAGCTGGCCTACCAAGTCAATCTTGCCACTAGGCTTGGTTTCAAGCTCATAAACCATGTGATCTTGAAGTTCCCGCCTAGCTGAATCTGGGTTTTTACCGCGTAGGGCATGGGCTTCAATTACCTGAACACCTACAGAAATTATGAATGCAAGGTAAAAAAACGGGTTGAACGCTGCAAACGGCACATTTAGCCAATTCCAAGCCGGCTCAAACCAGGGTAAAACAGGGGGCCCAGTAAAGATTAATTGCCAAGTTGAATCAGCACTAATTACAGAACCACCAATAAATAAAATCCCGCCTACCAAGGCACGACCCGCGCCACCGTTAGCAACAAACTGATTGACTATAGCGGCGGCTGCCCTAATGGGTAAACCAACAATCATCACAACAGCCTTGGCGCAAAAATCTATGATTTCACCAAGCGTTCGCTTCTTCCCCTTGGGTTTACCATCAGTCAGTAGACCGAAAAGTTTGGCGATCGCTCTGTAATGAATGCCTATCCCAGTAAAATTTTGCTTAATACTTATAATTTTAAATACTAGTGTCGAGAAGCTCTCTTGGACTCAGAATATAAGTAAAGCTAATGAATCTGCTAAGAGCATAAGAGCAAATCTCGCACCAGAATATGGTTATGCTGTTATTGCAGAGAATTTTGTCAAAGAGTTGCGTGAAAATTGAGCTAGAGGAATATCTGGTTTGATTATGACTGCAACTACTACTCCAGTTTTAACTGATAATAAAACCTTGAACGAAGTAGTTAACTGTTTAACAGAAACTTGAGCCGTTTCCACTGGTATTCACTGACTTCTTTTACAACACTAAGCAGACATTGCACAACGTTGTTGGGGTCAATCCATTTCACAAAACAGTTGCCCCCATCAAAAACTACTCGCGGTCTTATCTGTCCGTGCTGTGGATTAACTTTCCCGTTACTTGGCGGATAGGATGAGCCGTAAACTGGCTGGGTATATGCGTAATTCATGGTTCAGATAAAGAGTTTAATTCTTTGCTTGATAAGCGTTTGCGGTCATTTTTAAGCGGCTATTTTGTCCTACAACCCATTTATCCTTGGTGTGGCATTTCACGCGCTATATCGTCCGTTTTGCGCTCATGTCTTAACTATAGCAGATACTATCTGCTAGTAAGCGATGTTATCAGACAGAAAAAATTATATATTTTCCAAAATGTATTAGTTACACTGATGATATTGTCTGCTACTATCTGATCTGATGTATAAAGGTAAAAAGTTTAGCGTTGTTACCCCTATGGGGATTTACAAACTCATAACGGAATTAGCCAAAAAGGAAAGCCGTACAGTTTCTCAGATGACAACACTTTTAATTAAGGATGGTTTGCTAAGTCGTGGTTTGGAAGTACCAGAGGATGAGTAGCGATCGCCCTTAACCCTCACCCAGTACATAAGTATTTATGAAAATTATTTATGTACTACTAACTTAGTAAAACTGATACAGTCTTAATCCTCAAAATGCCTGCCAAATAAACTGAATTATTTTTAAAATTACTACTAAAACTCTTAATTTTAGTAAAATATCTTATGCTTTTTAATATTATTTAAAGTACTGTACAAAGTTTGCTATGCCTTGGCTTGAGAGAAAAAAATAAATTATTTTATTTTTAAAATTTGAGATATTTATTATTTATTTTTCTGGAATATCAATTAGTATGTAATAAGGCTATACCCTTAGTCTATCTTTTCTAAGTATGTTGTAACTCAATATACATAAGAAAAGAATGCCTCCCCAAGACTCAACTAGTTAGAGCTAGTTGTTTAACAGTCAGAGAAGACTGGGGATTGCATTTATTGGAATTAACCCGCACGACATCTGCCCCGATTTACCATATAAATCAAGTGACATCAAAGAAATCTTGGGGCAGATGGAAACACCAGAATTTATCCGCGCTCTTGAGCAGGAGATCCACGCGGCTGTGGCAGAGCGTGAGCAACTGGCAGAGCTACAAAATCTTGGCGATGCTCCAAATCATCAAGATCCAGTTGTAAGTTTCATTCAAATTGCTTACCAAACCCTCTATGCAGACAAGAACTGGATCTGTGCTGCGGATAAACTCTACTGGCATACTGGCAACCACTATGAACACTCTCCAGACTCTAGAGAAATTAAGCGCATCACCGAGTTTTGCAATTCCTTTGTAGTTGAAAACGAGCAGGGTAAAAAAACTTATCCCTACGCTTCACCCAGTTCGGTTAAGAAGGTTTTGGAATGGGCGAAAATGCGAACGGGAATTGAGGCAGAACTACTAAATCCACCAGGGATTAATTGCACTAATGGAATAGTTAGACCTGTTTGGATAGGTAGTAAAGTTATTCCACGACTTGACCCGCATACACCCCAAGACTACTTTATTTATGAACCATTAATTGAATACAATCCAAACGCTGATACTACAGATTGCGAACGCTTACTTGAGTGTTTGGACAAACCGCAACGAGAAATTCTTTTGAGGAATTTAGCTGCATCAATTGACCTTCAAACTGTTAGAAAACTCAGAGGAAGAGAGGTAAAAGCAATTTTAGCAGTTGGGCTTGGGTCTAACGGTAAAGATGCTCTGCGCGAATGTGTATCAATCATTTACGGCGAAAATGGACTAACTTCTGTCTCTTTAGCAGACTTCCAATTGTACGATGAAGGTAGGAAGTTTAATCTAGCTCCGTTGATGCACAGCCGAGTGAATTGGGCTTCAGAAAACCCACAAACATCTAGGATTGATAAAATTCAAAGTTTAAAGTTGTTTGTGACTGGTAACAAACTCCACTGTGAACGCAAGGGTAAAGACCATATTGAGTTTACCCCTGAAGCCATAGGTCTTTTTAACTTAAATGAAACGCCAGCACTCCAAGGAGTAATGAAAGCAATTCAAGATAGGATTGCAGTTTTAGAGTTTAAGAAAACCTTTGAAAAAAATCCTGACCCTAACAACCCTCAGGAGTTGCAGGCTGACCCAAGATTTGCTTACGACAAAGAATTTATCAGAACGCATGTTGCCCCAGCATTTCTAAATAAAATGCTTCAAGCACTAAACGATCTTGTTGAAGAAGGCATTGATTATGAATGCACTACCGACGCTTTTCATAACCTTCAGAAAGAAAATAATCACCTATTTGACTTTATAGAAGCCGCAAACATAGGGTATGCACCTGGCAAGGAAATGAGTGCAAAAGACCTGTGGATAAGACTTGAACACTACTACACCCAAACTGGCACATTAACTATAGACCCTGATAACAACCGCAGAACGTGGAGCGAACAGGTTAGACCCAGCGACAAAAATGTGAAGGGTATCAACCAAGTCATCGCCAGAATCGCTCAACTTTTCCCCAAGGCTGTCAAGGGAACTAGGTACTGTGACATTGCTAAAAGAAACATTCCAGTACTCAAAGGCATTGCCATTTTGGAAGTTACCCGCACCACAATAGACTCAACCCGCACCACTTCCGCACCACTTCCCGCACCAGAAACAACGCCAAATCAGGACTTCCGCACCACCCGCACCACTTTTTCAGATTTCCAGGAAAATAACATTGAAGAGGAAGAGGTGAAAATTGAATTGCTTTCTTCTCCAATGAAAAAAGAAGAATATGCCACCTCAACTGGTGCGGGTGATGCGGAACCCTTACCTGACTCGGAAAACTGCTGCGGCGAGTCCTGCGTCACTGGTGCGGATCAACTAGAAAGTGGTGCGGGTATGCCAACTGAGGTTCAGGCAGCGAAAGACGCGCCAATTGCATCCGATACTGTTTTGGTAAAAACTTTGGACGAGAACTCATACTCACTGTTGCAGATTGAAATCGACGGCGGGGACATCGCAGGGTTTGTTGGTTGCCAAGTAGAAGTGCGATCGCTTAGTGGCACTGTCAAGTTCACAGGTGAAATGATTAACTGCAACTCAAAGAATGGGATTATTACTGTGGCAACTGAGCAGGGGAATAGAGATGCATCTTTCTGTGAGACGTTTGTAATTGACTAAGGAATATTCTCTATGAGCGATTTAGCTAGATCCTTTGATGTTGACTAGCTTTCTTTATTAGTACCCAAACGCGGGGAGCAAACTTAACTATACAGGGCTGTCTTTTTCAGACCATCTTGCCCCTGATAACAGCTTCGCACTTATCCACCTCAACTATCAAAGATCAACCACCATCCGAGACTGCTAACTCTGGAGCAAGCTCATAAGAACTAGCGCCCATTGAAAAATTCAGTATGGCGATTTTCAGTAGTAAAACACTTCAGTACAGCAGGTTGATAGTGTGTTATTTTTGTGTTAATTTTCAGGTTTATTAATGGAAAAACAATGGCATCTGCTGAATTTACCTCGCTTGAGTCAACCCAAGCAGTACCGACAGTTGAAACCCCATCGGATCAAGAGCAAGTAAATGTTGATACGTCAACATCAACAGAAATTGAATCAACAGCAGCGATATTTCAAGCTGTTGGGGTAATTACTGGGTCGGTCAATTTCAGTTCAGATGGACAAAGCACTGTTAGTATTGGTAGCTATGAATACCCACTTTTCTACTCTAAGCGACAATGGGATGTATTCAATGCTCTCAACAAGGAAATAAAAAATACTGAAAACCATCTTCAGCGTTTGATTGTTTATCCCAAAATCATTCACTTTCCACGCAGAGAGCAACCGCATCGCATCGGTTTTCAGTTAGTGGGCTTTGACAGAGGGCGAAAACTAGATGCAGTTTCAGGGGAGTTAGAAGACCTGGAGTTTAAATTATCGGGATTATGGCAGTTCATTCCTGTTTGCTCTACTCCCTGTATATCGGTGTTCCGAAATTTCTCTGATGAAAGACTCGAATTTATTAAGCAATCCGAGCCTGCTCGCAAGGTGAAATTCATGAAGGCTAGTCATATACCCTTGCTATGGAAGGATGCACCCATCCGACCCTTCAGATTTAATCCCAAGGTGGCTAAAGAAGAGCTTGGACGCGCAGCCTTTGTGACAGTCAAGGCCAAATTTCTGCCAGGGCGTGATGTCTTCGGTTTTGTTGCACTGACTGCGCTACCTAAAGATTCTGCACCGAGATATCTCAAAGCGTCTAAGGAGGATAAAGCCACAGTGCAACTTGCAGCTAAGAAAGCGGAAAGAGCAGCAGCACCACCTGCACCAAAGAAAGGTAAGTCAAGAGCGACTAGTCAGGATAATACCTCTGTGCCGCGTACCAAACCATTACCAAAACCAAAACCAAAACCAAAGTTAAAAACGGGTGAGTAAAACCGCTTTAAAGTTTTATCAGTCAACGCCATCATGGGGTTATATCTGTTGTGTGGCCCCCTGAATAAATAAGTATTTGCAATAGGGGAGTCAGCCCTGACTGCCGCTCACGTCAAATTAAGGTTTTGGGGCGGTTAGGCTATCTTCTTGACAAAAAATATTGTGATGCCGCAATCTTCGGCATGAGTTTCTCTTGATGCCGCCCGGAATTAGAGTAACTTCAGGCTGATGCTGGTGGCGATTTACCAACCAAGAGTTCTTTTTTACTCTGCTTTAACTGTTTCCAAAGTGCCTGAATCTGGTTGTAAACATGTTCTGGGTCATTAATTTACTGTTTTAGCTAAAAATACGTAATTACCCGGAGATAGAGTTGAAATCCAATTTGTTAGTATGAAATTATACAAATACGTTTAGAAAAATTGAGTCAATGCTATTTGATTTTGTTTTTAATCTTACATGACATCACCGAGCGCAAGCAGGCGAAACTGCTTTTAGATACCAGCTGTGTTTCGAGTTTATTCGTTGTGTAGCGTGGATCTGGGTAATTATGACGGGTGGTATCTTTTTTTGTGGTCTCCCCTTAGAACGTCTCAATATGGAGCTTGAACGCCAGGTACAAGAGCGAATCGCTCAGTTGCAGCAAGCACTGGACTTTGAAGTAAGACTCAAACGGATCACTGAGCAAATTCGCAACAGTCTGGACGAAAGTCAGATATTGCAAGTGGTTGTGCAGGAATTAACCCTCGTGCTAGGCACAATCTGTTGCCATATAGCTTCCTATAACCTCGAATCTGGCACTTCCACTGTCCTTTATCAGTACATAACCTCTGAATATGAAACTATTACCTCGTCACTTTCATCTGTTGGTCAGGTAGTTTTCATGAACGCTTTCCCTGAAGTGTACCGTCAGCTTCTGCAAGGTGAGCATTTCCAATTCTGTGAAATAGATGTCAGCACGGTTCGCAAGCCGTTGGCAATTTTGGCTTGCCCGATTATTGATAATCAAGCCATTTTAGGAGACCTCTGGCTATTCAAACAGAAAACGGATGCCTTTAATGAGCTAGAAATCGGGCTGGTGCAACAGGTCGCGAATCAATGTGCTTTTGCTATTCGTCAAGCCCGTTTAGATCAGGCATCTCAACAGCAAATTGAGGAACTTGAACGATTGAATCATCTCAAAGATGATTTCGTAAGTACAGTTTCACATGAGTTACGCGCACCCATGACTAACATGAGAATGGCGATTGAGATGTTAGAAGCTATTTTGAAACAATCACAGACACTTGAAGCTAAACACAGTAGTGCCACTCGTTATCTGCGAATTTTACGAGATGAATGCCAGCGAGAAATGAATCTGATTAATGATCTGCTGGATTTAACTCGTCTTGATATCAACACCGAACCATTAGTGCTGACCACCAACAATCTTAGTGCATGGATTCTTCAAATTCTTGAACCTTTTGAAGAACGATTTCGTACTCAGCAGCAACAACTGCACATAGATATTCCGACTGAAATAGCTGCCTTAACTACTGATTTCTTCCAATTAGAGGGTATTCTAGTGGAGCTATTCAACAATGCCTACAAATATACTCCTGCCAACGAAACTATTGCAGTATTGCTACGTGCCACACCGTCAGCTTTGCGATTAAGCGTGAGCAATTCTGGTATAGAAATTTCTAAAGATGAACTTTCTCATATCTTCGATAAATTCTACCGCATTCCCAGTCATAACCCTTGGAAGCATAAAGGAACAGGATTGGGGCTGGCATTGCTTCGTAAGCGAGTGGAACAACTCCAAAGCACTATTATTGTATCTAGCGAGCAGAAGTGGATCACCTTTACACTGCAAATTCCTTGGAGCATAGAGCAGGATTAAACGGTTTAACAAGTGGTGGGGGTTTAAGTAAAGAGCTTCTATCAAGCAGCGCGTATGTTAGTCGGGGTCTAAATCCCCCTCACAAAACGTAATTGCGAATGGGCGAAAAAGCGAATTGTTTTAATAGTACCCTCAATAGACTTGTAGCTAAATCAGATAAAGTAACGATTAGTAACTGGACTGAGACAGAAAAATGCTGGGGTGATTTGTGAAATTTTAACTCAAAGAGTGATTCATTGGCACAGAACTAATCAGATAAATCTCCGGCGTTGAGCTATATATACCCCTGATGGATAGTACTATGAAGCTGATATTGATTTGTGATGATGTCGCTGATAACTCTTTTCTTCTTCAAACGATTTTATCAGCAGAGTCATGCCAGATTGAAATTGTTGATTCGGGAGCAGGGGCGCTGACCTTTATTGAAACAAACCCTTGCCCCCCTGACCTGCTAATATTAGATGTAATGATGCCAAGAATGAATGGATTTGAAGTTGTTCAAAACATCCGACAATCGACTAAATTTGAATTTCTTCCTATTTTGTTGGTGACAGGTTTTGCTGAAGATGATACTCAGAAGGCTCTTGATATAAAGATTGATGGATTTATCCAGAAGCCCATTGACCCTGATGCAGTAATCACTCAAGTCCAAACAATTTTAAAGCGGAATTCCTAAAATCTCCTAAGATTCAGCACTTCATCAAGAGATTATTAATAAATCATCAAAGCCTCATGATCCACCCACGGAGCGCCAAATAGAAGTCCTGCGATTCTTAGCAGAAGGTTTATCTTATGAAGAAATCGCAGCCAAAATGTTTATCTCTATTAGTACTATCAAATCTCATGCCAGTATTTTGTATGCCAAGTGGAATGTTATTTACCGTGTTGAAGCCATCACTCATAGGCTCAATGCTTGGTTATCTTGATTATTCCTCAGTCGTTAATGAAGCATGGAAGTTTGAACAGATGGTTGATATTAAGTCGGGTATTGGTGGTAGCACCACAGCCGCATCGAGGAGAGCGTTCGCTGTGACTACCACCCATCGACTAAGGGGAGCAAGCAATGAGAAAAAGCCGACTTGATGCCCCTGACATTGGAGTAATTTTAGGGCTGCTCTGGTGGCACGTCACAAATCTTGAGTCCTTTTTTACTCTGCTTCAACTGTTTCCAAAGTGCTTTAATTTGTTTGTAAGCATCTTCTGGATCAAGCTTGCCATTGGTTTCTAAGGCAGAAATGTAGCTAACTTTAGTAGCAAATTCTTGCAAATTGGCATTAAACACTAAATTTTCTGGCTTTACCTGACCGTAATAGCGGCTGTAAGGGGAAATAAATTTGTTTTTGTCGTCCTGATTCGCCTGTAGCATCAGTTCACTCCCTATTCGTGACTGTTCACTCATGACATCAAGCCGGGTTTTTACTGGGCTTGTTGAGTTCAGAAAATAGTATTCCCAGCACAAGCCCCTTGATTAACATTTTAGTTAACGCTTCTTACGGAAAAAGCGGACGTATTTATCAATTGATAACTATTTGCAATAACTCTTAAGTGGCGCGTCTCTCAACGGAATAATGGGGCTTGTAGCGTAGTAGACTGTCCATAATATACCGTGTACACCGGACACTATCAGCGAGAGTAAATGAGGCCGCCACCCCCAATCCGTTTACCTAACAAGCATTACAGGTAAGCGAGAATACCTTACACCAACTGAGGTGCGATCTATACTCGATGCTGCGCTCGATCGTAAAGCTCGTTATTCCCACCGTGATTATACACTGATGTTGCTCATGTTTCGCCACGGTCTGAGGGTGGGGGAAGCTGTAGGCTCTAAATGTGGTTTGCGCTGGGATGCGGTCATGTGGGGCGAACGTCAGATTTTCATCACCAGGGAAAAGGGCAGTGACTCTGGGGTGCATCCCTTGAGAGAGGATGAATTGGTTTTGCTTAAAGAACTCAGAGAGATGTTGCCTGAGAGTAAATATATTTTCGTTTCCGAACGCGGTGAGGTAATGTCCACTGATGCGGTGCGAAAGCTGCTTGGGCGATTGGCAGCACAGGCGGGGCTTGATATCAAAGTTCACTGCCACATGATGCGCCATGCCTGCGGTTACTATCTGGTAAATAATGGTTACAACACCAGGGAAATCCAAGACTTTCTCGGACACCGCGATATCAAACACACTGAAAAATATACAAAGTTAAATGCTCGACGTTTCCTGAATTTTGACTGGGGTGATTTGTAAAAACTTGTGAAAATTTTTTTCATAAAAAGAACAGAACAGAATAATTAAGGCTCTTGTTAGACAAATGTATTATGCTATGTTGTGCTAGTTAACTTAATTTTGCATAAAAGGGGATCAAATATCTTAATTTTTGGTTATTTTAAGAAATTAGCAAATATTAAACCTACTAATTGCATTTAGTTAAATAAATTAGCCATTTTTCAGAGTTAACCTAAATGAGGTAATGAGATGCAAACCTTTCAACTAATTGAAGATTTTGAGTTTTTACAAAATTTGCTAGAAAAAGACGAGAATAAAATAGTACTAAAATGGCTGTTTTTTTTGGCAAATCAAGCAGGAAGTGAAGCTTTGGAAGTAGTTGGAAATATTATTTTCCAAGGAAATAACGCATCTTTCAGTATCGCTCAAAACCATATAAGAAATTTAATAAACAACATCAAATCAAGTATAAAACCTAAAGTTTTTTTTTAGAAACTTAACAATACTACAAGAAGATTACATTTTGTTTCTAAAAAGAATAAACCAAAATAGTGAAATAGAAAGTTATATTCGTTCTCAGTTTTCCCTATTAGAAGAGGCATACGAAAAATTTATTGGTCAATATGATTATAATTCAACTGTCAATTTAATTACTTGTGCAAAAGTTTTTGTAAATATTCTATCTACTTTTAATCAAGTTAATAGTTTTATCATTAAAAATATTCAACAAGATTATGATTTTGAACTTGATGAAACTTTAAGTTCTTTTTCTCTTTTTATAAATTCTGATTATACATTTAAAGAATTTATACAAAAACTAGAAGCAATTCAAGCACTGTATTCAGAATTATGCTTTCTTTCTGATATTTCTGAGGTTGATTTTTCTCTAAGAATAATTAAGATATAATCTGGGAGTTTATGGGTTAAAATCTTTGGAGAATCACGAGTTATAGAGACAATTATATATTTAATAAAAGACGCTAAGGAATATGGCTATGGAAGCTTAACTAAAGAGGGAAAGATTGAAGCAGATCCGCAAAATTTTAAAGCTCTAGAATCAGCTTTAGAACTGAGAAAAAAGTTACAGGAAGCTAACATTGATCTTGAAGAATTTGATGAAAAAATAAAAAAAGTTTTATTGTAATCATGAACAATCTTAATACTCTTTTGTCTGGTGAAAAGAAAATAAAACTAAATGGTGAATTAATAGAATCAGATGACACAACTCAAAAACTTTTAAAAAGCAGTAACAGATATTTACTTGAAGGTTCCAAAGATGCTACAGAGGATAATGAGTAGCTTAACTGGAAATAATCAGGTGTCCAAACGTCGTAGGCTGTGGATCACAGGGTCTACAGTTAACAATGAAAATCAATCGGCATGGTCGCGCCAAAATTCTCACACAGTCAGAGATACAGCTAATTTTCAGTCACGGCTTGGACAATGACCGCGATCGCGCTTTATGTCGTTTAATAGTAGTAATACGACATCCCACCAAAACCCGCCAACATAAAGCATTCAGCACGATAGTTAGTTAATATAGCGACTTTTCCCTGATTATGTTATGGAATTGAAAGCTTAAAATGATATAAAGCTAGATTATTGCTAACTTGAAAAAATACCCCTTTAGTTGATTCTAAAGGGGTATTTTAATATATGCTGTCACGAATTTTAATCTATTACTTAGCAAACAACTGTTGTCCGAGCTTGGTTGCGGTCTTCAGGTTTTCGTCTTATGACAATCTCTACATCATTATCTAAATCATTCAAAAATTGAAATAGTCTATCAATTGAAAAACCTGAAAGTCTGCCTCTCATCAATGCTGAAATTTTTGGTTGATCAATTCCTAAAAGTTCAGCAGCTTGGACTTGTGTTAATTTACGAAAAGTGATAGTTTCACTGATTTTGCGTGCTAGTTCAGCTTTCACTAATCTTTCTTCAGGATTAGGTAAACCTAAGTCAGCAAATACATTTCCACTGCTAGTGGAAACGCTATTTTCTTTAGTCACTTATTTACTCCTTTTTCTTTAGCAGCTTGTTCCAAATAGTCTTCCTGGGAGGCTTTTAACCTCTTTTTAATTAAATCTATATCTTGTTGCGATGTAGAAATACCATGTTTCGACTTCTTTTGAGGACACTAAGCAACTTGACTACACAGGACAGGACAATTCACAACTGTCCTACGAGACACAGGACACCCCAGGTCAGTCTAACCGCTCTCTGCTGACTGGGTTCCTAACAGTAGATTTTGCAGAGGTTTTCGCTAAAGCATTAGCTGCTGTGTTCCCACCTCCTTTACCTCCAGCACAAAGGGGGTTAGAACTAGCTCCCTATCGGGAACTGAATGAAGCAGCTATTGAAGGTTATCTGCTTTCGACTATGAACGTGGCGAATCTGTTGGGAATCAAACCCAGTACAGTTGTAGGATACGGCGATGAATTTTCAGATGCGGGGTTTATCTTTTCCAGGGTGGGTCGGCGCAAAGGCGGACAAATTGCGTGGCGGGTCAAAAAAGCACCCCTGGCAGAAGAGTCTGACTCTTTGTAGTTTTTTAACTGATATAGATTTTAATCAATACTTTCACAGAATTTATGTAATCGCAATGTTTTATCTAATGCGATTTTGACTTGGAGTAAACCGAAGAGTACAGTACATACTTTGCGCTAACGCACGAACCCGTCATAAAATGCCCCAACAAATAGGTACTCATCAGCCTTTGAATACCTATTTAATAGTTACAATAGCTATTTCTTCTGCCAACGTGCATTCTTGCGGGGTGACTGACTGGCGGATGATATCCAACGCCGGATAGTGTAACGAAAGTTGCTGCATTATTTATTGTGGGAGTTAGGAGCATCAACAATAGTAAGAAAAAAGCTTTAACAAAAATATGGCTACTGAAAACCTTCTGCTTGCCGCCTTGCCCCCCGATGTGTACGAGCATCTCAAAAACAAAATGGAGCAGATCGAGCTTTCATACGGCGAGATACTCAACCGACCCGGCGAAACCATTGAAGAAGTCTACTTCCCTCTCACCTGCCTAATCTCAGTCACCATCACGATGATGGATGGCAGCACGGTTGAAGCCGGAGTGGTCGGAAGCCGTGAGATGGTGGGGATCAACGCCTTCATGGGCGGTCAGGAGACAACGCAGACCCAGTACATCGTTCAGGTTCCTGGCAACGCAATGAAAATGAAGGCACATCTGCTGCTCCATGAGTTTGACACCAATAAGTCGCTGCGGGACGTGATGCTCAAATACACACAGGCTTATATCGCGCAAATCTCGCAGAATGTTGCCTGCAACCGCATTCATACTATAGAAAAACGCATGGCCCGTTGGTTGCTTGAGTCCAGTGACCGTCTCTACTCCGATGAACTGATCCTGTCGCATGAGTTCCTCTCCCATATGCTGGGCGTGCGCCGTTCTGGTGTCACCGAAACCGCCCATATTCTAGAAAAGAAAGGTCTCATCCAATGCAGCCGAAAGAAAATCAAAACCATTGATCGGCAGGGGTTGGAAGAGTCTTCCTGCGAGTGTTATGGGGTAATCAAAGAGGAATACGATCGCCTGCTAAACTTTAACTTAGGGACTTCCAAGAAATAAATTACTCAACAAGAACAAAAACCAAGAGTCCAAATTTAAATAATAATGATAATCATTATGAGGGGGTAAGAGGCAGTTGCCGTCGGCAACCGCCTCTTACCCCCTCAAGTACTAATGAAAAATTTTGCACTCTGTAGCAAATTTCAGGTGCATAATCATAATTAGTTTAATATTGATGATTTTGGTAGCTTTAAATTTTTAGGAATCTTGGTTGAAATTAAGTGACTCCACAACAAATATCAATAAACCACTTACCGAGATTGGGAAATTTTTCATGTGTTGAATTGCTAAGACGATCGATTTGCTGTTCAATTTCATCCATAGCTTTTTTAGTAAGCTTAACTCCCTTTTCGTAAGTTTGAGTTACTAACTTTACAACGGGATGCTGACCCTTCCATGTCATATTTTGAGCAAAGTTTAAAGCCGTCTCTACTTCATCTAGCATACTGCCATTCCAAGATTTTTCTAATATCCCCCATGTTCGTTCAATGGGATTATATTTGCTGTGATATGGAGGATAATAAGCTAAACGTATATTTAATTTGTGCTGATGAGCAAACTCAATTATACGTTTCATGAACTGGGTGCGTCGAGAATGATTCTCTCCACCATTATCTTGATTAATAAGAAGTGTTTTTATATCTGGAAATCGCCAACTCTGACTTTTCCAAAAATCAGCTAATACATCTACAATAAAATCACTCGTCACCTTTGATTCTGTAAAGTATAAAAATAGTTCATCTAGGTTTGGAAGAAAGATGCCATAGGGAGCTAGGGTTGTTTTGGCATCAAAATCGTGGTCTTTGGTTTTAGTTGGAACTCGATTTCTACCTCCTCGGTCAAATTCGCCAATATTTACACGAGCTTTAGCATCAAGGCTTAGACGTAAAATGCTCTTATCGTCTAAAGCCGATTGATTAAAAGAGTGCTAGTTGCTCAAAGATTGCATCTGTTTCTGGGATTTTTTTTGAGGTAGAACTTTTGCTACACGTTTGAGCCGATAACCTAAATAATTCAATTTTATCCGAATTGTTTCTTCAGTTGGTAACTCTTCATTACTATACCCAGCTTTCTCAATTAATAGCTTTCTTACAGCATTAGCAGTCAAGCGTGTATATAATCTTTGACTTTTAAAACTTGGATCAGTTTGACTTTGGGAATCAACCAACTTTTTGATATCTTCTAACAGATGCGGTAAATGTTCTTCTGCCTTATAACGCCCTTTTGCTGAATAATTATCTAGACAAGTAATACCACTACTTAATTCTTTAATCCCTTTACGAATAGTATTTCTATCCCATCCCAACTCCTCTTGAGCCAGTAGTTGTCCACCATAACCTAATCCGATTACAGTCTGAGCTTGAAAACGCCGTCTGGCAGCACCTTTTAATTGAGTTGCTGTTTCTTGGAGTAGATTTTTCAGTGAATCAGCTTAGTGGTGCAGAAAAGTCTTGAAACGTAGATATAGGTGGAATTTAAAAACAGAGAGGGATGACTTGGAGGGGCAGAGCATGAGATGCTCAAGTTTCCACACAAAAAGTCATGCCATGCGAGTG
>JAESGI010000099.1_pt1 | contig 26160 bp, 23 predicted proteins | sample 9269671 | NCBI WGS metagenome assembly JAESGI01 (sample SAMN14515641, study PRJNA621666) | algae metagenome | isolation source: Nostoc indistinguendum CM1-VF10 and co-occurring heterotrophs from gravelly... | place: USA: Clark Mountains, San Bernardino, California | collected 1998-06-05 | reverse complement strand
AAGAGAATCGAACGTCTGAAGGTTGACGAAAGCTCGATGCGACAGACCATCGGCGCGCTGATCGCCGCCACCGACACCGCCGAGCGCGCCATTGCCGGGCTGAAGCTGACGCTCGGCGATTGCGACCGCACGCTTGCCGAGCGCCTGCGCACGGCCGAGCGCTATGCCGCCGACCTCGCCGCCCAGATCGAGGCCGGCCAGGGCGTGATGGACCGCATCACCCAGATCGTCGGCGCCGCCACCCTGGTCGCGCCGAAAGCCGAGCCGCAGCCCGCCGAGAAGCCGGCCATCTCGCGCATGGCGAGCGCCGCCGACGCCGCCGCCGCGATCCGCGCCCGCGCCGCACGCAGGCTCGAAGGCCAGGCTGCGTGATCCAGTCGCCCCGCCTCATTCCAGCGGTCATCCTCGGCGCCATGGGTCTCCTGGCGCTGAAGGTGCTCGCCTGGACGGCGGAGCCTTCTCCCGGTCACATTCCGGCCAGCGCCCCGGCTTTCGCGCAAACGCCCCAGGCGCCTGCGGAGAAGGAGGTCTGGGGCCTGGCCAAGGTCATCGCGCGCGCGCATGCGCCCGACACCTTCTTAGACCCGATGGTCACCGGCACGATCGACCCGCCGACGCCCAAGCTCTCCCCGGAGGAACAGGCCAAGCGTGACGCCGCCGCCGCCGCCAACCCCAGCAACAAGGCCGGCGTGATGAACGGCACGGCGCAGCCCGTCTCGCCGGCGGAACGCGCCCTGCTGGAGCGTCTCGGCCAGCGCCGCGAGGAGATCGAGGCTCGCATGCGCGAACTCGACATGCGCGAAAAGCTGCTCGACAACGCCGAGAAGAAGCTCGGTGGCCGCGTCGACGACCTCAAGGCACTCGAGGAGAAGGTCGAAGGTCCGAAGAAGAAGGACGCCGAGGAGAACCAGGCAGTCAAGAACCTGGTGATCATGTACGAGACGATGAAGCCGAAGGACGCCGCCCGCGTCTTCGACAGGCTGTCGCTCGAAGTGCTGGTCCCTGTGGTTCAGCAGATGAACCCGCGCAAGATGTCCGACGTGCTCGCGGCGATGTCGCCGGAGGCCGCCGAGCGCCTGACCGTCGCGCTCTCCCTGCGCGGCCGCGTCGCCGGCGCCGAGCGCACGGCGGCGGCAGCGCCCGCCGGCCCGGCCGGCAACGAATTGCCGGCGATCGAACCAGCGCGACGCCGCTGAGCGCCTCGCCTTGCCGAGGGCGGCCCTCGATCCTGCCGTCTACTGCTGAACGGTGATGCCGTTTTCCTTGATGATCGTCGCATAGGTCGTGACGTAGCGGTCGATCACGGTCTCGAACTCGGCGCCCGGCCGGGCCAGCACGGTGAAGCTCAGGGCCTGCAGCCGCTCCTTGACGTCCGGCCGCGCAAGCGTGGCGAGCCAGGCGCGCTCCAGAGCCGCGCGCGCCGGCGCCGGGGTGTCACGGCGCACCACGATTCCAAACCAGCTATCCGAGAGAAGGTCCGGCAGGCCGAGCTCCGCGAAGGTCGGGACATCCGGAAGTTCGGGGACGCGCTTGTCGGCGGTGACCGCGAGCGCCGTGAGCTTGCCCTCAGCGATCGGCTGGACGACATCGGGCAGGTTGCTGAGCGCGAAGTCTATCCGGCCGGCATAGAGGTCGACGAAGAGCTGCGAAGTGCCGTTATAGGGAACATGGGCGGCCTTGCCGCCGGCGAGCCGCAGCAAATGCTCTGCGCCGAGATGCGGCGAGGTCCCGATACCCGGCGAGCCATAGGTCACCGGGGTTCCGCCGTCGCGCAGGCGCTTGGCGAAGCCTTGCCAGTCGACCTTCATCGAAGGCGCCACCGTCAGCACATGCGGCACCACCGTCGCCTGGACGAGCGGGGCGAAGGCGCGCTGCCAGTCGGCGGTGCGCGTCCGCAGGGTGATGTTCGCGGCGAAGCTGTTGGCGATCATCAGCATGGTGTGCCCGTCCGGCGGGGACTTCAGCGTCTCGGCGCCGGCAATCACGGTGGCCGCGCCGGCGATGTTCTCGACGACGACGGTCTGGCCGAGTGCGTCCTTGAGACCCTCCTGGGCCAGTCGCGCGACCGGGTCCATCGATGTCCCGGCCGTAAACGGCAGGATCAGCCGCACCGGTTTCGTCGGCTTCCAGTCGGATTGCGCCCTGGCGATGGTCGGCAGGGCCAGCCCCGCCAGAAGAAGCGCACGTCGATCAAGCAACATCGGTTTTCTCCGGGCTGAGCCTCACCAGGGATGCGCCCCTGCGACCTCCCCTTCGGTCGCGCAGGGCATTTGATCCTGCGATGGCAAGGCGCGGTCGCCTCGCCATCACAGCAACCGCTCCGGCTGATGCGTTCCCGATCCGGCAACGCATAGGGCCGGACCGGGTCTTCAGGCTTGCGTATCGATGACCACGTCCCGCGACAGGCCGCGCACATCCATCTCGTAGTCGAGCACGGCCACCGGCGGCCGCGAGAAATGCCAGACCAGATCAGCCCCGTTGCCGGTGACCGGCGCCAGCACGTCCGCCAGCAGCGGATGAATGTTCTGGACGGTGTAGACGTTCACCGCCGTGGCATCGCGCCAGTCGCGTCCGAGGCCGGCGAGCCGCCGCCCCATCTCGCCCATCACCCATTCAGCCTTGGCGCGGACGCCCTCGTCGGAGACGTCGCCCAGCCGGATCGTCCCTTCCGCATAGCTCGCCGCCCCTTCCGGCGCCTCGCCGCTACCGGCGACGATGAAGCTCGGGCGCGCCGAGGCATCGGCGACGGTGTAGCTGAAGGCGTGCAGCGATACGGTCGCCGGCTTGCCGAGCTCCGGGCAGATATTCGTCCGGGCGACCGGATTGACCTTGCCCTGGAGCAGGCCCCACTGCTCCAGCCTCGAGGCATAGACCTTGTTCAACGCCGCAAAGCCCGCCTCGGAGAACGGCTCGGGCGAGCGCAGCTCACAGGAACAGAACGCCGTCAGCGGTCTGCCGATGCGCTTCAGATGGGCCTCGATCGCCGCAAGGCCCTGCTCCAGCGGAACAGGTGCGGACAGCCGCGCCCGCTCGATCTGGAAGCCCGGCTCGGCCACGACGCCGCCGGAATACTGGAACACCGCCGGAATGAACCGGAAGCTGCCGTCTTGACTGAGTTGGGTCGAATACATCGGATCGGCTCCTCGCCACGTTCTGTCGATATTTTTGAAGGCGGTTCGGCCGAGCAGCCAGATCGGAATCGCAGAACAAATGTTGCCGCTTCGGCAACGCTGGACTAATTTTCGGAGCGGCCGGCGGTCAGGCCACGAGGCGCTTTCCGATGTCGCTCACCCGCTACAGGTATTTCGCCGCGGTCGCCGATCAGGGCTCGGTACGCGAGGCCGCGGACGCGCTGCGTGTCGCGCCCTCCGCGATCAGCCGCCAGATCGCCGGGCTCGAAGAGGAGTACGGCACGGCGCTGTTCGAGCGCCGAGCGCGCGGCATGCGGTTGACCACGGCCGGGGCCGCAGTGCTCGAGACCGCGCGCACCATCCTCGACTGCGTCCAGCATGCACGCTCCACCATCGAAGAGCTGCAGGGTGTGAAGCGCGGACACGTCCGCGCCTGGACCGTCGAAGGCGCGATCGACGACTTCCTCTACCCCGCGCTCGCCGGCTTCTCGGCCGCTCATCCTGCGGTGAGCTTCGAGGTGATGATCGCAAGCTCCGACCAGCTCGTGCAGCGCCTGCTCGACGACGAGGCGGATGTCGCGGTGGCGTTCAATCCGATCCTCCACCGCAACATCCTGTCGCTGGCCGAGGTGCCAGACCCGCTGGTCGTCGTCGCGCATCCCGGCCATGGCTTCGCGACACGGCAATCGGCGACCATCGCCGAGCTCGCGGAGATGCAGCTTGCCCTGCCCGACCGGACCTTCGGCCTGCGGCGCCTCATCGACGATGTCGCGGCGACGACAGGGGTCGCGCTCAAGCCGGCCGTGGTCACCAACTCGATCGCCTCGCTGCGCTCCTTCGCGCGAGCCGGCATGGGCGTCAGCGTGCTGACGACGTTCGCGAGCAGGCGCGATATCGCGGAAGGACATCTGGTCGCGGTGCCGATGCTCGGCCGCAACCTGCAGAAGGCCTGCGTCAAGATCTGCGTGCGCAAGGACCGGCGTCTGTCGCCGGCGGCCGGCGCCCTCGCCCAGCATCTCGCCCGCAGCGCGCGTAAGTACGGCTATGCCCGCTTCAAGGCCGCCACCGGCCCCTCTTAACCTGCCGTTATCCTTGACGGGCTAGCGTCTCCACGGATGGAAGCGGCACCGTGCCGCCTGTCCTGTCGCGTCGGATTGAGTAGCGTCTTGCGTATCCTGCGATCCCTCAGCTTCGGCATCGGCCTGGCGGCGATGAGCCTGGCACTGGGCTATGCCCCGCCGGCCCTGGCCGCCAATGCCGAGCTGCGCGGCGAGGCGATGCAGGCGGGCTTTGGTCGCCTCGCCTTCACCTTCGACGAGCCGGTGACGACGCGGGTGCGCGTTTCCAATGGCGTGCTGGTCGTCGGCTTCAGTCAGCCGGTGAAGATCGATCCGAGCCGCATCTCCCGAGAGCTGCCGGCCTATATCTCGCTGGCGCGGATCGATCCCGATGGAAGGGGCCTGCGCTTCGCGCTCGCCCGGACCTATCGCGCCAACCTACTCGAAGCGGGCGACCGCGCCTTCGTCGACCTCCTGCCCGAAAACTGGGTCGGGCAATTGCCGGGTCTGCCGCCCGAAGTCCTCGCCGAACTGACCAAGCGCCTGCGCCTCGCCGAGTCGCGGGCTCGCGACATCGCCCGCGCCCCGGCCCCCGAGCCGAAGCCTCTCGGCTTCCGCACCGTGCGCCTGCCGACGCTCGACCGACTGATGTTCACGGCGCCGGCCGAGGCTCAACTGAGCCCACGCCTCGAAGACGGCCGCCTGACGCTCGCCTTCGACCAGCCGCTGCAGATCGAAGCGGGCAAGATCCGTGCGCTGCTGCCGGCCGACTTCACCCTCGAAAGCGCCAAGAGCGAGGGCGATCGCACCGAGTTCGTCTTCACCGTGCCGAAGGACCGCGAGCTGCGCAGCTTCCGCGACGATTCCGGCTGGACCGTCGATCTCGCCAACGCCGCGAAAGGCGGCGCGTTGACGCTGGCCGGGCTGGAAGCCGGGTCGCCGCAGCCAGCGGCGAAGCCGGCCGAGCCGCAGCCCGCAGTGGCGGCGCAGAAGCCCGATTCCGCCAGCAAGCCGGCGGCCACCGCTCCGCAGGCAGTAGCCTCGACCGCGCAGGCTACGCCGGCACCGGTCGTAGCGCCGGCCGTCGTGGATCCCACGCCGAAGGACATTCAGGTCAGCTCCGCCGCCGAGGGCGATGGCGGCCGGATCGACTTTCGCTTCCCGCGCCCGACCGGGGCCGCCGCCTTCGCCGAGCCCGGCCTCGTCACGCTGGTCTTCGACACCCGCGACACGCTCGATCCCGACAAGCTGAAGGGCGTGCTGCCCGGGCTCGTCCAGGACGTCACCGTCATCCGAGAGACAAAGGTCACCGTGCTGCGCCTGAAGACCGGCCGGCGGCAGATCACGCGCCTCTCCGACGATGGCACCACCTGGTCGCTCTCCTTCGGCGAGAAGCTCGGCAAGCCGGCCGTCGCACTGGCTCCGCGCCGCGATGCCGACGAGCGCGGCCAGACCGTGGTCGCCGTACCCGTTCCCGGCATGACCGGCGTGCACTGGCTGGAGAACCGCGATGGCGGCGCCCCGATGGCGGTCGCGACCGCGCTCGGCCCGACCCGCGCCGTCTCCAAGCCCTATCGCTTCGTCGAATTCGGCCTGCCCCAGACCGCCCATGGCGTCGCCGTCACCGCCCTCGCCGACGATATCATCGTGCGCGCCGGCACCGACGAGACCCTGATCGGCCGCAGTGGCGGGCTGGTCGTCAGCCTCGACGCCGGCAAGCCGAACGAGCCGGAAAAGAAGGCCGGCGAGAGCGCCGCCGCGCCGCTGCTCGACGCACAGCGCTGGTCGAGCCTGCGCACGGACGCCGTGCGCGAGCGGACGCAGGAACTGCTGCGCGACGTCGCCGATGCCTCGCGCAGCCGCAAATCCGAAGCGCGCCTGGCGCTCGCCCGTTTCCTGATCGCCAATGCGATGCTGCCCGAGGCGGCCGGGCCGCTCAACGCCCTCCTTGCCGACGACCCTGCCATGCGCGGCAACCGCGAGGCGCTGTTTCTCAAGGGCGTGATCGCGGCCCAGATGCACCGCCATGCCGAGGCGCTGAAGGCGTTCGAGGCCGGCCCGATCAAGGAGGAGGCCGAGATCGGTCTCTGGCGTGCGTTGGCCGAGCAGCGACTCGGCCGCAACGCCCCCGCCCTCGCCGGCTTTCGGCGAGCCGAGGCCGTGCTCGACGGCTACCCGCCCGACCTCCAGGCTCAGTTCCGGCCGGCCATGGCCCGCGCCGCGCTCGCCATGCAGGACACGCTGGTGGCCGAACGCCAGATCGCCCATCTCGCCGAACTGCCGGCGGACCTCGTCCCCGCCGAGGATCTCGCGCTGCTCCGCGCCATGCTCGACGACGCCAGCGGGCGGCCGGAAGTGGCGCTCAACGGCTATCGCGCGCTGTTCGACGCTCCAAGCCGACCTGTCGCCGCCGAAGCGCAGCTGCGCGCGGTCAAGCTCGCCCGCAACGAGAAGCGCCCCGAACTCTCGATCGACGAGGCTGCGGCCCGGCTGGAAACCGTCTCGGCGATCTGGCGTGGCGGCGAGGTCGAGATCGAGGCGCTGGCCGAGCTCGGGCGCATCTATGCGCAGCAGCAGCGCTGGCGCGACGCCTTCCAGACCGCGCGGCGCGCCAACGAGAACTTTCCCGATCACCCGGCGACGCGCCTGCTGCATGACGAGACCGCCCAGCGCTTCGAGGCGCTGTTCAGCGATCCCGATCTCGAGAAGCTGCCGCGCCTCGAAGCGCTGGCGGTGTTCTACGACTTCAAGGAGTTCCTCCCGGTTGGCCGGCGCGGCGACGAGATCACCCGTCTCCTCGCCGACCGGCTGGTCGAGCTCGATCTGCTCGACCAGGCCGGCGACATCCTGCGCTATCAGATGGAGAAGCGCCTGACCGGCGCCGCCCGCTCCACCGTCGCCGCCCGTCTCGCCATGATCAGGCTGATGAACCGCAAGCCGGCCGAGGCGCTACAGGCGCTGGTCTCGACGCGGCTCGCCGAGCTGCCGGGGGACGTCAAGCGGGCCCGGCTGCTGCTGGAAGCCAAGGCGCTCTCCGACCTCTCGCGCACAGACCAGGCGCTCGACCTCCTCGAAGGCGAAAGCGGGCCGGAGGTCGACCGGCTGCATGCCGACATTCTCTGGAACGGCCGCCGCTGGCGCGAGGCCGGCGAAGCGCTCGAACGCATCCTGGGCGAGAGCTGGCGCGGCGAGTCACCGCTGCGCGACGGCGAGCGCAGCGACGCGATGCGTGCCGCGATCGCCTATGCGATGTCGGACGAAGCGCTCTCGCTCGACCGGCTCCGCACCAAGTTTGCCGGCAAGATGGCGCAGAGCCCGGATGCTCGCCTGTTCGCCTTCGTCACCGGCGCGAGCCGAGCCAGCGCAGCCGATATCCGCGAGGTCGCGCGCACGGCCGCCGGCTCCGACACGATGCAGGACTTTCTCAACGCCTATCGCAAGCGCTACCCGGCCTATTCCAGCGCCGTCCGCGAAAAGCCGCAGGCGGATGACCCGGACGCGCTGCCGCCGCCTCTGCCGGGCCAGGGCTAGCCTTCACGGCACAACAGGCGCCGCCGTCATTCGGGGCGTGCCGTTTAGCGGCGCCGCTCCGGAATCTGTCGCAAGGGCCCACGCGCTCGATGATGGATTCAGGCGCTCGGCTGCGCTGTGGCCGGAATGAAGGCGCTGATGCTGGCGACCGCTCAAGAGAAGCGGAAGCCGACCCGAACCGGTCAGCTCCCGTAACTCTTCACCAGCGAGCCGGCGACCAGCCCCCAGCCATCGACGAGGACGAAGAAGATCAGCTTGAAGGGCAACGCCACCGTCACCGGCGGCAGCATCATCATGCCGACCGACATCAGCACCGAGGCGACCACGAGGTCGATGATCAGGAACGGCACGAACAGCAGGAAGCCGATCTCGAAGGCGCGCCGTAGCTCGGAGATCATGAAGGCCGGGACCAGGACCTGGATCTGGATGTCCTCGGCCCGCTCCGGCCGCGGCTCGCGCGACATTTCCAGGAACAGCGTCAGGTCCTTCTCGCGGACATGCTTCAGCATGAACTCGCGGAACGGCACGATGCCGCGGTTGAAGGCTTCCTGCGGCTGAATCTCCCCGGCGATGAGCGGCGCGCCCGCGACGCGATAGGCCTCCTTCAGCGTCGGCGTCATCACGAAGCCCGTCAGGAACAGCGCGAGACCGATGATCACCGCATTGGGCGGTGCGGTCTGCGTACCGATCGCCGACCGCAGCAGCGACAGCACCACAGCGATGCGCGTGAACGAGGTCACCATGATCAGGATCGACGGCGCCAGCGAGAGCACCGTGATCACCGCGATCAGCTGCAGGGCCCGCTCGGTCGTACCGCCACCCTGGCCTAGATCCAGCGAGAGCGACTGCGCCAGCGCCGGAGCGGACAGGCCCAGGCCGAGCAATATGGTACCGAGCAGTGCCGGAACCAGCGCGGCCATGCCGGCCCGCCGCAATACCCTCGACCTCTTGGAGTGTGTCTCGCCCATACGCCTTCCCTGCCCGAATCAAGGCGCGGGCCGGGAAAACGCTAGTGCATGCTCCGGGGCGCTGCGAAGGGCTTTCGCCCCGTCATCCCCTGCGGTTTGGCCGGCTCTCGCCGGCCGACCGGTCAGCCCTTCGGCTTCGGATCGCGCCCGAGCAGGCGCGCGAACTCGGCCTCGATCGCATCGACGGAGAACGGATCGGCCTCCTCCGGCTTCGGTTCAGCCGGCTTGGTCTCGTTGGTCTTGGCCTCGTTCGACTTGGCCTCGCTCGACTTGGCTTCCGCGCCCTTGTCCTCGGCAGGCTTGGGTTCGGCTGGCTTAGGCTCGGCGGCACCAGGCTCCTCGGCCTTGGCGGATGCGGCCTTCGCTTCAGGCGCCTTGGCTCCAGTGTCCTTGGCTTCCGCGGGCTTGGCCTCAGGGGCTTTGGCTTCGGCCGGCTTCGCTGCCGAGCCCCCTGCTCCACCCTTCATCTCGCCGCCCAGCACCGCCTCGAAGCTCGGCACCACGACCTCCTGCGGCTTGGTAGCCGACTCGGACTTCGGCTCCGGCTTGCCGCCCGGCTGGTTGTCGGAGGCCGGCTTCGGCATCTCCATCCTCGCCGGCTCCGGCTTGACGGGCTCCGGCTTTGCGGAGGCGACAGGCTGAGGCTTGCGCTCCGGCGCGGCGAAGACCGGCGGCACCACCATCGGCGTCTCGGCCGGGCGAGCCGGGCCGGGCTTCAGGCCCAGTGCCATTTCAAGCTCGGCCTCCATGTCGAGCGCGGGCAGCGCCGAGGCCGGGATGCCGGGAGCCGGCGCCACGGGCTTGGGCTCGTTGGCCGGGACGGGCGGCGCGACCCTGGCGGCAGGCGCCAGCGGCGGGACCGGCGGCTTCACGACCTCCGGCTCGGTGCGGGCACCGACCGATGACGGACGCACTGCGGAGAACGGGCGCTTCAGCGCCTCTTCGAGCTGGCGCGCCATGTCGCCCAGCTCGGCCTGGCCGGCCGCAGCGGCATCGCGCGCGCTCTGGGCGACCGCGGCCGAGGCGGCCACGGCGGCAGCGGCGACCGGAGGCACCACGGGCTGCGGCGCAGGACGCACCGGCGGGATCGGAGGCAGCGGCTGCCCCGCCGGGCGCGGCGGCGGCGCGAGCGGCTGCTGGCGCGGCGGCGGCGCCGGCATGGAAGGCGCCGGTGCCGGCGGCGCGGGCATGGGCGCGGAGACGGGCACCGGCGCGGGCTCGGGCAACGGTGGCGCGCGACGCGGCTCTTCGGCGGGTTCGGGGCGCAGCGGCAGATCGGGCAGCGCCGTCGGCTCGAGGGCCAGCGGCCGTTCGGGCGCGCCCTCGCTCGGCAGCGGCGCCGCGACGCGCGCCCCGCTGCGCATGATGTTGGTCTCGATCACGACGTCGGAAGCACCGCCGATCATCACGAGATGCTCGACATTGTCGCGCCGCACCAGGATGAGCTGACGCTGCCGGTCGAGGTCGTGGATATCGACCACGCCAAGCCGCGGCTGGCGGGTCCTGCCGCTGCCCTGGCCCTTGAACTTGAGCCGACCCCCAGAGATCCGCCGCAGGAAGAAGGCGAAAAGCGCGACCAGCAACAGGACGATCGCGAAGGCGATGATCCAGCGCAGGCCGGTCGAGAGTTCGAAGCCAAACAAAGTCTGCAAGGTTTGCCTCATGAAGCGACGCGACAGCCACGCGCAGCCTCACTTTTAAAGGCTGCCCGGGGATGAACCTGCTGGCTATACCATAACGCCCGCGAATTCGGGAGACATGGTTACCGGATGGTTAACCGGATTGTCACCATTCGCCGATCTTAACGCGCCGTTAACCATGCGCCCGGCAATAATTGCCCAGTTCCGCGCAGTTGCGGCGCGCCCGGGAGCCGGAGATCGGAGCCATGTCGAACACCGGCCTCAACCTGATGGGCGCCCTCAAGACGCGGATGCACTGGCACCAGAGCCGCCAGAAGCTGCTCGCCGAGAACGTTTCCAACGCCGATACGCCGCGCTTCAAGCCGCACGATCTCAAGGCGCCCTCGCCTGCCGGCGGCGGCCTCGTGCTGGCGCAGACCTCGCCGCTCCATCTCGGCCCTGCCGGGAGCGTCAACGGCTTCGACCCGCGCGATCCCAAGCGCTTCGAGACCACACCGAGCGGCAACAGCGTCAATCTCGAGGACGAGATGCTGAAGGTCGCCCAGAACCAGTCCGACTATCAGCTCGCAGCCTCGCTCTACAGCAAGGGTCTCGGGCTGATGAAGATCGCCATCGGCAAGGGCCGCTGAAAATTGCGCCGCTGAGACCTCGGCTGCTCAGGAGAAACACTATGGATCTGCTCAAGAGCATCGCGGTGGCGGCCTCGGGCCTGCGTGGCCAGGCCGGGCGCATGCGCGTCATTGCCGAGAACCTCGCCAACGCCGATTCGACGCCGGATCGCGCCGGCGTCGACCCGTATCGCCGCAAGATCGTCACCTTCCAGGGCCGCCTCGACCGCGAGCTCGACGCCCAGGTGGTCGAACTCGGCCGGGTCGAGCGCGATCGCGGCGCCTTCCGCACCAAGCTCGACCCCGGCCACCCGGCAGCCGACGCCGCGGGCCAGGTCCGGATGCCGAACGTCAATTCGCTGATCGAGAGCATGGATATGCGCGAGGCCCAGCGCAGCTACGAGGCCAACCTCAACGTGATCTCGTCGACGCGTCGCATGCTCCAGCGCACCATCGACATCCTGCGCGCCTAGACCCTGAATTCGAAACGGAACGCCAGCCATGACCACGTCCAGTTTCGCCGCCGGAGCCTACGCCTCGATGCAGGGCATCGGCGGAGGCGGATTGCTGAAGAAGCCCGCCAGCACCGGTCTTGCCGGCGGCGCCGCAACCGGTATGCCGGACTTCTCTTCGCTGCTCGGCAAGGCGCTCGATTCGACCACGCAGGCGGCCCGTGCCGCCGACGTGCAGACCGCCAGCGTCGCGGCCGGCCGCTCCGACATCGTCGATGTCGTAACCGCGGTTGCCGAGAGCGAGGCGGCGATCGAGACGCTGGTCGCGGTCCGCGACCGGGTCATCGCCGCCTATGAGGAAATCATGCGGATGCCGGTCTGACCGCGGCATCCCCATCCCCGAAAGCACCTGCGGAACCTGCCCCATGACCTCCGGAGCCATTCTCGACGTCGCCCGCGACGGCATCGTCGTCTTCCTCAAGGCCGGCGCACCGCTGATGCTGATCGCGCTCGGCGTCGGCCTCGTCGTCTCGCTCTTCCAGGCGCTGACCCAGATCCAGGAGCAGACCCTGGTCTATGTCCCGAAGATCCTCGCGGTCTTCGCCGCCCTGCTGCTGTTTTTGCCGTTCATGGGGGACGCGCTGGCAGGCTATATGGGCAGGGTCGCCGTCCGAATCGCCACGGGCGAATGATTCTCGCGCCTGCCTGCCGCGCCCTCGTCGGGCCGGGCCAGGGCGGGCGCATCTCCTGGCGCAGGAATCCGGGCCGCCAGATGCAGATCGCGATCCTGCCGGAGATCAGCGCCCTGTTCGTGCTGGTCTTCGCGCGTGTCGGTACGCTGGTGATGCTGATGCCCGGCATCGGCGAGCGCTTCATCCTCTCCCGCGCGCGGCTTTCTCTGGCCTTCTTCGTCGCCCTCGTCATGCTGCCGATGGCCCGCGGCACGATCACCCTGCCCAGCGAACCTGCCGCGGTCGGCGGCCTCCTGATCAGCGAGATCCTGATCGGCCTTGCTCTCGGCTCCTGCGTGCGCCTGCTGATGGGCGCGCTGCAGACCGCCGGCCTGATCGTCGCCCAGACCATGGGCCTCGGCTTCGCCATGACCGTCGACCCGTCCGGCGGTATGCAGAACCCCTCGATCGGCAACTTTCTCTCGATGCTCGGCATCACGCTGATCCTCGCCTCCGACCTGCACCATGTCGCGCTGGTCGCGATCCATGAGAGCTACCGCCTGCTGCCGCCCGGCGGCTTCCCGGATGTCGGCGACGTGCTCGGGCTTGCGGTCAAGGCGATGTCGCGCGGCTTCGCGCTCGCCGTGCAGATCTCGGCTCCGTTCATCGTCTTCGGCCTGCTGTTCAATCTCGGCCTCGGCGTGCTCGCGCGCCTGATGCCGCAGATGCAGGTCTTCTTCCTGGCGATCCCGGCCTCGATCCTCGGCGGCATGCTGGTCCTGCTCGCGGCAGTCGGCGTGATGATGGGCGTCTTCCTCGAAGATCTCGGCGCCTTCCTGCGCCAGCTCACCGGCATCTGAGCGGAGGCGTGCATGTCTGACGAACCGGACAAGGACGATCGCACAGAGGAGCCGACACAGCGAAAGCTCGAACAGGCGGTCGAGAAGGGCGATGTTGCCCGTTCGCAGGAGATCGGCACCTTCTTCGTGCTCTGCGGCTTCACGCTCGCGCTGCTGATCGCCGCCGGCTCGTCCGCCCGCGAGGCGACGCTGCAATTGCGCTCCTTCCTGATGAACGCCCATCAGGTGCCCTCCGGCGGCGACGCGCTCTTCCACGTCACCGCCAAGGGCGTGATGACCGGCTTCGCGGCGCTGGCCTTGCCTCTCGGCTTCATCCTCGTGGCGGCTCTCGCCGGCGCGCTGATCCAGCACAAGCCGCTCTGGACCACCGAGCCGCTGATGCCGAAATTCAACCGGATCTCGCCCATGGCCGGCGCCAAGCGCATCTTCGGCAAGGAGGCCTGGGTCAATTTCGCCAAGGGCCTTGCCAAGATCATGCTGGTCGGCGTCGGCGTCTGGATGGTGCTCTGGGGCGAGCGCGACCGGCTGCAGAGCTTCGCCCAGATGGATGTCAGCGCCCTGCTGCCGGCCGTGCTGGTGCTGACCATCAAGCTGATGGCCGGGGTGCTCGCGATCTTCGCGGTCATCGCCATCGGCGATTTCGGCTACCAGCGCTTCAGCTGGTACCAGCGCCAGCGCATGACCCGGCAGGAACTCAAGGACGAGTACAAGAACAGCGAAGGCAATCCCGAGGTAAAGGCCAAGCTGCGCCAGCTCCGGGCCCAGCGCGCCCGCTCGCGCATGATGGCGCAGGTGCCGAAGGCGACGGTGATCATCACCAACCCGACCCACTTCGCCGTCGCGCTGCAATATGAGAACGGTCAGGGCGCCCCGGTCTGTCTCGCCAAGGGTGTCGATGCCATCGCGCTGAAGATCCGCGAGGTCGCCGGCGCGCACGACATTCCGATCGTCGAGAACCCGCCACTGGCGCGCGCGCTTTACGCCACGGTGGAGATCGACGAAGAAATTCCTGTCGAACACTACCAGGCGGTGGCCGAAGTCGTCGGTTACGTCTTGCGCCTGAAGCGCCGCCGCGCCTAACTCGCGGGCTGGCGCGCGATCGCAAGACCACCGTGCCCGCTGCCCGCATGGCGTGGGCGGATTGAAGGAAATGGACCTGCCGCAATGACCGCAAGCACGGCGACGACCGCGATCGATCGTTCCGACAGGCCGGGCCATGTCGGCATCATTCTCCTGGTGGCGGGGCTGCTCGTCGGCGCCGCGATCGCGCTCGGCTTCATCGCCAATGAATGGGCCCAGCCGCTGATCCTCGGGCTGCTCGCCCTCCTCTCGGTCGTCGGCGTATTCTGCCTCTTCGCCTTCGCGATCGGGCTGCTGCAGTTCTCCGGCCGGGCGGCCCGCAACGATTTGACCAAGATCATCGTCGACGGGGCCGAGGACGGCGTCGTCGTCACCGAGGGCGACGACCGCATCGTCTATGCCAACGAGACCTATCTGACGCTCGCCGGGGCCCGCAACGCCAGCGAGATCGCCCCTGTGGAACGGCTGTTCAAGGGCCGCGCCGAGGTCTCGGAAGCGATCTACCGGCTGGCGACCGCGGCGCGCGCCGGGCGGCGGCTCTCCGAGGAGATCCGGCTCGAGCCCGCCTTGAACGAACGCGCAGCGGTCGGCTGGTACCGCGTCCGCGTCACGCCGATCACCCGCGCCGGACGGCCCGCCTCGCTCTGGACGGTGTCGGACGTCACGCCGGAGCGCGAGCGCCAGGAGAACGCCTTCCAGGAGCTCCAGCACGCCATCGATTACCTCGACCACGCCCCGGCCGGCTTCCTCTCGATGAACGCCGATGGCGAGGTGCCCTATCTCAACGCCACCCTCTCCGGCTGGCTCGATTACGACCTCGCCCGCTTCGGCTCGGGCGGGCTGCACCTCGAGGACATCGCCTCGCCCAACGCCGCCGCCCTGATCCAGGCCATTCGCGGCCAGCCCGGCGATGTCCGCATCGAGGTGCTCGACGTCGACCTGCGCCGCCGCAACGGCCAGTCGCTGCCGGTCCGGCTGCATCATCAGGTGGCCTTCGGCCAGGACGGCCGGGCCGGCGCCTCCCGCACTTTGGTGCTTAACCGCGCCGCCGGTGAGGCTGGTGCCGATGCGCGCAGCGATGCCGAGGCGCGTTTCGCCCGCTTCTTCCATTCGACGCCGATGGCGATTGCCACCGTCGACCGCACCGGCGCGATCCTGCGCTCCAACGCCGCCTTCACGCGCCTGACGCCGCAGGGCGTCCAGCCGGCCACGATCCAGGAACTCGTCAACGGCAATGGCACATTGGGCGAAGCCTTCGAGGCGGCGCTCGCCGGCAAGGGCGAGATCGCCCCGCTCGACCTGACGCTCGCGGGCGAGGAAGGCCGCTCCGCGCGGCTCTATCTCTCCCCCGTCCCGGCGACCGAGGACGCGGATGGCGAGCGCGCCATCGTCTATGCTCTGGAGACGACGGCCGAGCGCAAGCTCAAGGACAATATGGACCAGGCCGGCAAGATGCAGGCGGTCGGCCAGCTCGCCGGCGGCATCGCGCACGACTTCAACAACGTACTGCAGGTCATCATCAACGCCTCCGAGTTCCTGCTCGCCAGCCACAAGCCGACCGATCCGTCCTTCCCGGACATCATGCAGATCAAGCAGAACGCCTACCGGGCGGCCGCACTGGTCCGGCAACTGCTCGCCTTCTCGCGCCGGCAGACGCTGCGCCCGCAGGTGCTGGCGCTCGGCGACGTGCTCTCCGACCTCTCGCTGATGCTGAAGCGCGTCGTTGCCGACAAGATCGCGCTCGACGTCCGCCAGGGGCGAGACCTCTGGCCGGTCAAGGCCGATCTCGGCCAGCTGGAGCAGGTCGTCGTCAACCTCGCGGTCAATGCCCGCGACGCCATGCAGGATGGCGGCAAGCTCCAGGTTCGCACCCGCAATGTCGCGGCCGAGGAGATTCCCGGGCTCGGCCACGCGGCCCTGCCCGCCGCCGACTACGTCCTGCTCGAGGTCGAGGACAGCGGCACCGGCATCCCGCAGGAGCATCTGGAGAAGATCTTCGAGCCCTTCTTCACTACCAAGGAGGTCGGCAAGGGCACCGGTCTTGGCCTCTCCATGGTCTACGGCATCGTCAAGCAGACCGGCGGCTTCGTCTTCTGCGACTCCGTCATGGGCCGTGGCACGAATTTCAAGATCTTCCTGCCGCGCTACATTCCGAGCGAGGAGGACCTCGCTGCCGAGGCGGCCGCGAAGGAAGCCCCGAAGAAGGCGGCAGCCGACCACACCGGCGCCGGCGTCATCCTGCTGGTCGAGGACGAGGACGCCGTGCGCGCTCTCAACGCCCGCATGCTCGTCTCGCGCGGCTACACCGTCCACGAGGCGGCCTCGGGCGTCGAAGCGCTCGACATCTTCCTGCGCCATGAGGGCAAGATCGACCTCGTCATCTCCGACGTCGTCATGCCGGAAATGGATGGCCCGACCCTGCTCGGCGAGTTGCGCCAGCGCAATCCCGAGACGAAGGTCGTCTTCGTCTCCGGCTACGCAGAGGAAGCCTTCCGCAAGAACCTGCCCGAGGGCGAGGAATTCCACTTCCTGCCCAAGCCCTTCACGATGAAGCAGCTCGTCGAGACCGTGAAGGCGACCATGGGCTGAGCCGGCCGCCGCAACCGGCGACCTGTCGCGCCAGCGGGACGCTCCGCAAGCCTGCGGCTACTGAGGCTGTTCTGGGAACCGCCCAAGCGAGGTAGTCGAAATTGACACTGGCGAGCGTTAACGAAGCCCGTATACTGGCACTCCACCCGGCCTGGACTGGATGCCGAAAGTGCGGATTTCTTCGTGCTTCCTGCTTCGTCTGCTTGCACTCGCGCTGGTCTTCACCGGTGCGCTCGGGATAGCTGCGGCCAATGAGCCGAAGGAGCGCCGCGTCGCGCTCGTCATCGGCAACGCCGCATATCGCGCCGCGCCGGCTCTGCCGAACCCCGGCAACGATGCGCAGGACATGGCCGCGGCTCTCAAGGCCCTCGGCTTCGAGGTGATCGACGGCCATGACCTTGACCGCCGCGGCATGGGCGAGGCGCTCAGCCGCTTCGCCCGCGCCGCAAACGGCGCCGATGCGGCCCTGGTCTTCTATGCCGGCCACGGCCTGCAGTTTCGCGGCGAAAACTTCCTGCTCCCGGTCGATGCCGCACCGAGCGACGAATTCGCCATTCCCTATGAGACGACCCGCGTCGCCGATCTCGTCGATGCCCTGCAAAACGCCAAGGGCATCCGCATCCTCATCCTCGACGCCTGCCGCAACAACCCGCTCGCGGACCGGATCGCCAGTTCCGGGCGCAGCCGTGACAGCTCGATCGGCCGCGGCCTAGCGCGCATGGCCCAAAGCTCGGGCATGGTCGTCGCCTACGCCACGCAGGCCAACGACGTGGCCGCGGACGGCACCGGCCGCAACAGCCCGTTCAGCGCGGCCATGCTCGAGCATCTCAGCGAACCCGGCCTCGAGATCGGCCAGATGTTCCGGCGCGTCGCGGTCAGCGTCAATCAGCGCACCAAGGGCCGGCAAACGCCGGAGCTCTCGCTGTCCCTGCTCGGGGACTTCTATTTCAACCGCGCCGAGACCGATCTCCAGGCCTGGTCCAAGGTACGCGACAGCAACGAGGCGCCGGCCCTGCGCGGCTTCATCGAGCGGTTTCCGAAGAGCTATCTCGCCGATGCGGCAAGAGCGCGGATCGATGCGGTCGAGCGCGCCCAGCGCGAGGACACGCTGCGCCGGCAACTCGCCGGCTATGAGGAGGAGCGGCGCCGGGCGGCGCAGGCGGCCGAGACGGCCCGGCAGACCGAGGCCCAGCGCCAGGCTGTCGAGAAGGCCGAGCGTGACCGGCTCTCCGCCGCACAGGCCGAAATAAGGCGCAAGGCCGAGGAGGAAGCGGCCCGGCAGCAGGCTGAGCAGCGCCGCCGCCTCGACCAGCGGCTCGCAGAACTCGAAGCCGAGAACCGCAAGGTCCAGGCCGAACTCGCCTCACGTGCCGAGGAACAGGCCCGCCGCGCCCGCGACGACAAGGAGCGCGAAAGCCAGGCCCGCGAGCGTGAGCGCCTGTCGGCCGCGCAGACCGACCGGCTGAAGACGGCCGAAGCCGAGGCAAACCGCCAAAAGCAGGAGGAGGAGCGCCGCATCGCCGAAAGGCTGGCGAAGCTGGAGGAGGAGAACCGCCGCGCCTCCGCCGACCTCGCGGAGCGCTTCAAGGCCGAAGCGGCAATCCGTCAGGCCGTCGAGCGCGACCGGGCACGGCTCGTCGGGGAGCTCGAAACCGAGCGGCGGCGTGCGGCGGAGGAATTGCAGCGCGTCCAGCGCGAGGCCGCCAACGCCGCGGCGCGCGAAGCGGCCTCGACCTCTGCTGCGCCGGTGCGCGTCGCCAACCTGCCGCAGGATGGCGCCTCCGCGCCGACCGGCCCCCCAGCTATCCAGCTCGACCTTGCGGGCCTGACCAAGACGATCAACGTCGAACTCGGCCGAATCGGCTGCTACCGCGGCAGGCCCGAAGGCGAATGGTCGAGCCGGCCGACCAGCCGCGCCGTGCAGGAGTTCGCGCGGCTCGCCCGGATCACCCCGCCGGAGGCTCCAAGCACCGAATTCCTCGACCTCCTGAAACGCCAGAGCGGGCGGATCTGTCCGCTGCAATGCTCGGCCCGGCAGATCGAGCGCGACGGCGCCTGCGTCGCCAAGTCTTGCCCGAGCGGCCAGCGGCTCGATGCCGAGGGCGATTGCGTCGCACCGAAGCCGAAGCGGGTCGCCCAGCCCGCCGCCGAACCACGGCAGAAACCGCGCCCGGCCCCCGCGGCGCCTCGGGGCGGACGCTGCTTCACCTTCAACGGCCAGTCCTTCTGCGAGTGAGTGTTACATAGATCAGCGACATTCGGAGCACAGCACTATGCGCCTTGCTAGCTCGCTTCTTCCGACATCGCTGCTCTCGGCCTTGCTCGTTCCGTCCGCTGCCGACGCGGAGGCCAGGTTCCGCGTGACGGCATCCTGGGTCGAGAACCAGATCGAGCCCGAAGAGCGGACGAGAAACATGCACTTCACCTATCTGGTCACGCTCGGAAGCGACAAGAAGGTGCGGGAAACCAGCCAAATGCGCATGGAGAGGCGGCGTGCCGGCCCCGCCGACCAGTCCCGTGAATCCCAGCTCGGCGAGACCGGCGGTGGCAGGGCGCTCACGCAATGGAAAGTCGTCAACGAGTCTACGCTGGTACGACTGACCGGCTGGCCATCTCATACATTTGCGATCTGGCTGCGCACCCAAGGCGACCGATCATGCACCGCCACTCTCGAATGGCGCCTGAAACCGGGCTTCACCATCTACGAAAGCTGGTCGTCGATACGTGGCCAGTACCGCAAGTTCACCGAGCCGGCTTGGCCGAGGGCGACATGCGAAGTGCTGTGAACCCTGCCTCGCTTTCCGACGCTTCAGGGCGCCTGCGGCCGATTCTCCGCTACCGGGACTGTGGATGGTTTGCCTGCCTCCTGATCGTCGGGGCGCTATTCCTTCCCGTACTGTTCAGCTCGGCCGCGCATGCGGAAGTGCGCTTCCGCCTCTCCCTGGCCTGGGTGACACCTGTGATCGAGCCGAGGCCTGGCGACCGCTTGGTTCAGGCGAGCTTCATCGTGACCCTCGCGGACAAAGGGAAGGTGACCGAGACAGTCTCCCGGACTTCAGGCCGCCGGCGGCAATCCAGCTTTCAGGAGCGGGAAGCTGATCTCGGGGACGAGCTCGGCGGCCGCTCCGGCGCCCAATGGCGGGTCCTCAACGAGAGCACTCTGGTGCGGGTGGCAGCCCGGCCCTCCCACACTTTCGCGATCTGGCTGCGCACCGATGGCAGCCGCTCCTGCACAGTCTCGCTGGAATGGCGCCTGAAGCCGGGCTTCACCGCCTTCGAAGGCCGCTCGCGGCGGGACAGGGAACCGAGGATCTACACACAGCCGCGCGTGCAGGAGGCGACTTGCGAAGTCCTGTGACCGGGCAGAGCCCGGCTCGGGCCCCGAAGGTTCAGGCCCCTCTGGTCCGCAACCGGCTGGCGAACTCCAGACCGAATACGGCGAGCGCGAACAGGAGCCAGAGCGGGTCGGCCCGGTTCAGGAAGAACGATTCCAGCATGCCGACATAGGTCATGAAGATCACGATCATCAGGAACAGGTCGGCGAGCCTGCGCCGTGCCGGGTCCCGCTCGGCGCGCAGATAGTTCCGCAGTGGCAGGATCATCAGGCAGAAAATCACCAGCACCGCGCCCGGAATCCCGAACATCAGCATCGCGTCGAGATAGCTGTTATGGCCCGAGCCGATGCCGCGGACGTCCCAGTTCGCCTCGAAATTCTCCTCCAGCGTGGTGACCACCGGCGTCTGCCAGAAGCTGAGATAGCCATAGCCCAGCCATGGCCGGTCAGCGATCCGCAAGCTGGCGAAGCGCCAGATATCGTCACGCCCGGTGAAAGTCGGATCGGAGATCAGCCCGGTCACCAGACTCCGCAAGGTCGGCGAAAGCACCGTGCCGACCGTCAGTGCCGCGATCAGCAGCACGAGCGCGCCATGCGCTATGAGGATCAGGCGCGGCCGCCCGATCGTCCGGCCGAGCAGGACGAGCCCGACTGCCACGGGCAGGAAGCCCATCGTCGTCTTCGAGCCGCTGTTCAGGACAAAGAGCGTGCCGAGGCCGATGATCGCAAGGCCACGCAGCCGCAAGCCCATACGCCAGCAATAAATGCCGAACATGGTGAGGATCGAGAACATCGGCGCGGCGAGGTTCTTGTGGGTGAGATGCCCGCGCCAGTCGCCGGCATGGCCGCCTTCGACGCCCTCCGAGCCGTGGATCGCCAGTTGCGGCGCCAGCAGCAGCGCCGCGTAGACCAGGAGCAGCACGGCCAGGGTCGCCGTCGCCACCGCGCCGGCGAAGTCGCGTTCGCTCCGCGGCAGGACGAGGATGCCGACCACCACCACCATGGCGAAGCCGGTCAGAAGCAGCCCGCGCAGCGACGCATCTGGCTCCTGCGCCCAGCCGGATGAGAGCGCCGCGACCATGAAGACGATAATCCAGCTGCTCGTGCCGAGCTGCGCCAGCACCGCGCGCTCGCACAGCCGCAGCATCGCGGCGAGATAGACCATCGCCAGACTGACATAGCCGATCTGGTTGACGAGATTGCCGGTCGATCCTCCCGGCTCGGGAGTATCCGGCACGCCGGCGAAGGGCTGAAAGGTCAGGACGATGATGAACAGGCCGAAGCCGCTGAGCAACGCGGCGGCCAGGCGCGCGCTGTCGACCGGGGCGCCTGCCGCCCCGGCAACGACGCCGTTTCCCGTCTCGCCGATGCCGACCGTCATGCCGTCCCTGACAAGCTTCCCCGGTTGCGCGATCCAAGCGCGACCGGTGCAGTTCCGCACAGAGTATAGACCGGCAAGCTTAAGAGCCTGTAGCCTGCGGCGAGATGAATTGCAGCCTGTGATGGGAAGTCCCGCAGCGAAGGATGGCTGCGGATGGCGGCCCGAGCAGGGTTGCGCGCGAAATCAGGGGCACGCCCGCCTCGCCCTCATTCCGCCGCCGCGGCGCGCGACCAGGCGCCGGCATAGTTCGGCGCGCGCCGAGCCAGCCACGCATCGAGCCCCTCGCGCAGGTCGAAGGTCGGCGCCATCCGGGCGAACTGCTCGCTCTCGATCAGCAGGCTCTCGCCAATGCTGGCGTTTATGCCGCGCGTCACCGCCGTCAGGATGCTGGCCGCCGCCAGCGGCGAATGCCGGAGTATCCGCTGCGCCAGCGCCCTTGCCGCCGGCAGCAGATCGTCATGCGGCACGATCTGGTTGACCAGTCCCATATCCAGCGCCCGCTCCGGTGTGAACGGGTCGCCGGTCAGCAGCAGCTCCAGCGCCCGCTTGCGCCCCGCCAGCCGCGGCAGGCGCTGCGTGCCGCCGAAGGTCGGCGGCATGCCGAGATTGATCTCGGGCTTGGCGAAGATCGCCCGATCGCTGGCGATGGCGAGGTGCGCAGCCTCGGTGATCTCGCAGCCGCCGCCATAGGCGAGCCCGTTGACGGCGGTGATCACCGGCTTCGGGAAGGCCTCGAGCCGCGCCGTCAGGGCCTGCCCGCGGCGGACGAAATCCCGCACCGCATAGTCCGGCCCGGCCGCGACGCTGCGCGAGAATTCGGCGATGTCGCCGCCGGCCGAGAAGGCGCGCTCGCCCGCCCCGGTCAGGATCACCGCGCGGATGGCAGGATCGGTCTCGATCCGGTCGAGCAGCAGGAGCAGGCGGTCGATCAGCGCATAGTTCAGCGCATTGAGCTTGGCAGGGCGGTTAAGCGTCAGCGTCGCGATACCCTCCCGGCATTGCATGAGGACGGTGTCGATCTCGGACATGGCATGGGCTCCAGCAGTTTCGGGTGCCGCCACGCTGCCTCGCCGCGCCGTTTACGTATACTACCTATACGGTATACATAACGGCATGACCGAACCTGAAAGCCCGACGCGCAAGCGCATCGTCGACGCCGCGAGCAAGCTCTTCTATGCCGAGGGTATCCGCGCGGTCAGCGTCGATGCCGTCGCCGAGAAGGCGGGCCTGACCAAGCGCACGCTCTACTACCATTTCGAGAGCAAGGACGAGCTGGTCGCCGCCTATCTCGAAGCGCGCGACCAGCCCAATCTCAAGCTGATGGCCGGCTGGTTCGACGCCGCCAAGGGCGGACTGCCGGAGAAGGTCGAGGCGATCTTCCAGAATCTCGCGCGTGCCGCGCGCAATCCGCGCTGGAAGGGCTGCGGCTTCCTGCGCACGGCCGCCGAACTCGCCGCCCTGCCCGGACATCCCGCGATCAGGATCGGCGCCCGCCACAAGGCCGGCTTCGAAAGCTGGCTTTCCGGCGCATGCGCGGCGCACCGCATTGCCGCCCCCCAGGAGCTGGCGCGCCAGATCGTGCTGCTGATGGACGGCGCCTTCGCGATCATGCTGATCCACCGCGACCCGGCCTATGTCGAGGCCGCCGGCCGCGCCGCCGCAGCCCTGGCAGGCGCGGCCTTGCGCGAGCCCGCCGTTTGATCGCCTCCCGGCCAGCGACTAGTTTGCCGCCATGACCGCACGGCCGCGCCTCGCCTATGGCATCCTGCTCCTGCTGCAGACCATCTGCGCCGTGCTGCTGCTCTTCTACATCCACATGGCGTTCCGGATCGTCACCGAGAAGCCCGGCGAGCTGCACAGCCTGCCGGCTTCGATCCTGCTCCAGATCGTCATCGCGATCCTGATCGGCCAGAGCTGCTACTGGACGCGCCTGGGTCATGTGCCGGTGCCGGACGGCATCTACAGCCCGGTGCTCGGCCACCTCCTCGCCTTTGCCGGCCGCCTTTCCTCGATCTTCGGCGGGGCGCTCTTCTCGATCTATTTCCTGCGCCAGCTGCCGGCGATCCAGCAGCTCAGTCTCGACGCGGGGATGCTCTGGCGCTGCCTCCTGGTCTTTGCCATGCTGTTCGCGATCTACTGCTACACGCTGGAACTGGAGCGCCTCGGCGCGGCCTGGCAGAAGGCGCCGGAGCCGGCTGGCCCGGAGCGGCCCGAGACATCGGCGAGCTAGGCATCTCCCCTCGCCTCAGCCCGAATTCCCTCTCCTTTGCCGCCGGGCCCGCAGCCGCCCGAGCCAGGAGCGCGCGCGCTCCCGTACTGCCCGGCCCAGCACCGCGGCGCGCTGCCAGGCGGCGGACGCCTTGACCCGCTCGACCACGATCTCCCTGATCCGGTCGAGCCAGGCCATGCAGCGCGCGAACCAGCCGATCGTCAGCAATTGCGCGCGCCCGGCATGGTAGACCCGCTCGACCAGCAGGAAGCTGGTGAGATGGCCGACCGCCATCAGCGCGACGCCGCCGAACCAAGCGCCGCGCGCCAGCAGAAGCAGCGAGAGCAGCTTCAGCGGCTCGGCCACGGCGAAAGGCACCGCCAGCAGGGCGAGCACGCCATAGGGCGGCAGGCGCCCGATCGCCGCCTCGATCCGGGCCACGATCCGGAATGAGCCGAACCAGGCAAGCAGCGGCCGGTAGAGCGGCCGCGCCAGCTCGTCGAGCACGATGATCAGGCCGACGACGAGATCGATCGGGATGAGCAGGAGACGAAGAAGCCGGGTGCGCATGAAGGGCCCGATCTACGGGGGAAGCCCGGACGGCATAGCACGTCGCCGCTTCGATCGCTGTGCCGCAGTGCGAGGCCGCCCCTTTCGCCCGTCCGGCTCCCGCCTATGCCGGCGGCGTACGATCCGGCCTGCGGCAGAGCGCGAACACGCCGAAGGCGATCAGCTGGCCGGCGACGAGCACGAACGGCCAGGTGAAGCTTCCGGTTCTCCCGGCGACGACGGCGAACATCAGCGGTCCGCAGATCGAGCCGATGAAGCCGAACAGGCTGGCGCCGGAGGTCACCTCGCCGATCAGCGCGACCGGCGAAGCCCGCGCCAGCTCGGCCATATGGACGCCGTTCCAGCCCATCGAGGTCGCGCCGACCAGCACCATGCAGCCATAGATCAGCCAGGGGCTGGCGGGCGCTGACCAGACCAGCAGGAGGACCGCGCCGCCCGCGCCCAGCGCCAGGACCGACAGGAGCGTCAGGCCATTGCCCAGCCTGTCGGCCAGCCAGCCGAAGAAGATGCGGGCCACCGTGCTCGCCGCCAGCAGCATCGACATGTAGAGCCCGGCCTGAGCCAGGCTCTGCCCCCGCTCGGTGACCATATAGGTCGCGGTGAAGGCAGTGATGCAGGACTGCGTGATCGAGAACGCCACCCCCATCGCGGTCAGCATCGGCAAGGCCGGATGGGAATTGAGAACCCGCGCCGCCCTGGTCAGGGAGGATGGCGACAGGAACAGGCGCGGCCAGCCCGGATTCCGCGGCCCCTTCTCCGCGTCGAGCCGCCGCTGGAAGAGCTGGGCCAGCAGGGCGCAGGCGATCACGATGGCGACAAGCGCCACGACCGCGCCGGTGAAGCCGAATGCCAGCACCAGCGGCGCGACCACGATGCCGGCGATCGCGCCGCCGAGCGGCACGCCCGCCTGCTTGATTGAGAAGATCAGCGTGCGGTGTTCCGGCGGTGAGGCACGCATCAGCACCTGGCTGCCGGCGGGTGTGTTCGGCGCCAACCCCAGGCCGACGAGCAGCGCACCGACGAGGCCGAGCGCGCCGAGCGGCTGCGCCAGCAGCGCGAGGCCCGCGGCAACGAGGACCAGGCCGAGCTGGAGGGTGCGGATCGGTCCGTAATGATCGAGCATCGGCCCGCCGCAGGCCAGGAACCAGCATATCCCCACCGAGACCACGGCCGAGACATAGCCGATATCCTCGGGGGCCAGCCCCCAACGCAGCGTCAGGATCGGCCCCAGAAGCGGAATCGCGGCGGCGGCGAAGGAGCTTGCGACTTGCACGAGGAGAGTCGCGCTGAGCGCGCTTCCCCACAATGGCAGCTTCACACCAGTTCCCCCCGACTGGCCGCCACCGGATCTCATGCTGTCCGGCATCGAGGCCGGGCCGATATGCGCGTGGCGGCGTTGCCCGGTCTTCCTGCAACGCGCCTCCCCGGTCGAGGCCGGCCATGTGCGGACGGCCCTGCACCGGGCGCATGCGCAAACTGGAACCGGCCGGCAGCGCCTCGCCACCCGCCTCCGACGCTGCCCGCGCACGAGCCTGTCGCGGCCGGAGGCCGGCGTCGAGCCCGGCCCCGCTGGCTATCGGAAAGCCCTGCTATACAGAGAACAAAAAAAGAACTTGCGCACGAGAACAAACAGTGACCATAGTCGCTGATCGGCGCGATTGAGATGTCCTCGCGCCCCTGCCATAAGGAGCGCACGTCGTGAATCAGGCGAATCTCAAGCTCGTGGAAGGCTCTTCGATGGACAAGGCTAAGGCGCTCGACGCGGCGCTCTCGCAGATCGAACGGGCCTTCGGCAAGGGCTCGATCATGCGCCTGGGCAAGAACCAGCAGGCGATCGAGATCGAGACGGTCTCGACCGGCTCGCTCGGCCTCGACATCGCGCTCGGCGTCGGCGGCCTGCCCAAGGGCCGCGTCGTCGAGATCTACGGGCCGGAATCCTCCGGCAAGACCACGCTCGCCCTGCACACCATCGCCGAAGCCCAGAAGAAGGGTGGCGTCTGCGCCTTCGTCGATGCCGAGCACGCGCTCGACCCGGTCTATGCCCGCAAGCTCGGCGTCAATCTCGACGATCTCCTGAT
>JAESGI010000266.1_pt1 | contig 26272 bp, 27 predicted proteins | sample 9269671 | NCBI WGS metagenome assembly JAESGI01 (sample SAMN14515641, study PRJNA621666) | algae metagenome | isolation source: Nostoc indistinguendum CM1-VF10 and co-occurring heterotrophs from gravelly... | place: USA: Clark Mountains, San Bernardino, California | collected 1998-06-05 | reverse complement strand
GGCTTATTTTGATCACCGAACTACTCAAGGTATCGTAGAAGGAATTAATCAGAAGATTAAGCTCATTAAACGCAGGGCTTATGGCTTAACTAACTTTCATAATTTTAGAAGAAGGGTTTTACTAAATCGGTATTTCTGTTGTTAATTTAACATATCTAGTCTGGGAGAGCCATAAAATATTAATAATCTATAAAGAAATTTCTGCGTAGGCATAGCCTAGTTGTAGACAAAGTTACTATCAACTCATTGAGAAAATCTTCTGTAATTTTGCGTATAATCTAAAAGTATCTGCTAAAACTATCAGCTTAAGGTTTTCTTACCTCAGCTATTTTTGCATGGATTAAAATTATCAATTAGACAAAAGTAAAACACAAGTCAATCTTAACTGAGCGCTATTGTGTTGTTCGCGGTAAGCCTAGTCTGTATCTCCCAAGTTAAAGACGATTAATCCTAATAAAATCTTCTGGAGAAGAGATGTATTTGGCACATTCATTCATGAGTGATCAAAAGAAGCAAAACTCTTACCAGCCTTTGATTTTGGCAGTGGAAGACCATGATGATAGTCTCCTGCTGATTAGTTATGCTCTTGAGTCAATGGGTTGTAGATTCATTTGCCAAACAGATTGTTCTACAACTGTACTGGTGGCTAAAGAATATCAACCAGACTTAATCTTATTGGATATTTTGTTACCAGGCCTTAGCGGTATCGATATTGTGCATCATCTAAAGCAAGAACCCCTAACTTGCAAAATACCAGTGGTAGCAGTCACAGCTTTAGCTAGTACGGAGGATCGTGAGCGTATCCTCAAAGCAGGATTTAATGATTACATCAGCAAACCCTATATGCTTGAGGACTTAGAAGCTATAATTCGCCGTGGGCTGGCAAGAAAATTTGTCCCTTATGCAGCTTTAGAGCTTTGTCAGGATTAGCAGTCCAGCAGAGAAATATGAATGTAGAGGAGAAAAACTTAAGTATTTTTAGGTAGTTGCATAGTAAACAGACTACCTTTACCTAGTTCAGAAGTGACCTGGATAGTTCCTGCGTGCGCTTCTATAATCCGGTGGGATAGATGTAGCCCTAAACCACTACCTGAGCGTTTATGTTTGCCTTGGCGAAATCGCTCGAAAATTGTTGCCTGATCTTCGGGCGCAATCCCATATCCTGTATCTTCTATCTCGATTGTTACCGAATCTGGATTTCCAGGATGAGATGATGTTTCAAAAATGCGGATTGTGATGCCTCCTGTATCTGTAAATTTGATGGCATTTGCAATTAGGTTGTTTATCACCCGCCGTAGTTCCAAGCGATCGCCCATAATAACACCAGGGTTTTTACTCAGTGGATCTAACCCACTAGTGTCTATTTTCATAATTAACCCTTTTTCACTAGTTAGAGGGCTGAGTTCACTGACTACTTCTTGAGATATCTCACGTAAATCACATTCCTCCCAATTCAACGTTTTTTTACCTGCCTCGAAGCGATAAACTTCTAGGAGGGTGTTTACCATTTCCATCAAATTTTGGTTACTGCGAATCATAACTGCGATCGCCTGTTTCATTTCTGGCGAAATTTTGCAGAATGTTTCCATCTCAAATAAACCCAGCATACGATCGGCGGCTACTAAGGGAGTTCGCAAATCATGAGTTAGCCGAGAAACAAAGTCTTCGCGTTGGCGGGCCATTTTTTGCTGTTCGTCTAGACTGTGCTTGAGACGCAACAGCGATCGCACCCTTGCCAATAGTTCATCAGTATCAAATGGTTTACGAATAAAATCGTCAGCACCAGCATCCAAACCTTCAACAACACTAGATTCGTGAAAGGCAGTAATCAGTAAAATTGGAATATAACTAATTGCTGGGTTATTCCTAATCCGACGTGTGACTTCATAACCATCGATTCCTGGCATCATCACATCTAACAGAATCAGATCGGGTGGAGATTGTTCAACTTGCCGCAAAGCTTTTATTCCATCTGAAACCAAATGAATTTCATACCCCTCACTTTCTAAAATTGCTTGAACCAAAATGAGATTATCGAGAGTATCGTCAACTGCGAGGATGCGATAAATTCTATTATTTTCACCTACAGACATAATTTATCAACTTTTATTAGTTTTTTTAAAAGTAATCTATAGTTTAAATTTAGGATATCCTATTAATGATTACCTAGCTTGAGAAGACGAATGATGGGGATTTTTAACGGAGAAAAAAAACCGATCCCTATCTAATTGTAAGGGTACATCATCGGTTCCTAGAGCCGATAAAGTGATTTGACGCGGCAATTCAATTTTAAACATTGAACCAACCCCAACTTTGCTCTCAAGAAAGATTTTGCCGCCCATCATTCGCACCAGTGAATCTACAATTGCCAAACCCAAACCTGTACCTGGATATTTCCGAGTCAGAGTTTGATCGACTTGCCAAAATGCTTCAAAAATACGTTTAAAATCTCTGGGTGCTATGCCAATACCTGTATCCCGAATAATAATTGTCACTCGATTTGCAGGTAGTTCTTTAACTTCAACCGAAATCTCGCCAGACTCTGTGAACTTAATGGCGTTGGAAAGCAGGTTAATTAAAATCTGTTTCACACGAACTGGATCATTAAATATCAAACTATTTTGCAAATCGGTTCGTACTAGCAATGATAAGTTTTTGACCTCAGCTAGAGAACGCATTTCATCTACAGCAAGATTTATTGCCTTTGATACATCAAATATTTCCGCTTTTAAGTCTAATCGTCCTGCCTCCAGCTTAGAAAAGTCAAGAACTTCATTGACTAACATCAGCAAATGTTTCCCATTATTCAAGATTCGCTCAACCATATCTGCTTGTTGGTGCGTTAGTTGACCGAACTTAGGACGCAGTAGTATTTGCGAAAAACCAATAATCGCATTCATCGGCGTTCTGAGTTCGTGGGACATAGTTGCCAAAAAATGTGATTTTAGCACTGATGCCTCCGATAGCTTGAAGTTTTGCATTTGAAGCTGTTGCTGTTGTCTCTCCAATACTTGGTTCTTACGAATAAGTTGTTCATGACTTTCTCTAAGCTGGTCATTTGCCAAATCTGCCTGCATTTCAGCCCGATAAACCCTAATCGCACTCCGCAAAACCTGTGCCAAGTTTTCTGGGGATATCCTAGACTTAGAGAGATAGTCTGTAGCGCCAGCTTTCAGCAATTCGACAGCAAGCTCATCTTCTTGAGCAATTAGAACTACTAAAGGAACTTTAATTCTTGAAGAACGTAGCTGATGAATTAAGTTTAGTCTATCCTGGCCTAGCAAGCGATAGCCGAGGAAAACGCAATCATAGGCAGTAGTGCTTAAAATAGAAAATGCATCACTGCTATCGCCTACTTCAGATATTTCCATTTGAATACCTGCTTGAATCAAGGCACAACGGACTGCCATCCGGTCTACTTCATCATCTACAACCAAAATTTTCAGCGTCTTTTCCATCGGTTTTTATTTTTGCCGCTAAACATAGGTTGATGTATAACAATTCCTCTTTTGAGATTATCTAAGTAAATAATATAAAATTTTTAGATATCTAAAATCTGTAACTTTATTGACCAAGGCATTTTGCATAATATCCAATCTTTGTTGAGCCTTGCTATAATCTCTACAAAGTTAAGGAAAGTCAAAAGCTTCAGAATATCTTTAAGTTAAATTTAAAAAACCGATTAATAATCTTAACTTCATTGAATGCCTCTTTGATATCCATCACATCAACTTTGTTACCCTCCATTAGTAGTATGTTAATCACTCTTTTGGCATTTCCTTGGGTTAGATTCAGTCTGTTGTATCTTTAATCTGGCTAATTTACCAGAGTATTAAAATTAAACTCCAAGTAAATGACCAACGATTCCAAAAAATAAGTAATTAACAAACTGAAAACTATTGATCTGAAGACAGCAAACATAGCTGAGATAAAGTAAAATAAAATACTTTACTAAGCTTAAAAACAATTGTAATGAGTCAGCAAGCGACCGTCCTCAGTCATTGGTGAGAGTTACACACCATCGTTGCGTCCTATGAGCTTGAGTAGCTCTACTCATCAGATTTATTAGATCAGTAAAAAAGTAACTTCCTATACCGATTTGTGGAGATGAAGTCATCTTCCCCCTGAAATTTCGACAATTTTCTTAGCGATCGCCAGACCTGCGTTATTATTTTCCTGGCGATTCCAGTCTTTCGCTGTTCGGAAAAATACCAAAACCTTCTCATAAATACTAGAATGAATACTGAATTATGGTAAGCCTTTTGGTATTATATAAATTATTTTTTGGCTTTGATTACTGAAACTTTTAACTTGTGAGCCGTGCATCCACCATTTGGACGCACGAGTAATTGCCCTTTGTAGTTGTGCTTTAATTTCTTTTAAAATTGCCCACCATTGAGCCTGACTTTTCACGTTATGGGGAAAAACCAACAAAACATCTAAACCCTGAACCAGCTTCTCTACAAAGGTTTGGCGAAAATTTAAAGCCTCTACTCTTATAGGAGAGAGCTCTTCCACATCCCCTGAAAAGTCAGACCAACAAGTTTCCCACAAAGGACAATAAGTTACTTTACTGCTAGTAATTCCACTAAATTTTAAAGCTGTCTGATTCCCTTCTATAAGAATATCCATCATCTGTATCAATTCGATAAATCCAAACGTTTGCTTAAAAATCGCTCGAAACCATCGTTCACTTTCTCGTAAGGCAATTTTTACCTTTTGTAATTTGTCCATTTTTGTAAGCTTTGTGCAAGCTAATAGTAATTTCCTAATGGAATATGGCGGCAACTGAAAGCTGAATTTTGAGCTAAGGAGGAGCAATTTTGTATCAGTCTTAATATTTCATACCTTTTGTCTAAGTATCCATATATCTCCAGCTAGATATGTCCTCTATCTAAATGTGAAAAGATAGGATACTTGTTATTTCTATCGGTGGATGCAGACTGGTTGAAATATCATCTATCTTTGGTTTGGGAAAATAAAACGATAGCGCTAAGAAAAAGTAATACATTGAAAGATGCAAACAGCATAAGAGCGAGTGTAGCGATGAGTGAAATTAGCATTATTTTAATTGAAGATCATGACTTAACGCGAATGGGGCTACGAGCAGCGTTACAGGCTCACAGTGCATTGAAAGTAGTTGGCGAAGCGGCAAATGCGACTCAAGGGCTAAAACTTTTAGAAACGGCAAAGCCAGATGTAGCTGTTGTGGATATTGGTTTGCCTGACATGGATGGCATTGAACTCACGCGTAAATTCAAACGCCACCAAGCTGAAACTGGACAGACGACAACCAAGATTTTGATCCTGACAATGGATCACACGGAGGATGCTGTACTTGCAGCTTTCGCCGCAGGTGCTGATTCTTATTACATGAAAGAAACAAGCATCAGTAAATTAACTGACGCTATCCAAGCAACTCACGGCGGTAATTCTTGGATTGATCCGGCAATTGCCAACGTGGTATTGCAGAAGATGCGCCAAGGTATTCCTGGAGACAGCCAAAGTTCTGAGAAAACGCCGAAGACTGTAAAAATTGAGGCATTAGCGTCAGAATACGAGCAGGTTTTGGAAACATACCCCCTGACTCAACGGGAGCTGGAAATTCTGGAATTGATTGTAGCTGGGTGTAGCAATGGGCAAATTGCTGAGAAACTCTACATTACAGTTGGTACTGTGAAGACCCATGTTCGTAATATTTTAAATAAATTATGTGCTGATGACCGTACCCAAGCTGCTGTGAGGGCCTTACGTTCGGGGTTAGTAGCATAAGAGATTGGGGATGAGGGAGCAGGGGAAGCAGGGGGAGCAGGGGGAGCAAGGAGAGCAGGAGGAGCAAGGGAAAGAAGTACTATTGATTGTTGACCAATGCCCAATACCCAATGCCCAATTTGCAATACCCAATCAAAATCGTTCCTGTAAAGATTCTGCAATGCGTAGTGCTGCTCCGGATTTTCCCATACGTCGCATACCATTTTCAGCAATAATTTGCAAAATGTCAGGATCTTTGAATAGGGACTGTACGATTTTGGCAACTTCTGCTGGCTGTTTGACTAAAATCAAAGATGAACCTAAAAGACGACTTTGAGCTTCAGCAAAGCCAGGGTTATATTGCGGCCCATTACCCGGAATCGCGATCGCAGGTTTTCCTAAACCGATAAACTGTTCTGTGGCTGTACCTGCCATTGCGATCGCTAAATCTCCCAAATGCAAGCAATCATTATAAGCTTTTTGTGTCAGCAGTAGATATGCATTTCTTTGTTTAAATGTCAAAACATTTGGATCAGCAATTTGGATAGGACATCCTAATTCAGTGCGCCAGCCTTGAGATTGCACACTTTGGGATAAAATATTAGAGTCTAAACCCGGAGCGATCGCACCTAAAAACACAACTGTGCCAGAAGTGTAAAACAGCGAATCTCGCTCCTGAAAACTTGCCATTAACGCAGATACGGCAATCATAATTGTTTCCCAGTTAGTATATGCCTCTGGCGGACGGGAACCAGGAAGAAGAGTCACCATAAAAGGGCGAACCATCTCTTGCTGTTGACTATTCTGACTATAGAATTGTTGGCGTGAAAAAGTTGGTTGCAGACCATCCATCATCGGATTACCCAAATTAAAAGCTGGAATTGGCCATTGCTTTAATATTTCCGTCGTCAGCGCATCTCTAAGAAACACCGCCTTACAACGGCGACGACTCATCAACCAACGTTCCCAAGGATGGAAAACTGAACCGGAAAAGTTTTCCCAACGCACATCTTTAGATTTCTGTGGTAATAATCCAGCTTCATCACGCACATAATATTCAGATTTTGCCGTACCCACAAAAGCATAATTAGCGCCGCTAAAAGTTGCAAACAACAGGGGGAGAATATCTCCCACTGCTAAAATCGCTCTTTTCTGACCTAACCTTTTTTGAGAACTCACCCAACGACGGATAGCTTTAATCTGGCTGAGGGTAAGTTGCAATAAACCACCGCGTACATCCCGCGCCAATTGGCGGCCATCCATATAAACAAAACCGCCAGAAGGCATAGTGCGAACTGAACCGATCAGGGGGATATCCAACTGTTGGTAAGCACGTCCTTCACCCACCAGAGGTAAAGCAAAAATCTCTGGTGGGTTTGCTTGTTGTTGGAGTTCTTGCAAAATCCGAACTGCAATGACATCTTCTCCATGACCATTACTTAATACAAGTAAGCGTAAAGGAGAAGTTGCAGCTTGAGAATTAGAAGCTAGAGATAAACGGGATACATTACTCATAAGAAACAAAATATCAAAATTAACTGTCTGTTTGGGTAAGAGGTATAAATAGGGAAATCGGCGAAGAAACTGGAAGTTAGTATTATCGCTATTTCTTTACTTTCCTACAACTAAAATCAAATTCGGAAACAATGTATTGTTTCAAATTCTTGGAACAGCCTTTTAGTCAAATCTTTTAATCTAAAATCTAAAATCCAAAATTGATATAACTCCCAGTTAATTAGGTTAAATATTATGCGAGTTTCTGCTACTGCAATTTTTACTTTAGCTACTTTAGCTGCTGCCAATGCCACTCAGCAAGCAACGGCTGCAACTGCCAAAACCGTTACTCTAACTCCAAAAGCTGGTAACTTGGTAGTCCCAATAATTGAAGACACTCCCGCACGGATAGAGACGATTGCTTCCCCAGAAACTATAGTTGCACAACAATTTTCTCAAAATCCCGTCGCCGTGCAAACAGGTGCAAACAAAAATTCCAGCGTAGTCTTAAAGTCAGCACAACAGTTAAATTCTCAAGTCATCCTCCCTGTTTCCCCCACCTCCCCTGCTCCCTCATCTCCCCCATCTCCCAAAACCCCTACTACTGGAAGCAATTTAGTAGTCACAGCTACAGATGTACAGGTAGTGGGAGCTAATCAAGAATTGCAACAAATTATTCGCCAGGTAATTAAAACCCAGGCGGGTGGAGAAACTAGCCAAAGTCAGCTACAAAAAGATGTAGCTGCAATTTCGGATACAGGTTTATTTAGCAATGTCAGTGTGAATAGCTTTAGCACAAAGGCTGGATTAAATGTAGTTTATCAAGTGCAACCGATTATTGTGCGATCGCTGCAACTATCTGGCGCTAAAGTCCTCACTTACCAAGTTGCCCAACAACGTTTGCAATCTCAAATCGGAACCACCATCAGTCCTGCTAGACTCCAGCAAGCAGTAGCAGAAATTAACAAGTGGTACGCCGACAATGGTTATAACTTAGCACGAGTGCTATCAATTAAACCCAGTTCTCAAGGCATTCTCACTGTGAATGTCGCTGAAGCCTTGGTGAGTAATATCAAATTTCGCTTTATCACCGATGAGGGAAAAACTGTTGATAGCAAGGGTAATCCCGTGGGAGGACGCACCAAACCAGATTTTCTGCAACAGCAACTAAAACTAAAACCTGGTCAAATCTTCCAAGAAAATGTAGTTAAACAAGACATACAACAGCTATATCAGACGGGTTTATTTGAAACTGTGAATGTTGCCTTAGAAGGAGATGCAACAAAACTTGATTTAGTCTACCAACTCAAAGAAACTGGGGCGCGTGGTGTTAACTTGGGTGGTAGTTACAATGCTGATCAAGGATTAGTAGGCACAATCAGCTATCAAGATCAGAATGTTGGTGGTGTTAATGATACTTTAGGTGTGAATATTGGTGTAAGTAGCCGAGACTTGCAGTTTAATACTAAATTTATCAGTCCCTATCGGACAACAAACCCCGATCGCTTGGGGTACACTGTGAATGGTTTTCGTAATCAGCAAGTTTCGGAAACCTTTGACGAGACTATTAAGCTAGCTAACGGCGACAAAGTGCGGGAAGGTAAAGTTGGCGCAAGTGTCAGCTTACAGCGACCAATTGACGACTGGAAGACCTCATTAGGATTAAACTATACCCGAACTAGTATTCGCGATTGCCAAGGTAATATTAGTCCAACTGACGCTCAAGGCAATCCCTTATCTGCAAGTGGAACTGGCGTTGACGACCTAACTACCGTATCCTTCACCGCCACCAAAGACCAACGGGATAATCCCCTGAATCCAACTCAAGGTTCCGTTGTGAGTCTGAGTACAGAACAATCTGTGCCCATTGGTCAAGGAAATATTTCTCTCAATCGCCTTAAAGCCAATTACAGCCAATATTTGCCAGTGCAGTTATTTAACACCAAACAGCCACAAGTCTTTGCGGTGAATGTCCAAGCTGGTACTGTCCTTGGCAATTTACCGCCCTACGAAAGCTTTAACTTGGGTGGTTCTAACTCAGTACGCGGTTACGATTCTGGAGATGTGGGAAGTGGTCGCAGTTATGTGTTAGCTTCCGCAGAATATCGCTTTCCCGTCTTACCAATAGTAGGGGGTGTATTATTTGCCGACTTTGCCTCAGACTTAGGTTCTGGTGATACTGTATTGGGAGATCCAGCAGGTGTGCGAGACAAACCAGGTTATGGTTTTGGTTATGGGGCTGGAGTACGAGTAAATTCACCCTTGGGTTTAATTCGGGCTGACTATGGCATTAACGACCAGGGAGAAAGCAAAGTCCATCTAGGCATAGGTCAGCGATTTTAAGAAAATAAGCATTCAGAGTATTAACCCGAATTTCTCGCAAAACCGAAAAAACATGACATTTTCTCCACCAATTTCAGCAGTGCGTCCTTTGGCTCTAATTGTACCCGCTCAATTAGTTGCTTTACTTGGTGTGCGATCGCTTTATCTGAAGCAATTTTAAAGATGACTAAATTCGTGTTCTAAAGCCAAATCATTGAATTGCTCTTTGCCTTTGTAACAAGTAGCTACTTAAGCCGTACTTCCTCGCTAACATCACAAGCTTGGGAGACAAATTGAGTCTGTTTCCTACCCCAGAATTTATTGACTCTCGCGTTATCCTATAAAGATAAAACTCTTGTGATCATGGGGAGGTCTTTCTCACTTGGAGAGTTCCAACAACTAAATCATCCCATCCCATAAGATAGACAGGCAAAAACCCTGCCCTATCTATATATATGATATATGGGAAAATTTTTAGGGAATCCCTCAAGACTCAGAACTCGCTACTTATCTGCTCACTCAGGAATCAGGACTCTTTATGTTAGCAGGCACAATTTTGCAGGATGGAAAATATACCCTAATTCAAGAAATAGGGCGGGGTGGCTTTGGTATCACGTTTAAAGCTACCCATCACTACTTGGGCCAGGAGGTGGTGATGAAAACCATCAATGAACGGCTGCGACAACATCCTGATTTTGCGAAATTTGAGCGCCAATTCCAAGATGAAGCCAGACGATTAGCTACGTGTATCCATCCAAATATAGTCCGAGTTAGTGACTTTTTTGTGGAAGCGGGACTGCCTTATATGGTGATGGAATATATTCGTGGCGAAACCTTGGGAGATGCATTTGTATTACCAGGGATACCGTTACCTGAAGCTACAGCAATTCATTACATCCGGCAAATTGGGGCAGCCTTACAGGTAGTGCATAATAACGGTTTGCTACATCGAGATGTCAAACCAGATAATATTATTCTTCGTCAAGGAACCCAGGAAGTAATACTGATTGATTTTGGCATTGCCAGGGAATTTAATGGCAGTGTCAGTCAGACTCACACAGGTATGGTTTCTGAAGGTTATTCTCCCATTGAGCAGTATTTGACGCAAGCGCCGCGCACACCCGCCACCGATGTTTATGGTTTAGCAGCAACCTTGTACTCACTTTTGACAGCACAGGTTCCTATGCCAGCATTGTTGCGCGATCGCGAACAAATGCCTTCCCCCCGCGAATTGCAACCACATTTGAGTGCTTCTGTAAACCAGGCCATAATGCGCGGTATGGCGGTGGAGTCTCGTTTTCGGCCAGCGACAGTTGCTGAATGGTTACAACTGCTACCTGGAAATGAGGTGAATATGACACCGCAAGCCTTACCCACTTATGCAGTGCCAACTGTCAATTTATCTGCCCAACAGGCAGCAACTTTAATTGGAAAAACTGTCCAAAATGGCATTCATAAACCATCTAGGTTGGGGCAGCCCAACTCAGGTATCGCTAAAGAAAATGTACTGGCTAAAAAACAGGGTTCATCTAAAATATTCATTGGTATAGGTGTAGCCCTGGTTGCTGCTACGGCGGGTTTTGGCATTACTAGCATCTTACCCAAGTTTCAACCGCAGCCAACTGCAAAGCCGCTTTTTGAACAGCCAACTCAACAACCAGCCGCGAAAGTACCTAACTCAGAGAGTGGTGAAGAGACTAACACCACCTCAAGAACCGAATCAGCACCTGTTCCTAATTCCAAGCAGCGTCGGCGTTATCGTCGTTCTTCCCCGCAAGAAACTCCCAGCAGCGCTACACAAGAATCACAACGTGGCGATTCCGAACAATCCGCACCTTCACCTAGCGTTTCTCCCACACCCTCGTTAGTGGAGAAACTACGGGCTATCCGTTCATCTCGTAATGCTTCTCCCGCACCATTACCACAAAATAACTCACCCACTTCTAATCAAAATTCTGCTTCCCCTCAACCGGTGATTCCGTCAAATTCTGTGGTTATACCACCAGCAGCGCCACCGATAGAATCTAAACAGTCAGATCCTTCTGCTGTAGTAGTACCAACATTAGAAAAGCAAAATTCACCGACTGATATTCAACCCCAGAATAATCAGAAATTTCAGGAAAAGCTACAAGATCACAATAATTAGTCAATTCTAGATTTTAAATTTTTTCTTCAATTTAAAATCTAAAATTCAAAATCTAAAATTGAACGCCTCTTACCAATACAAGAGCTAAACTTAAACTACTTATTTCATCTTCTGTACGACAACTTCCCCCTTCTTATTAATCTTCACTGGGTTTTTGGGAAAAGCTTGAGCATTCAAATAACGCATAAGTTTCACAGTCCGAAAACGCTGATCAATATGAGGTATTCCCTGCTTATCCATCCGCACGGGGATAACTTTACTTGATACCAAATCTCCCACCGAGTTGAGTTTAACTTCTAAAATCATTGAGTCACCCGTCTGGGCATTTGTAGATAAAGTTCGATATCCTAAAAAGTTTCCTAAAGAATAGGCGATGATTTTTCCCTTATAAATTTCCATCGCTCTCGGAACATGAGGCCCATGTCCTAGTACTAAATCTGCTCCCGCATCAATCATGTTTCGAGCGAACTTGATCGAATTACCTCGATTTTCTCCATAAAAAAACTCTGTCTGATTCTTAACGTGTAGCGCCCCTGTTCCTTCGGCTCCAGCGTGCATCGATACTACTACAATGTTGGCCTTATTTTTAGCTTCTGCTACGAGTGCTTGGGCTGTTCCTAAATTATGAATGGAATTATACATTTCATAAGGAGAAAACCCGATCATTGCCACAGGGATATTGTTAGCTTCCAGATAAAGAATTTGATTTTTATGACCTAATGTTGCAATGCCCACAGCCTCAAGATTTTTCTTTGTATCTTTGAACCCTACCGGGCCAAAGTCCATTGCATGGTTATTAGCCATATTAAATACATTAAAACCAGCTTCAGCAAATAGCCGAGCATATCCAGGTGGGGAGCGAAAGGCAAAGACTTGTCCTCGACTAATATCTTTGGCAGTGTAGGGATAATTAGTTAAGCTACTTTCAAAGTTACCAAACAAGATATCAGATCCTTGCAAGTGAGTTCTCACTGACTTTGGTAATAATTCATCTCGAAATCGGGGTAATCTATGGTTAGGAAAATTAGTACCAGGAATAATATCTCCAACGGCTTTGATAGTAATAGTATCTAGAAAAGTTTGTTCTTCTGTTGTTGATGGCGTAAGTTCAGGGATAGCTAATGGAAATTGCACAGGCTCAATAGGTGTAGTAGCAGCGTTTAATCGCTGTGATTGCCCAAGCCTGATAACGACTCCTATACTAATGCCTAGATATAAACAGACGCTGATAAAACTAAATGAGAGCGCTTTCCCCATGCTGCGGTTTGCCATCGTTCACTCCTCACGTGATGGCATTAGTTTATCCCATAAATCTGTGCTGATAGTGTATATTTTAATGCAAATTTTACAATATTTGACTAAGTAAATACGCCAATATAATACAGTTTCACACAACATCCTTTATATAGTTAGGGGCGCATACCTATGCGCCCTTACTTGCAAATAATCATAAGTAAAATCTATGAAGCCGAACACCATCGGCTTATTTAGTTCTTCAGTAATCATTTTTAACGGAGAGGGGGGGATTCGAACCCCCGTTGGGTTTCCCCAAAACGCATTTCGAGTGCGTCACCATGAACCGCTCGGACACCTCTCCAGCTATTTATTCACACATTTGAATATTCAAATGCCGTGAAGCAAGGGAAATTTTACCATATTCCCTATACTACTATAACATTATTGCTTTATCTGCATAGCACAATGCTTCGGAAACGCCAACGCCCAGCTACGCTCGTCGTAGACATCGCTTCTGTAACTGCCAAGGTATTATGTAGTCGAACATTATGCAGTATACAGCTTGAGGTTTTGCATGAAAGTAGCAGTCTTCAGTACAAAAGCCTATGATCGGAAGTTTTTGTCAGCTGCAAATTCTCCCACTCAACACGAGCTAGTATTTTTTGAACCCCGTTTAAATCGGGATACCGCTATCCTCGCCGCCGGATTTCCGGCGGTTTGCGTATTTGTGCATGACCAAGTTGACGCGCCAACTTTAGAGCTTCTCGCCTCACGGGGAACTCGACTGGTTGTCCTGCGCTGTGCAGGGTTTAACAATGTAGACTTACAAGCCGCAGCGGATTTAGGAATTACCGTTGTGCGTGTTCCCGCCTATTCACCCTATGGGGTAGCAGAACATGCTGTGGGATTGATGTTAAGTCTGAATCGCAAAATTCATCGTGCCTATAACCGTGTTCGAGAAGGCAATTTTTCTCTAGATGGACTGTTGGGATTTAATTTGCATGAGCGCACAATAGGCATTGTCGGCACCGGCAAAATCGGTCTGATTTTAGGACAGATTATGAAGGGGTTTGGCTGTAACCTACTCGCCTATGATGTTTATCGAAATCCACAATTGGAGGCGCTAGGTGGAAAGTATGTAGAATTGCCTGAGCTATTTGCCAACTCGGATATTATCTCTCTACATTGCCCCCTGACTCCCGAAACGCATCACTTGATTAACGCTAAGGCTATAGAACAGATTAAGTCAGGCGTGATGCTAATTAATACTAGCCGAGGAGCGCTGATTGATACCCAAGCAGTGATTGAGGGATTGAAGTCTGGCAAGATCGGTTATCTTGGTGTGGATGTCTACGAACAAGAATCGGAATTGTTCTTTGAGGATTTGTCTGGTGAAATTATTCAAGATGATATTTTCCAGCGTCTGACAACGTTCCCAAATGTACTCATTACTGGACATCAAGCCTTTTTTACAGCAGAAGCTCTCCACAATATTGCAGAAACAACTTTTGCTAATATTGCTGATGTTGAACATGGTGGACCTTGCGCCAATGAAATTCGCCCTCAAGTGTCAGCTTAGGTAATGGTTGGCGATCGCAATTAGTTTGAACTAAAATCACTCATCATCAGGCAAATTCTCCATTTCCTCAGTAATTAGCGTCTGAAAATTTTCGTCACAATGATTGTGCAGCAGTTTTAGCGGTGAGAGTTTCAATCATTATGAACGATAGGCAACGCGGAGACTTTGGACTAAAATCACCAAAGATGCGATCGCCATTAATCCACCCCAAAACCAGTAAGGTAAAAGCAAATACCGCTGCATTTGGGCTGTATCAGATAGTCCAAGAGAGCCAGCAGAACTACTAAATAAATAATCCAGTTGATGGAACGTACTCACACAAGCTTGTACACCCAGAAATTGAATAGCAAACCCCTGTGCCCAACGGGGTGCTCTCAGAGCGATACCCAAGATTATTAAACCCAGCAAGGGAATTGCCACCAATCCAAACGCGGAGCGTACCCAAATTAATGTGGAAAATAGCAAAAAACTCCCTAATATTTTTAAACAGAGGGTTGCTGCTGTAAAACTGCGAGAAGCCAGAATCAAACCTGCACCGGCAAGAGGCGGCCCCATTGGGCCTGCTGCTGCAACCATTGCCGGGCCAATTGGCCCCAATGATGACCGGATGCCATAGGTTGCAACACCGGAACCATTGCTAAAAATCTGTAATTTCTGAAACTGTCCCCCTAATAGGAGCGCCATTAAGCCATGGCCCATTTCATGAAACCAGGTTGCCAGAATTGTAAATGGATATAAGATATAATCACCTGCTGGTAATTGCCACAGTAAAGCAGTTGCGATCGCTCCTGCAATTAGCCAGGTTAACCCCATGCGTTCAACAACTGACGGAGCTTCTTTGGTAAGCAAGGGTTCAAAATTTCTACTTGGTTCCCTCATAGGTTGCTCTATTTTAGATTTTCTGGAAAATTCAAAATCTTAAATTGATAGTGTATTTTCTCTATCCTAGTGTACTTAAACTGATAGGCATTTAAATTAGATATAGTCAAGAGTTAAAATACTTGCTGCGCTTGAATTTATTTATTTTTTAATCTTTAAATTGCTCAATAATGCAGCAATTTGCACCTTGAAGCGACGGCTGTCAACTATGGGCTTATCAAGAACAACATAGTTATCCGTCGCTTGTTTGATGCGGTTCATTTATTTTTCCTCCAAAAGGGATGCCGGAGGATGGGCAAAAGATGCCTAGACTGATGTCACAATTGATTGAGAATCAGTTAAGCAAGTTGAAAAAGGAATGTCATTAAGTCTCCTTTACCCAAGCTAATGCGATCGCCTGGTCGCAATCGATGACGATTCCCTGGTAAAAGGGGCAAGTTATTAATGTAAGTGCCATTAGAGCTTCCCACATCTTCTACATAGTGAGCGTCTCCCTCAACGCGAATATCTGCATGAATCCGCGAAACAACTTCTGAATTGGGAAATCCCGAAACGTCTATATCTGGGGGAATTCTGTCATTAGGCTTGCCGATATGAATCACAGAAAGATTTTGCGGCAATTCAATTAGCCGATCAGTTTGAACGTGGATTAACCGCGCTATAACCTGCTGCAATTGCGTTCTGGCAACCGTTCCAGTTGGTGCTGGTGCTGCTGGTGGGGCTACTTTGGCTTCAGAGGCTGGCGCTGGTTGCAACGGTGGTGGAGTAGGAATACTTTGTACAGAGACTACGGGTTGAGCTACGGGTTCTGCGGGGCTGATTTCTGTAACAGATACCTGTGGCGCTGGTTCTGGGGGAGCTGCCACCTCTGTTGCTGGTAAAGATGATATGGGAGGATGGGAGTTAGTAGAACTGCTCATTCCCAAAGCATCTGGTTGTAAAAGTTCTAATAGGGGATCGGGTGGTACTAACGGCGGTACTTCCACAGGAACATCGGGAGTAACTGTTGTAGCTACCGCAGTATGAACGTGTGGAACTCCTGCTGAGTGAAGGTTATAGCCACACTGACCGCAGAATGCAGCATCTGCCTGCACAGTTGCCCCACAACTGGGACAATTAGTAGTCGCGGGTAACGGTGTATAGCAAGCTTCACACTGGACAGCGCCGTCAGGGTTGGGATGATTGCAATTAGGGCAGACGATCATCGATATTTAGCCTTTGTTCAAGATCATCATAAATATTAGGTAGGACTGGCAAGCAGAAGGCGGCCCTAACTTTAGATTCTAGCAATTACTGCTGATGGAAGGATGAATTGGACACTCGTGGGAGGGGCAGCGGGCAGGGGAGGCAGAGGGAGCAGGGAGCTATTGAGCCATGCCCAATGCCCAATTCCCAATGCCCAATTCCTCATTAATGTTGAAGTTCCAGACCTGCTGCCGCATCTAGCAACCACCGAAGTTCTCCTTGGGGCCGAATTAAGCGGGATGGGTAAGTGAAATCATCGGCTACAGGTGCAAAGACTTGCGCCAAAGCTGGTCGTTTATTAGCACCAGCAACTAGAAAAATTACACTGCGACCAGAGTTGATGAAGGGATATGTGAAACTTATCCGGGGATTTCCGTCTTTGTTACCCACGGTAACTAGGCGATCGCGTACTTTGAGAGCCTCTGTGTGGGGAAACAAAGATGCGGTATGTGCATCATCACCCATTCCTAGTAATACTACATCCAATGAGGGAAGCTCGACCCCAGAAGAATTGAAAAATTCTTTGAGATGTTGTTCATACTTAGCAGCAGCCAGTTCTGGATTGGCTTCCAAGGTAGGTACGGGGTGAATGTTAGCTGCTGGGATGTCAATACGATCTAGCCATGCCCGACGCGTCATCAGTTCATTGCTATCAGGGTGATCTGGTGGTACGTAACGCTCATCGCCCCAAAATATATGAATTTTTTCCCAAGGCAGTTTTTGAGTAGCGATAGCTTCGTATAACGGTTTAGGTGTACTGCCGCCCGATAAGGCAATAGTAAACTGCCCCCGCTCCTCAATGGCAGTTTCTAACTTAGACAAGATTAATTCTAGCGCTCGTGCAACCAGCGCTGGCTGATCCGGTAGAACTTCAACAGTTTTGTTCATGACTTCATCATCATATTGCTGGCTTCCAGCAATACCATACCGAACTTATTACAATCCCCCTTTTTAACTTTTGAAACATTTAACATCGTAGATTAAGTAGGCGGGAAAAACGTAGATGCTCATTATCACTTTCAACGGTAAGTTGTCAGTAGTCAGTTGTACTAACTACTAACTCTTCTGAGATTATTTTTATTTACACCCAGTTACTTGATACTTTGTTGATTAACGCCACAAAGGATACATTTATTAATTCTTATTAAAAATTAATAAAACTAATTAATTATAAACAGCGCTTCCCAGTCAGCGATCGCTTCGCGTTGGGCAATTAACAATTCCTGAATTCCTTTTTGGGCGACATCTAGCAGCTGATCCAACTGAGTTCGGCTAAAGCTGCCTTCTTCGGCTGTTCCTTGGACTTCAATGATTCCTAGTTGTTGATTCATCACCACGTTAAAATCTACTGTTGCAGCCACATCTTCGATATAATTTAGATCCAAAAATGGCTCTCCCTCCAGTAATCCTACGGAAACTGCTGCTACCTGTCCACACAGAGGCGATCGCTCTAACACCCCCTCTTGCAACAATTTAGAAATCGCATGAGCCAAAGCCACAAATGAGCCTGTAATGGCTGTTGTCCGGGTTCCAGCGTCTGCTTGCAACACATCGGCATCTACAGTTAGCGTGCGTTCTCCTAGTGCCTCAAAATCCACTGCTGCGCGTAAACTGCGGCCAATTAAACGTTGAATTTCTTGCGTCCTTCCAGATAATTTCAATAATTCCCTTTCTTGCCGTTTTTGGGTAGCAGATGGTAGCATTCGGTACTCAGCAGTTAACCAGCCTTTACCAGTTCCTTCGAGAAACTTAGGAACTCCCTTATTAACGCTAACGGTACAAAGTACTTGAGTATCACCGCATCTTGCGAGAACAGAACCGGGGGCAAAGCGGGTGAAACTGGGATAAAAGCTGATCGGACGTAGTTCGTAGGGAGTCCGACCATCTGGACGCTGCCAAGCCATTGAAGTTGCCTCAAGATTTACAATACTGCCTTTAAGGTTACCTTAGTGTTGCAAATCATCTTTTTGGGGAATTTAGACATTGAGCATTGGGCATGGGGCATTGACAAAGAGGAGGCAGAAGTTCTTTAATTTTGAATTTTGAATTTTGAATTGATTTTCTCCCCCTGCTTCTTTATCTAAAGAACTGAAAGCAGAGTTAAAATATTTTGCTGCACCATATCTGGTGACTGGTCGCCGTTGATGGTTAATAGGCAGCGACGACGGTCGTAATATTCTAAGATGGGAATGGTGCGATCGTAGAACAATTCTACACGGCGTTGCACAATTTCTGGTTGGTCATCTGGTAGCGATCGCCCTAAGGATCGGCTAACCATGACTGCTTCCGGGACTTGTAAATAAATCGCCCAATCTAGCTTTTGCCCTAAATCATCCAATAAAAAATCTAATTCTTCAGCTTGGAAAGCAGTACGGGGATAGCCTTCTAAGACCCAATCGCAATTAATATCTGGTTGTCTAAGGCGAATTCTGATTAATTCAATGATCATTTCATCCGGAACCAACTCCCCAGTTTCCACATATGGCTGTGCATGGTAACCTAGTTCACTCAGGCTAGCGTAAACCGAAAGAGAAGTCCGGGGATCGGCTTCCAACCATTGGAACTCCGGGAGGAGCTTATCGCCAAATATCGCTTCCCGTAAAATCTCACCTGTAGAAATCAAAGGAATATCAAAGTATCTGCAAAGCCTTTGTGCTTGAGTGCTTTTACCCGATCCTGAACCTCCCAGAATCACCAATCTCACAAAAATTAACTCCTCATCTTGTCAAATTCACTACCTGCTAAGTCTGTTTTGCCCAAACAACCGACAACTCTAACATTTAGCGATTTTCAGCCGTTATGCCCAGCTTTTTTAAATAATTGGAACTCTAACTCATGTGTTTTTATTTTTACAAGTGCTTTCAAAGAAAAAAGAAAATGACTCTTGACTTCAGCACAAACGTAGTGTTTGACTAAGAATGCAATTTGCCAAATTCATCAAATCTTTAAAAAACAGATTGATTATACAGGCAGATTTGTAATAATTACTGACAGTACAAACCTTTAATCTATTGTAATTTTTTGAACTTAACCCTATGGTTGCCCAGCTAGAAACTCCAAGTATAAATTCAACTCTAACCTTACCATATCCAGTTGAAGGACTAGTGCAAGTTTTCACTAGCTCCCATCGCAACTTTTTTACGAGCGTTATGGCTCAAGCACTGAGAATAGCTGGTCAAGGAACGCCAGTATTAATAGTGCAGTTCCTCAAAGGAGGTATTCGTCAAGGACAGGATCGACCTATACAACTAGGACAAAATTTAGATTGGATTCGCTGTGATTTGCCTCGTTGTATTGATACACCACATTTAGACGATACGGAAAATCAAGCCTTACAAAAGCTGTGGCAGTATACACAACAGGTAGTATGTAAAAATAAGTATTCTCTCGTTGTCTTAGATGAGTTAAGTTTAGCCATTAACTTTGGTTTAATTGCTGAAACAGAAGTTTTAGCCTTTCTGGCAAAACGCCCTCCCCACGTCGATATCATTCTCACAGGGCCAGAGATGCCAAAATCTCTTCTCGATGTAGCAGATCAAATTACAGAAATCCGTCGCAGTTATCGACCTTAAATAAAATGCTCAATTCAGGATATCCTAGTAATTCGGTTTGAATTAGCTGTGAAGTTGTGATTAAAAACGATATCTGGATTACTGAAATGGCTCAAAAGGGTTTAATCTCACCCTTTGAGCCAAGTTTAATCCGAAAAGTACAAAAAGATGAGTCTGTAGCGATTCAACCTGTAATTAGCTACGGTTTGTCTTCTTATGGCTATGATATACGCCTTTCTCCGGCTGAGTTCCGCATTTTTCGCCACATTCCCGGAACTGTAGTTGATCCCAAAAACTTTAATCCCCAGAATCTGGAGCCAACAGCACTGCACACAGATACGAATGGCAGTTACTTTATTTTACCTGCTCATAGTTATGGACTTGGGGTTGCTCTAGAAAAACTGGAGGTTCCTGAGAATATTACTGTAATTTGTATTGGAAAATCTACCTATGCACGTTGTGGCATAATAGCAAATTTAACACCTGCTGAGGCTGCATGGCGAGGTCATCTTACTTTAGAGTTTTCCAATTCTTCCAGCGCTGACTGTCGCATTTACGCGAATGAAGGTGTAGTGCAATTGCTATTTTTAGAAGGTGAACCATGCGCTATCAGTTACGAAGCGCGTCAAGGTAAATATCAGGATCAACTAGAGATTGTTACATTAGCAAAGGTATAACTGAATATTCCTAAATAACTCAATTTAAGTTCCTGTTTATCTGTGCGATCACTCTAAATTATACCCATAAATTGGAGTGTGATCGCTTGCTTTATCCCACTGCAAATTCTGTCAGCTTTCGCATATAAGGAGGCTGATAAGCCAACACGATATCCTGCTTTGGAATACCATACTCCACCAATTCATTAGCCACGCCAACCTCAGTCCCATCATACTGAATCCAAATCTTATGATCTCGAATATCTAGATGAATTAAACAACCATAAACCCGACGACGATTTTCCCAACCCGTATTCACAACTTGATAATGATCATGTTGTAAATCAAAAATAGTTTGTCGTTCGATTTCACCATAGGCAGGTTTAATCTGAGCATGACTTGTCAAAACTTGCTGGATGATTTGTCTATACTTTGCTAGTTTATCCATTGTACAATTACCTCATTTTCCGGGTCAAATACTAGCAGTTTCAATTGATATTCGTGAATACTCAGTTGTGGCAATTGCCGTGAGAAAAAATCTTCATAAGTTGCTAGTGGAACTGCTAAATAGAGAATTCGCTCTGGTTCTTTCAGTTTTAGTGCTACTCGATAATTTAAACATTATCCCAAAGCTGTATGAAACTCATAAATCGCAGAAGGAGCAACAAAACTCTTGATTTCTACAGCAATTCGTTCGTCTTGCTTTTGGGCAGCAATTAACCGTTCTGCACCCAGATCAATTTGCAATTGTCCATCTGCTAAGTCAATAGACAGTGGATCGTGTGTAATTGTCCAGCCATCTTTTTGCAAAGCCAATCTAACTAGATTATGGAAAATATCTCTTGCAGACATTCCTTAAAATTTAAAGTGTAATAACTAGAAAATTTTGCTGATATAGTAAGTTATTGTCTGACGTAACAAACACAGGAGTACCACTCATAATATCTGGCTCAAAGGAAATAATTAGGCGAACGCACAGAACTTTTTGAATATCCATCGTCCTGAAAAAGTCTACATGAGATAGTCTAAACCTTCATCGCGTTTCTAGCCAAACCTGTAAATCGGCCAAACTAGTAAAATCTAACAATGCTTCACCCAAATCTTCCAGAACAGGCAAAGGTAAACCAGAAATTGAGGAGCGTATTTCTTCAGAAAGGTCCCCAAATCGCTTAGTCAATTGCCGGAGAATAAGATTAGCTGTTGCTTCCTCACGTCCTTCTTCCTTAATTTCTCGGTAAACTCGCGTTTCCTTCAGCGTGATTCCTAACATAGACTCTACCTCCGCTTGAGTTAATTGTTCAAATCTGTACACCATGATCGTCGTTATTAATTCAATTATGGCGCGACTCGATGGTGATAGCATTTCTTGAGTGGTTCTTGTTAACAAATACCTTGCTTCTTCTGGTGCTTGTTCTTCATCCACTGTAGTTAATACCATCAGCGCCACCCATATAGGTAATTGACGAATATCTCCTAATTAATCTAAATACACCCGATGTACTTGTCCGCCGTTTAGCAATGAGCGATGAGGATGAATATCGCTTTGTTAGATACTGCGCGATGGGTAAATTATCACTGTTTGCCAGTCGCTAAATCTGGCACGGTTGCGGTAAAAATATAATGAAGATTCAGCCCATACTCTCTCATAAAGTTGTTCATCTTTCTGGAACTGCACCTCGCAAAAATATACAACTCCAGCACCATCACTTTCAGGTGGTAGAAATACTCCGTCAATTTCAAATTTTGGTTCTTTAACGGCGACTGAATCAAAACGATAACTATCTGCATTGCTTGGAGGATTTGCCACTAGTTCAAACAGCAAAGTGGGAGACTGTTGAAACAGTTTGTAAAATATTGAATCTCGACGCATGAAAGCATTTTACTAATTTTTTATAAGAAGAATTCAGAACTCAGAAGCGGAGCCGGAGAGGCTCCACCTCCGGTTAGAATTCAGTATGAATTTAATTCGCCAAAATATGATTATGGTGCTAATCTTGCCTTACCTAGACGCTGCTTTTCATACCATTGTGCGATCGCAGGTGCCCAATCTTCAAAATGGGGCCACATCATTTCACACAACTTTTGAATTTCAAGTTGAGCATCTTTCTTATTCCTCAAGTCACAAAAATGCAAGAAAGACCTTAAATTGAAACTAACTACAAAATGCTGGCGATAATCAAAAGGCACTTTACCTCTTGCATGTTCTTCAGACATTCCACCCTCAAAATCAGCTTTATATCGTTTAGCTGCTTCTAAACACCACTGCAAATCTCCTGCTCGTTGCTCTGGTGAATAATGGTACTTTTTGCCTTGTCTATCAGTGTAATAACCAACAGGACGGAGGTAAAAAACATTTTCTATGTCTTTTTTACCTTCTACTACATCAATAAATTGGTTGCCTGTGTACCTAAAAGACTGAACATCAAATGATACCCCTACACGATGAGTACGAGCCTGCTGCATCACACTGTGGGGAAAGTAGCCACAGTTGAAAACAATCTGGGGATGCTCTAGAGGCCCATAGTGTCCCCTCTCACCCGCTAAAAGTCGCTTAACAATAACTTCGCCGCTTTGTGATTCCGAGGGCCAAGAGTCGCGCTCATCATACACGAACCCATCGGTATAGTCTTGGTGCATCGCGGCATAAATCACCTGCTGCGGGTTTGGCGTTTTGGCAATAACCTCTACTCGAAATCGATGCATTAGTTTTTGGGGAATGGATTAGTGACTGAGATTGCTTACGCAGAAGGAGCGGAGCCTGTTTGTTATACATAGCTTTGAACTCGATCCATGATCATATCCTGGCTGGGACTTCTACTTGAGCAGATTAAGATACTTTACAAAAATTAATAACTTTGTTACAGTTATTTACATAAAGAGAAGACAGGGAAAAATCCATGCGTACAAACACTGCTATAATTGACGACCAAGGCAAACTGAACAACTTTGCGATTGAGCCAAAGGTTTACATAGACGAGCAAGGCGATCGCACTGGCTTCACTCCCTATGCAGAAATGCTCAATGGTCGTTTAGCAATGATTGGTTTTGTCTCTCTGATAGCATTAGAAGTATTCACAGGACACGGTATCGTTGGTGTTTTGGCAAGTCTGTAAAAACTAATTTATATAACTTAATTCTCAACAAATATAAGAGACGGTAAATTTACCGTCTCTTAATTTATGGAAAACTTAGTGGTAGAGTAAAAATATACTGATAGCAAAAGCCGTTATCAGCGTAAAAATATTGGGTGAACTATGGCTTTAACTGCTTCAACTATGTTGCCATTAGGCACAAAAGCACCAGATTTCAATCTACCGGAAGTAGTATCTGGAAAGGCAACTTCACTTTCCACCTTCGCAGATAAAAAAGCGTTGTTGGTAATGTTTATTTGTCGGCATTGCCCATTTGTAAAGCACATTCAACAAGAATTAGTGCAGTTAGGAAAAGATTATTTTACAAGTGATTTAGCGATCGTTGCCATTAGCGCTAACGATGCAAAAAATTATCCAGATGATGCGCCAGAGTCGTTACAAGCATTTGCAACAGAACAAGGGTTTAATTTTACCTTATGCTACGACGAGACCCAGGAAACGGCAAAAGCTTACACAGCAGCTTGCACACCAGATTTTTTTGTATTTGATGATCAACGCCAACTTGTTTATCGGGGACAATTAGATGATAGCCGCCCCAGTAATGGTAAACCCGTAACAGGCGCAGATTTACGCGCAGCCATTGAAGCAGTGCTGGCGGGCAAACCTGTTACAAGCGACCAAAAGCCCAGTGTTGGTTGCAATATTAAATGGAAACCTGGAAACCAACCCAGTTATTTTGGTTGAAACCGATTGGGGATTGGGCATGGGGCACTTGTACTGGGCGTAGTCGTAAAGCCTGCGGCATAGCTACGCTTCGGGCGCAGCCTCTGGTAGAGAAGTATGGGGTATTACTCCCTACTCCCCATAAATATCAGTGTTTAATTTCCAAATTAAGTATGTAGCATCCTAGTTGGACTTTTTCTGCCCACAATTCATATTCCAGACGCAAATGTTCTGGTAAAGGATGTCCGTTGAGAGTTAGGCTACTAGTAAAATTTCGTAAACGAATAGGATTGTTAGGTTGCAATGACTCAGTTGGCAACCAATAGCGACTAATGCCATAAACGCCCTGTTCCCAAAAGTGACGGTAACTCACTTGAGCATTACCTTGCATAGTCATGATAACCCGATAAGGGGAAATCTCCAGCCACAAAATTCTGGGACTGTTAGGGGCGTGAGTTTTGCTCTTACTTTGGGGAAGTGTTTCCTCTGGACTTACAAGACTCCCTACTTCACAGCTAATTAGGGGCGGTGCAGTCAGCAGCAAATGGAATCTATCAGTATCTTTTTGATACAATGTCGCAGCAGTTTCCACAACAGACCAAATTGGTAGGTCAGTGGAAATAAGTGATAAGCACACGGGCTTGCGGTGATGAGTCAGCATGGGAGCGATAAGGGCTAAAAGCTATTGAACAAAGTGAAATGAACACTCTAGTTGTCTAATTAGGTCAAAGTAAGAAACTAAATAGTAAAACAGGCTTAATATTAATGAATCCGCTAATTTGTTAAGCTACACAAATCCCAATAGAAACAGGCAGAATGTCAGCTTAGACAGTAAAAACGGTACTTTCTCTAGAGAGAGCTAATTCGTAAGTAAAGCTTGTAAATATTCTAAGGCTATAACCTCAAAACAGTGGGAGTTGTTGTAGATGTTAAGAAACTTTTTTCAGGGAGACTTACCGTAGGCTGGAGTAAGTTTCATACAGTAAAAAGCGATAGGATACTAGGCAGGAAGTCAGCACCAGTAACAAACAAAGTCGCTGCTGAACTTCCGGTCTATTTAAAAGCCAGTGTATCCTAATGTCGGCTTCTGTTATAACCGTAGAAATTTGGAAGAAAATTAATTAACATCAGTTCAGGTTAAGAAGATTTATTCAGCGTTAGTTGACTGAAACAACGCAAACACGTAGACATATCTCAGAATCAAGCAACGGGGTTATGAGGGTTTCAGCTTATCCGAACTCAGGTTACTTATAATACTCATGAAGCGATGATACAACAAGCGAACAAAACAGTTAAAGGTCAGCAGTATTAATCAAGCATTTTATCCCGGTTGTGGGGTGCATCAAAATCAATCAGTGGGCCTTTTGGGACGATGCGAGTTGGGTTAACTCGGGGATGGCTTCTGTAATAATGCCGTTTGATGTGGTCGAGATTGCAAGTCTCTTTGACTCCCGGCAGTTGGTAAAGTTCTTTAGGCGTTGCATAAATGCGGGATGAATCAGGCAAACACGGGTATTTTTTTATATTTCAAATAATGAAGTAACAATCGAATTGAATGTTTAAGCATATCCACTGATTTAGAATAGCAGAGTGTTTTT
>JAESGI010000265.1_pt1 | contig 26600 bp, 26 predicted proteins | sample 9269671 | NCBI WGS metagenome assembly JAESGI01 (sample SAMN14515641, study PRJNA621666) | algae metagenome | isolation source: Nostoc indistinguendum CM1-VF10 and co-occurring heterotrophs from gravelly... | place: USA: Clark Mountains, San Bernardino, California | collected 1998-06-05 | reverse complement strand
CGATGCCGTCATAGAAGCCGCGCTTGGTCAGCGTCTTGATCTGCTCGACATGCTTGGGCGCGAGATCCGGGCGCAGGCGGATGGTGACCTTGCCGTCCTTGGTCTCGAGCACGAGCGTGTTCTGCGGATCGGGAGCCTGCGCCTGGGCAAGGGCAATCGAGGCGGAAAAGGCCAGGGCGGCGATGATGGGGCGAAGCATGGAGCGTCTCCTGGCCGCCGGGACGCCCGACGGCTCTACGATACGGCAGGTAGCGGCATCCTTTGACCGGAACAAGGCGCAGGAACGGGCCGCGGAGAAGAATGTTGCACTGCACAAGAGCAAGCTGGAATAATTATGCAAATAATTCGAGCCAAAGCTGCCTAAACGGATGACAGCGCGATCGTGATCGGCTAACTCTCGATTGCTGGGCGCGCCTGACCAAGGTTCGGGCGCCGCGGACCAGGTCTCGGGAGGAACAAACGCCCGCCTAGTATATGAGCCGCGCTTGCTGCAACCGCGCGCCGATACTGCGGTAAAAAACAAACTTCAAAGGCAAGGCTCAGGCCTTGCCTTTTGTTTTTGGCGCTTCCCGCTTGCCAATGCTGAACCTTGAGCCTGAGCACGGTCATCACCAGGTCAGCCAAGTTCGAGCAAGACTGCTGGGCCGTCTTGCGGCCATCCCGGCATGCGCCGATCCAGCTCGTTCAATTCGATCGTAAGCGGTCCTAAAGGTCGACGAACGACCAGAGATACCAGACGCCGACAAAGATGATCGCGGCGATCACGGTCGTCGCCAGCGCCTTTTTCGCCAGCAGCGGCGCCTGCGGCGCACCCGGGTCGGTGCCGTCGCTGACCGCACCGCCTTCCGACTGGCTGCGGACGCCGAATGGCAGCACCGCGAAGAGCACCGTCCACCAGATCACGAAATAGACCGCAATCCCGCCCGTGATGGTCATGTGCGGCTCCCTTCCGCCTCTGCACGCGCCAGCGCGATGCAGGAGAAGGCGACCAGCGCCTCCGTCGGAACCCCGAAGCGAGCCGTATGCCTGGCCGGCAGGCCGCCCGGGAAATGCTTGACGTACTCGGCGTTGCAGGCAGCGTAATCCGCCGGGTCTGTGATCAGCATGGTAACCTGGACGACCCGGTCGAGTCCGCTACCGGCTTCTTCCAGTATCCGCGTGATGTAGGCCAGAGCCTCGCGCACCTGCTGCGCCGGCGTCTCGCCGCGGATCACGCCGCGTGCGGGATCGTGCGGCGCCGACTGGCCGGAGACGAAGACGAGGCCGCCGGCCCGCGTTGCCAGACTGAACGGACGCGGCGACCCCGCTTCCGGCTCGCCGAAGAACTCGATCGGAGAATCGCTCACGGCTCAGGCCTGCTCGAGCTCGACGAGCGTGCCGCAGAAATCCTTCGGGTGGAGGAAGAGCACCGGCTTGCCATGCGCGCCGATGCGCGGCTCGCCGGAGCCGAGGACGCGCGCGCCCTGCGCCTTCAGCCGGTCGCGCGCCGCCAGGATGTCGTCGACCTCGTAGCAGATGTGGTGGATGCCGCCATCGGCATTGCGCTCGAGGAACTTGGCGATCGGCGAATCCTCGCCCATCGGCTCGAGCAACTCGATCTTGGTGTTTGGCAGCTCGACGAACACGACAGTGACGCCGTGCTCCGGCTGCGGCAGCGGCTGCGAGACCCGGGCACCGAGCGTGTCGCGATAGAGCGCCGTCGAAGCCGCGAGATCCTTCACGGCGATGGCGACGTGGTTGAGGCGTCCGATCATGCGAGGCTCCGCGGCTACGGGATTGACGAAGGAAGGTGCGGGCCGGGGCCCGCCGGGCGCGCCCTTCCTAGCACTGGCGAGCGGCAGCTCGCCACTCGTCAGACCTCGATCACGAGGGCGTTGACCAGCGGCTTCTTGCCCCACTCCTCGTTGACGGCGCTGCGGATGCCGCGTTCGAGTGCGCTGCGCACCGCCTCGGAGTCGCGGCGCTTCGCCTTGGGCATGCCGGCGATCAGGTCCTCGACCGCGTCGGCGACGATGTCGTCGAAAGACGTACCGTCCTTCGCCAGGACCGGCAGTCCGAGCAGCGCGATCTCGGGATCGCCGGCGAGTTCGCCCTTCTCGTCCATCGCCACCGCTACCGAGACGATGCCGGCGAAAGAGAGTTTGCGGCGCTCGGCGACCGTGCGCTCCTGCGCAGCGACGAGGAGCATCCCATCCTGATAGAGCCGCCCGTGCCGAACTTCCGTCAGCTTGCGGGCGCCTTCGGCCGAGATGCCGATCACGTCACCATTGCCGGCGCGTAAAACATGCTTGACGCCGACGCCGCGGGCGAAGGCGGCGTGCTCCGAGAGGTGCAGATCCTCGCCATGGGCAGGGATCGCGATCTTCGGCTTCAGCCAGCCATAGAGCCGCGCCATCTCCTCACGCCGCGGATGGCCGGAAACGTGGACGAGATGGGTTCGGTCGGTGATGATTTCGATATTATCGCGGGCGAGCGCGTTCAGAATGTTGCCGACCGCCTTCTCATTGCCCGGAATGGTGCGCGACGAGAAGATCACGCGGTCGCCCTTGGCGAGCGTGATCTCGGGATGGTCGTCGGAGGCAATGCGGGAGAGCGCGGCGCGCGGCTCGCCCTGGCTGCCGGTCAGCAGGGCGACCACCTTGTCGCGCGGCAGGTAGCCATAGGTATCGACCGAGCGGAAGGCGGGAATGCCTTCGAGATAGCCGCATTCGCGGGCGACATCGATGACGCGGTCCATGGCGCGGCCGACGACGACGACCTCGCGCTGATCGGCCATCGCCGCCTCCGCCACGGCGCGCAGCCGCGCGACGTTGGAGGCGAAGGTCGTGACGGCGACGCGCGCCGGCGCCGAATGGACAAGTTCCTTGAGCTTGGCGGCGACGTCGGCCTCGCTCGGGCTGATGCCGTCGCGCATGACGTTGGTGGAGTCGCAAACCAGCGCCAGCACGCCCTCCTCGCCAAGCTCGCGCAGCCGTGCCTCGTCGGTCGGCAGGCCGACCTGCGGCGTCGGGTCGATCTTCCAGTCGCCGGTGTGGACGACGAGGCCGACGGGGGTGCGGATCGCCAAGGCGTTCGATTCGGGAATCGAGTGCGCGACCGGAACGAACTCGATGTCGAACGGGCCGAGGGTGATGCGGCCGCCCTGCGCCACGACATGCATCGGCACCTTCGGCGCGCCGGGCTCCGAGAGCCGGCGGGTCGCCAGCAGCCCGGCGGCGAAGCGGGTGCAGTAGACCGGCGCGCGCAACGCCGGCCAGAGCGCGGCGAGCGCGCCGATATGGTCCTCATGGGCATGGGTGATGACGATGCCCAGCAGGTTCTCCTTGTCCTCGACGATGTAGGTCAGATCGGGGAGGACAATGTCGACGCCAGGCACTTCCGGGCCGGCGAAGGAGAGGCCGCAATCGACCAGGATCCATTTGCGCCTGCCCTCCGGCCCGAAGCCGTAGAGAGCGGCATTCATGCCGATCTCGCCGAGACCTCCGAGCGGGACGAAGACGAGTTGGTCACTGGAACGGGTCACGGGCAATCCTGACTTGGGAAGCGGAGGCACGATGCGCGCCTCGGGAAATGGCGGGCAGGCCTAGCACGTGCGTCGGCCTACCTCCAGACTTGCATCCTCGGGGGCGCCGCGGCTTTTCTGCCCGGTTGGGTCCGACAGCCGCAATCCACGGACGCGCGCACGAGCAGACCATCCCGCGAGAGCGCCCGTTTCAGTCGGAAGCGAGGATGTTGCCCTTCGTCACCCTGCAGGACTGGCTGACGGGCCGCGCCGTCAACCGCATGCCCAAGCGCTCCAGCGACATCCGGCAGCTATACCCGCCGGCCTGCGCCGAGATATGGAAGGATTGCGTGCCGGTTCCGCCCCGGGGGCTGCGCCACGGCCGGCTCACGCCATTGCCGACCCAGCGAAAGCCGCCGCCCCCGCCTTCGCCGCTGATCGCCTCGAAGGCTCGGTCGGATGCCGGATGGCCGCTTTCGAGGGCGAACTTGTGAAAGATCCGTCCCTTCGTCGAGAAATAGAGCCGGTCCCGCCAGATCTGCCGGACGAAATTGCCGTTCGGAAACTCCAGGACCTCCTCATAGTGCGAGGCGATCGAATATCCCGCCAGCGCTTCCTGGCCCAGCGCCTGCGCCCGAGCCCCAGAGGATGACGCGACGAGGCAACCGAAGATCAGCGCCAGCAGGATCTGCATTGAAAGGCCTCGACGACGACAAGGCACTCGGAGATTCCATCCTTGCGGTGGGCCCCCTCGGTTTCAAGCCTGTGCGCCGAAGAAAAGATCGCCCGCATCGATGACGCGCCGCCCGGCCGTGGTGTCCAACTCGAGGCGTCCCGCCGGATCCAGGCCATGGAAGCGCCCCGAGACTGGCCCCTCCGGCAGGCGCAGGGTTACCGTCTCGCCGAGGAAGGCGGCGCGCTCGAGCCAGGCGGCGCGCGTCGGGCCAAAGCCGCCGGGAAGGGACCAGGCGGAAAAGCGGCGATGCCAGGCCTCCGCCAGCGCAACAAGCAAGCGCTCGACGCTCGCGCCCTGCGCATGCTCCGCCAGATGCGTCGCCGCGTAGGGCGTGTCCTGCGGCGAAGACGCGATGTTGACGCCGAGACCGATGATGACGCTGAACTGCCCTGCCCGGCTCTCGCCCTCAAGCAGCAGGCCGGCCGATTTGGCGCGATCGATCAGCAAGTCGTTCGGCCATTTGAGAGCGAGCCGCGGCGCCGAGAGGCCGGTCAGCGCGGCGGCCGCGTCATGCAGCGCCAGCCCGGCGACGAAGCCGAGCTGCGGCGCCAGAACCGGCTCACAGGGAGCGACCAGGAGCAGGCTGGCGTAGAGATTGCCGGGGGGCGAGCCCCATTGCCGGCCATGCCGGCCGCGGCCGGCGTTCTGGCTGCGTGCCACGATCCAGAGCTTGCCTGGATCGCCCTGGCCGAGCGCGAGGCGGGCCTCCTCCATGGTGGAGGCGACCTCGTCGCGCACGATCAGGCGATAGCCGGCGCTCCGCACCGCCTCGCCGAGCACGCTCAGAACAGCGACTTGGCTGCCACAGCCGCCGAGTTGAACAGCGGCGCCGGCATCAGCGAGAGCGCCAGCACGAACAGCGCCGAGATCAGGAGCACGCCGCGTACGCTCGCATCGCCCTTGTCGAAGGCTGGCTTGGCGTCGTCAAAATACATGACCTTGACGAGGCGCAGATAGTAGTAGGCGCCAACCACGCTGGTCACGACGCCGATCACGGCGAGGGTGTAGAGCTTGGCGTCGATCGCGGCGAGGAAGACGTAGAACTTCGCCCAGAAGCCGGCCAGCGGCGGGATGCCGGCGAGCGAGAACATCATCATCGAGAAGGCGAAGGCCATCCACGGGTTGGTCCGCGACAGGCCGGCGAGCTCGTCGATGTTCTCGACCGGCTTGCCGTCGCGGCGCATCATCAGGATGCAGGCGAAGGCGCCAAGCGTGGTGGCCAGGTAGATCGCCATATAGGTCATCACACCCTGGACGCCGGCCGCCGTGCCGGCCGCGAGGCCGACCAGCGCGTAGCCCATGTTCGCGATCGAGGAATAGGCCATCAGGCGCTTGATGTTGCGCTGACCGATGGCGGCGAAGGCGCCGAGCGCCATCGATGCGATCGAGATGAAGATGATGATCTGCTGCCAGTCATGCAGCGCGCCCGGGAAGGCGCCGACGAAGATGCGGATCGTCATCGCCATCGCGGCGATCTTGGGGGCCGAGGCGAAGAAGGCGGCGACCGGGGTCGGCGCACCCTCGTAGACGTCGGGCGTCCACATGTGGAACGGCACCGCCGAGATCTTGAAGGCGACGCCGGCGGCGATGAAGACGAGGCCGAAGATCAGGCCGAGGCCGGGATGGCCGCCCTGCACCGCGGCGGCGATGCCGGCATAGCTCACCGTCCCGGTGAAGCCGTAGACCAGCGAGGCGCCGTAGAGCAGCATGCCGGAGGAAAGCGCGCCGAGCACGAAGTACTTCAGGCCGGCCTCGGTCGACTTCTCGTTCTCGCGGTTGAAGGCCGCGACGACGTAGAGCGCGAGCGACTGCAGCTCGAGGCCGACATAAAGGCCGATCAGGTCGCTGGCCGAGATCATCATCATCATGCCGATGGTCGCCAGCACGATCAGGATCGGGAACTCGAACCGCATCGCGCCGTCGCGGCGCAGGAAATCGGCCGAGAGCAGCACGGCGGCACCGGCGCCGATCAGGGTCAGCACCTTCATGAAGCGGGCGAAGCCGTCGGCGACGAAGGCGCCGTTGAAGGTGACGGCCTTGCCCTCGCCGCGCAGGACCAGGACCAGCACGAGCGCGAGCAGTGCGAGCGTCGCGATTTCGAGCGTGCGCGTCGAGCGCTCGCCCTGGATGGCGCCGTAGAGCACCATGGCGATCGCGCCGATCGCGAGGACGATTTCCGGCAGCGCGGGGCCGAGAGCGGGCAAGGTCATCTCGATCAGCCTTATTGTACGACCAGCATGGCCGTCTTGGCGGCGGCGATGGCGGCTTGATAGTTCTTGATCAGGGCTTCGGTCGGCGCGGCGAAGGCGTCAAGGATCACGCCGGGCGCGATGCCATACCAGATCGTCAGCAGGACGAGCGGCACGAAGATCGCGATCTCGCGGCCGTTCAGGTCGGTGATGTCCTTCAGCTCTGGCTTCACCAGCTCGCCGAAGACGACCCGGCGATAGAGCCAGAGCGCGTAGGCGGCCGAGAGGATCACGCCCGAGGTCGCAATCAGCGCCACCCAGGGATTGGCCTTGAAGGCGCCCATCAGGGTCAGGAACTCACCGACGAAGCCGGCCGTGCCGGGCAGGCCGACATTGGCCATGGTGAAGATCATGAACACCACCGCATAGAGCGGCATGCGGTTCGCCAGCCCGCCATAGGCGGCGATCTCGCGGGTGTGCATGCGATCGTAGATTACGCCGACGCAGAGGAAGAGCGCACCCGAGACCAGCCCGTGGCTGACCATCTGGAACATCGCGCCCTGGATGCCCTGCGGCGTCAGGGTGAACAGGCCCATCGTCACGAAGCCCATATGGGCGACCGACGAGTAGGCGATCAGCTTCTTGATGTCCTCCTGCATCAGCGCCACCAGCGAGGTGTAGACGATGGCGATGACGGAGAGCGCGAAGACCAGCGGCGCGAACATCGCCGAGGCATCCGGGAACATCGGGATCGAGAAGCGGATGAAGCCGTAACCGCCCATCTTCAGCAGGATCGCCGCCAGGATGACCGAGCCGGCGGTCGGCGCCTCGACGTGCGCGTCGGGCAGCCAGGTGTGGACCGGCCACATCGGCATCTTCACCGCGAAGGAGGCGAAGAAGGCGAGCCAGAGCCAGGGCTGCATCGAGACCGGGAAATGGTGCTTCAGCAGGGTCGGAATGTCGGTGGTGCCGGCGTTCCAGTACATCGCCATCAGCGCCAGCAGCATCAGCACCGAGCCGAGCAGCGTGTAGAGGAAGAACTTGTAGGAGGCGTAGACCCGGCGCTTGCCGCCCCAGATGCCGATGATCAGGAACATCGGGATCAGGCCGGCCTCGAAGAACAGGTAGAACAGCACGAGGTCGAGCGCGACGAAGACGCCGATCATCAGCGTCTCGAGGATCAGGAACGCGACCATGTACTCGCGCACCCGCTTCTCAACCGAGGTCCAGGACGCCAGGATGCAGAACGGCATCAGGAAGGCGGTCAGCACCACGAAGGGGAAGGAGAAGCCGTCGACGCCGAGCTTGAACTTGATGGCTTCGGAGACCCAGCCATGGGTCTCGACCATCTGGAAGCCGGGATTGGCCGAGTCGAACCGCCCCCAGGCGACGACCGCCAGGATGAAGGTCGCGACCGTCGTGATCAGCGCGGCATAGCGCGCGTTCGAATTGACCGAGGCCTCGTCGCCGCGCTGCGCCAGGATGAAGGCGGCGCCGACCAGCGGCAGGACCAGAAGCCCGGTGAGGATACCGAAACCGAACATCATCTCACCCGCGCAGGAGATACCAGGTCACCAGCCCGGCGACGCCGATCAGCATGGTGAAGGCATAATGATAGAGATAGCCGGTCTGAAGCCGGACGACGCGATTGGTGACGTCGACCACCCGGGCCGAGATGCCATCCGGGCCCATGCCGTCGATGACCAGGCCATCGCCTTTCTTCCAGAGGAACTTGCCGAGCCACATCGAGGGCTTCACGAACAGGAAGTCGTAGATCTCGTCGAAGTACCACTTGTTGAGCAGGAAGCGGTAGAGCACCGGGTTGGCGGCCGCCAGCTTGCCCGGCACGTCCGGCCGCAGCACGTACATGTAGAGCGCCAGCAGGAAGCCGATCAGCATCGCGAAGAACGGCGACCAGACCACCCATTTCGGCACTTCGTGCATGGCGTGCAGGATGTGGTTGTCCTTGCCGGTGAAGATCGCGCCCTTCCAGAAGGCGTCGTAGCCGTCGCCGATGAAGACGCCCTTGAAGGCGAAGCCGGCAGCGATCGCGCCGATCGAGAGCAGCGCGAGCGGGATCAGCATCGATAGCGGGCTCTCATGCGGCGTGTGGTCGTGATGGCCATGGCCATGATCGTCGTGACCATGGGCGTGGTCGTCATGCTTGCCGTGAGCCGCATGCGCGTGATCGTCGTGGCCATGGGCGTCATGACCGTGGCCGGCCCAGCGCGGGGCGCCCTCGAAGGTCATGAAGTAGAGCCGCCAGGAGTAGAACGAGGTCATCAGGGCAGCGACCACCAGCAGCACGAAGGCGTAGGAGCTGGCGAAGCCGCCATGGCCGACCGAGGCGTAGGCGCTCTCGATGATCGCGTCCTTCGAGAAGTAGCCGGCGAAGTACGGGAAGCCGGTCAGCGCCAGGGTGCCGATCGTCATCGCCGCCGCGGTCAGCGGGATGTGCTTCCGCAGGCCGCCCATGTTCCGCATGTCCTGCTCGTGGTGCATCGCATGGATGACCGAGCCGGCGCCCAAGAACAGCAGCGCCTTGAAGAACGCGTGCGTGAAGAGGTGGAAGATGCCGGCCGAATAGGCGCCGACGCCGAGCGCGACGAACATGTAGCCGAGCTGCGAGCAGGTCGAATAGGCGATGACGCGCTTGATGTCGTTCTGCACCAGACCGACGGTCGCGGCGAAGAAGGCGGTCGTCGCGCCGACCACGACCACGACGGTCAGGGCGACCGGAGCGTATTCGAAGATCGGCGAGAGGCGGGCCACCATGAAGACGCCGGCGGTGACCATGGTCGCGGCATGGATCAGCGCCGAGACCGGGGTCGGGCCTTCCATCGCGTCCGGCAGCCAGGTGTGCAGCAGGAACTGCGCAGACTTGCCCATCGCGCCCATGAAGAGCAGCAGGCAGGTCAGGGTCAGGGCGTTCCACTCATAGCCGATGAAGCGGAACGTCTGCGAGGTGAGCTCGCCCGCCTTCGGGAAGATGGCATCGAAAGTCACCGCGCCGAACAGCACGAAGACCAGGAAGATGCCGAGCAAGAAGCCGAAATCGCCGACGCGGTTGACGATGAAGGCCTTCATCGCCGCGGCATTGGCCGAGGGCTTCTGGTACCAGAAGCCGATCAGCAGATAGGAGGCGAGGCCCACCCCTTCCCAGCCGAAGAACATCTGGACGAGGTTGTCGGCCGTCACCAGCATCAGCATGGCGAAGGTGAAGAGCGAGAGATAGGCGAAGAAGCGCGGACGATGCGGATCCTCGTGCATGTAGCCGATCGAGTAGAGGTGCACGAGCGACGACACGGAGTTGACGACGACCAGCATCACCACGGTCAGCGTGTCGATGCGGAAGGCCCAGTCGACGCGCAGATCGGCCGAGGCCAGCCAGGTCGCGACCTGGATGCGGGTGGTGCCGGAACCGAAGCCGACCTGGAAGAGCGCGACCCAGGAGAGCAGCGCCGCGACCAGCAGCAGGGCGGTGGTGACGATCTCCGACGCGCGCGCGCCGATCAGCCGGCCGAAGAGGCCGGCGATCAGGAAGCCGATCAGAGGGAGGAAGACGATCGCGTGATACATGGCAAGATGCGGGCGCCGGGAAGCGCTCAGCCTTTCATCATGTTGATGTCTTCCACCGCGATCGTGCCGCGGTTGCGGAAGTAGACGACGAGAATGGCGAGTCCGATGGCGGCTTCGGCGGCTGCGACCGTCAGCACCAGCAGTGCGAAGATCTGGCCGACGATGTCGCCGAGGAAGCTCGAGAACGCGACGAAGTTGATGTTCACCGCGAGCAGGATGAGCTCGACCGACATCAGGATGACGATGACGTTCTTGCGGTTGATGAAGATGCCGAGCACGCCCAGCGTGAACAGGATCGCGCCGACCGCGAGATAATGGCCCAGACCGATCATTACGCGAGCTCCTCGGGAACGCCGGCGCGCGAGGGCACCTTCTTCACGTCCATCGCGGTCGCCTTGGTGCGGGCGTTCTGCGCGACGATGTCCTGGCGCTTGACGCCGGGCCGTTCGCGCAGGGTCAGCACGATGGCGCCGATCATGGCGACGAGCAGGACGAGCCCCGCCGCCTGGAAATAGTAGATGTACTGGGTGTAGAGCACCCGGCCGATGGCCTCGGTGTTGCTGATGTTGCTCGGGATCGCGGCGACAGGCGCGCGCACGATCTGCGGGTCGATGGCCCAGGTGCCGACGACGAGCAAGAGCTCGACCGCGAAGATCAGGCCGATCAGCGCACCGATCGGCAGGTACTGCAGGAAGCCCTGGCGGAACTCGGCGAAATCGACGTCGAGCATCATCACCACGAAGAGGAAGAGCACGGCGACGGCGCCGACATAGACGACGATCAGCAGCATCGCCAGGAACTCGGCCCCGAGCAGCAGGAACAGGCCGGCCGCATTCACGAAGGCGAGGATCAGGAACAGCACCGAATGCACGGGATTGCGCGCCGCCACCACCATCAGCCCTGAGGCGATGGTGATCCCGGAGAACAGATAGAAGAAAGCCGCTGCGGCATTCATCTTCGCCAGCCTTTCCGCCCGTCGGGGCGGCCCTCGTTTTTCGTCGCGCACCGGGCCTTGCGTGAGTCCCGGTGCAGTTTGGAGCGTCTATAGTCAGGCCTACCCGAAGCGACAACCGCGCGGCGGGCTTCCGTCCTCAGCGATAAGGGGCGTCCATCGCGATGTTGCGCGCGATCTCGCGCTCCCACCGGGCCCCGTTCGCGAGCAGCCGGTCCTTGTCGTAGAACAGCTCCTCGCGCGTCTCGGTCGCGAACTCGAAGTTCGGCCCCTCGACGATGGCATCGACCGGGCAAGCCTCCTGGCAGAAGCCGCAATAGATGCACTTGGTCATGTCGATGTCGTAACGCGTCGTGCGGCGCGTGCCGTCATTGCGGCGCGGGCCGGCCTCGATGGTGATGGCCTGCGCCGGGCAGATCGCCTCGCAGAGCTTGCAGGCGATGCAACGTTCCTCGCCGTTCGGATAGCGGCGCAGCGCGTGCTCGCCCCGGAAGCGCGGCGAGAGCTGCCCCTTCTCGAAGGGATAGTTCAGCGTCGCCTTGGGCTTGAAGAAATAGCGCATCGACAGGACGAACGCGCCGACGAACTCCTTGAGGAGCAGTCCCTTGGCAGCTTGCGCGAGTGACATCGCCTCACGTTCCTCTTCATTCCCTTCAACCGAACAACGTCCGGCCGATGACGTAACCCAAAACCGGCATGCCGCCGACCATCAGCACCAGCAGGATCGCCCGGAGCAGGCGGATGCGCCGCTCGTAGTCGTCATGCTCGGCCTGCGTCTTCGACGGGTTCGTCCGGCGCAAAGCCGCCGTGACGGTACCCCCGATCAGCTTGTATTCGAGCCAGCCCAGGACGAAGCCGATCAGGGCTCCGAGCGGGCCGGCCCAGCCTTCCACTACCGCACCGGACCCCAGCCCGTGATCTGCAGCACCGCCGCGACCACGACCACCGAAGCGAGCGACAGCGGCAGGAACACCTTCCAGCCCAGCCGCATCAGCTGGTCATAGCGGTAGCGCGGCACGAAGGCCTTCACCATCGCGAACATGAAGAAGACCAGGCAGACCTTCAGCGCGAACCAGAACACGCCCGGCAGCCAGGTGAACGGCGCCACCGGGAACGGCGGCAGCCAGCCCCCGAGGAACAGGATCGTGGTCATCGAGCACATGGTCATGATCGCCACGTACTCGCCGAGCATGAACAGCAGATACGGGGTCGAGGCGTATTCGACCATGAAGCCGGCGACGAGCTCCGATTCCGCCTCGGGCAAGTCGAAGGGCGGGCGGTTCGTCTCGGCCAGCGCCGAGATGAAGAAGATCACGAACATCGGGAAGAGCGGCAGCCAGTACCAGCCGAACATGCCGGCGCTGGAGTTCTGCGCCTCGACCACAGCCGAGAGGTTCAGCGAACCGACGCAGAGCAGCACGGTGATGATCACGAAGCCGATCGAGACCTCGTAGGAGACCATCTGCGCCGCCGAGCGCAGCGCGCCCATGAACGGGTACTTCGAGTTCGAGGCCCAGCCGCCCATGATCACGCCGTAGATGCCGAGCGACGAGATCGCGAGGATGTAGAGCACGCCGACATTGATGTCGGCGATCGCCCAGCCCTCGGCGACCGGGATCACGGCCCAGGCCGCCAGCGCGAGAACGCAGGAGACCAGCGGCGCCAGCAGGAAGACGCCCTTGTTGGCGCCGGCCGGAATGATCGGCTCCTTGAAGACGAACTTCAAAAGGTCCGCGAAGCTCTGGAACAGGCCGAAGGGCCCGACCACGTTCGGACCGCGGCGCAGCTGCACCGCCGCCCAGATCTTGCGGTCGGCGAGCAGGATATAGGCGATGAAGACCAGCAGGCAGACCAGCAGCAGCAGGCTCTTGCCGGCGATGATCGCGAGGTCGAGGACGAGGTCCCAGTTCATCTGAGGCTTACTCCGCCGCCTGCCGGAGCCGGCCGGAGGCCAGCGCCGAACATTCCGCCATCACGGCCGAAGCGCGCGCGATCGGGTTGGTCGAATAGAAATCATGCACGGCCGAGACGAAGCCCGCCTTCTCGGTCGCTCCGCCGATGCCGGCGAGCTGCGAGAGGCCGGCGACATCGCCAGCCGCGACCGCGTCGACGGCCGCGAAATGCGGGTGCGCGGCATAGAGGGCCTGGCGCAGCGCGCCGAGCGAGTCGAAAGGCAGGGCCTTGCCGAGCGCGGCCGAAAGCGCGCGCAGGATCGCCCAGTCTTCCTTGGCGTCGCCCGGCGGGAAGGTGGCGCGAGCCGCCATCTGCACCCGGCCTTCGGTGTTGACGTAGGTTCCGGACTTCTCGGTATAGGTCGCGCCCGGCAGGATCACGTCGGCGTGGTGCGCGCCCTTGTCGCCATGGCTGCCCTGGTAGATCACGAAGGCGCCGGCGGGCACCTCGATCTCGTCGGCACCGAGCAGATAGAGCACGTCGAGTGCGCCCGCAGCGGTCATGCCGGCGACGTCGAGACCGCCCTCACCCGGCACGAAGCCCAGATCGAGAGCACCGACGCGGGCAGCCGCGGTATGCAGGACGCCGAAACCGTTCCAGCCTTCCTTGACCGCGCCGAGCACCTGCGCCGCCTTGGCGGCGAGCGAGAGCACGGCGGCGCCATCGGCGCGGGCGAGAGCCCCCTGCCCGACCAGCACCAGCGGCCGCTCGCCGGCGGCCGGCGCGCGCTTGACCAGATCGGCCAGCGTCTCCGGCCCGGCACCGAGATGCTCATGCGCATAGGTCAGGTCGACCGGCTCGCCGATCACGGTGACCTTGAAGTCGCCGCGCAGCCAGCGCTTGCGGATGCGCGCATTGATGATCGCGGCTTCCTTGCGCGGATTGGCGCCGATGATCAGCAGCGAGGTCGCGTCCTCGATCCCGGCAATGCCGCTGTTGAGGATGTAGCTGGCGCGGCCGAAGGCCGGATCGAGCTTCGCACCGTCCTGGCGGCAGTCGAGATTCTGCGAGCCAAGGCCCGAGATCAGGCTCTTGAGCGCGAACATCTCCTCGACCGCGGCGAGATCGCCGGCGATCGCACCGACGCGCTCCGGCTTGGCCGCCTTGAGCTTGCTCGCGACCAGGGCCAGCGCCTCGTTCCAGCTCGCCGGGCGCAGAGCACCGTGCTCGCGGATATAGGGCCGGTCGAGACGCTGGGTCTTCAGGCCGTCGGCGATGTGGCGCGTCTTGTCGGAGATCCACTCCTCGTTCACCGCCTCGTTGATGCGCGGCAGGACGCGCATCACTTCGCGGCCACGGGAATCGACCCGGATCGCCGAGCCGACCGCATCCATCACGTCGACGGATTCGGTCTTGGTCAGCTCCCAGGGCCGGGCCTTGTTCTGGTAGGGCCGCGAGGTCAGGGCGCCGACCGGGCAGAGGTCGACGACGTTGCCCTGCAGCTCGGAGCTCATCGCCTGCTCGAGATAGGTGGTGATCTCCATGTCCTCGCCGCGACCGATCGCGCCGAGATCCGTGGCACCGGCGACCTCGGTGGTGAAGCGGACGCAGCGCGTGCACTGGATGCAGCGCGTCATCGAGGTCTTCACCAGCGGGCCGATATACTTGTCCTCGACGGCGCGCTTGTTCTCGGCGAAGCGCGAGGAGTCGACGCCGTAGGCCATCGCCTGGTCCTGCAGGTCGCACTCGCCGCCCTGGTCGCAGATCGGGCAGTCGAGCGGGTGGTTGATGAGCAGGAACTCCATCACCCCTTCGCGCGCCTTCTTGACCATCGGAGACTTGGTCGAGACGACCGGCGGCTCGCCGTTCGGGCCGGGGCGCAGATCGCGCACGCCGATGGCGCAGGAAGCCTGCGGCTTCGGCGGGCCACCCTTCACCTCGACCAGGCACATGCGGCAGTTGCCGGCGATGGAGAGCCGCTCGTGGAAGCAGAAGCGCGGCACCTCGGCGCCGGCCGCCTCGCAGGCCTGGAGCACGGTGTACTCCGGGGGAACGTCGACCTCGATGCCGTCGATCAGAAGCTTGGTCATGGTCTCACTCCGCCGCCATGAGCCTGACCGGCTCACCATGCGGGTTGGCGGCATAGTCGTCGATGCGCTGCTCGATCTCGTGACGGAAATGGTTGATCAGGCCCTGGATCGGCCAGGCGGCAGCATCGCCCAGCGCGCAGATGGTGTGGCCTTCGATCTGCTTGGAGACGTCGAGCAGCATATCGATCTCGCGCTTCTGCGCCCTGCCCTCGGCCATGCGGCTGACGACGCGCCACATCCAGCCGGTGCCCTCGCGGCACGGCGTGCACTGGCCGCAGCTCTCGTGCTTGTAGAAATAGCTGATGCGGGCGATGGCTCGGATGATGTCGGTCGACTTGTCCATCACGATCACCGCCGCCGTGCCGAGGCCCGACTTCAGCTTGGAGAGCGAGTCGAAATCCATCGGCGTATCGATGATCTGCTCGGCCGGCACCATGCGCACCGAGGAGCCGCCGGGGATGACCGCCTTGAGATTGTCCCAGCCGCCGCGGATGCCGCCGCAATGGCGTTCGATCAGCTCGCGGAAGGTCAGGCCCATCGCCTCTTCGACGTTGCAGGGCTTGTTCACATGGCCCGAGACGCAGAACAGCTTGGTGCCGACATTGTTGGGCGTGCCGATCGAGGAGAACCAGCTCGCGCCGCGACGCAGGATGGTCGGCGCGACCGCGATCGACTCGACGTTGTTGACGGTGGTCGGGCAGCCATAGAGGCCGACATTGGCCGGGAAAGGCGGCTTCAGCCGCGGCATGCCCTTCTTGCCCTCGAGGCTCTCGAGCAGCGCGGTCTCTTCGCCGCAGATATAGGCGCCGGCGCCGTGATGCACATAAAGATCAAACGGATAGCCGTGCTTGTTGTTCTTGCCGATGAGGTTCGCCGCATAGGCCTCGTCGACGGCGCGCTGCAGCGCCTCGCGCTCGCGGACGTATTCGCCGCGGATGTAGATGTAGGCGGCGTGCGCACCCATCGCGAAGGAGGCGATCAGGCAGCCCTCGACCAGCGTATGCGGGTCGTTGCGCATGATCTCGCGGTCCTTGCAGGTGCCGGGCTCCGACTCGTCGGCATTGACGACGAGATAGTGCGGGCGCCCGTCGCTCTGCTTGGGCATGAACGACCATTTCAGGCCGGTCGGGAAGCCGGCGCCGCCGCGCCCGCGCAGGCCGGACTTCTTCATCTCGTCGATGATCCAGTCGCGGCCCTGCTCGAGCAGGAACTTGGTGCCGTCCCAGGCACCGCGCTGCATGGCGCCCTTCAGCGACAGGTCGTGCCGGCCGTAGAGGTTGGTGAAAATGCGGTCGCGGTCTGCGAGCATGGTTTTCGCCTCACTTCACCGGCTTGTCGCCGAGCTTGCTGTCCGGCCGCCAGCCGGTCGCAAGCTTCTTGGCCTGGCCGATCCAGTCGTCACGGACCGCCCTGCCCTTGAATCCAGTCACACGCGCATCGACCCAGGCCAGCTCGGCCGGCGTCCAGACGGCGATCTGATCGTAGTGCCAGATGCCCATCTCGTTGAGCATCGTCGCCAGCTTGGGACCGACGCCCCAGATCAGCTCGAGGTCGTCGCCCTTGCCGCCACGCGCCGCGGTGAGCAGCTCGGGCTTGGATTCGGCCACGGCGGGCGCGGCTTCAGCAGCGGGAGCGGCCTTCGCGGCCTTGGCGGCGGGAGCCGGCTTGGCGTCGTCCTTGATCGCCTTGCCCGTCGCGGACGGGGTGTCCTGCGCGGCGCTGGCCGGCTGGCCGGGTTCGGACGGCTTCGGACGGCCGGGTGCAGCGGCTTCGGGAGCCGGCGCGGTCTTGGTGTCGGTCGGGCCGGCCTTGCCGGTCGCAGCGGCAGCTTCCGCCTCCGCCTTCGCCTTGGCTTCGGCGGCGGCCTTCTCGCTCGCGATCTTGATCGCGGCCTCTTCGCGCTGCTTTGCGATGCGCTGCTGCCAGTTGCCGGCGCCGATCACCGAGCCGTCATAGAGCGCGGCGTCCTTCAGCGTCTCGCCGCCACCGACCGGCTCCGAGCAGGAACGGTCGATCTGCGGGCCGGGCTTGGTCGGGCGGCCATGGCGGAGATCTTCGAGGAGCTTGCGGAAGTTCTCCGGCGTCAGATCCTCGTAATAGTCGAAATTGATCTGCGCCATCGGGGCGTTGCAGCAGGCGCCGAGGCATTCGACCTCGAGCCAGGAGAGCTTGCCGTCCGCCGTCACCGTCGATTGCGGGCCGATGACGTCCTCGCAGACCTTCTTCAGCGCCTCGGCGCCGCGCAGCGCGCAGGGCGTGGTGCCGCAGAGCTGGACGAAGTGCTGGCCCACCGGCTGCAGGCTGAACATGGTGTAGAAGGTCGCGACCTCCAGCACCCGCATCGGCGCCATGCCGAGCTTGTGGGCGACGGCCTCGATCGCAGCGCGCGGCAGCCAGCCATCATGCTGTTCCTGGGCCTTCCACAGCAGCGGAATCACGGCGGAGGCCTGGCGACCTTCGGGATACTTTGCGATCTGCTGATCGGCCCAGTTCTCGTTCGCCGCGGTGAAGGCGAAGGAGGCAGGCTGGACGTGATCGGGAGCGAGACGACGGACGGACATCAGCGGTCCACCTCACCAAAGACGATATCGAGGGAGCCGAGGATGGCGGAGACGTCCGCCAGCATGTGCTTGCGACACATGAAGTCCATGGCCTGGAGATGGGCGAAGCCCGGGGCCTTGATCTTGCAGCGATAAGGCTTGTTGGTGCCGTCGGAGACGAGATAGACGCCGAACTCGCCCTTGGGCGCTTCGACGGCGGCATAGACCTCGCCCTCGGGCACCTTGTAGCCCTCGGTGTAGAGCTTGAAATGGTGGATCAGCGCTTCCATCGAGCGCTTCATCTCGCCGCGCTTGGGCGGCACCATCTTACCGTCGAGCGAGGAAACCGGGCCACCGCCATCGGCCGCCAGCAGCTTCTCGCAGCACTGCTTCATGATGCGGACCGACTGGCGCATCTCTTCCATGCGGATGCAGTAGCGGTCGTAGCAATCGCCGTTCTTGCCGACGGGGATGTCGAATTCCATCTCCTCATAGCACTCGTAGGGCTGGCTCTTGCGCAGGTCCCAGGCGGCGCCGGAGCCGCGCACCATCACGCCCGAAAAACCCCATTTCCAGCAGGTCTCGAGATCGACGACGCCGATGTCGACATTGCGCTGCTTGAAGATGCGGTTGTCGGTGAGCAGCCCTTCGAGGTCGTCGCAGACCTTGAGGAACGGGTCGCACCATTCGGCGATGTCGTGGATCAGCGAGGTCGGCAGGTCCTGGTGGACGCCGCCGGGCCGGACATAGGCCGCGTGCATGCGCGCGCCGCAAGCCCGCTCGTAGAAGATCATCAGCTTCTCGCGTTCCTCGAAGCCCCAGAGCGGCGGCGTCAGCGCGCCGACGTCCATCGCCTGCGTGGTGACGTTGAGGATATGCGAGAGGATGCGGCCGATCTCGGAGTAGAGCACGCGGATGAGCTGGCCGCGGCGCGGCACGGTCACGCCCATCAGCTTCTCGACCGCGAGCGAATAGGCATGCTCCTGGTTCATCGGCGCGACATAGTCGAGCCGGTCGAAATAGGGCAGCGCCTGGAGATAGGTCTTGGCCTCGATCAGCTTCTCGGTGCCGCGATGCAGCAGGCCGATATGCGGGTCGACGCGCTCGACGATCTCGCCGTCGAGCTCCAGCACCAGGCGCAGCACGCCGTGCGCCGCCGGATGCTGCGGGCCGAAGTTGATCGAGAAGTTGCGGATATTGTGCTCGCTCATGTCCGGGCGTCCTGCTCAGCCTGGAACCGCGCCATCACCTCGGCACCCGTCAGGCGGGGGCGCTCGCCGGCGAAGGCATAGAGGCCTGGCTTCTCGTCGATGAAGATCTCTTCGAGGAAGGTGAAAGGCGTCAGGTCGTCGAAGCTATGCAGCGAGACGGCGACATGGCCCTCGCCGTCGCGCAGCCGCCAGAACAGGCTCGACCCGCAAACAGAGCAGAACTGGCGCTCGCCCCAGTCGGAGGACGGGTAGCGGCCGAGACGGCTCTCGTCCTCGATCGTCACCTCGCCGCAAGGCACTGCCATGAATACGCCGCCGCTCCAGCGCCGGCACATGCCGCAATGGCAGACATCCATCTCAAGCTTGGCCGGCGTGGCGCGGAAACGGACCGCACCGCACAGACAGCCTCCCGATACGGGCGCGCTTTCAGCCATCGCCTCAGGCCCCCTTCGCCTTCTCGTCGCCGGGCAGCACGTATTCCGTGCCTTCCCAGGGCGAGAGGAAGTCGAAGTTGCGGAACTCCTGGTTCAGCTTCACCGGCTCGTAGACGACGCGCTTCTGCTCGTCGTCGTAGCGAACCTCGACGAAGCCGGTGAGCGGGAAGTCCTTGCGCAGCGGATAGCCCTCGAAACCGTAGTCGGTGAGGATGCGGCGCAGGTCCGGATGGCCCGAGAACAGGATGCCGTAGAAATCGTAGGCCTCGCGCTCGTACCAGTTCGCAGCCGGGAAGACCTCGATCACCGAGGGGACCGGGGTCGCCTCGTCGGTCTGGACCTTCACCCGGATGCGCACGTTATGGCGCGGCGAAAGCAGGTGGTAGACGACGTCGAAGCGCTTCTCGCGGCCGGGATAGTCGGCGCCGGCAATGTCGGTGAAATTGACGAAGCGAAAGCGCTGATCGTCATAGAGCGTGCGCAGCACCTGCACGATGGCGCTGGCCTCGGCCTCGATGGTGAGCTCGTCGAAAGCGACGAGCGCGTTCGTGACCGCGCCGGGCAGCGCCGCCTTGATCTCTTCGCCCAATGTCACGAGCGCTTCGCTCATCGTCTCACCTTCGGTCGCCCCGCCTGCACCCTGGCCGGGATTGACCCCGGCCATCTCATGCGGACTTCGGCTTTGCCCTGTCCAACCCGCGTCTCTCCCTCAGGAGATGGTCGGTTCAAGCCCGACCATGACGCGCATACATTACCGCTCGATCGTACCCGTGCGGCGGATCTTCTTCTGCAGCAGCAGAACACCGTAAAGCAGAGCCTCCGCAGTCGGCGGGCAGCCCGGCACGTAGATGTCGATCGGCACGATGCGATCGCAGCCGCGCACCACCGAGTAGCTGTAGTGGTAGTAGCCGCCGCCATTGGCGCAGGAGCCCATCGAGATGACGTAGCGCGGCTCCGGCATCTGGTCGTAGACCTTGCGCAAAGCCGGCGCCATCTTGTTGGTCAGCGTGCCGGCGACGATCATCACGTCGGACTGACGCGGCGATGCGCGCGGCGCGAAGCCGAAGCGCTCGACGTCATAGCGCGGCATGGAGAGCTGCATCATCTCGACCGCGCAGCAGGCGAGGCCGAAGGTCATCCACATCAGCGAGCCGGTGCGCGACCAGTTGATCAGGTCGTCGGTCGCGGTGACGAGGAAGCCCTTGTCGGCAAGCTCGTTGTTGATCTCGACGAAAAAGGGATCGCGCGCGCCGACGGGCTTGCCATCGGGGCCAAGGAGCCCCTTGGGCGCGGGCGCGACGAGCGGATTGCCGCGATCGATCGCAGTGATGGCCATCAGTTCGACCTTCCGGGTTTCGACGATTCCAACAATGCCGACGGCACGGAGGCAGGCTTACGCGACACGATGATCAATCCCACTCGAGGGCGCCCTTGCGCCACTCATAGATGAATCCGACGGTCAGCACGCCGAGGAAGAGCATCATCGACCAGAAGCCGAACCAGCCGAGCCCGCCGAAGGCGACCGCCCAGGGAAAGAGGAAGGCGACCTCGAGGTCGAAGATGATGAAAAGGATGGCGACGAGATAGAAGCGTACGTCGAACTTCATGCGCGCATCGTCGAAGGCGTTGAAGCCGCACTCATAGGCCGAGAGCTTTTCCGCATCCGGCTTGGAATAGGCGACGGCGAAGGGCGCGATCAGCAGCGCGAGGCCGATCACCAGCGAGAGGCCGATGAAGATGGCCAGCGGCAGGTAGTCGGTCAGCAGGGACTGCACAGGAAGAGCTTGCATGTGACACCCCGCAAAGCCGGTGCGCCGGCTGCGCACCCCAATCTCGCCAGTCGATTAGCCCCTGCTTTAGAATCACGCAAGGGTTTGCCGCGTCGCACAAAGCGGGCAGCGCCATGCCCGCGCCGCATGCACCAGCGTCATGGCGGCAGGAGCGGTAAATCCACGCGGTTCGACCGGATTCTCGGCTGCTGTCGGCGCAAACGCAAGCATGCGGTTGTCGTGCTGCGCTCGATCGTGGCAGATCGGCCCTAACGTCAGCGTTCAGGAGATTCTCCACGATTCGCGAGGCGAACGGTCCGACGGCAACGCAAGAGGCGGTTTTTCCAGCGATGATCACGCCATTTGCGCAAGCTGAAGCCGCCGCGACATCGGCCCCGGACGTGCTGGAATCGGCATGTCGCGGCTGAGTGGCGGCGCGATCGCGCCGGCCCTCTGCCTGCTCCTCTCGCTGCTGACCTCGGCAGCACCGGCGCTCGCGCAGACCGTCCGCATGCAATTGCCGCCGGAGCGCCCGTTCGACCTCGACCTGAAGCCAGGCCCGGCCGAGCCGGCGATCGTGGTCCCGGCCCAGCCGACGCCGGCCGAAGCACCGACGCCGGCAGCTGCCGTGCCGGGCCCTACCCTGGCCCAGCCCGACGATGACGAAGGGCCGGAATGGCCGCAGCGCACGCCGGGGCAGCCCGAAGGAGAACCGGCCTTTGATCCCGAGGAAAAGCCGGACCGCCCGGGCATCTCGACCGATCCCGGAACCTCGATCGTCTGCCTGCCGCCGGTGCTGAAGAAGATTCTCGGCAAGATCGCCGACAAGTACGGCGCGGTGAAGGTCACCTCGACCTGGCGGCCGCCCTGGCGCGCCCGGCGCGGCTCCTTCCACAAGCGCTGCGAGGCCATGGATTTCCGCGTGCCGGGGGTCAGGCCGCGCGCCGTGCTCGAATTCGCCAGGAGCCTGCCGGAAGTCGGCGGCAACAAAGTCTATTGGAACGGGTTGATTCACATCGACACGGGCCCGCGGCGCCCTTGGTGAGCATCGCCACGATCCGGCCCGCAGCGCACTAGCACGCGCCGCGCGGCATGCTACAGCTTGAGAATCGCCGATTGGGGACTGGAAGGCATGACGGCATCGGCGAAGCCCAGCGGCATTCCGGCCCGGCTGGTGATCCTGTCCCTGGTCGCGGTGCTCGTTCTGCCCGGCATGGTGTTCGCCGGCCTCCTGCTGCAACGCTTCGCCCAGTCGGAAAACGAACGCTACCGGCAGGAAGCCCGCGAGGTCGCCAGCACCGCCGCCTCGATCCTGGATCGCTATCTGGGCGGCTGGCAGACCACGCTTCAGACGCTCGCGACGTCGGAGAACCTGCGCAGCCGCAACTTCGAAGCGTTCTATCGCCAGGCGACGCTGGTCAAGCACTTCGTCGGGGCGGAGATCGGACTGCGCCGCCTCGATGGCGAGCAGATCGTCAACACGCGCTTCCCCTATGGCTCACAACTGCCGAACTACAAGTTCGACGTCGACAGCGAGGCGATCGCCACGCGCAAGCCGGTCGTCTCGAACGTCTTCATCGGGGCCATGACCGGCGAACCTCTCGTCACGATGATCATCCCGCTGGAGTTCGACGGCAGGCCGGAATTCCTGCTGCATATCAGCGCCAATACGCAGCGGCTGAACGATGTCCTGAGGCCTGTGGTTCCGGCGAACTGGGTCGTCGCGGTCGGTGATCGTCGCGGTCAGTACGTCACCCGCTCGGAGGATCACGAGGCCTTCAGCGGCAAGCCCGGCGTGCCGGCCTTCCTGGAGAAGGCGGTCGGACCCAGCGGCAATTTCGAGGGCCAGAGCGCCAAGGGCGAGCAGGTGCTGGTCGGCTATGACCGCTCCGATCTCGCGGATTGGCTCGTCGCCGCCAGCATCCAGCAGAGCGTCATCCGGCAACCGCTCAACACCGCCCTGCAATCCCTGATCGCCTTCGGGCTCGCGGCTTTGCTCGTCGCCTCCCTGATCGCGCTCTGGCTTTGGGGACTGATCGGCCGGCCACTGGCGATCCTGACCAAGGCCAGCGGCCAGCTCGGCCGGCTGGCGGGGCCAATCGCAGCGCCGACGCGCCTGCGTGAGTTCGCGGCGCTGCGAGATGCCCTGTCGACCGCCTCGGAGCAGATCCACTCGGACAGCGCAGCCCTTGAGGAGCGCGTTGCCGCGCGCACGCGCGAGCTGGAAGAGACCAATGCGAGGCTCGCGGCCGAGATCGAACAGCGATCCCGGATCGAGACCATGTTGGTTCAGGCCCAGAAGATGGAGGCGATCGGCAACCTGACCGGCGGCGTCGCCCACGACTTCAACAATCTGCTGCAGGTCGTCGGCGGCAATCTTCAACTCCTGGCGCGCGAGGTTCCCGGCAACGACAAGGCGCAGGCCCGGATCGAGAAGGCGATGGCCGGAGTGGCACGGGGCTCGCATCTCGCCTCCCAGCTGCTCGCCTTCGGCCGCCGCCAGCCGCTGGAACCGAAGGTCGTCAATATCGGGCGCCTGATCCGCGGCATGGACGACCTGTTGCGGCGCACGCTCGGCGAAGCCGTCGAGATCGAGACGGTGATCGCCGGCGGCCTCTGGAACACGCTCGTCGACCCCGCCAATCTCGAGAACGCCATTCTCAACCTCGCGATCAATTCGCGCGACGCCATGGGTGGGAGCGGCCGGCTGACCGTCGAGGCCGGCAACGCTTTTCTCGACGACGCCTATGCCGCAGCGCATGCCGACGTGACGGCCGGCCAGTATGTCCAGATCGCGGTCAGCGACACCGGCACCGGCATGAGTCGCGAGGTGATCGAGCAGGTGTTCGAGCCGTTCTTCTCGACCAAGCCCGAGGGCAAGGGCACCGGCCTCGGGCTCTCCATGGTCTACGGCTTCGTCAAGCAGTCGGGCGGGCATGTGAAGGTCTATAGCGAGCCCGGCCAGGGCACGACGATGCGGCTCTACCTGCCGCGCTCGACGGAAGCGGAGGACATCCCCGCGGAGGTCGACACGGGCCCCGTCGTCGGCGGCAACGAGACCGTGCTCGTGGTCGAGGACGACGATGCCGTGCGCGACACCGTGATCGGCCTGCTCGACGGGCTCGGCTACCGCGTGCTGAAGGCCCCCGACGCGCAGAGCGCGCTTGTCGTCGTCGAAAGCGGCGTTGCCATCGATCTGCTGTTTACCGATGTGGTGATGCCCGGCTCGCTCAAGAGCGCCGAACTCGCCCGCAAGGCCAAGGAAAGGCTGCCGCAGCTCAGCGTGCTGTTCACCTCGGGCTACACCGAAAACTCGATCGTGCATGGCGGCCGGCTCGATGCCGGCGTCAACCTCTTGTCGAAGCCCTATACACGCGATGCCCTCGCCCGGAAGATCCGGCAGGTCCTCGCCCGCGACGGGAAGATGCCGAAGCCGGCGGCGGAACAGCCGGAAGATCAGGCCACCCCTGCCCCGCAGCGGACGATCTACACCGTGCTTGTCTGCGAGGACGAGGCGCTGATCCGTCTCGATACGGTCGATCTCCTGCAGGAGCTCGGCCATATCGCCGTCGAGGCGGAAAACGGCATGCAGGCCCTGGAGCTGCTGACCAACGGCACCATCGATATCCTGTTGACAGATATCGGCCTGCCCGACCTGCGGGGCGACGAGCTGGCCCGGCGCGCACGGCAGATGCGCCCGGAGCAACCGGTCGTCTTCGTCACCGGCCATAGCGAGGTCCCCGGATTCGAGGACGCTCCGCGCACGGTGATCCTCAAGAAACCCTATGCCTTCGAAGCGCTGGAACGCGCGATCGCCGGGGTGATGGCGAAGGAGGCTGCCGAAGGCTGATCTGCTGCGCTTGGATACTGGCGCAGCACTTGCCCACAAGCTAAGGCTTGAAGGCTGGGTGGCGAGGCCTTAAACGGCTGCTGCGGGGCGGTTAGCTCAGTTGGTAGAGCATCTCGTTTACACCGAGAGGGTCGGCGGTTCGAGCCCGTCACCGCCCACCATGCGCAGTTCCTTCAATTGTCGGCCATTTTCGGGATCGGGCGCGCCGATGCGACGGCCCGGGCTCGCCCGGCCGTGCCCAGCTTAGCGAGGCTGGCGGTACCGCTGACCTCAACGCGGCGCGCAGCGCCCCTCGCCTGCGATCGATGGCGGCTTCCGCGAGACGCCGAGCGTGATCGCGGCCTCGGCCTGCCGGGCATGGATTCGCGGCAATGCTCCTTTGACGGATCGGTCTCGCCGGGCATGCCGTGACGAATCGGACCACGCCCCTCGCAGCCCGCACCGCGCGATGGGCCAAAAGAGCATCGATTGGGTGGATTTTCGTCGCCCGCTGTGGAAGCGACAATTTCATGGCAGCTCGCGCTTGACACTCAGCGCCCGGCACCATAATCCCAACCTCGCTGAGGCCAAGGCCTTCAGCCGCCCGCGCGGGCGTAGCTCAGTTGGTTAGAGTGCCGGCCTGTCACGCCGGAGGTCGCGGGTTCGAGCCCCGTCGCCCGCGCCATGTTTCCCCTTCATCTTCAGCTATCTGTAGCGAAGACTGAGGTTTTTGCCTTAGCCGAGGTCTATGCCTCGGCCGCCCGCGCGGGCGTAGCTCAGTTGGTTAGAGTGCCGGCCTGTCACGCCGGAGGTCGCGGGTTCGAGCCCCGTCGCCCGCGCCATTATCTTCCGCCTTCCCGTCGCGTTTCCGGCCTCCCGAGCGGTCTCCGTCGCGGATTGTCGCTCGCGGTTTGTCTGCCGTTTCCCTGAGCGCCAAGCCTCGCTTCAGGCCCTGCCGGGCCGAGTCGAGTGAGACGAATCTTGCGCGGCCGCAGCGCGGCGGGGCTGCAAGCGTCTTTTCCAGAGTCCGATGCCTGCCGCCTTATGGGCGTCAGCGAGGTCCAGCCGACGCCGGCGTCGGAGCGTTCGCCGCGGCGGGCCCGGGCGCGGCCAATTGCGCAGGGCCTGTCGCCAGCAGGTTGATGCTGACGATGACGCAGCCGCCCGGCGCCTGAAGCAGCAGATAGCGCTCGCCGCCGGCGCGCAGGATGACCGGAATGCCGGCCAGGTTGGCGATCGTGCGACCTTCCTTGCTGAACTCCGCCTGCATTGCGCCGCAGCTGCGCGCCGTCGGCACGACCTGCACCGTCGAGCCCTGGCAGCCGCCGACGGGCGTCGGCGACAGGTGGATGAAGGCTGCGGCGTTGGGCGCGGCCCGATTCCCGGACGTCATCGCGATGATCGAGCTGAACGGCCCCTGATTGGGCGCGCCCGTCAGCCAGTTCGACATGGCGGCGTGCGGCGCCTCGATCGTGCCGCTCGCCGCGCGCGCGATACCGTCGAGACAGGTCACAATGCCAGCGTTGCGGGCGTGCATCACGGGTTGCAGCTCGCCCGCCTCGGCCTGAACCGGAGGCGGCTCAGCTTTCGTCGGCGCAGGCTCCGATCGCGGCGGATGCTGTGACGCGGCAGGTCGATGTCCCGATCGCGGCGCCGTCTGCTGCGCCTGAAGCTGCGACGCGACCAGAAGCAGGGATCCGGCAAGGACCGTCCAAAACCGCCGGCTCCGCGCGCCCGATGCCATCAGAATTCCACCGACATGCCGGCACGGGCGACATGCTCGCTGCCGCCGCCGCTGGCGTAGGAACCGTGGAGGATGACCGGCACCGCCGTTTGAAGGCGGTGCGCGACCCCGATGCCGACACCAAACTCGCCG
>JAESGI010000264.1_pt1 | contig 26691 bp, 24 predicted proteins | sample 9269671 | NCBI WGS metagenome assembly JAESGI01 (sample SAMN14515641, study PRJNA621666) | algae metagenome | isolation source: Nostoc indistinguendum CM1-VF10 and co-occurring heterotrophs from gravelly... | place: USA: Clark Mountains, San Bernardino, California | collected 1998-06-05 | reverse complement strand
TTAAAAATTATCTCTCTTCAGCTAATTATCATGATCATCTTTCAAATAAATCATAATTAGACAGAAGTTTTCTAGGTAAACAAGAGGATTTTATATTCTTTTGTTTTCAAAATGAGAATTGCTGATAATAATCACATCATTCGCCCAGTCGTTCGGATTGAATCGCGCCTGACTTTCTTGATGCAGCGAATCAACACACACCCCGTATCCTAATAATGCACCTGTTTCATTCGTGCGAACTTCTGTGACATAATTCACTCCAAAGCGATCGCATAATGCCTCACCAAGTTGAATACGGTGGGTTATGATTAATACCCGTCTCTCTTGGTCGTGGGCTTTGGCAACCTCCGTTGCCAGCCATTCGGTTTTACCAGTGCCTTTGGGAGCCTTGAGAATGATAAGCTTTTCACCTTCGGGGACGAGAAGCTGGCCCAAGAATCTTTGGTTGAGAGCGATCGCTGGGGGATAAGTTAACAGAGTAAACAGCTTAATCTCCCACAACTCCAATGCAACAGCCGTATTGTAGAGTGCGTCAAATGCTGGCTGTCCTTTGGCAACAATAAAATCATCGACCCCTTTCTCTGCCCCTAACGGTAAATCAATCACTCGCAGCGAACAGCCCTCATTTACCAGCAGCCGTCCCATGCGACTGATGGCGGTTCTTACCCGTTGGACTGTTTCAGGTTTGTTGTCCTGGTCAAAGCAGATGTTAACCTGTCTGCCTTCTGTTGCAAAATGCTTCAAGTCGGGAATCAGGGATGGTTTACCAATAGCAGTACCGTACTCATCAGTAGGTGTGCGGTATCCAGCGTTTACTCCCGGAATTGCGATGCCTGCGGCGGGCGGGTACGCCATCGCAGCATAACCAGCAGTCAATAATGCCCCTGCTTTTTTGACACCTTCGACAATTGTGACTGGCACATTGTGTTGCCAAACCCAATGCCAGAAGCCGCCAGGATGTTGTAAGTCAAATTCTGTAATGGGAATACCGCAACGTAGGGAGACTTTCATCCAAATGCGATTCGGGACTAAGAGGAAGAAGGCGCGTGTCTCTTCTCTGTACGGATGCTCGTACTTGATAAACTTGTGGATCTTCTGGCGATCACGTCGGGGATGGTCGGGTTTGAAACAGCCCCACATCATTAGTGCGTATTCGTTGAGGGGGTCAACGCCACTGCACCACCAGCCGCCGAGTTCAATGTGCTGGTATTTTTTCAAGTCTCTGTCTCTGAGCCGTCCATCGTTGCGACGGGAGATTTTGGGACTGTAGAGCAGATATTCGTAGGGTAAAGTCCCGTAGAGCGATCGCACATTCAGGGCAATGAGTTCTTCGTCAACGCAACTGCCCCGCCATTCTTGTTGATGTTTAGCTTGAGAATCAGATTCGATTATACGCATATTCCCTCTGTTTTTTGACGCATGGAAATGAAGCGGCACTTACCCTGTACCGCCGGTTCAAATTTTTGTGAGAGTTTGTGCTGGCTATGAAATCCTCAGCAGCCAGCTACAGCGTTATCTCCCGCCTCCTGTGTGTGGTCGAAATGTGAGATTGATACGGGTACTAACAACTTTGTTTGTCTTCGGAACCTGATGCAGATGTGTTGATTGGCAACCAGGGTGCATCACAAGCAAACTGCCGTGTTCCAGCCAGAAATCCGTTGCTTTGCCATTTCTCGGTTTGATTTGGAATTTGCGACATGATCCCAGACTCACTGATGCAATTGCTGGCTCATATCCCATCGATGGTTCATTGTCAGCGTGCCAACCAATCGAATCCTGGCCACTGCGGTATTGATTTCCAATGACAATGCGGAACTTGTAGCCAGTTAGCGCAGTGATTCTGTCCCGCAAGTTAGCCAGATTGTCTGTCCAAGTCAGGGGTTTCAAAAACACGCTATTCGAGTAGAGGTAATCACAGCCTTTATCACCGTAAATACATTCGAGGCGGGGAACAGACATTGTTTTACCCATGATTCTGATTTGGTTCTGCTGCCACTCCAGTTGTAGACAGTGTTGGTAGAGTTGATTGGCAAGTTCCTGGCTTAAGAAATCGGGGTAGTAGGTGATTGGTAAAACTGGGACTGATTCAGAGAAAAGTGTGAGTTGTTGCATAATCTTGTTCTCAAAGTTTTTTGAGTTGTGTAAGCGAAAAATAGTATGCTTATAACAAGCAACTAACCTTCTACTAGGTTGATATAGTCAAGCGAATGCTCATTTTCCCGGCGTTCGCTTTTAACTTTTGACCAACACTCGTGGCTTCTTGGTAGCAAAAGCCCCCGCAGTTCTTAGCGCAGCAGTCGGGTTTGGATGAGCGAAAAACTCTTCAATTGCCTTGGTTAGCCCATTTGCAACCATTGGGTCATGGCAGGCGTAAACGTAAACTGGCTGCTGAGTGCCATTGACCAGCCGCATTTCCTGACGCTCTCCCAGTTGCGGGTAAAAGGTGCGAACCCAAGTACCGAGATGACCGCGATAATGCGAACCGCTCAAGGGGACTTTTTTTCCTAACTCCGTCTCTGCAAAGTTGACCACCCCCATCCATTTCTCTTTGCTACCGGAAAGGACTTGTTGATTGTGTTGGGCTAGGAGATTGGCAGCGAAGTCTTGAAAATACTGCTCCATGTATGGGTTGAGTCTGCCACCTGTAAGTTCAGCTAAAGTCTTCATGGCCTCTACAAGAGTTTGTAGGCGCTGCTCAACTGGTGGCAGGGCAGGGGCAGGTACAGGAGTTTGGGTAGTAATACTTGGAACAGCTGCAACCAAATCTAAAATGATGGTTCTAACTTGCGCTGCTACTTGAGATTGCTGCAAGATCATTGCGATCCTTAACGCACCCAAAGCCGAAAAAACTCGAACTTGGGAAGTTCTCGATGGTAGACAGAGTGTCTGTCGAGCATCACGTAATTCTTTCCCAGTAAGGGTTTTAGTCTCAAGGCTTTGGAATTCCGATTGATTTACTCTTGTTAGTTCTTTGACTGCGGACTCTGTAACTGAGAAATATTCCGCTATTTGTGCAGTAGTTGCCCAGCCGCTACCGTTCCATACAGCAAACACTATTGCCTTTGCTTTGCTGAGAACAACTTTTGCGCGAGAATCATCGAGGTTAGAAAGTGCAGAAGTTCTTAATGAGGGAGACTCGACTAAAACACCTTGATTCAAAGGTAAACTCATATTGCTCGACTCCTAACTAAATCTCAAAACTTTAAACATTCACCCGCACCAAACTTTTCTCACTAACCAGTGAGAAACGATTCGATATAGTTGGTGTCTTAATTAACGTTGGTGACATCAATTCAACAAGGTAAAACCAAGAATTATGCACCAACGCAATCCCCAGAATCAACCGTTGTTTTGTTCCCTTATCGTGAGAACAGAGGATCACTCTTTCACCTAGAACAAAAGCAGGTTTTTGCACTTTGATGGCTTCTAACTCTCCAGTCCCAATGATTTGGTTTTGTGTAGCGTGGAGTATTTCATCACGGTAATCAATTGAATAAATCCAGCACTCATGCTTCCACTGCATACCGCAACAATAGCCAAATGTTCTCGTGGTTCGTAGATATACTCTCTCTAGTAAATTCACCTCAACGGGTGGAATTGTTCCATGCCAAGGTGGAGAAAGATACCAACTCGTTTGAAGTGCGTTAATGTGGTCAATCATGCTTTTCTCCCTAATAAGTAATTAATGGCTTCGGAGTCAATAGAGGCAATACGCTTTTTTAGATGTTGTGGGGGATTGTCAAAAAAGCTTTTAAGATGCCATCTCCGAACTTGATAACGCTTAGAAGAACGGCGACTAGTTTTCAACCAACCACGGCGCACCCATCCAGAAACGGTAGTGGAATGCACACACAGAACACGGGCAATTTCAGCACTACTATAGTTATCGAGGAAAGGGCTTGTAGAATAACCCAAAGCCCAAAGCTTAGTAGCAATCGCAATTGGAGTGCGAAAATACCCATGTCTTTTTAAGATTGAGGCTATTTGCTTAGGGTTATAAAGTTCAGCCTTAGCTTCAATGATTGCGAGTTCTTCATCAGTCCATTTTGTATGCATTTGATTACCTCCCATATTTATGCAGATTTAGCATCAGACTGTTCTTGAACAATCCGAGGGCTGATAGATTCAAAATCAACTTGAAAAATGTTCATCTCAGTCTGCATCTCCCCAGTGTTGTAGCGGTCTACTATGTGCTGCCTAATTGTGGATTTATTCAGCCCATCAGGGATATCGATGTGCGCTTCACTTGTGATTTTTTCAACTACTGTAACGATGACTCTCATGGTTAATTCCTGTTTGATTAACTGAGGATTCAGAAGCCAGGATTCAGAATGATTCTGGCTTCTGATTTACACTGCTCCAGCTTTTGCAGTTTGCACCTGTTGCATCCATGCGCTGATTGCTGTTAACTCATCTGCACCGCTAGCAATAGCATCAACAACAAGATTTTGATACGAAGACTCAGCATGATTGGGATATTTACACTTACCTGCTGCCCAAGCTAAACACATGGTTTTGATTAGTTCATTAATCTGGCTAATATCAAGTAAACTTGGGCGGTCAACATCCTGGAATTGCAACCACTCTTTAACTAAATCAAGGGGATAATCAAGCAAGGTGCGAATATTTTTAACTCGCAAATCCTGAGTCGGTACTGGTTGAGGAACTACACTAAGTTTTGGTGGAGTCAGTGGGGGTTCTGGAATGGAGCTTGAAGTTTTACCCAATAAGGATTGGATATCACGAATGATTGTTGTCCAATCAGCATTTTTGTTCCATTCTCTTTCAATCCTGCTTTTAGTCACGGCATCGTAAAGATTGCAGAAAACTGTATTCTCGTCACCAGCAGTAGTAACAATAATCAGTGGCTTAGAAAAATCCTGAACTAATGACGCAGCTAGAAGAAAGCTTTTAGCAAAGTTGGTTTCAATACCAGTTCTGACAACATAAAGTTCATCAGCACTGACAACAATATTGAGCTTTAGATTGTCTTTGCCTTTGAATTCTTTAGTAGTCAATCGGAGTTCAGACAAATATCCAGTTAATGCTCTTTGAGTAACAGGAATTTTCTTCTCTTGGCTGATATTAAACTTGTACCAAACGAATGATTCCCCGTCTACTTCCCCCTGGTTGACATACAAATAGATGGGTTCAGGAGGGTTGCATAAACCTAGTTTGATTTCAGTAACCATGTTCACCTCGATTAAAGTTTCATTGATTAGTGTTTCGTGTGCAATAATGGGAATTCTGTAGCGGGAGAAAAACTTCCGTGCGTTCATCTAAAGTAATGGCATTCCTTTAGGTGAACGCTTTTGTACTAATTAGAAGGTTCTCGATTCCGCTCTAACTCCCATTGCAGATAGGTGAGTGCAGTGCTAGCATCGGCAATGTTTAAATCTGGCTGATATCCCTCGTCCAACATTTGTTTGTAGTCTGAGTGCCAAGCAATAAGGGATATCAGGTTTTGGGCTTGTTCAACTAACTGGTGGAGATGCGGATTAGACATTTCAATGCCGAGCCTTGAACATAAATCCTCTGCCTTAACACCAAAAGTCCCTGGCTCAATCTCCGTCTCTAACTCCTCAAGCAGAGATTGAAAATTTGGGTGTTCATCATTGATTTCAATCTCAATCAAATCTGCACTCTTTGTAACGATGGTTGCCCAATCAGGTAAAGTCTGTGCAATGGTCTTAGCGTAAAGTTTCACAATTGCTTCCTCTTCGATTAAGAGTTAAAATCCTCGGCAATTTCCAACAAAAAACCGCGTCCCGTGTTCTGTACTTGCACCAGTTCTTTATCCAGCAGAGTTTGAATTACTGAATCAGAGAATTGGAATTGCAGACGATGCAGTGGAATACAACCACCGCAAAGCCGAATTGAACGCAGCAAATGGTTCGCTCTACGGTCAAAGGTGTTATCAATCGTTTTAGGCATTTGTGAAACCTCCGGTTAAGACGGTTAACTGTCGGTTGAGAATGCTTATTTGCTGTTGATAAAAGTCAATTTCAGCAGTGATTTGGTGGAATTTGAAAAGAACTTACTGAGGTCTTTCCCAAAAGTGATAGTTATATTTGGAACTGGTAAGTCATTGGAAATTTATTGGATTAGAGGAAGTGGGCATAAAAGCCCACTTTTTTCCTACGCCGCTACTAATTGACTGTTGGCAAATACTGTCTGATACTCCAGCAGCCTGCACCATTCGCTTGCACTAAGTTCGTCAAATGCCTTATCCAAGAGTTCGTCGCAAGATACCGACGATACTTCGGCCACAGATACCGATTGCACTGCCGACTCCACCGAGTCACACGCTACCTTCTGCTGATCACCTGAAGAAACCTGAATCACCCACCAGCCGCCGTCAGTGCATCCCACTTCACCCAGTCTCATGTTGTTTTGATAAATCCCATCGTCGAGGATTTCAAAGCCGTACTTCTCGCATTCGTTGAAAATCTGCGCCATGACTTCGTTACCACTGGTAGAAGAGGACAAGGAGCAGGGTGCGGGGTGCTGCAACAATTCGCAATTGTCAGTTCGCAATTCGCAATTCTCTAAACTGCGAACTGCGAATTGCGAATTGCGACTTGCGAATTGCGAATTGTTGTAGTTCTGGCACTCGTTGAAGATATGCGCCATGATTTGGTTTTCAGTCGTGCATGGAGTTACTTCTTTTTCCTGCACAGGTAATGATCCATCTTTGTAGTGAGTGCAGATGAAGCGATCGCAACGCATTAGAGTGTTGGCACGGAATACTTCTTTGTCGTTTATCATCACTACCCAAGGCTGGGTTAGATTATCGTCATAGCTGATGCTGGCTACCAGTTGATTACCAGCGTAATATTCGTGATCAGAAAAGGAGATTTCGACTATTGTGAGGGGTTCGGGAGCAACAGCTTGGGCTTGGTCAGCGATGAACTGGTCGAGTTCGGCTTGGGCGAGGGCTTGATTGTCAACTTTCTGAAGCTTAGTGGATTGGTGGGTGATGATTGCGTTTACCCAGGTGTCAGCCGCTCTTTTGTCCCCGGTGGGTGTCACGCCGCGTTCAGCAGCGATTCTTTTGAGACGGGGGAGGGTGTAACGAGAGAGGGCTTGCTGTGTGTAGATTGGATGGGTCATAATAAGATTTCCTGTAAAAGGGTCAAAGGGCGATCGCACAAGTTTTCCAGGCTGAAGCGGTTGTCCTTTGTTTTATCTCTTATTATTTTACATATTTTATGGAAATTTGTCAACGGTTACGGACGAGATTTTTTGTAACAATGGGTAACTAAGGGTTTGTGCTACAACAGGATAAAATTGCCTAAGCTCGATCCCTAAAATTTGACAATATTTCAAGATAAGAGACAAAGAAACAGAGCGATCACCTTTACCCTTCCATTTTTCTATTTTATGAATTAACTGCTGAGAACAAGGTTCTCCAAGCCCTGTAATTGCTTGCGCTACTTCTTCTCTAGAAAGTTTCTTGTCTTCTCTTTGCTGAAATAAAAACTCACCATATTCCTGATCCCAGTCAATCCGGGATACCAAATCCAAAGGTATTCCTTGCATTACGATTTCTCTCACTGATACTCCTATATTTACACAATGTGTGGAAATAGTGGTATACTTCTTCTATGAAGTATGTAAAACCTAAGCAGTATTAGCGTAGAGCCTAAATCGTGAAAGCGATCGCTCTAATTTTGTGTTGTCTTTTAGGAAGTAAGTTGAGAGTTCTTACTCTGAACAGGTTCTAAAAAATAACAGACCCACAAGTAATACTTTCCAGCAATCAATGGTGCAACGAATGCCCACACTGGGCTGCACCAAGCCATACATAAACTGCGACACGGTTCAGTTAACGAAGCGAAGCAACTGTTGGCACGTCAAAATGCTGTACTGGTAACGGTTATAGCTCCACAAGTACACCTTGGGGTTTTCAAAGCGGCAGGTAAGCTCATGCCGCTTTTCTTGTCATAGACATTTTATATACGGGAATGTAGAGACAATGCTAAAGCCGACAAAGCAACAAGGATGATTACCGCAGATGCCAAGATGAAATATACAAACCAGCCAATGAAAAACCCCAACCTCAGCAAAAGGTTTGGGGAATTAATATCAATTTAATCACACCCCCATCATGGCACAACTCGATATTCGTTCAAGCACTGTTCCGCTAGAGGTGGAATAATGAATAAACCAACCTCTAAGCGCAACAAAGCCACCTCTGCTGCATCCAATGACGGTACACCACCAGATGACCAAGACCTTGAGGATATCTCCCAGCAAGAAGACCCAGGTTCAGCAACAATTACGGTCACGGCTGTTGAAGTCCCAGAATTAACCGAGCAGGAGATTCGCGATCGCCTGCACTTGGAAAGGAAAGTGGAACGGGCGTTTTTTGAGGCGGGGAAGGCATTAATGGAATTACGGGATCGCAAATTATATCGCTCTACTCACAAAACTTTTGAGGAGTATTGCCGCGATCGCTTTGGCCATAATCGTCGCCAGTCTTATCTTCTAATGGATGCAGCTCTTCTAATGGATGCAGCAGTAATATTTGATAACTTAGAGCAAAAATGTGATCGGAACGATCACATTTTGCCGACTCATGAGTGGCAAATCAGGCCACTGTCCAAGCTAGACCCAGACATTCAGCCTGAAGCATGGGAGCAAGCTGTTGAGTCTGCCAACGGGAAAGTACCCTCACACCGGATCGTCAAAGACGTTGTGCAGCATATAATAGAGCGAACGAAAGTACCCAATACCTACCAGTTGGGGGAAGTGTGCCAAATTCTCGTAAAGGACAACCCGGAACTCAGAGGCAAAGGAGGCTGCTGGTGCATCGTTACTTATGTCGGTGAGTTCAGTTGTACAGTTGAGGCTTGGGATGGAGAATACACCGTGAGAATTAACCAGCTGAAGGCACTCCTGCCCAATTTGTCAAACATCCTCTAAGGCGGAATCGCAAATGTGCTTATCATTCTTGCTCACACTCGGATTATTTTTCAGGTAATTCCGTGTAATATTGCAGCTACGTTTTATGAGATCATCTAAATTAAAATTCAAAAAACTGAATTTATTGCCAGATTGTAAAATAAGTGTTTTACCATCAGAACTGAAATCAATAGAAGGGTTCACTGGGGTGCCAGAAGGAAGTTTGAATGATGCAATTTCTCTACCTGCTAAAATATTTAACATTTTTAGCGTATTAGAACTAAAAGCGAAAAATAATTTACTATCAGGACTGAACTGGATACCCCATATATTATTTATAGTTGGTCTAATCGTTTTTACCAACTGACGAGTTGAGAGTTTCCATAGCTGAATTGTGTCATTACTCTTAAGAATTGCTAAGTTATTACTATCAGGGCTAAAAGAGATACTTTTAATCCCAGAAATTACTTTAGAAAACTGAATAGCTTTCCCAGTTGAGACTTCCCACAATTCCAAAGTACTCTTCTTTTCATCATTCTCTGCTCTTAGGACAGCTACTATACTGCCATTTGGGCTAAAGTGAAGTTTGCTTCTGCGCCAATCGTTCGCTTCATCTGCTATGCTTGCATGTTCCTTGAGTGTATGTATTTCTTTGCCTGTAGTGACATCCCAAATTTTGACAGTATAATTTGATCGTGCTGCGGCTACCTTGTAACCATCTGGACTAAACTTGAGGCTAGAGGCGAATTTGTCAAAAGGTAGGTTTATAGATTTTATAATCCGGCCTGTCGTAAGTTCCCGTTGTTGCAGCTTACCATACCAATTCACGGTTGTAATCGTTTTATCATCGCTAATATGAGCAGCACTTACTAACGTAGAATCATAACGATTGAGCTTAAATTCTTTGCCTGTTGCTCGATCTTGATATCGAAGTGAACCATCTGTTCTTAAAGTTATGATTGATTTCTGATCTGCTGAAGTGCGCTGAATAATGTCACTAGCAGGACTAATATTAGGTGAGCTAAGTTCTGCTCCAGTTGAAACATCGAAAAACTTAGCAATGCCGCTGCTACTGACTACTACTATTATCTTTCCATCCGGACTAAAACGACTTTTTAAACCTACAGCGAATCCTTCTGGACTAAATACTATAGGTTCGTCAATTAGTGTTTTAAGTATTCTACCTGTTGCGACATCCCATAATTTTAATATGATCTTCCTACCTTTACTATCAAAGCTGGATATCGCAACTTTCCGACTATCAGGGCTAAAGTTTATCTGAAAAAGCTCTCCTAATTGTTCTATAGTTTTGAGTCTTGCTCCATCTCGCTTCCACAAGGTGACCTTAGCTTTAGAGCCAATAACAGGCCCCATGTTTGAACCACCCTTATTATCATAAGTCTCAACTGCTATCAACGAATTATCAGGACTAAAACTAATTTCAGCAAGTTCACCAGGGGGAAAATTACTGAGTGTCTTTACTTTTTCTCCTGTTGAAGTATCCCAAAGCGAGACTGTACCTTTCGTAAATGAGAAAGAAAGTTTACCGTCTTTACCAAGTAGATCATTATCCCTACTATTCTTATAATCAATTACTGCAATTACTTTTCCATCCGGGCTAAAAAATGCTGTGCCAGGGACAAAAATTTCTTTTATTTCATTTTTTTTAGCAATATTCCAGAATTTAACACTTGTTTGCTCAATGCTTTTACTAGAAGAATAGATAACGGTTTGGCTATTTGGGCTGAAACTAAAATTAATATCACGATAATCTAGATTATCATTTTGAGGAAAAACTTTGAGTTGAGTGCCTGTCTCAACTTCCCAAAGTATCAAAAAGCCATCTCTACTAAGAGAGGCAAGAAAGTGACCGTTCGGGCTGAAGTTTATCCGCTCAATATCATCTGAAATGTCTGAATTTGAGTACCTTGATAGCGTTTTAAGTTCTCTTCCGGTTGCTATGTTCCAGATAATGATATTCCCATCGTAATTAGCTGCTGCGATAGTCTGACCATCAGGGCTAAAGCGGATGTGGTTTACCTGGCTCAAATGTCCTTTAAGTTCTCGAACTTTCGCGCCTGTCACGCGATCCCATAGATTTACCGTGCCATCAGCATTACCCGATGCTATCATTTTTCCATTAGGACTGAATACGACATCATCAACCCACTCCGTTTCTCCCTGAAACGTATTAGTTTTTTTACCTGTGGTGCCATCCCAGAGTCTCACTGTTCCATCATAGTTAATGCAGGCTATCATCTTCCTATTGGAAGTCCACGCCAGTGAAAAAGGACCTCGTTTAAATTGCTCACACTCTGGGAGAGTCAATGCTTTTGGTTCTTCTTTTGTGCCGACAATCTGTTGCAATGCTTCTAAAACTTGAAACTTGGTTCCTGTTTCGACTCCAAAAGCATGTTGCAATTCCTGGCCCGCTTTGATAGCCTTAAAAGCAGCTTCTTGGAACAAAATTTCACTTTTGCTAATGTCTTCTTTCTCTTTTTCCTGCTGTCGCTTTGTAAGAGGGATATCTGTGAATCGACTGGAGTACTTTGTGTAAGAAACTGGCTTTGCTCCTGATAAATCGAAGAGCGAGCGTGACTCCGCTATTAGTACTTTTATCCGATCATTGGTTGCAGCATTAGTGGCTTGCCACCATCCTAATCCTGCTATTGCTGCTAGTCCTAATGCACCTAATAAACCGCCAGTTAATCCAACAATTATGCGTTTTCGTTGACGAGACAGTTTCTCTTTCTCCCTTTCCTGCAATATCAAACTAGCTTTTATATATCCTTGCTCTGCTTTCAACTCTTCTGGCCTTTTGTGTAACCATTCTTGAGCATCAGCTAGAGGTTTGCCACGTAATAATGCAGACTCATCCCTACCAGTAGCATCCCACTGCTGTATGGCTACACGTAGTCTCTCTTGCCAAGCACGAAAGGTGCGGTCTGTTTCCATCCATTGTCGCAGTTGACCCCAATTGTGAATCAGCGCTTCATGGACAACTTCTACTGTTTCTTGGTCGGCAGTATTGCGGCTTGTAACTACTAATCTTGCATTAGCTATTTCTGAAACTAATCCCCAGCTTGTTTCACCCAATTCCGCTTTTGTTGCCAACCTGAGCGTATCTTCTGTTCCCTCACCTGGACGAACTAATTGAATAAAAATTCGTCGCACCTGTTCTTGCTCGGCTGCATTCAGCTTGTCATAAATTTCATCTGCATAGTGGGCTAGAGCGCCTTGCACCTTACCAATAGCATCATAGGCTGCATGAGTTAATTGTTTACCCGTTCGCTGTTGCCATAACAGCATCAAGGTAAACTCCAGCAGAGGTAAATTTCCCGCTTTATCCTCTACATCATTTAAAATGCGTTCCTCTAGTCCTGCTTCAAAGGTTATCCCCACTTTTTCAGCAGGCTTTACAATTACCTGTAAAAGTTCGGAGTGGTTCATCGACCTGATTTTGATATCAGTATTCTGCAATAAATCTCCAAAAGCAGGATAAGATAAACCATTTCCCAAGAAATCTGCCCGCATCGTTGCAACTAGCACAGGAGGCGATTGAAAACTAGAAGAAGTTTGAAAACTACTTAATAGAGTGTCTAAGAAACTAGTGCGGGTTTTTTCATCATTGCAAAGAGTATAAAGTTCTTCAAATTGATCTGCAATCAACAACAGCCGATGATTAGGATGCTGACGCTGAATATGGGAAAATATATCAGGAAGTGTTACCTTGTCATCATAAAAATATCTAGCTAAAGCTCGTGCTTGGGCTATTTGCACAGTAGCATCACCAGATGTGTACAGGGGAACTAAAGCCTCAGCTAAAGCATGAAAGGGGTCTGAACCAGGACGAAAGTGAGTAAATAGCCAGCAACCTTGTTGTTGTAACTTTGGTACTAATCCTGCCAACACGACAGAAGATTTACCGCTTCCCGATGCACCTAGCACAGGAATGAAGTTACGCTTGAAAGTTGCTTGAATTAACTCTTCAATAAAAACATCGCGTCCGAAGAAAAATTCGGCATCGTTGGGGCCAAAGTGAAATAAACCTCTATAAGGACAGGGAAGAGCATCATCAACATTGGGGTCATCTGACGTAACAGGTGTTACCTTAATATCTTCGCGGTAATAATAGTTAGTGATTACCGCAATATTATGATCACCAGGAATGAGAATACTCTCTCTTACGTCCCTTTTAATCTTGATGTTGCGCTCAGAGCCAATCTGCTCAGTGTTACTCATGAATTCTGCCTCAAAATCAACGTATCAAGGTCAAGTTGTCAAACCAACAGTGCTAAGTAGCTTGTACCAGTTTTCTCCTAGCCAAGCCGTTGTTTTGGTAAGGTGGGGTTTAAGTTTTTCAGCCACATGAATAAATCCCTCTGCTTTTTTGGCATAGTCAAACGCTCGGTCTAACGCCTTACCCACTTCGTTTTTATCTGGCTGTAACTTGTTTACTTCTTCTTGGGCATCAGCAAAGGCGTTATCAATTTTGCAACGGTCAGAAGTTTCCAGCTTTGCCAATATTTCATACAGGGCATCGAATTCTGCTTGAATGTCAATACTTTCTGGTGTAGGTAAAGTTATTGGTTGAAGCTGTACGTTGGCAACGTTGTAATCGCCTGGTTGAATGGCGCTGCCAGAAACATTACCTCCAATAGAAACTGAACGGTCTTGTCTAACTTTCTCCTCGTTGTATCTAAAAGAATCTCTAGCAGAAGATGCCACTGATACTGCATTCTCTGCATTTGGTTTAATTTCTGTTTGAAAACGACCCGGCCTAGCTTTGATTACTGGAGTTTCTGACTCTGAAATTCCTTGCAAATCAACGGAGGTACAGCCGAATTCAAAACAATCCTTATAAGACCTACCAGCACCAAGCGCATTGTAAAATCCAACAGCAAATTTAATCGCTGCTTTATCACCTATAGTCTGATTCATCCCAATTACATAATCTATGTGTTGGTGAATTGCTAAAGCTTGAGCCTCGCTATAGCAGGCGTTGAGTAAAACACACTCAATTTTGTCTTGAAACAGTCCAAATAATCTAGCTAGTGATTCTGTACTAACTAGCTGCATTTGCCCAGAATTATTTTCTAACGCTAAACCATGATTTCCCGCACCATGTCCAGAAAAGTGAACGATTGCCGGCTCATGCTCTAATAATACCCGGTGTAAGTCGTCAACTCTTAGTGCTAACTCAGTTACGATTTCAAACTGTGAGCGATTTTTGGCTTGTCTGAGTGCGGTTTGAATTTCCCGTACCTCTTCATCCAATCGCAGCTTGTCTGTGTTTTGAGGGTTTGCTGATAATAATAAAATTTTTTTCACAATCTATCTGTTGTTTTGTTTAATTTTTATATAAAACCAGTCAATTACTAAATAATTTCGGTGAATTATCTATATTGTTTAGTTTCTTAATAAATTGAAGTAAACATAACGCTACGAACGACTGTTTAAAAGTTAAATGGCAATAGGTAGGCTTTTCTATATACTAGATTAAAAATTTATTCCTCAAATTTTTGAAGCATCTATATAGTTACATTGCTGCCGAAATATTTTCCTGTCAGCAACCAATCTTTGCAACAAAGCTTAACAAGTAATTATTAAGCTTTGTCGCATTTTTGATTATTAAGCCTTTAGGTAGATGATTCAAGTTGAGCATTGTCAAGCGGTAACGTACTGATGATGTAGTTCCACCGGGCAAGCGGTTTTCAGGGCGGCAGGTAAACTACCGCTTTTGTTGTCATGAACATCTTGTTTACAGGGATGTGGAAACAATGTTAAAGCCGACAAAGCAACAAGGATAATTACCGCAGATGCAAATATATATGTAAACAAGCAAACAAAAAAACCCAACCTCAGCAAAAGGTTTGGGGAATAAATTTTAATATAGTTACATCCTTATCATGGCACAAGTTGATATTCGTTCACCCACTGTTCAGCTAGGGGTGGACTGATGAACAAATTACCATCGAAGCGCAAAAGAACTACCTCTGCTTCAACCAGTGAAAGCAAACTACTAGATGACCAAGACCTTGAGAATATCTCTGTTGAGGAAAACCCAGCCTTAGCAACAATTGACGTTACTGCTGTTGAAATTCCTGAATTAACCGAGCAGGAGCAGAGCGATCGCCTGCACTTGGAGCGTAGGGTAGAACGAGCGTTCTTTGAAGCAGGGAAGGCATTGACTGAGTTACGGGATCGCAGATTATATCGTTCCACGCACAAGACTTTTGAAGATTATTGCCACGAACGCTTTGGTTTTAGCCGGAGACAGCCCTACCATTTAATAGAAGCTGCGGTTATTTTTGATAATTTGGTGGAAAAATGTGAACGGAACGTTCACATTTTGCCGACGAATGAGTGGCAAGTTAGACCACTGTCCAAGCTTGACCCGGATATTCAGCCCGAAGCATGGGAGCAAGCTGTAGAGTCTGCCAACGGGAAAGTACCATCTCATCGCATCGTCAAAGATGCGGTGCAGCGAATAATGGAACGTACTCAAGTACCTAACACCTATCAATTAGGCGAGGTATGCCAAATTTTAGCCAAAGATAATCCAGAACTCAGGGGCAAGGGTGGCTGCTGGGGGATTGTCAGCCAAGTAAATGAGTTCAGTTGCACTGTCAAAACCTGGAATGGGGAGTACACCGTTGGGTTGCAGCACCTTAAATCTTACAATTACCTGCCTGCCGAGTGTGAGCAGATGCGGGAGATATGCGATCGCATTAATCAGGTGTATTCGAGTGGGCTGGAGGAATCGGTGCAGAAGTTTTTGGAGATGCTGGGGAAGCAGAATCGTCCCTATTTAACTGCTCTGGAAGAAAAACTGTTGAGTTTCCTAGAGATGGAAATAGGAGTTTGATGGTTAAGTATTTATTTTAAGTGCGATTATCACTGAACTTAAACACTGTCTGTTCGCTTATTTGCAAAGTGTAAGAGGGAATTATAGCGATTTTTATTTGAATAAGGTACATGGGTAGCAATAGTTTAATATACCTTTGGACTATTGCATCTACTTGTTTATTGGGCTTTGCGACTCTTACTCCCACTAACTGGTGCTAATTCATGATCGTCTACTCTAGGGATATAAGTTTTCCCCCTGATTAATTTGCAAACAGGATCATTCCATTAGCGGCTACAAAAACAAAGCCCAGGAAGATGAACTTTGTTTTTTTAGCCCTAGCCTTGAGGGTGCCGGCGATTGTGAGATGCTTACACTTATGGTTTTTTCTCAGCCAAGTTATACTTAATCTCAATTTCAAAGTTACTCTCAGCTGAACCCTCGGTTAAAAAGGGAATACCAGTTTTACCACCCAGCTTGATGCCAAATTTAACTGTTACCTCCTCAGCATCAGGTAAATTTTTAAATGCCCCAACCGCTAACTTGGCATAATCACGAATTTTGTTTTGAAATTCTGCAATATTAAGCGTCGGTAAACCATCACGGTATCCTGGTTCCTCTTCTTCTGAAACTTCTGTGGCTGTCTTTGATTCCACATAAATTTCGTACTCTCGCTCATCTTCTTTGACAATCAGGCGTTGCACTTCTGACATTTGTAGCCTCAGTTTGTGTTTGGGTTGTTATTCTTGTAATATTACGTAAAAACAGATACTAAATTGGGCAGTATGCCTCGATATGCACTGGTAATTGGCATTGCTAAGTATGACAATTTTACAAACCTACCAAAGGCTGTTAACGATGCAGAAAAAATAGCACAGCTACTGCGTGAGCATGGTCGGTTTGATGTTCAGCCAATACCTGGTAAGCTAATTGAGAGTGAGAATCGCTGGCAAGTCACACCGGATAAAAAGTTAATTGGTAAAGAACTCGGTCAAACACTGAGAACGTTTTTGTTGGAAAAGGCCAAAGGTAGCGAGGCACTGATTTATTTTGCAGGACATGGATTTGAAGCGCTCAACCTTATAGGTGAACCAGAAGGGTTCTTGGCAACTTCAGATTGTCATAAAGTCGATGGACAAAATGCGATCGCTTTTGATCACTTCAACACATTAATCGCTAAATCTCAACTCAGCAGCCTAGTGGTATTGCTGGATTGCTGCTATGGGGGGTCTTTTCTAGAGAGAAGTTTTATCAGGTCTGGTTTCTCCGTTTTCAACAGCAAACAAGATTACAGCCTAATTACTGCCTCTCGTGCCTTTGAAAGAGCGCGTGAAGATTCAGAAGGCGGGATTTTTACCAAAGCGATTCTTAAAGGACTTGCTCAGGATAAAGCTGAGAAAGTGACAGGCGAAATTAATGTCAATGACTTGATGAGCTTCATTTCACGAGAACTCAAGGGGAGTGGACAAGAAGCAATTTACATGGGGGGAGGAAGGTCAATTCCTCTAGTTTGGTATCCGCCTCAAAATTTGGTAGCTACTGAGGTGGTAAGTGAAGAATGCCCCTATCGGGGATTAGAAGCTTTTGACAAGGTTCATGCAAAGTTCTTTTTTGGTCGTCAGCAAGTAGTTAATAAGATTCAACAAAAATTCGAGCAAGCGACGTTTGTCCCAATAATAGGCGCTTCGGGAAGTGGCAAATCTTCAGTAGTGCGGGCAGGCTTGATTCCGGTGCTAGAAAAGAATAACTGGAGAGTATTGGAAATAATTCTGCCTGGTATAGAACCATTAGTAGAATTGAAACGAGCTTTTACCAAGTGGTTTGGGCGCACAGAAATTCGAGAAATTTCTGCTCTTATTGATGCTAATAAATTATCTGTGGTGATTTCTCGACTCCCAGTTAGTGAGCGTTTTTTGCTAGTGGTGGATCAATTTGAAGAGGTTTTTACCCTTTGTTCTAAAGAAGAAGACAGAAGTAGATTTATTAAGTTGATAACACAATGCTCTGAAAGTCGGTTGGCAATTGTCACTACAATACGGGCAGATTTTCTTGAACTGTGTTTAAGTTATGAGGAACTGACTCAATTGATTCAGGAACAGGCAGTTTATATGCCGCCGTTGCTAGGGGCAGAATTGGAAGAGGCGATCGCATCCCCAGCAAACCTGCAAGGATATCAGTTGCAAAGAGGACTATTAGGAGCTATCCAGCAAGAAGTAGTGGGGCAGGAGAGAGGCTGTTTACCTTTGTTACAGTTTGCCCTCACTGAACTTTGGGAACAGCGCGATCAAGAAACCCATCAGTTAACAGTCGCTAAATTTAACAATCTGGGTGGAGTAATTGGAGCGCTGAATCGTCACGCAGAAAAGCTATATGAAAGTTTCACCGGACAGCAAGATTGGGTGAAGCGGATTTTCTTGAAGTTGGTACGTACTGGTACAGATGAAAAGGATACTCGACAGAGGCTACCTAAAACAAAATTGTTAAATATTACTAGTGACGATCAAAACAATTACCAAGCCATAAGCGATGTTTTAGAACAGCTGATCCAAGGACGCTTGATAGTACTAGAAATCGAAGCAACCGGAGAAGTTTGGGCTGATTTGGCTCATGAAGCTTTAATGGAAGGTTGGGAACGGTTTACCCAGTGGCGACAAGAAGGACGGGAACTGCGACGATTAATTGACAGAGTGGAAGATGCTTTACGAGAGTGGCAGAAACAGCCCAAGGATGAAAATTTGATGATGGGCGGTTTGCTAGCTCAAGTACGAGAGAAATGGCCTCAACTCAAACTAGATTTAGATATTGCATCTCACGATTTTTATCAATGCAGTGATGCGTATGAAAAAGACCGAATCGATATTTTAGAACGGGCGCTCACTCAAGCTACTTTGCGAGAAAAAGCTACAAGGGTGTTAAACTTACTACCTTTTAAACCATTAGATGGTCTAGTTTTGGCAATTCAAGCAATAGGTGAGAACCTAGACAAAATGCCAGATCAGATTCTCACCCCAGTTCAGAACAGCTTGCATAAAGCGATGGAAACGGTTAGAGTTTCCATCGCTTTTCTGGGGCATGAAGGCACTGTCAATTCAGTTGCTATTAGCCCCAATGGTCAAATGATTGTCAGTGGCAGCCTTGACGGAACAGTACGATTATGGGACATTCTGGGAAATCCTATCGGTCAACCCTTTCAGGGGCATAGAGATTCTGTCAATTCGGTTGCTATTAGCCCCGATGGTCAAATGATTGTCAGTGGCAGCCGGGATAATACGATTCGTTTGTGGAATATCCAAGGTCGCCCAATAGGTAAACCATTTGACGGTCATCAAGGTTATGTTACTGCTGTCGCTTTTAGCACCGATGGTCAAATGATAGCCAGTGGCAGTTGGGATAAGACAGTGCGGCTATGGGACTTAGGAGGCAACATCATAAGTCAACCTTTTTACGGGCATGAGGATGTTATTTTTTCAGTTGTTTTTAGCACTGATAGTCAAATGATAGCAAGTGGCAGTTGGGACAATACGGTGCGTTTGTGGGATATCCAAGGTCATCCAATAGGCAAACCATTTTGGGGACATGAGCGTGAAGTCTATTCAGTTGCCTTTAGTCCCGATGGACAAAAGATAGTTAGTGGCAGTCGTGACCGAACACTGCGGTTATGGGATTTGGCGGGTAGCCTTATCGGTCAACCACTTAGTGGACATGAAGATTCTGTCTTATCAGTAGCTTTTAGCCCTGATGGACAAAAGATAGTTAGTGGCAGTGGCGATAACACAGTTCGGTTGTGGGATTTAGTGGGTAACACTATTGGACAACCGTTTCGGGAGCATGAGAATATTGTTTGGTCAGTGGCTTTTAGTCCTGATGGACAAAAGATAGTTAGTGGCAGTCGTGACCGAACACTGCGGTTGTGGGATTTAACGGGCAATTCACTTGCTTATCCCTTTAAGGGACATGAAAGTTCAGTCAATTCAGTCGCTGTTACCCCCGATGAGCAAAAGATAGTTAGTGGCAGCGGTGACGGTATAGTACGGTTGTGGAATATCCAAGGTAAATCTATTGGTAAAGCTTTTCAGGGACATGAGGATTCTGTGCGGTCAGTTGCTGTTAGCCCAAATGGGGAAAAGATTATCAGTGGCAGTGATGACGGAACAGTAAGATTATGGGATATGCATGGTCGTGCGATCGCTCAACCCTTGTGCTGGCATGGTAATGTTATCTTTTCAGTTGCTGTTAGTCCTGATGGGGAAAAGATTGTCACTGGCAGTAATGATGGAACAGTAAGGTTATGGGATATGCATGGTCGTGCGATCGCTCAACTTTTACAGATAGATGAGGGTGAACTTACTGCCATTAACTTTAGTCACGATGGGCAAAAGATAGTTAGTGGCAGCCGTGAAGGAAAAGTGCAGTTGTGGGATATTAAGGGGAACCAGATCAGTCACTCCTTGCAGGATCACGAAGGTTCTGTCACTGCAATCGCCTTTAGTCCCGATGGGCAGAAAATTGTTAGTGCCAGTATTGACAACACAGTACGGTTATGGGATTTGGCAGGCAACCCCATTGGTCAACCCTTTTGGGGGCATGAAAATTATGTTTGGTCAGTTGCTTTTAGTCCTGATGGACAAAAAATAGTTAGTGGTAGCGACGACAATACATTGCGGTTATGGGATTTAGCAGGCAACCCCATTGGTCAACCCTTTAGGGGACATGAAGATTCTGTCTGGTCAGTTGCTTTTAGTCCCAATGGTCAATGGATTGTTAGTGGTAGCGATGATGGAACAATACGGTTGTGGCGAGGTGACTGGCAAGCGTGGTTACAAGTTTGTTGCGATCGCATCCGCTACCATCCTATTTTCATAAATCCGCAAACTGAAGAAACAAAAGCTGCTTGCGAAACCTGCCACAAATATGTCTGGAGTAAAGAAGAATCTCAAAGCAGTGATTAATAAGAAGAAAACAGGAGAAATAGATATCTAACCAAATTGGCGAAGTCTGTCAAATCCTTGCTAAAGATAACCCCGAACTCAGGAGTAAAGGTGGGTGTTGGGGGATTGTCAGCCAAGTGAATGACTTTAGTTGCACCGTGAGAGTCTGGGATGGCGAGTACGCCGTTGGGTTGCAGCACCTCAAATCTTACAATTACCTGCCTGCCGAGTGTGAGCAGATGCGGGTGATATGCGATGGCGTAACCGCCCAGCGTAGCTGATCGCATCAATCGGGTGTATTCGAGGGGGCTGGAGGAGTCGGTGCAGAAGTTTTTGGAATCGTTGGGGAAACTGAATCGGGCTTATTTGACGGCGTTGGAAGAAAAAGTGCTAAGTCTCTTAGAGTCGGAAATTACACATAAGGAAGCCTGGGGGTAAGGCAGGGATTTATGTGAGCGATTAAATCATTGTCAATGAAGTCTGCTGTTCAAGCCGAGTTTGTAAATCTACAATCAGGTTTTCTCCACCGCGTCGAGCTGACCATACACCAGAATACTGCAAACCTATATTCCACTTTCCTTGCATATAATCTTCATTTTTTGAAACTATGCCTGTATATCTAACTGGTACAGGTGAGGTAATTAAATAACGTTTAGTAAAACTGACAGTGCGTCCAATTACCTCGCCATTGACCTGAGCTTCTCCTAAATAGTTGTCATCCAAAATGGAACCATTGAAAGTATTTCCACTCTGAACAAAGGTTGCTTCAAAGCGGCTAGGAATCTCATCTTGCCAGTAAGTTCCTAACCAATTACCGCTAAGGTCTGCCATATTGTTTCCTATTAAAGATGTCTATGCGCTCACCCGAATTGGAGTAATTGACGCGGTATGTAATTATAATCGCTATTGTTAAGCTGAAGCTGTCAACCACCCAATTGTATCGATATTATCGCTGTTGAGTATTGCAGTAAACCCTAGTAAAATACGATAGTAAAAGGGCGAAGCTAGCGGGAGTATTCATTGGCGAACGATTACTAAGAACGGCAGAGATTACCAACAAACATACTATCACTACGAATTTTGGAGTGAGGGCGATCGCTTGGTCAAATCGTCGAAGTACATTCCCAAAATGACATTCGTATTGGATGGTGAACAATTATGAGTTCAAATCAGCAGTTTCTGCAAAATTTATACGAAGCCTTCAACAAAGGCGAGATTGAAACAATCATCTCGGTGATGCACCCGGAGGTGAAATGGGCCAACGGGGTGGAAGGCGGTTTCGTTTATGGACGCGACGCGGTGCGCGAATACTGGACTAATCAATATAAGGTTATTCAAGTACAGCTTGAAACCTTAAAATTCGAGACGGATGAAAACAATCGAAATGTAGTTACTGTTCATCAAATCGTCAGAGATTTGCAAGGCAATTTGCTTGCGGATGCAACAATTGAGCAAATTTTTACTATTGAGGATGGTTTGATCAGTCTTTATGAAATTGGCGAAACCGAAACAATCCAACAGATGATTCAAAAAACCAGAACTCCCAATGAGTAATTGAGAAGGCAGTTACAATTCGAGCCGTTGCTTTACTGATAGCAAGGAAGAGAGGTTAGTAACTTCGGTCAGATTCTGTATAAATACTTCACCGCTATGTCCTCCCATCGTAGCTAAACAATCCGCTTGCACCCGACCGTTTAGACCCTTTTCATATTGCCCAAAAGAATTAAGATGTTGACTTGTTGCCCCACCCCGTAAGCGCAACAAAGCCACCTCTGCTGCATCCAATGACGGCACACCACCAGATGACCAAGACCTTGAGGATATCTCCCAGCAAGAAGACCCAGCTACAGCAACAATTACAGTTACTGCTGTTGAAGTTCCAGAATTAACTGAGCAGGAACAGCGCGATCGCTTGCATCTTGAACGGAAGGTAGAAGGGGCGTTTTTTGAAGCGGGGAAGGCATTAACGGAATTACGCGATCACAGGTTATATCGCTCGACCCACAAAACGTTTGAGGAATATTGCCGTTCTCGGTTTGCGTATACTTACCGCCATGTAAATTATCTAATAGCTGGTTGTTTGATAGTTGACAATATAAAAATGGGAACTAATAGTTCCCAAAATGAAAGCCAGGATGAAATGGGAACTAATAGTTCCCAAATTTTGCCCACATCAGAAGTACAGGTTCGACCTCTGGTAAAGCTAGAGCCTCAACAGCAGCCAGAAGCATGGCAGCAGGCGGTGGAACAAGCGGGGGGTAAAGTGCCAAGTGGTAGAATCGTGAAAGATGTTGTGCAGCGCATCATGGAGCGAACCCAAGTACCCAATACCTACCAAATCGGGGAGGTGTGCCAAATCCTTGTTAAAGATAATCCCGAACTCAGAGGAAAGGGTGGGTGTTGGACAATTGTCAGCGCAGTGAATAACTTTACTTGCAGCGTGAGAATGTGGGATGGCGAGTACACGATTGGGCTAAAGCACCTGAAGTCCTTCAACTACCTGCCTGCCGAGCGTCAGCAGATACAGTTAATCAGTGAGCGCATCAGTCGGTTACGGGAAAATGAAAGCTTAGAAGATGCCCCAAGTGCTATGTTGAAGTACCTGGGTGAGTTGAAGCGACCGTATTTGACGGAGGTTGAGGAGAAGTTGTTGGGTTTGATTGAGCGGGAATATGGGATTAGCCCTCTTCTGTAACTTTGGGAGAGGCCAATCACGCTCAAGCCTTTGGGAGTTTTAATTTCCAGATTTAGCAGTGGTGATCAACGCCTTGCGGCATCAAAGGTTTGGGCAGGGTTGCAGGCGATCGTTAATCTTCTGTTTCATTGTCTGTGATCAACGCTTTACGGCATCAAAGGTTTGGGCAGGGCTGGGTTTCAAGTTTTTGAGCCTTTCTATAAAACTGTGGTTTTAGTGCTTTACCATAAAACCAACGCAAGAACCGATAATCTATTGGTCAAGCTGTTGAGCAATCAAAACATGAATGACACATGAGAACATCCAATCTCAGAATTAATCAACTTTCACCCGAAACCTATAAGTGGTATCTAAAATACTTAGAAGCTTTAGATTCTTTAGACATTGAAGGCTATGGCAAATTTTTAGCACCCGATTGTTGTGTACAGTCCAACAATGACCAGCCAATGGAAGGTAAAGCAGTTGTAATGCAAGGACTTGCCCAGTATTGGACGAGCTTTGCTAGTTTAGAACACGATTTATTGAATATTTACGGTAGTGATTCGTCTTTTGTGCTTGAAGCGTTAAATCATTACAAACGCAACGATCACAAGCTGGTAACACTCCGAGCCGTAGCTTTTACTGATCGAAACGAGAAGGGGATGATAACTTCGGTCAGATTCTATACAGATACTAGACCCCTGTTCGCTGCTGCAACCTGAGTCATGAATAATGTTAATTTTAAATGGCGATCATACTCCAAATCGCCTCAGTAATTATTTGCTAGTAAGCTAATCGTCATTCATTTTTCCAGACTGACTCGCTCGTGGTAAGCGGCTCCAGCCCTGGGTTTATGCAACTTAAATGCTCATTAGCTTAGTGTGATTAAAGTGATTGGAAGCAGAGCGATAAGTGAAGCTTAACCCTGTTTTGTCACTCTCGCAGTAGTATAATAAGGTACAAATGCTAGAACCAAGACACAGAGTATGGTACAGCCCCGTCCAGCCGCACCAACAGTCAAATTCGTGGACGAATATTGCCAGTGGTATAAAAACCTGTTTCCAGATGTTAGGAGTTTTGAAGCGTTTAAATATCTCCATGTAGGCTGCGTTTCGGATCTAAAACGAAAAACCCTACCAGAAATAGCGAAAATTGTAGGATTAGATAACCAGCAAGGCTTGCATCATTTTTTAACTAAATCACCCTGGGATATAGAAAAGTTAAGAACCATTAGGTTAGAGCTAATTTTACAGGTGATAAAAGGTAGACCAATCATTCTAATTATTGATGAAACAGGAGACAGAAAGAAAGGGAATAAAACAGATTACGTAAAACGCCAGTATATAGGGAACTTAGGAAAAGTAGAAAATGGAATTGTGGCAGTAACAGCGTATGGCGTATTCTGCGGTATGACTTTTCCACTGCTATTTGAAATATATAAGCCTCGTGAAAGATTAAAGCCAGAAGATAAGTATTTAACTAAGCCACAAATAGCAGCAATGCTGATGCGGAAGCTAAAATCAATGGGCTTTAAATTCAATTTGGTACTGGCAGATAGTTTATATGGGGAAAGTGGGACTAATTTCATATCCGTGTTAGATGAAATGAATCTAAACTATATAGTAGCGATTCGCTCAAACCATTCTGTAGAGTTACTTCCGAGACAGCATACTCAATATTTAGAGTGGCAGAGATTCAAGCGTGTATTTTCTGACCTGAGCAGTGAAAATCGGTATATTAGAGAAATAATTCACGGCAAACGTGGAAAGAAAAAGTATTGGCAGATTACTACAGATATTGAGAAATTACCTAGCAACACTACTTGGTATGTCATGAGTAACTATCCAGACATCACACCAAGGGATGTAGGCAACTTCTATGGGTTAAGAACATGGGTTGAATATGGCTTGAAGCAAAGTAAGAATGAATTAGGTTGGGCAGATTATCGGCTGACTCACTATGCAGATATTGAACGCTGGTGGGAGATTGTTTGTAGTAGCTATTTAATGGTTAGCCTCCACTCTGAACAAATGCAGTCTTTTGTGCCAAAATCTCCCTCAAAATTTGCTGATCATCCTTGGTGGGATGATGGAAAGGGGTGGAAAAATATTCTTAACAATCTCCGTTTAATAATTCAACCTTTTACTTTATTTAACCTAATATATCCCTGGCTAACAGTTTTTCCTATTCCCCAATTGTCCTTGGGTTTTTCTAAACTTCAATCTATTATTTATAACCTCACCAGTTCAATATTTCTTTTCCTGACTCACCCTGATTTCTACTTTTCCTCTGCCTAGAGTGACAAAACAGGGTTAAGCATAAAAGCGATCGCTTGCTCAAGTCATCGAAGTACATTCCCAAGCGGTTACTGAAGCGGATTCAGGAGATGAAGCGAGAAAAAACGGCGGTGAAGGAGATATTGCAGGTATTGAGAGCGAAAAAATGATAATTCTGAAGTTGTCACCCCAACGGCTGTTGAAATCTCTGGGCTAATCGAGCCAAAACAGAGGGCGTTGCATAAATGCGGGATGAATTGGCGGGTGAAACTATTGGTAATTCGTTCTAAATTGGGCGAAATCATCCCATGATTCAGCAACGCCAAACAGAGCAATCACCTTTTATTAGAGCAAAAAGGTATATCCCGCTTGAAAGCGTGAAACTCTTGCTGTGGCTGGGTGTAGACGGTTGGGTGCAGGGTGTAGGAAAAAAAATCAGAAAAGCCAAAATTAAGTGCAACCTTAATAAATTCCTTTATTACTAAACCCCACACCCATAGGTTTTATAGTCGATTTAGCTTTAAGGGGCGTGCCATTCGGTTTTGTAACAATGTACTAAGGATGAATAATGCCGAAGTAAATAGCGACGACACTTAGAATAATCACGCTAGTAACCAGAGTGAGGGCAATACGAAATCCCTTGTTAGGCAATTGTTCGCGGGTCAGTACGCTATCTGCTTGTACCTGAGTTATTGGCTCAGTTTTTGATTCGGGCTGAATATGGGAAGTAGTATCGTTTGACAAAGGAGCTTTAGTCTCGAATTTTGTTGTTTGAGCTTCTGGTGATTGCATAGACTGCGTTGATTTTTTGGACTATCTTTACAATTGTTAATAAAGTTTTTAATTAATACCTCTTTCTTAAGAAAAGTTTTGGTCGGGAATATACTTCTACTAAAGGATTAGTAAATGTAAAGCTAAACCTTAATTAATGCGATCTGGGCAAAAACAAGAGGTTCAGCAGACGACGTACAACGAGCCGATGGTAAAGTCCCACTCACCGCATTGTTAAAGATGGGTGCAACAAATTATGGAACGCACCCAAGTACCCAATACCTACCA
>JAESGI010000263.1_pt1 | contig 27017 bp, 25 predicted proteins | sample 9269671 | NCBI WGS metagenome assembly JAESGI01 (sample SAMN14515641, study PRJNA621666) | algae metagenome | isolation source: Nostoc indistinguendum CM1-VF10 and co-occurring heterotrophs from gravelly... | place: USA: Clark Mountains, San Bernardino, California | collected 1998-06-05 | reverse complement strand
TCAAAAAATTAATTTTTTGAAAACTTTTTAGCGTGACCCTTTATTTTCAACAACCAATTCTTATTGAGAAAAGTCATGCTATTACTCACTTTTAGACTTTTTATTTACATCGAACTCAGGTCCAGTACGCCCAAAAAGCCATAACCATAACCCAGCGTTTCTGAGTTAATGCGGTAGTTTGTTTTTTGCACCCATCCCGACTTATTTGACATAATATTGTGTTTCAATCCAGATTCGCATTTCAGCTTCAGAACCAAAACAAACACTACGTCCAGTCATCGGGTCATAAGCGTGCCAAGCACAATCTCCATTAGCAACTGGAGTTTGCCAAACTTGTAATTGAGAACTGGTTGACACAAATCTAACTAAATTGTGCCAAGCTTGAGCGAGTTTTGATTCCAGTAGCGGACATCTATCAAATATCTTCATCAGAATTATCCTTTTTGGCTAAATCGAGCATCAACTATTTTTTAGCTTCGCTAATTAACATCTCTATGAGAAGCTACAGATCTGTCCACTTTTCACTAGTACAATTACAAGGTTTTCAACTGTTCTAGTTAAAATTGGCTCAACTGTACCAGTTCAAGCAAAGAAAAATCTTTATATATTGCCTATAGCCTTGAGTCATCTTTTGAAAAAACAGACGCACTATGAACATTCTTTTAGAGCGAAACTCCCCAACGCCGATATATATTCAGATTCGCAATTATCTGATTTGTTTAATTCAATCTGACAAAATAGCGTGTGGACAAAAGCTGCCCTCGATCCGGGAGTTGTCTACAAATATTGGAGTTAATAAGTTAGTTGGAGCAGATAGCTGGGTAGCGATTGAAACTTATGCTCAAGCCAAACATAAATGGCTACAACAGTTTTTAGAACTACCTAACGGAATTCCCTCCCATGACACCACTGCAAGGGTGTTTGCCAGATTAAATCCTGAAGCATTTGAGCAATGTTTCCATCGGTGGGTAGAGTCGATTACTGAAACTATCAGCGCTCAAGTGATACCTATTGATGGGAAAACAATACGTCAATCATTTGACCGCGATCGCCTACAAAAAGCAATTCATGTCGTTACAGCATTTGCGGCTGTTATGAGGTACAGTAGCAGCAACTAGCAAACCAGTTTCTTAAATGTTGAGGATTTATTAAATGGAGTGCAACTGAGATTAGTTTATCAACCATTTCTGTTGTAGAAGCCTAGCAGTTAGCTTTTGTATATTTTCCCCAAAAACTATATCTTAAACTACCATTTTTTAGCGATGGCTATGCCCGCCGCAGGCATCACAAAAGTTTTCGGTCTACTGACTTTATCTACCGTGATTAGAAACGAATCCATAAGAATGATTCAGATTTGACTTGGTATACGCTAGCAATTCTTCTGTCCATTCTGCAAACCAAGCAAACACCAAATTGACTTTTTCAATAGCTTCGGCGCGCATTTGTTCATCCATTTCTATTTTTGCCATGATGGCATGGTCGTTTGTCATAGCATGACCCGATTCTTTACTAAAATGGAATTCCCCACAGTAACGCAATTCGATACCCATTTCCTCTTCAATTTGTTGTGCCAGTTTTCTAATTAGTTCAAACAATACGTTGCCTGTTTCTTCAATAGCTTCGATAATGGCTAGGCGCACGATACTCGATGAGCTATAAATCAAATGAGCCAGGTTGTATGACAACAAGCGATTGACTGCGGTACGATCGCTGTAGAAAAACTGTAAATACTCAGTGGATGATATTTTTTGGCGATCAAAGCCCAATTTGCTAAAGTCTTCCAAATACCACGGCCAATGATGATCGTCCTCATAGGAGTGTTCGTTTACCATAGCCTGATACGGATCTGAGGTTGGTTCTAGGCGTATGACGTAGCGATTTAGATCGCCAAAGCTCATGATAAAAGGAGCCATGCAGGGGTAAAATTCTAGGCGCTGACGAGCTGATAAAGTCTCATCCCGTAAAAAATCAAAAAATGGCAGATCGTTGTAATCTTTTTTGAGGTTTAAAATGTGACGTAACGTAGCTTTCATGTTTTGTCTCCTGAAAAAAGGTTCAAGTTGCTTTTTCGTAAAAATTTACCTGTTGAAAAGCAATCACTTATGTGTCAATTCATAGAAGAGCGATTGCCTATTCCTGACTGGGTGAATCATACTCAATATTTGCAAGATATTTATCTCAAAGTTGCTCCTAATTACACAGGACAAGTTACTGTTCCGGTGTTGTATGACAAGCAAAGTCAAAAAATAATCAATAACGAATCTCGCCAAATCATGCGGATATTTGATGTAGAGTTTGGGGAATTGGCAACACAGAAAATAGATTTATATCCATGCGCTCCACAACATAAAATTGCTCAAACGGATGATGCAATTTATCGAGCATTTTGCAGCAGTTATTTGATGTTCTGAATCATGATTTTATCCTTATTAACGTGAGTTCGACAGAACTAAAAAAAGGACTGTAAGCAAAGGAATCAGCACCAGGGCCACCCGTGAGTGTGTCGTTGCCGTGGCCACCATCTAAGTAATCGTCGCCAGCGGGTAGAAGCCCGCCAGCCACGTCGCTTGACGCCGTGGGATTAACGTTCAATCCTTAGATGACATCGATACCCACTGTTAGAGAGTTGCCTCCCAAGTTATTGAGGATAAGGTCGCCAGAGCCGCCAAACGGGTCAATGCTGCTGGAGGAAGCCTGGGCAAAGTCGATCACCAGATCGCCGTTGACATTACGTACACCACGATCACCAGCCTCGATAGTGTTGCCAAAAACGCTCCGAATCTGCTGTATAGCAGAAGCAGAAGGTAATTCAGTGAGACTTATTTTGTCCCCTCTAGCGAAATCCTGGATGAGATCGTTGCCTTGCCTACTATCATAAAAAAAGGTGTCATTGCCGAAACCGCCCGTGAGCGTGTCGTTGCCCAATTGTCCGAACAACCTATCATTGTTCTCTTGGCCGAACAGGGAGTCGTTGCCGCCTGCTCCAAGGACAGTATCATTACCGAGACCCGCAGTAATGATATCGCTCTGGCTGGTGCCGTTAATACTATCGTTTCTGAAAGTGCCGTTGATGGAAGCCATTTTCGTGTCCTTATAAGTAAAGTAATTGAAGTTTGCAATTCTAATTAAGGTTAAACTTTTCCAGCAATTTGCACAGCATGAAAAAGTTTTATAAAGTCGTAACTTAAAAACTAAGAAATTGTCTGATTTAATTAATTAGGTTAGGAAAAGTTGTAAAAAGTCTGTTTTGAGAAGAAGTGTCACAGTTTAGCGCTCTTTAATCACTCTAGCCAGAGAAAAGTTTGACCAAGATTTGGAAATGGTTGTGCTGTATGCATTCCAAGCCAGATTTTCTAATAACCCAAGTTGCGGGTAATAAAATGCTGGATTGTATGTAGACGTGAGTTCGACGGGCTGAATTGACTATAGTTACTGGTTAGGGCTTTAATAAAAGAGGTGGCGATCGCGTAATACTGTTATGGCGTATCTACAATCTCGCTTGGATATCACAAACGTTTTTTGCGACTTAGACGACTTCTGCCAAATTTTTGAATCAGGATGGAAGGAAGCACACCTACCGCAGATGGCAGGAGAGAAATTAAGCAAGTGTCGAATGTGTTTGAGCGAGATCATGACTATCGTCATTGCATTTCATGGATCTGGGTATCGCACATTTAAAGATTTTTATACATTGCAAGTTCTACCTCATTGGAAGAATGCCTTCCCGAATTTAGTCAGCTACAACCGATTCGTTGAAATCATGCCTTCTCTTCGAGACGCTACGCGAAGGAGTCTAATGGCATTATGTTGTTATCTACACAGCCGTCGAGGAAATACTACTGGGATTAGTTTCATTGATTCAACGTAGATTACTGTTTGCCATAAGTGTCGTGCAACCTCACACAAAGTATTTAAGGAATATGCTCATTGGGGTAAGAATTCTGTTGATTGGTATTTTGGTTTCAAATTACACCTAATTATCAATGAACAGGGAGAATTAATCGCTTTTAAACTGACCTCAGCTAATGTTGATGACCGTGCGCCAGTTCCAGATATGACACAAGATATTGTTGGTAAATTGTTCGGTGATCGAGGTTATATTTCACACAAACTTTTTGATGAGCTTTCCGAGCGAGGTTTACAGCTAATCACAAAGCTCAAAAAAAATATGAAAAATAAGTTGGTTCCCTTGATGGATAAAATCTTGCTCCGTAAGCGGGCTGTAATTGAGTCGGTCAATGACCAACTTAAGAACATTTGCCAAGTCGAACACTCAAGACACCGCAGTGTACTCAATTTTATGGTTAACCTTTTAGCTGGACTGGTCGCTTACACCTACCAAGAGAAAAAACCTTCTTTAGATATTAACCCTAAAGGTTTACCTGCTTTGCCTGCTGCGGCTTTTTAGGTTCGTCGAACTCACGTCTTATTAAATAATGTTGAAAACTTACTTGAAGTAAATAACTACTTGTGACCAATTCGATGAAGCATTTGCTTTACATTGATCATGCTCAAGTAGTTAATACTAGATTCTCTTGGAAACTCACAAACGTAAATGTGGAACAGGTAAGGAGTTTTATTCAATTTAATTAAGCTACAAAAAAGCTCAATTAAGGATAAGTAAATAAATTTAAGTTGAGTAATCTTTTAACCAAAGATTTCGATACCAGGACTTGTCGCAGTAAGAGTGACATCCTCAAGCACAGCAATAATGTCACCGAAAGCGGGCGCTCCGAAGAAGATGACCGTATCTAAGATAGATGAGTCATTTGAAAAAATACCACTACTAATACTATTGTTAGTATTGAAGTTTTGCTGTACAAATGTGTAATCGCTAGCCGAACCGCGAAGATTAAGCTTGTCCCCATCTGTTAGAGAGAAATCTGTGATAACAGCATGACCAGCTTGCCGATAGAAGTCATTTAGGCTGAACGTATCAGCAGATTGAACCCCTCCAAATGCTAGCCCTCCTGTTAAAATATCTATCTCTCCGCTATTAAAGTTACCACCACCTGAGAGGGTATCATTACCTTGGCCTCCAGCAAGAATATCATTGCCAGAATCACCATTTAGGCGATCGTTACCTGCCCTTCCCTCAAGGCGATCGTTGTCAAGTCCACCGAATAGTACATCGTTACCGCTACCAGCTATTAACGTATCACCGCCACCGCGACCATTAATAATTACACTGATGTTTTGGTTGGCGTTACCAGCATCTATGCGATTGATGCTATCTCCTCCCTGGATTTCGACGTTTTCAATACCTTGGAGGGTATCTGTACCTGTGGCTGAGTCATCGAGATTGCCCCCAGGGACAAGCTTGCCACCTTTGAGTTGGCTTTTGTTTGGGTCATTGGCAAATGAGAGCAGTTGAAAGTTATTGTCGCCCTGTATGAATAGGGAGTCCTCACCTCCTGCCCCGATGTATTGGTCATCACCCGCTCCATCAGATGCACTATCAGCAAAACTATCCCTCCCGCTTCCACCTTGGAGGATGTCATTTCCTTGTGCACCATTCAAATTATTATTGTCATTGCCACCGATAAGGGTGTCATTGCCATTATTGCCACGGAGAAAGTTAAATCCCGCTCCTCCTACTATGCTGTCATTCCCATCACCACCGTTAATCTGGTCAAGACCACTGCTACCGATGATGGTGTCATTGCCTTCACGGCCAAAGAGATCGGTTCGATCTGATAACAAAGCTTGAGACGCATTAATCGTGTCATTACCCGCAGTACCAGTGAGCTTAACCCTCTCAACCTCAGAAAACTTGTGGGTTAAATTACCTACAAGGAGCTGATTATTAGTCAAGACATAATTTGAGGCTCCCTCAACACGTAGCTCGTCATTACCTGCACCGCCAATCAAGGTATCGCCAACATCACCTATACTAGGAAAATTACCGTTTTGAGCGATGAGAATATCGTTACCTGTGCCACCATTAACAAGATTGTTTCCAGTTCCACTAGAAAGGGTATCATTGTCATCGCCGCCGTTGAGAGTGTCGTTACCCGCACCACCATCAAGGGTGTCTCTGTTAGATCCACCATCAAGGGAATCGTTACCAAGTCCTCCTAATAGAGAATCGTTGCCGAAATTGCCTATTAAAGTGTCGTTTCCGGCACCACCATTAACTGCATCGTTACCCGCCAAAGCATCGATTATATCGTTTGCCCCATCAGCTACGATTTTGTCGTCGGCTTGGGTTATTGTTCCACTAATAATCGCCATAATTTTGTGTTTCCTTTGATTTGCTTATGAGTTTCAAGCGAGCTAAATTTGTCCAAAGCCAAATTATTACGTCGCTGTTATTACTAGGTTGCCTTTTGCACTCAAAAAGGTAAATATGGATAATTTAAGGAGTTTGATTCCCAAAAATTAAAGGACAAAATATCTTAGGTAAGATTAAGTAAGGTTAAGTAAGAAAATGTCAGGAGAGTTATTTTTGCTCAACTAGGCAAGGTCTAGATTTCAACGATTTGAATATTCTTTGGTGAAAAAATCTGGAAAGTTAAAAATTCGGGCTGTAGCTCAATATATAAATAGTTGTGATTCATAACTGAGCAATGGACTTTGAAACAGCATTCAAAATATTAGATACAGCAGTTTTTGCCCAGACAAAAAGACATCTCAAAGATATTGAAGTGGCAATACTTCGCTGTTCTTGGCAAGGGAAAAAATATAATGAGATTGCCCAAACTCATGGCTACACTACCGAATACCTACAACATGATGTTGGCCCTAAGCTATGGCAGATGTTGTCAGAAGCAATTGGGGAAAAGGTTAGTAAAAAAAATTTTCAGGCAGCACTAGAGCGTCAGAGTCTTTCGCGCACTGCGGCTACACCTAAGCAGTTAGAGGCAGTTTTTCACTCCCATAAGCTAATGTCATCTTCACAATTTAAAATGGAGAAAATGGCATCAAATGACTCAGTTTCTCTAGAAAATGAGGAACTATTACTAAGTGTAAACACAAATGAACGAACTCAACTAAATGCAGAACCAGAATTTCCGGTGGGACAAGTCCCTCTGACTTCTAATTTTTATATTGAACGCCTTCCAATTGAAGAGCGCTGTTATCAAGAAATTTTGCAGCCAGGTTCTTTAATTCGCATCAAAGCACCCGGACAGATGGGCAAAACTTCGCTCATGGCTAGGATTCTTGATGAAGCCAGAAAACATGACTGTCAAACAGTATCCTTAAGCTTTCATTCAGCAGATAAAGCAGTTTTCACTAGCTTGGATACATTTTTGCGCTGGTTCTGTGAGAGTGTTGGTAGGAAACTGAAGCAGCTTCATCAGTTAGATGATTATTGGAGTATTTACGGTAGTAAGGATAAAACCACCGCTTACTTTGAAGAGTGTTTATTAGAAGAAATCGATAGCCCATTAGTAGTTAGCTTAGATGGTGTCGATCGCATTTTTCCATATTGTGACATTGCCGAAGACTTTTTTAGCCTGTTGCGCGCTTGGTATGAGTATGCCAAATATGGCGATCGCAGTAGCGAACTCTGGAAAAAACTCCGGCTAGTTTTGGTACATTCTAAAGAAGTTTATATTCCTCTAAATATCAATCAATCTCCCTTTAATGTAGGCTTGAGCGTTGAATTACAAGAGTTTAATCCCGAACAAGTCAAAATTTTAGTTGAGCGTCATCAGGGGCTAAATTGGACTGATACTCAGGTGAAAAAACTGATGGACATGGTAGGAGGACATCCATACTTAGTACGGCTAGCTCTTTATCAGGTTCAACACCAGGACATTACACTTGAGCAGCTATTGCAAACAGCCCCAACTGAAGGAGGAATTTACAGCGATCATCTCCGAGGACATTTGTGTAATCTCGAACATCATGCCAATTTAGCAGCAGCTTTTAGCCAAGTTGTAAACAGTTTAGTACCGATAGAACTAGACTCAAAGCCAGCGTTTAAATTACACAGTATAGGGTTAGTAGTATATTGTAATGAAAATAAGGTGATGCCACGCTGCGATTTATATCGCCAATATTTTCAAAATCGCCTTAGCTAGTTATTAGGAGGAGATGAGAAAATGAGGGGAATAACTAATGAAAAATGACAGACGCGATTAATCGCGTCTCTACTACTGACTCTTGCAAATGAGCAAAGCAGAAAACTCGGCTTATAAATATCAAGTTGGAGGAAGTCTACAAATTGATGCTCCCAGCTATGTGCAGCGCCAAGCTGATAAAGATTTTTATGATGCGCTCAAGGCTGGGGAATTTTGTTATGTCTTCAACTCGCGGCAGATGGGCAAGTCCAGTCTGCGAGTGCAAACAATGCGTAAACTACAAGCCGAAGACATTATCTGTGGTGTTATTGACATTACAGCAATTGGAAGTCAGGATATTACCCAATCTGAATGGTATTTGGGCGTATTACGGAGGCTGGCGCGTAGTTTCATTCCTAAATTCAAAGTATTAAATTGGTGGAGCGATCGCACTGGACTTTCACCACTACAGTGTTTGAGTGAGTTTATCGAGTCAGTGCTTCTGGTAGAAGTCTCTCAAAATATTGTGATTTTTGTAGATGAAATAGATAGCATTCTCAAATTAAATTTCAAGGATGATTTTTTAGCTTTAATTCGAGTTTGCTATAACAAACGAGCTGATAATCCCGCCTACCAGCGTTTAACTTTTGCGCTTTTAGGGGTAACTACTCCCTACGATTTGATTCAAGATAAACAGCGCACACCTTTTAACATTGGTCGAGCAATTGAACTCAACGGTTTTCAATTGTCGGAAGCTCAACCATTAGCTGAGGGATTAGTAGGTAAATTTATTAATCCTCAGATAGTTTTGCAAGAAATATTAGCTTGGAGTGGCGGTCAACCTTTTCTGACTCAGAAGCTTTGTCAGTTAGCGATGGCTACGCCAACATCTTCTCTGCGAGACGCTACGCGAACGGCGATCGCATCTTCCTGTATCATTCCCCCAGGTGGTGAAGCAGAGTATATTGAAAAATTGGTGCGATCGCAAATAATTGATAACTGGGAATCCCAAGATGAACCAGAACATCTGAGGACGATTCGCGATCGCCTTTTTTGCCGATGCGCCGATGGCAATGGCATTTTGAGAAACGAACAGCGCATTAAGAAGTTACTGGAGCTTTATCAGCAAATTTTACAAATAGGTCAAATAACAGCAAATAACAGTCCTGAGCAAATGGAATTGCGGTTATCAGGATTGGTAGTTAAGCAACAGGGCTTACTAAAAGTTTATAATCGCATATATGCTGCTGTTTTTAATCAAAATTGGTTTGATAAAGCGTTATTAAGTTTACAATCCGTTGAAATATCGCCTTTCCCGAGCAAGCGCCGTTTTCAAACTGTGGTGATTTTAGCTGTCATTGTAACAGCCTTGGTAATGGGAGTACGGCATTTGGGACTGTTACAAGCTGCGGAGTTAAGGGCTTTCGACCAACTGCTGCGACTGCGCCCTAGCGAACAACCAGACACTCGGCTTTTAGTAGTTGCGATTGCTGAAGATGATTTTAAGCTACCAGAACAGCAGCAGAGAAAAGGCTCGCTATCGGATCGCGCACTCGCGTTACTTGTGCAGCAACTCGAAAAGTTCCAACCACGAGCCATTGGCTTAGATATTTATCGCGATTTTCCTGTAGATTCCAAAGAAGCATCTTTAGCTACTTGGATGCGGCGCAGCGATCGCTTCATTGCTATTTGTAAAGTCAGTGAACCTCAGATTAATGAACCAGGCGTTTTACCTCCCCCGGAAATCCCTCTACAACGTCAAGGCTTTAGCGATTTTGTCAAAGACAGCGATGGTATTCTCCGCCGCCATCTGATTGCGATGAAACCAAATGATTCTTCCCCTTGCACTACGCCCTACGCCTTGAGCGCTCAATTGGCATTTCGTTACTTAGAGGCAGAGGGTATATCTGCGAAGTACACCAAAAATCAGGAGTTGCAAATTGGCAAAGTTGTATTTAAGCGCTTGCGATCGCACTTGGGTGGTTATCAACAACTGGATGACTGGGGCTATCAAGTATTGCTGAATTACCGTTCCTTTAACTCTCCCTTAAAGGCTATAGAACAAATCACACTCAAAGATGTACTTAAGGGTGCGATCGCTCCCGATAAAGTCAAGAATCGAATCGTACTCATCGGCATTACTAACCAAAGTGCTGGTGATTATTTTCCCACACCTTACACTACTAAGCAAAAGCAAGAAATCCCAGGAGTTATTGTTCATGCTCAAATGGTAAGTCAAATTCTCAGTGCAGTTTTAGATGGGCGAATTCTGTTGTGGGTTTGGCCGGTTTGGAGTGAGGTTTTGTGGATATTTTACTGGTCTATTTTTGGAGGGATCGTAGCATGGCGCATTCGTAATTTATTGCTTTTAGGATTGGTAGGAATTACTGTCATTATGGTTATATCTACACTGAGCTTTGTGATGTTGCTGAAAGGCATTTGGATACCGCTAATTCCTGCCGTAGTAACGTTGGCAGTTACAGGCACTAGCGTAGTAGTAATTCGTAACCTACATAAAAAGAGATGATTACGGAAGCATATTTCATACTTTTGATAATTTAAATAAGCTTCATAAGTTCGCTAACTAAAAAGCTTAGATTAAATATAACTTTATTCATTAGGAATTATGAATTACAAATCACGAATTAGTATCAAAATTGCTGGCGCGTTCGCTTTAATATCGCTTTGCTTAACACAACCCGTAAAATCTCAGATTCCCGGAACGGAGATTTTTAACGCACCTCCTCCGCCACCTGATATTAACGCACCCGGTAATCGCACAGCCGGAGGAAAGCGCGGTTGCGAGAATATGCAAAAGCAACTTGCTGCATCTCAAGAAAAGCTTCTTACAGCCTTAGTCCCAGTTTATCAATCTCCCAATGCGGAACTAGTCTTTGGATTAACGACTATCTCTCATCCAACTTTCTGGTTTTACATTCCTTATAAAACCACAGATACCGCAGAGTTCGTGCTACAGAATCAGGAGGGGCAAACTGTATACCAAAGCCCTGTTTCATTGTCTGGGACACCAGGGGTTGTCAGCCTCTCTCTGCCATCAACAGCTGCTTCGTTAAAAATAGGCAATCGCTATCATTGGTACTTTAATATTTACTGCAATCCCCAACAACCACCTGTTTTTGTTGATGGTTGGATAAAAAGGGTTGAACCGAACACAGTTTTGAAAACTCAGTTAGAGAAAGCAACACCAAACCAGCGCGTTGCTCTCTATGCTACTCATGGTATTTGGTACGATTTAGTGGCTGCTTCAGGCGAACTTCGTCGCTTAGACCCGAAAGATAATAATTGGGCTAACATCTTGCAATCTATTGGTTTGAATGACATTGCTTCAGAACCGATAGTAGATTGCTGCCGATAGTTATAACCAATTGCCCACTAGGATGTAAGCTGACCAAAATAATGGATGTTGGTATTTAGGGTTGTTTAACAAAGCTAGTTGGGCTTGGCGGAGTGCTTCAGCTTTAGCCAGCTTTTGAGAAGTTAATTCTCGGTAGAATTGACTCATAAGTTCTGCTGTAGATTTATCATCCACATTCCATAGAGAAGCAAGGGTACTGCGTGCGCCCGCCCGCACAGCTATCCCCGCAAGTCCCAAAGCAGCCCGCTTATCTCCAGCAGCAGTTTGGCAAGCGCTAAGTACAAGTAATTCAATCGCATTCGGACTTTTTGCCTCTCTAATCCGAAGTAAAGTATCGAGTTGATTGACGTTAATCCGACCATCCCAGGTGAGAATAAATGTCTCGTCAGCTTTGGAACTAAACTGACCGTGAGTTGCAAGGTGTACTACAGGGAAAAGAACAAAGTTAATTTCTTTTTGCAAAGTCTCGTTGGTAAATTTTTGATTGAGCAGCACTGTAGTAGGTACTTCAGACTTAATTTCATTCAGCTCTTGTGCCACATTGCTGAGGGCAGAAAAGCCTTGGCGGGCTTCAGTAATTCCCGCAGTCAATGCTTTGATTTTTTGCTGTGACAAAGACTTGGGAGCTAATAACTGTAACCCTGGAGCCAAAGCGATCGCATATTTTTGAATAAGATACTGTTGACCGTCGTAAAGTGCAGCCATAGGAATATTTCGTAAGGAACCATCCAAAACAAATACCAAAGTTTTGATTTGGGATTTAGCTAAGTATTCGTCCGCAGGTTGCACTAACCAATTATATATTTGTCTAGATAATGCCTGAGTCTGTTGCAGTGTATAAGGTTTGATCAGTTCTTGACGCAATTGGTCTACAATTTTTTCCACCTCTGTTGCAGAGATGCTGGTTTTGTAATGGTGTAAGGGTTGTTGAGGTAACTTGAGAATAACTTCTAATTTATCTGCCAAGATAATGGGATAGATCACTGCTGCATTCGGATCTTGTTGATCGATAACAGAGTCAATTTGTATGGGTTTTCCTTCTAAGCAAGCTACCCGAAAGAAGTTGTCTAGTTCAGCTAGTTGTAGGGATTCAATGACAGCACGGGCTTGAACTAAGTTATCTTGATTAGGTTGAGAGTTTTCTTCTGATTGCAACAGCAAATTGACCAACTGACGATAGATTGGCTCTACTTCATCTCGGAAAGAAAACTGCACCTCTGGATTAATCGCAACTAAATCGTTGCGGAGGGATTGCAGGATTTTAACTGATTCAGTGTAAGCGGCGATCGCACCTTTAATATCTCCCTTGGCTTTGAGCAAGCGTCCTAACTGCCATTGCCAACGATAAGTAATATCTGGCACGTTGATACCTTGGGATATCACTAAGGCTTGCTGGGTGAGGTCTTGGGCATTATCAAATTGTTGCGTTTGTTCGTATAACCCTCCCAGATTTCCCAAAGCATAAGCAACTGAGCGTTGGTCTTGTAAATCTCTTGCTTGTTGGACTGCTGTAGCTAAAAGCTGGGCAATCTCCTTTACTTCTTGCCTTGCTTTTAGTTTCATTAAACTCTGGGCAAAGTTGATCCGAGCGTAAACCGCCTTGCGATTAGCAGGCAACTTAGGGATTTGAGCTTGAATTTTAGACACTAACCCTTGAGCAGCATTTAATTGATTGTCATCCAACAATAGGCGAAGTTGATTTAAATCTGCTTGGATGCGTGTAGCTGGCGAAGTAGACGTACCAGCAGCTTGTTGATAGTAATTTATAGCTGCTGGAGTATCCTGCTGAACTGTAGCGGTGTTACCTAAACTGAGCCAAATTTCACTCATAGCTTGAGGAGATGGGGATAGCATTCGCTTTGCCACTTCTAAACTCTGCTGTAAAATCTTTCGGGATTGTTCTACATCCCCAACAACTCGTAGTACATTACCCAGACTACGCAATCCTGTAGCTTTGAGAGTTGAGTCTGGTTGATTTTGTAGGTTTTGATTAATCTCAGTTAATGTCTTTTGGGCTTGACGATAATTTCCTAAAGTTTGCAAAGCTTGAGCAGAATTAATTTGGCTACGGATTGACCCAGCGCGATCACCTATTTTTGCATAAATTGCAGCCGCCTGTTGCCAGGTATTGAGAGCTAATTCAGCTTTTCCCTGTGCTAACTGTAGCCGACCTTGAATATCTAGAGCTTGGGCTAGGATTTGCGTTGGCGAACCTGTTTCTTCAGAGGCTTGCCCAGTTTGTAATAATTTTAGACTTTGGGTAATCGCTTGGCTGGCTTTTGACCATTGTCCTAATTGCTGGTAAGTCAAGGAGAGATTGCTCAAGGTCATGCCTTGCCTAAGTTTATTCCCTTGAGCTTTATAAGCAATCAATGCCTGTTCAAAAACTAAACACGCTTGATGAAACTGTTCTGCTGCATATAACTTTTCGCCCTGTTCAAATAACTCTTGGGCATTAGATACAGCTTGAACAATGGAGGTTTCCCCAGCTATGAAGGCGAAGGTGGGCGATAATATGGCTGTAGCTAAGAACATAGCCAAAATTATAAGCATTCCATAATACTTCCAAAGTTGGCGTATTCTATGTAAAAACGATGATTTTCTGTTCACGTCCTTGCCCTCAATGCGCTTTGCGTCTTAGTCACAGGAATGTGATCGCCTGGTGCTGACAATGCATCTACTTGTCCTGTTGCCTCACATTGCACGATTCTTGAGTCAACCCAGGATGATTGGGTGTGACTGTAGGCGCAGAGGCGGTGAGCAGCACTTCACCGTTTTTACTCATTACTAAACCCTGAGCTTCTACTATAGGAACTGGTGCAGAAGCAGAAACAGTTGGACTAGAGCGATTGGCTTTAGGGTCGAGAGTAACCAAATTTACCTCAATAGCATCATCGTTCAGTATCTGGTTAGGACTGTCTGACAACCCACCGCGTCCTGTGACCACAAAACTACTAATTTGTTCACCTCTGGGACTACAGCCTTGAGCAATTTGCTGTGAAGCATCTACTATATTTATCGGCAGTTCCACCAATCCTTTGCTAGGGTCAACATCGAGTGTATTAAGTGCTACAGTGCCACTTAAGTCAGGACTTGCTCCTGTAGCCGTAATGTCACTTTCCACGGTAGATGCATTTCGAAACTCTGTGCCCAAGATGCTGATTGCTGCTATTGTCACCCGACCCCCACGGAAATCAGTAGAGTTAGCGCTGATGTCACTGTTTTCCGCAGCTACTAAAAAATCAGTATCAATGTTGATATCACCGCCGACAACATTGTTGCCAATGGCGTTAGTGCTGATGTTACTGTTACGACGCAGAAATATTAAGTCTTTTGCACGTAGAGTAATTGTTGCTTGAGGTTGAGCGGGGTTGATGTTAGCACTGCGAGTATCAGCCCTCAAAGTGCCATTGTCCAAACCTATAGAATCAGCATCGATAGTTAAATTACCTGCATTGCCTGTTTCCCGACTTTCCACAAAAACTCCAGCCCCATCGCGAATTAATAGTTGCTGGGTATTAATCCTTAAGGTTCCCCCATCTCCTGCGCTTCTTGCTTGAGCAGACAAGTTACTAGGACGACCACCGACGGAGCGACCAATCAGTTGTACAGAGTCAGCAAGAACAGTCAAATTACCTCCCTTGCCAGGAGTAAATGTGGCAGTACTTACCGCAGCCCCATCTTCAATCAGCAATTCCTGAGTATTAATTGTTACTAAACCTGCATCTCCTACGCCTTGAGTCAGGCTAGCCAAGCCACTAGCACTTAGATCGTTAGCCGTGCGACCAATTAGATGCACTTTGTTAGCAGTGACAGTTACATTTCCCCCTTTGCCACTACTACGTGTACTGGCATTTACTTGTGCTCCTGCTTGGATAAGTAATATAGGAGTGGTAATTGTCACCGAACCTGCTTGCCCTGCTCCGTCAGTTGCAGAATATAATCCGCTAGCAGATAGAAAGGCAGCGCCAATCAATTCTCCAGCCAATTCCACTGATTCGGAAGCATTCACACTCAAATTTCCTCCCGTCCCCGTACCTAGAGTAATAGTTCTGACTTGTGCTCCCCCTCGCATAATCAATCGTTGGACATCAATACTGACATTTCCTGCTGCTGCTGAAGTAAAGGTGTCGGCTCTAACAATCGAGGAGCTTTCCAAGTTTAACTGCGAAGCTCTGATAGCAACTGCACCACTCTCTGCTTGATTGAGAATGCTGCTGTCTTCCTCTATGGCAATGTCTACAAAACTTCTAGACAATTGAATATTTCCAAATGTTTTAGCGTTTTGATAGTTTAAAGTCCAGCCTTGGTCTGTTTGGCTGAGATTAACTTGACCAACTCCCGTAACACTACCCAGTTCAATTCGCCCGCCTGGTACATTCAGAAAAGCACCTTCTAGGATTACATTTTTGCCTACTAAAGCCAAGGTTTTAGTTGATGGTAGTATTAGTCCAAGCATCTGTTGGCTAGCAGATGAACCACCTATTCCCTGTACGCGAATATCTCCAGTTTTTTCTCCATATTGCAATCCAAGAGGAACATTTACACTTAATAAAGGCTTAGTTTGTGGAGTAATAGCACTAAATTCTAAGCCGTCGGCAAATTTCAAGCTACTTGCTGTACTTGCTATAAATGAACCACCAATATCTAAACGGGCGTTTTGTCCAAAAATAATTCCATTCGGATTGATGAAAAACAGATTAGCTGCACCGTTGGCTCGAATCAATCCATCAATATTAGAGATAGATGAACCTGTGACTCGGCTAATTATGTGCTGAATATTTGCTGCATTATTAAAGAAAGCTGTGCGTCCGGTTTGGACGGAAAATTGCTCAAAGCTATGAAACAAATTTGCGCCCCGCGTTGCTCCACCCGAAATCACATCAACGGGAGAATCAGGAGTTTGAGGTGTAACTACAGAACTTTCAGATCCCAAAGTGCGATCAGGAGCGATTTGGGCAATTGCAGAATCACAAAAGATGATCGCTCCACCCATCGCCAAACAACATTTCCATCTGCAAGTGCGATCGCTTATAGCCATTTGAGAAATTACGCCTAATATCAATTAGAAACAGGCGAGAAAAGTGAGAAGATAATAGTTACCAGCTATTCAGCTTAACTTTCCCCTATGATTAGGATAGACTATCTCAGACTTTTGACAACTATTATTTAGGAGTGACAGTTACCGAAAAAGTATTGCCCCACTTTTCGGTCAATTCAGGTACTTCAACAGCAGTAATGTTGATTGTAGCTGTAGCTCGATTCTCTTCTTGGGGAAGTTTATCTGAAGGTGTGCTGTCTACTGGATAAGGCAAAGATAACGGTGGTACATTTAAATTACCAACTCATAATAAGCGGCAATTCAGGTCGAAAATCTACCTGTTTCCCCTGTTCCTCTCGATCAAAACCAAGCTCTACACAGTAGTCCATTCCTACTCGCAACTTCATTTGATTTGTATCAATCACTGCTTGAAGTTCGGGTGACAAACAGTTCGCATAAGGGCTGATCAACTCTACACGAGTAATCTCGCGCAAACCAACACTATGCTCTAAAGGTTGTAATTTCTCAGTAGGGTATCGATCTGGACGTTGACCAAATGAAATTTGAAATAGCATTGGCTCGGTTAATACATCACTATTTGTGCCTACCGCAATACTGATTGTTTCAGGCAAATAAGGTGGGCGATATGCCCAACTAGAAAATGCAATTGTGTCACCAAAACCTACCGCAGGGCGTAAACATATCCCGAATGGACAGGCGCCATTTTTTCGATTCGTCCATCGCTCCCAAAGACGAGCCAGATGGATTTGCTCAGACTTTGCTTGTTCGGGATTATGTACCCACAAAAATTCCAGCATGGCGTTGTGGAAAAAGAAACGACGATTAGCTGTGCCTTGCCCAGGATGTGGGTTAGATGAACCCTCAACTAGACCAAAGGATACTAAAGCTTCAGCTTCCCAAGCATTAATATCAGTACATATAAACAGATGATCGAATTCAAATGCCATAGTTTCAAAACTATTTGAGGATAAGCTTACTCGGCTTCTTAAGTCTAATGATTCCAACTGACAAACTTCAAGCACCGCCATCACCAATGGTTCACTGCGTAACATTCAATTTATGACACTGTATTCTCGCTCAATCAAACTCAACAATTTCTCTTCCACAGCAGTAAGATAAGGTCGATTCAGCTTCCCCAACGACTGCAAAAGACTTTTAACTGTCTCCTCCAGCGAATCGGAATACACTCGACTGATGCGTAGGCGTAGCCCGCCGCAGGCATCGCAAATCACCTGCATCTGCTCACACTCGGCAGGCAGGTAGTTGTACGACTTCAGGTACTGCAATCCAATGGTATATTCTCCATCCCAGGTTCTGACGGTGCAACTGAATTCACCCGTATGGTTTACGATGCCCCAGCAGCCACCCTTACCTCTGAGTTCGGGATTATCTTTGGCAAGGATTTGGCAGACTTCACCGATTTGGTAGGTGTTCGGTACTTTGGTTCTCTCTATTATGCGCTGCACAACGTCTTTGACAACACGACCTGATGGGACTTTACCACCCGCTGCCTCTACGGATTGCTGCCATGCTTCTCTTTGCACTTCCGGCTCTAGCCCAATCAAAGGTCGTAGCTGATATTCGTTAATGGGTAACACTTGTCCTTCACTAGAGTCTAGGGCAGATGTGTCCACAACTAGATCATTTTGTGTCCTATTAGGACACATTTTCATGAGATTATCTACAACCACCGTACTTTCCATTAACCTGTATGGATAACGCCGCTCAAAACCAAAACGCTCTCGGCAGTATTCCTCAAAGGTTTTGTGCGTATTACGATAAAGTTTTCTGTCTCGCAATTGCATCAATGCTTTCCCCGCAAGGTAAAATGCTTTTTCTACTTGCCGTTCCAAATGCAAGCGATCGCTAATTTCCTGCTCGGTTAATTCTGGAACTTCAACAGCAGTAACTGTAATTGTTGCTGAACCTGGGTCTTCTTGCTGGGAGATACCCTCGTTTGCAGAGTTAGCTGCTGAAGTTGAATCGGTAGATGCGGCAGAGGTGGCTTTGTTGCGCTTACGGGGTGGTTTATTCATTTTTCCACCTCCTCTAGCTCAATGGTATTTGCTCAAAGTCAATCACAACACAGCTTTTGAATGTAGGTGCTAAATGCGTAGACGTAACCCCCCGCACGCATCGCTTATAAAATGAGACAGAGCTTAGAGCAAAAAGAGGTTCTTCAGCAGGTTCAATCATCACACTGCTTCTTCCTCAAACAAATCTTCAATATCACATTCCAGCACTTTACAAAGTCTTGCTACTTTTGCGAAAGTTTCTGATCCTTTGCCATATTCCCAATTTCTGATTGTCGAAGTATCAACTCCAACTAAATCACCTAGTTGCTTTTGAGTTAATCCTATTTTTTCCCTTAAAGCTGCAATGCCTTTTTTGGGTGCTTCCGTTAAGTTCAACGGAGGTTTGAAAACTTTGATTAGGGCATTTTCTAGCTTTCTGAGTAATTCAGCTTCGGTTCTAATGTACGAGATTTTAACGCCTTCAAGACGACTTAAGGCTTCTAGCTTAGGATGGCTTTTCCATTTCTGCCTTAAATTGTCTGACATACCCACGTACAGCACCGAGTTATCTTTATCGATTGCCAAGTAAACACAAGGCTCATCCGGCAATGAGTTTCTGTCTTCAAGTGCCACAAATGGCAGCTCCCATAAATTAATATCCTCCATATAAACCATAACTTTTTAGCGCTTCCTTTGTAATACACACGCTAACATATTAGCGCTAATAGCTAAAATATTCTTGACAGCGCTAAAAAATTAGCGCATAATAGTAAAAGATAAAGAGAAAGCGCCCTCGACTACCAATCTGAAGCGCTTTCTCTGTTCCTAATAATAAGGAAACTTCATTATGACCCATCCAACCTACACACAGCAAGCCCTTTGCCGCTATAACCTCCCCCGTCTCAAAAGAATCGCTGCCGAATTAGGCGTTACACCCACCGGGGACAAAAGAGCGGCTGACACCTGGGTAAACGCAATCATCACCCACCAATCCACCCAGCTTCAGAAAGTTGACAACCAAGCCGCAGCCCAAGCTGAACTCGACAACTACATCGCAACCCAAGCCCAAGCCATAGCTCCCGAACCCCTCACAATAGTCGAAATCTCGTTTGGTGATCACGAATATTACGCTGATGACAAACTGGTAGCCAGCATCAGCCATGACGATAATCATTTAACGCAACGCTGGGTAGTTATGGTCAACGACAAAGAAGTATTTCGTGCCAACACTCTAATGCGTTGCGATCGCTTCATCTGCACTCACTACAAAGATGGCACACTGCCAGTCCAAGAAGCAGAGGTGCAGGGGAGCAGGGGTGCAGAGGGGAAAAACCTACAACAACTTTCTCCTCTGCCCCTCTGCGCCTCTGCCCCCATGCCTTCCTCTTCTACTACTGAAAACCAAATCATGGCGCATATCTTCAACGAGTGCGAGAAGTACGGGTTTGAAGTTCTCGATGATGGCATTTACAACAACAAGGGCGTGAAACTGGGGCAAGTCGGATGCACTAACGGGAACTGGTGGGTGAAGAGGCGTTATTCAGTCCAGCAGCAGTATTCTAACTCGGTGCTTGATGCTGTGCGCTCATTGTCGATGGTGGATACATCGCTGGCTGAACCAGTTCACAAATACTTGCAACACCGACCCTTAGAGCAACTGACTACTGAGGAATTACAGCAGCTTTTCAACCATGAAGTGCGATCTCTTCTTCAAGAATTAGTCACAGTGTAAAGCCTCATGTGGGCAGCAGTGAAATTGCTGCTCACTTTGAGGTATTTTTTGGGCGTTATTCTCCAAACATTGCCGAAGATTTTTAGGTTATTAATTCCAGGGGAGAAAAGCATGATTGACCATATTAACGCACTTCAAACAAGTTGGTATCTTTCCCCACCTTGGGGACAAACAATTCCATCCGTTGAGGTGAATTTACTGGAGAGAGTTTACCTAAGAACCACGAGAACATTTGGCTATTGCTGCGGTATGCAATGGAAGCATGAATCCTGGATTTATTCAATTGACTGCCGTAATGAAATACTCCACGCTACACAAAACCAAATTATCGGGACGGGAGAATTAGAAACTCTCACCGTGCAAAAACCTACTTTCGTTTTGGGCGAAAGAGTAATGCTCTGTTCTCACGATAAGGGAACAAAGCAACGGCTGATTTTAGGGATTGGGCTGGTGAATAATTCTTGGTTTTACCTTGTTGAATTGGTGTCGCCAACCTTAACTCAATCACGGACTATATCGAATCGTTTCTCACTGGTTGGTGAAAAAAGTTTGGTGCGCGTGAATGTCTAATTCTCTCTAATCAACAATGAAAAATTATCACCCAACTAAATTTATGTCACAAATCGAAGTAGCTCAAATCATCGACCAGATAAAGCAAGAAATCACTGTTGATGCTTCAGGACACGGTAAAGCTAGTATTCGAGCTACAGCAAGACTCGCCAATATCGATGCTACTGGATTAGTCAGAAGTCTCAAAACTGCTGTAGACAATTCTCGGTCTAAACTGGTTGAAAAGCTTATCCGTAAGGGGTTTGAAGCCGTAGAGATTTTAGGATGGTCGCAGTCTGGTATCCCTGACGTAGCAGTTGCCGCCATACTTCACTATTACGGCTACGAAGCGGGAAAAAGATGCAGCGAACAAGCAAGATTAGCCTGTGAAGCATTTGAAAGTATTGGTGTTCGCGCCTGGATGCAAGACATTATGGGCTGGACAAAACCCGCTACTCAACCACAAGAACAACCCATTACACCAGCCCTCCCCCCAGTTGAACAACGATTGCATACTCTTGTCCTGGCAATGAAGACTTTAGCTGAGTTAACTGGTGGCAGACTCAACCCGTACATGGAACAGCAATTTAAAGACTATGCCGGGAATCTTCTGGCAGAACACAACAGAAAATTGTTAACCACCACAGAAGAACGCTGGCTCGGCGTGGTGAATTTTGCTGAGATTGAACTTGGAAAGAAAGTCCCCCTGAACGGCGCTCACTACCGTGGTCATCTTGGGACATGGGTTCGCACATTCTACCCTCAGTTAGGCGATCGCCAAGAAACGCGATTGGTCAATGGAGTTCAACAGCCCGTCTATGTGTACGCTTGTCACGATCCGGCTGTTGCGGCAGGCTTAACCAAAGCTATAGAAGAGTTCTTTGCCCATCCCAGTCCTAGTGCAGCACTAAGGCAGGCGGGGGCTTTCGCTAGTAAGAAGGAACCAGTGCTGGCTAAATGAAAGCGAACGCTTCCACCACAGAAACGTTCGCTAATTTAAAGATGCAAGTTATTGCTAAAGCATCGAATATTACCAATAACATTAAAAGTTTCTCTTTCATGCAGTCAAGCAACTAACAGTATTTTGAAATTATTTGTTACAACGATGACTTCTCTAGCAAATAATACACATCTGAGAAAGTGTCGTCACTTCAAGATTCCTAAAAATCAAAATAAAAAGCGATTGTCGCTCAATAAGTAACAATCGCCACACAAAAACACTCATTGCATCTCTAGAGTAACAACAATGAAAGCCATAGTTACAGTAGTTGAAAAAATCACATCGGAAGCTCACATTAATATTCCTGACGGTTTAGCAGTAACAGCAATTAAGCAGCATATAACAGACCGCTATAACAGTGGCGAAATGCTGACTGAGATGAACATTTTCCACGTTGATTTTGAATCTATTAGCGCTCACATTGATTCAAAACCTTATATTACTTGGCATCAAGGCAACCCTTGCGATCGCCGCCAGTATTACTTCTGTAAACTTGGAAGATTTACTTTGACTCTGTTAACTGATATAGAACAAAACTTGACTCGTATAGAAGTTTACTTTGGGCATCACAAGCAACTTATTTATACGTCAGAAAAAGAGATATCCAAAGAATTAGCAACAGTCGAACTCCAAAATTTCTTAAGTGGATTAGCTGTTGAACTTCAGACTTTAAGCCATATTGAATTTAGTGAGGATTCAGTATGACTGGCACACAACTGCTGATACCACAACCACATACAAGTGCATCTACAGAAACTGTTGGTAGGCATCTACTGAACTTTTATGAATCTCCATCGTGGTTTACTACTGAACTACTGCGCCATGTTCGGTTATCTGGTGTCATTGGTGAGCCTTGTGTAGGGATGGGAGCGATCGCAACATTACTATCGGCGTGGCCCTACACCAAGCAAATGTGGACGAACGATATTGATCCGCACAAACAGGCACATTTTCACTACGATGCAACACTATCCGAGTCATGGGCTAAGTTTCCCGATTCTGACTGGATCTGCACCAATCCACCATTTTCAGAATTTGCTGCACCAATTATCAAGAATGCCTACCAAAAAGCGCGTGTGGGTGTCGCCGCATTCCTTCTAACCAGCTTTCTAGAACCTTGTGATGATCGGGCTGATTTCTTACAGCAGCACCCGCCGTCACTTGTACTGATTCTGCCACGCTTCTGCTTTCGGAAAGACAAACGGGGTAGTCGTTGGGCTACCGATAACATCACCATATCCTGCTTTGTATGGGACAAACGCGCAACAGGGCAGCAAATTATTATTCGTCCTAAGTCGGCGATCGCTGGGTTTTATAAGAACCCTGAGCAGGCCATAACTCAAGAACGGGCAGAAGAAATCGTTTTGGCAATCGCTAAAGGAGAATTATGCAACAACTAACTTTATTTCCCGAATCTGCTCCTACTTTACCAGTCAACTATTATCCAGAATTTCTGAACAAGGAAGAAGCCGACGAACTCTACCAACATTGCCAAGAATTGCAATGGCAGCAAAACCAAATCAGAATGCTGGGTAAAACGATGCCTGTGCCCCGTTTGGAATGTATTTACGGGGACGAGGGCTGTGATTACCTCTACTCCAAGAGCGTACTACTTAAACCACTGCCCGAACAATTCGCAATTCGCAATTCGCAGTTCGCAATTATGGAGGAATTTGTAAATTTATTCATTTGGGATACAGAGCAAATAATTTCAATTATGAAAAAAATAACCACGTATTATCAATATTCAGAGCAAGCGCATTTATGGGTAGGGAAAGAAATTGCGAATTGCGAATTGCGAATTGCGAATTGGTTTGACTGGCTACAGCTTCCGCATTGTCATCGGCAACCAGTACAGGAGTGGCCAAGATTCGATAGGGTGGCACAACGACAGTGAAGCTTCGATGGGGTTTAACCCAGCGATCACCTCTGTCAGCCTGGGTTCAGTGAGGAAATTCCAAATCAAGCCCATTGGGGGGAAGCCGACTGACTTTTGGCTGGAGCATGGGAGTCTGCTGGTGATGCTTCCGGGTTGTCAGAGTACTCATCTGCATCAAGTTCCGAAGACTAATAAGGTCGTTAGCACACGGATTAATCTAACTTTTCGACCGCACGTTGGGGGTAAAAGGTAATTTGTTCTGTCTGTAAAACATTATCGTATCTTCCAAATATCGAATTCTATTAGTCAGATTGAAAAAGTCTTGAATGTATTACATCCCAAAACATCAGTAGGGGGATCTCATGAAATTAACCGATTTTTTAATAGACCTTGGTAATTCTGTTGCTTATTACCCAAAACTAGTTGAAGTCACTGGTGGCGTTTTACCAAATTTGTTTTTATGCCAAATGTATTACTGGCTAGGTAAACAAAAAAACCCTGAAGGTTGGATTTATAAAACTCAAGCAGAGATTGAGAAAGAAACTGGACTGACTCGAAAACAACAAGAAACAGCCCGAAAATTTCTTAAAGCCAGAGGATTACTCCAAGAAAAATATACCGGATGTCCCAGACGCTTAGAGTTTTGGTTGGATAAAGATACTTTAAATCAACGTTGGTCAGCTTTTATGAACAATCTTGAGCTACCAATTGCGAAAATTACTTCATCTTGGACTCACAGAGCAAAAAAATCTCAGGATGACGCTGATCAAAAACCCAGCATAATGCCTAATTCGGACAATATAGACAGCACCAATAGTGCAATATGTAATGACCAAATAGAGCAATATATATTGCCCCAATCATCCAGTACAGAATGCCCCGATAGTACAGGCTATAATGCCTTCCTTGGACATACTGTAATGCCTTCTTCGGACAATCTATCTATATATACAAAGAATACTTCAAAGATTACTTCAGAGATTACACACAATGCGCCCCTGGCTTCGCCACCCGCGCCCCCCACCCAAGAATGTGTGTGTGAAAAAGAAGAACTTGATTTAACAACGAAAGAAATTGAACTTGAAGAACCAAGTTTAGAAAAACCAACCCCAGAAGAACCAACCCCACAATTACCCACTTCGTTGTCAAAAAATTTCGAGTCTTTGCAACAAACCGATAATCTCTCAAGAGGATCAACTATTGCGGCGAGGTCGTTCGAGAAACGCGAACAAGCGAATAAGCCGCAACTAACCTGTCCCTACAAGACAGCGCAGAACGTGAAGGAACTGATTGATGCGTGGATCACAGACCCGACTGCTTTTGCTGATGATTTTGTACCACTGGTTGTCAGAGAAAAAATCAAGTGGAATCGCTGGGTTTTACCTTGGCACAGTGGAGAGCGAAAGCTGAATAACCTGTACCAGAACTTCAACCCGATAGTCGTGGACTTCCTAGCACAAGAATTAGCCACGAAATCGAAACGGTCGGCACAACTTGAAATAACTCATGCGATCGCAGTCATGAACACCTGGGAGAAAACCAAAGGGGGATGGACGAACCTGATGCAGCGTTATAACCAAGCATTGCAAACAGAAAAACAGCCCCTACCCCAACTGCATACTGCTACGACAAAAAGACCAAGCAACACCACTAGCATCACGCTCGAAGATGCTTTGGCACAAGATCATAAGCGCCGTCAGCAAGAGCAATCCATTGGGGTTCCATCCAATGGGTATCAGCACAGCCCACAAATGCTGGAGCTAAAAGCGAAACTTCAAGCCAAAGCAAATGAGCCAAAAGTTCCGAGCAACACCAGACCATCTTCCATGAATTTGCGAGAAGTTGAAGCGCAGTTAAAATTAGCACTTAGAGCATGACTATGTACAGCAATCAAGACAATGTAGTTTCTTTTACCCCTGACCGAAATCAAGTCAACTTGCCCCCACAAAACATCGAGGCTGAAGAAGCGATTTTGGGCGGGATTATGCTTGACCCAGAAGCAATGACTAGAGTCAGCGATCGCTTGAGCATTGAAGCCTTTTACATCAGCGCCCACAAAGATATTTATCAAGCCGCAGTCCAACTTCATGCTACATATCAACCCACAGATTTACTAAGCGTCACCGCATGGTTGTCTGACCACAATCTGCTCAATCGCGTTGGTGGCAGAAACAAATTAGCGACTCTGGTAGACCGCACTGTATCCGCCGTCAACATTGATGCTTTGGCTGATTTGGTGATGGAAAAATACCGACGGCGACAGCTAATCAAAGTGGGATCAGAAATTGTCCAACTCGGTTACGAGACGCAAACTGAACTACCACTTGTACTATCGCTTGCTGAGGCGAAAGTTTTTGGTGTTACTCAAAATCAAAGCGATGAACGCTGCAAAGTTTTCTCCGCACAAGATATGGGCTTTGAACTTTTCCAAAAGCTAGAGATGGGAAGCATGGCAGGCCATAAAGTTGGCTGGTATGACGTCGAAAATATCACCGGAGGGATTTATCCAAGCAGCTTGGTTGTAGTAGCGGCTGAGTCGCACATGGGCAAAACGCACTTTATGATTTCTTACGCTTACGAAATCATGACCAAACTTGGCTTGCCTGTTCTGTACGTAACTCCAGAAATGGATAAGAATCAACTCAATGCTCGAATGCTTGCTCGAATCACAGGTGTAGACGCTTCTATGATTCAAACCAATACTCAATGTTACTGGGAACAAATAGCACAAGGCATAGGACAGATGGTGGAGTTGCCTTGGAAGGTTTACGAGCATTCTTCCCCTACAACCCCAATGATTGCTTCTGCTGTGCGCCGTGCTATTGCCGAATTTGGTGGTTCTATTGGGGCTGTGTTTATTGATTACTTGCAACAGATTCCTCTGGAGTCCGGTGGGAACATGGCCTTTGAAGTGGGCAAGATTACCCGCCAGATTCGGGATATTGCTAAGTCTCACAAAATCCCTGTTTTCTTGGGCTGTCAAATCAATCGGGGTAATCAAACAACGGCTGATAAACGCCCCAATCGTCATCTGTTACGTAATTCTGGCGAAATCTTTGAGGTATGTGACCAGTTAATCATGCTTTACCGGGATGCTGTCTACACAAAAGACCCAAGTGACCGCACTATTGAGTTGATTGTTGAGAAAAACCGTCTTTACGGTAAGCTCGGCACTGCGACCATGTTGTGCGATTTATCGACCTCGAAATTTTTGAACTTGGCGAGATAATTTACAGCCAGATCCAGCGATCGCGGAAGAAAGACGCATACATTCAATTACTGGAGTTTTAAAACACCATGAAAGCGCTATCTGTTCGTCAGGCTTGGGCATGGGCAATTATTTTGGCTCTAAAGGATATTGAAAACCGAGGCTGGCCCATTCATTATCGCGGCAA
>JAESGI010000262.1_pt1 | contig 27070 bp, 25 predicted proteins | sample 9269671 | NCBI WGS metagenome assembly JAESGI01 (sample SAMN14515641, study PRJNA621666) | algae metagenome | isolation source: Nostoc indistinguendum CM1-VF10 and co-occurring heterotrophs from gravelly... | place: USA: Clark Mountains, San Bernardino, California | collected 1998-06-05 | reverse complement strand
CGATCGCGGGAATTGTGCGATTTTGCACGCCAATGGATAACGTGAGCGTTTCCGGTTTGCGGGGATTGGAATCGCGAAGGAGAAAATTCGGTGATCGCAGTCGAACGGTTGGAGTGGTCTCACTAGTGTGATCGGACTGTTGAACTAGAGCAATGAATTTTTGAGCCGGATTGAGATGAGCAACTTTGCAACTCTTGAAGTTCATTTCATTTAACGCATCGAGTTGCTTTGGCGTGAGCAAATAGACATTTCCTGACAAAGCAAATTCTTGTAGCGGAATTGTAACTAGCGTTCTAGATTGACAATCTATTTTGAACTCGAACTCAGAAGCAAATCCTAAATAATTTCCTTGAGTCATATAAGTTCGCATCAGGCTGATCGTATCAACCGTTTCGAGTAGGGGAAACTCTGCTAACAATAGCCCTAATTCTGCTAATCGAGACTCAAACACAAGACGACTGGGAGAACCCTCTGGCAAAATCACCCAGGGATCATTTTTTAATTCTTGAATGCTTAACCAACGTTGCTTTGCCAGAGGATGATTGGAAGCAACAAAGGCAGAATAATGTATCGTATCAATGCACGTTGTCGTGATATCTGAAAGCCCATCAAAACTGACATCAGAAATTCCGATATCAACCTGATGATTGAGCATTGCTCGGTACAGAGATTCAACCGACTCGAAAGTCATACATCGAGTTTGAATTTCAGGATGCTGTTGGCGATAGTTGAACAAAAGATTCGGTAGCCAGCCTTCAGCGATCGACATTGTGCAACCGATTTTGAGGCTGCCGACTTTGCCTTTTTTAATCTCCTCGATCGTTTGTAAAAGCTGATGCTCAAGCTGAATTAATTTTGGGGCTTCTGCTAGCAAAAACTGTCCTACTTCTGTGAGTTCAACTTTTCTTCCTAACCGATAAAACACAGGGGTTCCTAATTCAGATTCCAGCGATTTAATTTTGGCGCTGACGGCAGGCTGCGTCAGATTTAAGGCATCGGCTGCATCCGTAAAACTGAGGTGTCGAGCCACCTCTATAAAAACTTTAATTTGATAAATTTCCATATTTTTTTGAGATGCGATCACTAATATTTAATGAACTCAATTTATACATTAAATTATTTTATTAGGTTATAGAAAGTATAAATAGATAATAGGTTACATTTATCGCAAAATAGTATTTATGTTGAGCTGAATTGAGAAAACGACATGGTGAACAGATCGGCTCACGACCTGTAACGAAACCAGAATAGTTAAGCCAGTTACTAAAATTTTCTCCTAAAAGTCTCAATTGCATTGCTCAAACAAAATTTTTTTGAATTTAAGAGGAGTTCTACATGAGTACTCAAGTAACTACTCACTGGATGAGGACGGATGTCCTTGTCATTGGTGGGGGTACTGCCGGAACAATGGCTGCTATTAAAGCAAGACAAGCCAATCCTGAAGCCGATGTGCTGATTTTGGAGAAGGCAAACATCCGTCGCAGTGGCGCGATTGCAATGGGAATGGATGGTGTCAACACGGCTGTGATTCCCGGTCATTCCACCCCGGAACAGTACACTCGCGAAGTCACAATCGCCAACGATGGTATTCTCGATCAGAAAGCCGTTTATCAAACGGGCAAGCTAGGTTTTGATGTAATTCAAGAGCTAGAAAGCTGGGGCGTAAAGTTCCAGAAAGATCCCCAAGGCAACTATGATCTCAAGCAAGTGCATCGGGTGGGCAAATATGTGTTGCCGATGCCAGAAGGCAAAGACTTGAAAACTATTCTGACTCGACAGGTGAAACGGCATAAAGCCAGAGTTACTAATCGCGTCATGGCAACCCGTGTGTTGGTGCGAGATGGACGGGCGATCGGAGCAGTTGGGTTTGATGTTCGCAATGGTGACTTTATTGTAATTCAAGCCAAAGCGGTGGTTCTCTGCACTGGGGCTTGCGGACGGTTAGGGCTTCCGGCTTCTGGATACCTTTATGGTACTTATGAAAACCCCACCAATGCAGGCGACGGCTACTCAATGGCCTACCATGCTGGAGCCGAACTGAGCAACATCGAATGCTTTCAGATCAATCCCCTGATCAAAGACTATAACGGGCCTGCTTGCGCTTATGTTGCAGGCCCACTGGGTGCTCAAACGGTCAATGCAGAAGGCTACCGCTTCATTAATTGCGATTACTGGAGTGGTCAAATGATGCTAGAAGTTTGGAAGGAACTGAATTCCGGTAAAGGACCCATCCAGCTAAAAATGACGCACCTGGATGACGACACGATCGCTGAAATTGAATCGGTTTTATGGGCAAATGAACGCCCTAGTCGTGAACGCTTTCATGCAGGTCGAGGGGAAAACTACCGCACTCATGGTGTGGAAATGAATATCTCTGAGATTGGCTTGTGTAGTGGTCATAGTGCATCGGGTGTGTGGGTGAATGAAAAAGCTGAAACGACTATGCCTGGCCTCTACGCAGCCGGAGATATGGCGGGTGTACCTCACAATTACATGATTGGCGCATTTGTGTTTGGTCGTCTGGCAGGAGAGAACGCGATCGACTACATCCAAGATTTAGATTACCTTGAACCCGATCCAGAGTTTCTAGAGACAGAAAAAGCCAGAATCTACGCCCCTCTCAACCAATCCAATGGCATCCCTCATACTCAGGTGGAATATAAGCTGCGGCGACTTGTAAACGACTACTTGCAACCGCCCAAAGTGAGCCAGAAGATGGAAATTGGCTTGCAAAACTTTGTTCGTTATCAAGAAACCCTGGAATTAATGGGTGCCCGTGATCCGCACGAATTAATGCGCTGTATGGAAGTTCATTTCATTCGCGATTGTGCGGAAATGGCAGCTCGTGCTTCCCTTTACCGTCGTGAAAGCCGCTGGGGATTGTATCACTACCGTTTAGATTATCCCGAAAAGAACAATGAAGAATGGTTCTGCCACGTCAACTTGAAAAAGAATGAGTCTGGTGAAATGGTACTGTTCAAGCGTCCTGTTAATCCATACGTTGTTGAAGTAGATGTCAACAGAGAAGTCTACGACGTTGCAACCCGATAAACAATTGATCAATCAATAATCACTCACAACAGGAGTTTTTGATCGGATGGCATTCATCAATCAACGAGTCGATGTTCCCGTCACTGTGGATGAATCAAAGTGTTTGGAAAAATGCACAGCCTGCATCGAAGTTTGTCCCCTAGATGTGTTAGCCAAGAATCCCGAAACAGGCAAAGCCTACATGAAATACGACGAGTGCTGGTTCTGCCTCCCCTGCGAAAAGGAATGCCCTACAGGAGCCATCACCGTCCAAATTCCATTCCTATTGCGCTAGAGGAGTGTCTATGCCTGCAAATATCGACTCTGAACTGAATCAATGGCTAGAACTGCTGCGATCGCCTAATGAAAGCGATCGCCTGGTTGCCGTCAAAACTTTACAGCATTTAGGTGATGAGGATGCTCTGGAACCTTTGATCACCGCCCTGAAAGACGAGAGTATCACGGTGCAAAAGTTAGCAGTGACGGCTCTTTGGGAATTGGCAAACCCTGCTGTTGTTCCAGCCCTAATCCAATGTCTGGCATCACCGGATGAAGAGATTCGAGAGGAAGCGCGATCGGCCTTGGGAGAATTAGTGTCTCCCGATCATCTGCTGTTACTGCTAGATGCATTGCAACAAGAGAACGTCAGTCTGCAACTGAGTGTGTTGTTTCTGCTGCAAAAGATTCATGACGTGCAGTCCTTACCCTATATTCTGCCGTTTTTTAAATCAGACAGGGCAGAGTTACGAGAAGCTGCTGTCACCACGCTGCGCTATCTGAATCAGGTGAAACAATGCCCATCTGCGATCGCCCTTCTGTCCGATCCAGATCCAGTAGTCCGACGTTCAGCCACATTGACATTGGGACACTTAGCAGATGCGGATGTTGTTTCTGTCCTTTGTCACGCTCTGACTAACGATGCAGATTGGCAAGTGCGCCGCAATGCGGCCAAATCCTTAGCACTACACGCTAATCCAACGGCTGTATCTGCTTTGGAAATGGCATTAGTAGATTGTCACTGGCAGGTGCGAAAGTTTGCCCTGCAAGCTCTGCAAAAAACACCCGACGATCGCACCTTACCCGCTTTAATTCAAGCTCTCACCGATGAATATTCCGATGTCCGTCGAGATGCCGCGATCACTCTCGGTGCGTTGAAAAATTCAGCCGCTCTGAATGCACTTCAGCAAGCCTTAGATGATCCGGATCGAGATGTCTGCATTTACACTCAACGGGCAATAAGTTGATTCAGGAATCCTTGCAGGAACACTCTAATGCTTAATTCGCAAACACTTTCTCAGCCCATCGATCCATCTACTGCTACACCAACTGATTCACTTGCAGAAACACGTAAACAAGAGGTTGTTCAGCACTTGAAGCAGGTAATTGAACCCATTCTTAAAAACGATATTGTTAGTCTGGGAATGGTGCGTAACTTGCGTGTTGTGGACGATTACATTTACCTGCGATTTTACATTGGTCAGTATCAGCACCACTTGCAAGAACAGATTCAAGCAACCTTATCCCCTCTATCCTGGTGCAAAATGTCATTTTAGTGACCACTCCTCAGCAAGTCGCGATTGCTGATGTCCGTCGCAGTGTTCATATGTTTCGTCAGGTTGGTGTTCCAGTGCTTGGCGTTGTGGAAAACATAAGTTATCTGATTTGCAATCACAGTGGAAACGCTCTGCCTATTTTTGGTAATGGCGGCGGCACTCAGTTATCAACCGAACTTCGCACTCACCTACTGGGTCAAATTCCAATTGAGGCTCGTATCTGCACTGGGGGAGATATAGGAAAACCGTTAACACTGACTGATCCAAGTTCTGCGATCGCTCAGGTACTAACTCATGTTGCAGCCAATCTCGAAGCAACGTTTTGTTCCAGATATAGCCTTGGTCATCGGTGAGACTTTAAGATAATCTTAACTTTTGTCAAGTAGAAATTATGCTGAAAATTGAGGAAAAACGGAGGTATTAAGTCTCACTTGTGGCGAAAATTTTAGGCGTTGGTGTCGCCCACCGCAGGCATCGCTTTGGGGCTTAAAAAATAATCAAACGCGAAAGGAAAGATTTTTTCGTTAGTTCTTAACCTTCCTTGTGACCAAAAGTAATTTAGATGCGTTTGCCCTGGTTACTGAGCGTAGCCGAAGTATTGATTCTGACCGGAGCAACGGAAACGTCTCCGGCTCTGCATAGGATCTCTAACCCAATTGGTAAGCTGTATTTACTGGCAATGAAGTACAAAAAGTCTAAATTTACGGCATTGCTGAATCAAAATATGAATCATGCGATCACCTCAAGCTTGCGGGTGCTAGGCGTCCGCAGCGTCACTGAACCATACTTAAGATAATCGGCGTTGCTGAATGAAGAGATGAATTGGTTTATATAAGTAGTTAGGCACAAAAAAACCAACCTATGTAAAGATAAATGAATACGGAGAATGCATCTACCGAGGTAACTTAAAGTATGGGCGCTCGTCTCAGAGTATTTTTGACTAATGAGGAAAACCAATTACTTTAAAGGTGAACAAAAACGCTTAGAGCAAAAGAAGCGGCGTGGTCGGAGATTAAGTATTATTGGATTTTTTCAACCTTTGATCAGTTTTGTTTACGGTTTGGTGATCGGGGGTATTAACCGTAAGTCTTATATCCAAATGATGCAGCAAGAGGCTGCTGATGCCCAAAGAAGGGGACTTACTAGGGTAATTGTCCAGGATAACGGGCCGATACATCGATGCAAGGAAGTTCAACAGTTATGGAAAAAGTGGGAACAGATGGGTTTATACATCTTCTTTTTGCCAAAATACTGTTCCGAAATGAATCCAATTGAATTGGAATGGCAACACCTCAAAAAATCGGAGCTATCTGGGCAAATATTTGATGATGAGTTAGACCTTGCTTATGCCGTGATCGATGGTGTTAAAGCTAGGGGAGATAAAGGGAACTACAGTACTCAACGTGTAAAATTTAACTTTAATGCTCCTGGTTAAGTTTTTGTTACATACCTATAAACTTTTCTGCCTACCTACTTAAGTACAGTTTTATACTTTAGATAATGAAGTAATAATTTAACTGAGTATCTCAGCATTTCTTCAGACTTAGAATAGCACAAGGTTTTGCGGTGAAGGCGTGCAAGATAATGACGTAATCAGGTATTTTCATTTTCCACCCTTGTCATATATGTTTTACTAACAATTTGATCTCCATCAGGGATAAAACTTGGATAAACCTTCCAGCCATCGGTTACATAAAAATAGCTTTCCCACTGTCGAACAATTTACCATAATGGTTCAAAGGTTTCAGCACTATGGTCTCCTAACACCCATGCTAAAATACCCTGAGTAAAGTGATTTACTGCCGTCCATAGCCAGATTTTGTTTTTTTTGAACCGATAAATGTTTCTAATTCGTCTAGTTCTCCAACTTCTGGAACTGCATCTTCGTTTGGGACATCTGGCAGTTTTTTCCCAATTGTTTAACCCAATAAATAATAGTAGTATGATGTACACCTTTAACTCGTTCAATGGCACAAAAACCCATGCCGTTAACGTACATTTTTAAACATTCTTGTCTCACCTCCTCAGAATATCCTTTCGGCGGATCATAGACCTCAATAAATTGGCGACCGCATTTAGTGAAAATGTGATTTTCTTTACTTCCTCTCTTTCCGTTCTTGCGAATTTCCGTAGACTCACAGTATGGACATTGCACAGTAGATGACCTCAACTCATCTCTCTATTATGCAACGCCAATATTTTTGCCTAATGATCAACAGTAAATATCTCAAAGTCTTATTTTATCGTACAGACTCGCTAATTTAAGATGATTGCATTTACAAGCTACAGCCTAGCCACACAAGGGCTTTGGCTGTTTTCGGAGATGTCTATTACTAATCGAATAGATATATGTAGTTTTGTTTACCACGTTGCCGACCATTCTTACGAAGTGGGTTAATGCACATCTTGGACATTGCATTAGTGATCGCTCTAATTCATATTTCTATTCTGCAACGTCAATATTCAGCATACTGTTCGTGACACCGAACTTGCATCTACCAAGTTTCAAGGTCTTTGGGATGATTAATGTTTAAACCCCTTAGTTAATTCTTGCCCCATCTCCCCCGAAAAAAAATCGCTCTCATGCTTAATCTGGAACCACAATATTTTCTAAACCCTTTTCTGCTAATGGAAATTGTGGGTTCATTGCCTCTATAGTGTCTGCGATCGTTCGAGCTACCACTAAGTTACGATACCACTTATTATTTGCAGGTACGACATACCAGGGAGCATGAGCAGTCGAGCAATTGTTAATCATGTCTTCAAATGCCGCTTGGTAGTCATCCCACAGTACCCGCTCTTTTAAGTCGTTGCTGGAAAACTTCCAATGCTTATCTGGGTCTTGTAACCGACTTTCCAAGCGTCGCTTTTGTTCGTCTTTAGAAATTTGAAGGAAAAACTTGATAACAGCAATGTTATTGAGTGTCAGCATATGCTCAAACTCATTGATTAATTGATAGCGATCGCGCCAAATATCCTCTGGTACTAGCTGTTTGACTCGTACAATTAACACATCTTCATAATGAGAGCGATTGAAGATGCTAATCATCCCCCGTTGTGGTGCGCGCTGGTGGTAGCGCCAAAGAAAATCATGGTTTAATTCTTCATCGCTGGGCTTTTTGAATGACCAAACCTGACAGCCTTGTGGGTTAAAACCACCGAATACATGTTTGATAGTACCGTCTTTACCCCCGGTGTCCATCGCTTGCAGCACAATTAGCAAACTACGTTGGTGTTCAGCGTATAACCGTTCTTGCAAATTTTGCAACCGTTGACGCTGCTTTTCCAGTTCTTCCTCGATATGCTTCTTTTTCTTGTAGTCCTCACAGGCATTTGGATCGAAATTAGCCAAGGTGATGGGCTGTCCGGGATGAACTCGGTAGCGAGGATAGTCTGGTTTAGGCGGTGGCTGATCTACAACGATTTTTTCAGGTGCCATTTCCTCGGCATACTCAGTTGTAATTTTTGCTGCCGCTTGTTTTGTCTTACGAGATTCTGCTGATGTTGTGTTGTTGGTAGCAGTTGAATTATTATTTGCTGAATTCTTTGACTGGCTCATAGGTTCTTTTAAGTTAGATAGGGTGGATTTAATCGTGCAATTTCCGGTTGCGATCGCATTCCTTAGTGTGTACTAGCTAGCTGTTGAACTTTTTCTGTTTCCCCATTAATTAGACCTGCTTCATCACCCATAACGCGCTCTAAGATTTCTTCTGCCAGAGTGAGGAATTCTGGGTCTTTGCGTTTGCGAGGACGTGGTAGCGATATGCGGTGATCCATTGTGACTCGACCATCTTCAATGAGTATGATGCGATCGGCTAGCGTTACTGCTTCATCCACATCATGAGTAATCAAGAACGCTGAAAATTTTTGTTCCTGCCAGATTTTTTCAATTAATCGTTGCATTTCAATGCGAGTCATCGCATCCAAAGCACCAAGGGGTTCATCCAACATTAGTAAGCGCGGCTCTCTCACTAAAGCCCTAGCAAGTGCCACTCTTTGCTTTTGTCCTCCCGAAAGGACAGATGGCCAATCCTTAGCTCGTTCTTTTAAACCTACTTGCTCTAGTGCCTTCTCTGCCTTTTGCTGCCAGTCTTTTTTGTTCAATCCTAACCCCACATTCCTTAAAACATTGTCCCACGGTAACAGGCGAGCATTTTGAAACATTGTTCGCGCGTTGCGATTACGCCCGCGCAACGGTTCGCCGTTGATTAAAACTCCACCGTCGCTTGGACTTTCAAACCCAGCTATCATCCGTAAGAGTGTACTTTTACCACCACCACTGCGTCCAACGATCGCAATAAACTCTCCTGGTGCTATCTCTAAATCGAGACTCTGCAACACCTGATTATTACCATAGGTCTTTGTCAGACCCATAACTTTTACCTCTACGCCTTGTAAGGGTGCCATCTTCACAAACCTCTTTAAAAAGTGCAACAGAATTTTGAATAACAAGTAACCGTCATGAACTATGTAGACCAGAAAAAATGAAAAGTGAGTAGGGGATATTAAATTTTTGCTTCCAAACTTTTGTCTTGTTACAGCCAGCTAAACTTTAAGCAGCTTGGTAGTTAGAATCCCACCTCAACCATTTTTCTTCTAAAGCTTTGGCAGCGACATCAGCTAACTTGCCCAACAAGGCATAAAGCAAAATGCTTAAGACAACCACATCAGTTTGCATAAACTCACGAGCATTCATTGCCATATACCCAATGCCAGAGTCGAGTGTGATAGTTTCAGCAACAATCAAGGTTAGCCACATAATTCCCAAGGCATAACGCAGTCCAACGATAATTGAACCTAATGCGCCTGGAAAGATGACTCGCTTAAATAAAGACCAGCCGCGCAAGCCGTAGGATTTCGCCATTTCAATCAGTTCTGGATCAACCGTGCGAACTCCGTGAAAGGTATTGAGATAGATGGGAAAGAATACTCCCAATGCCACAAGAAAAATCTTAGCTTCTTCGCCAATGCCAAACCACAAAATTACAAGTGGGATTAACGCTAAGTGAGGAATATTCCGAATCATCTGCACTGAGGTGCCCAAATACTCCTCCGCTGGACGAGCCAATCCATTAAGTAATCCCAAGCCAAAGCCAATACTACCTCCCAGCAAGAACCCAATCACAGCCCGGATTGTACTGATAATCAAGTTTCGCCATAGTTCCCCGGAACGGGCTAAACGAATTCCTGCAAGTATTACATCTGAAGGGGCAGGCAATACTCTTGTAGAAAGCCAGCCAGATTTTACCAGTAATTGCCAAAGAATAATTAGAACAATCGGCACAATCCAAGGTTTTAGCTGCCGAAACCCTAGTTGATAAAATCGACTTTTTTTCATTTTGAAGCTCCTTCTGCGGTACGTTGTTGCTTAGGAAAATCTTGGTTGGCGACAATTTCACCAAAAGGACTTAATACTTGCTGTTGTGCTGTAGTAGGTAAATTCTGAAGTGGTAAGCGGGGAAAAAGTAATTCAGCGACTCGATAAGCTTCTTCTAAATGCGGATATCCCGAAAGGATGAAAGTTTCAATTCCCAGTTCGGCGTATTCCAACATCCGTGCGGTGACAGTATCGGGGTCTCCTACTAAAGCTGTACCTGCGCCACCTCGCACCAGTCCGACTCCTGCCCAGAGATTAGGACTGACTTCCAATCCTTCACGACTGCCACTGTGCAGTTGCGTCATGCGGCGTTGCCCAACGGAGTCTAAACGAGCATAAACTTTTTGAGCTTTGGCGATCGCTTCTTCATCGACATACTTAATTAAATCATTGGCAGCATCCCAAGCTTCGCTCTCGGTTTCCCGGACAATGATATGCAAACGAATCCCGAAACGTAAAGTTCTACCTTGTTCGGCAGCTAACTTCCGAACTGCGTTAATCTTCTCGGCTACTTGCTGCGGTGGTTCTCCCCAAGTCAGATATACATCAATGTGGTTAGCTGCAATTTGCTGGGCAATCGGTGATGAACCGCCAAACCATAAAGGAGGATAGGGCGTTTGTACAGGAGGAAAAAGTAACTTGCCGCCTTTGATTTGGAAATATTCACCACTGAAGTTGGCTTCTTCACCAGTCATAATTGTTCGCCAAATAGACAAAAACTCATCTGTCAACTCATACCGGGCTGTGTGGTTGAGATGAACTCCATCACCAGCCAATTCCACCGGATCGCCCCCCGTCACGACGTTTATCAGCAAGCGTCCATTGGATACGCGGTCAAGTGTAGCCGCCATCCGTGCTGCCATGCCAGGAGACGACAGCCCAGGGCGAATTGCCACTAAAAAACGCATCTGTTGAGTTACTGATATTAAGGATGATGCGATAATCCAAGCGTCTTCACATGAGCGTCCTGTGGGAAGTAAAGCACCCGTGTAGCCTAGATGATCCACAGCTTGAGCAATTTGACGCAAGTATGGATAGGTAGCAGCACGCCCTCCTGTTGCTGTTCCGAGATAGCGCCCATCACTGTAGGTTGGAATAAACCAAAATAGTTCCATTGATACTGAACTCCTTGAGTGTTTTAGCTATAACTGCAAGAATGCGATCGCCGTACCCCTTTGGGGATCTTGCTACGCGTAGCGTCTCGTAAGAGAAGGCTTAAGCTTCGCTTATCGCCTAGAGTGGAGCGTAGCCCATCGCTTATGTAGCTTGTAAACAGTTTTAATTAGGCTTATGATCAGACACCATAGCTACTTGACTGACATCAATTTTTTTAGGAACCAATTTCAGACGATAAAAAGTATCAGCAAGCCTTTGTTGATAAGCAACAACTTCCTGGGTAATAAGTTCTAAGCCATAAGCTCTTCTTTTTGCTACCTGCTCTAAAACACCAGCATCAATCCCAATTAAAGGTGAGAGTATTTGTGCAACTTCTTTCGGTCTAGATTTTGCCCATTCATCTACTTTTTTGATTTCCTCTAAAACGATTTTCAGGCGGTCAGGATGCTTCTTGGCAAAGCTTTGAGAAGCAAAAAGGAACTCCCGATTTTCGACTATATTCGTAGCATCTGCAAGTATTCGCGCCCCTGTAGCTTGTTCGGCAGCAGCAAAGTATGGGTCCCAAATCGCCCAGGCATCAACCTTTTTTTGTTCAAATGCTGCTCTAGCATCAGCTGGAGGAATAAACACTGGTTGAATATCGGTATATCTCAAATTAGCTTTTGCCAATGCCCGTACAACTAAATAATGGACATTTGAGCCTTTATTTAAGGCAACTTTTTTGCCTTTTAAATCAGCAAGATTGCGAATTGGAGAATTTTTTGGCACTAAAATTGCTTCACCTTTGGGATTAGGAGGTGAACTGGCAACATAAAGTAGAGGTGCGCCAGCTGCTTGAGCAGATATGGGAGGCGTTTCTCCTGCATGACCAAAGTCAAGCCGACCAGCATTTAAAGCTTCTAATAGTTGTGGCCCAGCTGAAAATTGATTCCATCGCACTGAGAAACCCAGTGATTTAAACTTTTTCTCTAAATCACCTTTTGCCCTTAGAAGACTGAGAGAACCAAACTTTTGATGACCAATACGAACTACCTTTTCTGGATCTTGACCTATGCTAAACGATGGCATAGATGCAGAAATTACCGAAAGATTTGGAGAGCAAGCAGAAATTATCAAACTCAAGCTGAGACTAGCAGCAAATAGAAATGTAAATGTTTTGCTTGAATCGTGTTTGAATAAACCTATAATTTTGTGCCATTTTAATACAAGCGCAGAAAAAATCTTCTGATTTAGAAACATTTCGCCCTCAATTTAAAATAAAATTTATACTTAAAAAGTATTAAGAGGATGTTTGAAAAGTTGGGAGTTGAGTAAAAAAAGCTATCAGGGCATAAGCTGTAAATAAGTAGATACAGCACCATTGAGAGCAATGAGTAAAGCATACTCCAGTAACCTGACCCAAGACCAATGAACCTATCCCACTAATAATATTTATGCTAAAAAACTTAAGCTTGTTGAGAATTGAAAACGAAAAATAAAGCTTTTCAAGCACATTTTACGAAAAAAAGTAGGGATTTTTAGAATAGTGGGATAGGTTCATGGGAATTATTAGAACCGTTAATTCCAGTAGGCAAAACAGGTGGTCGTCCAAGAGTGGTAGAGATGTGGCAAGTAATCAACGCTATTTTCTATGTATTGACACTCTTGATGTACTTGGCGAAACTTACCGGGAGACTTGCCAAATTGGCAAACGGTATACACATACTTCAGAAATTGGCGAAAAGATGGAACATGGGTAAGTATCCATGATCAACTCAGAGACTGGGAGAGAGTAAACAATGAGCGAGCAGTCAGCCCAACAGAAGCAACGCCTTGATAGTCAAAGTGTGAAAACTGCGGCCATGGTCACTCAGCAAGTTGGATACGATGCAGGTAAAAAGATCAAAGGACGCAAGCGACTATGAGCTTTTACCGGAAACTGCGGAGAATTTTATTTACCTTGCCATGATTCGGATCATGGTGCGGCGTTTGGCATAAATTTTTACCCCTTTTCACTTTTCAAACACCCTCTAAAGACTTAACTAACTTTGATTAAAATTATTGAGAGTAGTCTAAACTACAGTAAACCGACAAATTTAATGTAGTATCTAGCTAAAGAATGATATTTTTTTGCTTCGATTATTGTTTTCTGAGAGTGATGGAAGAACGCTAACTAGGGGAAAAGCGTTGTATGTTAAGTACAGTACTTACGCAAAATAATGGAAAACGAACCGCATACCCCTTCGGGGATCTTGCTACGCGCAGCGTCTCGTCAGAGAAGGACACAAAGGAATGAGAGTTTCAGAGAGTTATTGCGTAAGTCCTAGATATGAATATCTTGAGAACTTTCTTAGATGATAATTGTACAGATTCTGTCAAGAAGCCACAAACTACTGTTAATTTATCAATTAAATGTATTTACTGCCTGAAATCAAGGTATTATAAGAATTTATAAGAAATCAAGTCTGATTTTTTAGCTGGGTTGGAAAAGCATTTAGTTCCAGTAAAGAGACAGCGTAACTATTGATTCTAGCTAAGACCGCCATGAACCCTAGTTTTTTAACTGCCCAAACTCCAACCACGATCGCTATTGTTGGCGGAGGTTTTAGTGGTTCTCTAGTTGCTACCCACCTATTGAAAACTGCCAGCCAACCCCTCACCATTAAGCTGATTGAGCGTAGCGATCAAATTGGCAAGGGAATCGCCTACAGCACCGATACCAACTGTCATTTGCTGAATGTATCGGCAGGTAACATGAGCGCATTTGCCCATGATCCAGGGCATTTGTTACGTTGGCTTCAGCACAACCGCGATCAGTTAACAGTATTTTTTTCAGAAGAAGTCAATGCCAGTACCTTCATACCTCGTAAGGTCTATGGTTTATACATTCAATCGGTTTTAGCAGAAGCAGAAGCCACAGCACCCAGTGATGTGAAACTAGAACGCTTCACCGATGAAGTGGTAGGGGTACAGCCTGAAGAAAAAGGCGCAATGATTTCTCTACGTACTGGTCGCTGTTTTGCCGCAGATAGAGTTGTATTGGCATTGGGAAACTCACCTTCTGCACCCCCCGCCATTCAAAACGCAAACAGTAATGATGATTATCTGCGGAATGCTTGGTCAGCCGATGCTTTAGCAGACCTTGATGCTGATGCGCCTGTGTTGCTAATTGGTACGGGACTGACGATGGTGGATATGGTTTTATCTCTGAGCGATCGCCAACATCGCGGTAAAATTTATGCTGTGTCCCGACGAGGCTTATTTCCCCTAAAACATCAAGCGGCTCAACCTTATGCCTGCTTCTTGACGCCAGAAAATTCACCAAAAAGTGTACGCGACTGGTTACGTCGGCTACGTACCGAGGTGGAAATTGCAGCTACCCAAGGCTACGACTGGCGAGCAGTAATTGATTCTCTGCGTCCCATAAATCAGAAAATCTGGCAAAAACTACCGACTGAAGAACAGCAACGTTTTTTGCGTCATTTGACACCCTATTGGGATGTGCATCGTCACCGCATTGCCCCAAGAGTGGCGGATGTTGTCACTGAAATGCTGGATTCTGGTCAACTCACCATCTCTGCCGGGCGGATTCGGGAATATCAAGCTTTGCCGGACGGTGTAGCTGTTACCGTCTGCCAGCGCAAAACCCAAACTAATAATATCTTGCACGTTCGGCGGGTGGTGAATTGTACAGGGGTCGCAGCAGATTATCGCCGATCGCCTCATCCTCTGATTATTGATTTGCGATCGCAGAAATTAATTCGCCCCAATGCCATCGGTTTAGGATTAGATACAGATACCCACGGTGCTTTATATGCAGCAGACGGTAACGTTTCGACGCTGTTTTATACCTTGGGAACTCCCCGCAAAGGCGACTTGTGGGAAACTATCGCCGTTCCAGAATTACGGGGACAGGCGCAAGAATTATCTAAGGCGTTGTTGCAGTCGCTACCAGTGCGTGTGCGGGCTATTCCGACAATGCCTTTGTTAAGCGAGCGCAGTGCAGAGATACAGCAGTCAACTTTCCTATTTCGGCAATTTTTTGACCCTGAAACTAGTAGTTATACTTACTTAATTGGCGATCGGCAGACAGGAGATGCTGTTCTAGTTGATCCTGTACTAGAGCAAGTTGACCGCGATTTGGAATCATTGGATGAACTGGGATTAAAGCTACGCTACTGTCTAGAAACTCACCTTCATGCCGATCATATTACAGGGGCAGGCAAACTCAGGCAACAAACAGGCGCTCAAGTGATTGTTCCCCAGAATACTGCTGTGACAAAAGCCGATCGCTCCCTTTTCGGTGGCGAAATTCTAGAGGTGGGATCGGTAATCATCGAAACAATTTTTACACCAGGACACAGCGCCAGTCACATAGCATATTTGGTGAACAAAACCCATCTGTTAACTGGTGATGCCTTATTTATTCGTGGTTGTGGACGCACAGATTTTCAGGGAGGTGATCCTGGAACTTTATATGATGTGGTGACACAACGCTTATTCACCTTGCCAGATGATACCTTGGTATATCCTGCCCATGACTATAAAGGACGCACAGTTTCCACCATTGGCGAAGAAAAGCGGCTTAATCCCAGATTTAGCGAACGCAGCCGTAGTCAATTCATTACTATCATGAATAATCTTAAATTGAGTTATCCCCAGAAGATGAATGCAACAGTACCGGCGAATGAATACTGTGGTGATTTTATTCCTCAAGAAAGCTTAGATTCAGCTACGAGTTCGGCAACAGATGAAGAACAGAAACAAATAGAACTCACAGTTATGACTAATACAGAAATTTACAATGATTACTTTGCTATGTATATTTAGTAGTCAAACATGACGAAAGCTCCTTCTGGGTATTTTTTGATTTGGCAAGGGAAAAACTATGAATAAAAGTTGGGTTTTGGTAGTTCATCATTTAACGCCCAGCTTCCGATCTCTTGAATTTTGTAATCTACTGGATCGTGGAGAGTAAACGTGCGGAGATTACGCCAATAGCGATCAAAGCCATACTTTGCCGTAGTAGCGCGTGCGCCCATAACTTCAAAAATGCGGTTAGTAATGTCTAAACCGACTCTAGTTGCTGCAACTTTGGCAGTAGCGACGCCAAGCGCACATTCCCCACGTTCTTCGGCGGTGAGTAACCATTCTTTTTCCCAAGCCGCTTGTAGTAATTCTCCTGCTTGCTCAGTCAAGCTCTTAGCTGCTTGGAGTTCAACCCATATTTTGCCATAGTGCTGGAGGATGTAAGGATCTTGGGTTGCACTTTCTACACCTGATGTCAGCCAAGGTTTTGTATTAGTGGAAGTATATGTTTTAGCAGCTTCAAATGCTCCTTGGGCAATTCCCAGGTAAATATTAGCAAGATTCAATTGAGTTAAGCAGGCGCGAATAGTATTGAAAGGTTGACTGGGTTTGTCTCTACTACCAAGAATTTCGTCAGGGTACACCAACACATTTTCAAAAGTAACACTACCACTATCTGTTTGACGTTGCCCGATATTATCCCAATCATGATGGACAGTAACGCCTTGCCGTTGGGTGGGAATTACCAAAATATTCAATTCACCAGTTTCGTGATGAATGGCAGTAATCGGCAATATATCCGAGTCTTGAGAGCCAGAGCAAAAACTTTTAATCCTGTTGAGACGGAAATAATTATTTTCTGGTGTCAGAGTAGTTCTTTTATCTAATGGGTTGAGGGCATTGCACCAAAACCAATTGTTGTGAATAGTTTCTGAGTAATATCGCTGTTTTTGCTGTGCTGAACCAAAGATATGAGGGATAACGACACCTAGATGGTGGTAAGAAAAGACGTGAGCAATGGAGCTATCAACCTTGGCAAATTCGCGGGTAATTTGCAAAACGGTAATCCAGTTTTGCCCTAAACCACCGTACTTTGTGGGTACGATTAGTTTAAGCAAGTTGCTTTGGCGCAAGCGATCGCGTTCATGCTTTGGTGTTCCTCCCTTAACATCCCGCTCTACAGCACTCTGGGCAAATTCCTTTGTTAAAGACTTAGCTAAATCAAGATAATTTTGAGATTCTTGAGTTTCGATTAATTGCATATCTTGCAACTTCTCCTGTTAACCCTATTGTGAGGAGCAACTATGAGCAAGCAAATTTATTTGTGGAGTCAATCCAAAATCTACAATTCTTTATTCAAGCTTCTGCATTAATGCATAGGGTCAATCCAAAATTCAAAATCCAAAATTGATTGACCCCAATAAAAAATACGGCAATTACAACCAAGGATGGCGTGGAGGGTAGACACCATTGAGGAAGTAGTTGCCAACAGCGTAGTATTTCCAACGGACAGGATCGTGGAGTGTGTGAGCGCGGGCATTTCGCCAGTGGCGATTGTAGTTGAATTGCTCCAATGTGGATTTAGTACCTGCTAGTTCAAATAACTTGTTGGTAGCTAGTAATGCTGCTTCCGTTGCTAAGGCTTTGGCTTCAGCAACTGCGATCGATGCTTCAACTACTTTGGGTTCTTCTAAACCTGACTCGTTAGCAATGTCGATAAACTCACCTGCACGTCGCAGCAATGCTTCCGCAGCGTGAACTTGAATTTGGACATTGCCTAAGTTATACAGCGTTAGCGGGTCTTCATATCCTTTTTCTAAATTGCTGTCAACCCAAGGGCGGGTATGGTTGCGGACAAAGTAGATGGTGTCACGGACTGCGGCTTTGGCAATCCCCACGTCTACGGCGGCTTGGATGATTTGCGCGATCGCACCCATTGGTGTTGCCCTCTCAAAGGCTAAGTAGTGCGGAATTACATATTCTGCCTTAACTTTCACATTTTCAATAATGGTAGTACCGCTAGCTGTAGTACGCTGTCCGAAGCTCGTCCAGTCATCAAGTAGGGTCAATCCTGGGGCATCTCTTTCGACAAATGCCACCGCTGTCTTACCATCTGGATTGCTGGCAATTACAGGAACCCAATGTGCTAGTAGTGCGCCAGCAGAGTAGTATTTACGTCCGTTGAGTACGAAATCAGATCCATCTGGTGTTAATTTTGTCTGCACATCGTTGACAGACTTAGTGCCAATTTCCGAGAAGGCATTACCGAACCGTTTACCTTGTAGAACCAAATCAAAGAAGAATTTCTTTTGCTCATCTGTGCCATCCAAGCGAACTGCTTCCACCATATAGAGGTGGTTTTGGGGAATTTGACCAAGGCTAGAGTCGCCTTCGGAGATGATTTTAACTACTTCTGCTAAGGTGGCATTCGACACAAAAGCACCACCATATTCTTTCGGAACTGTAATTCCCCACAATCCACTTTGGGAGAACTTTTCTACTTCTTCAGCAGGTAAACGCCGATTTTGGTCGCGTTCTGAGTCACCTTTGGCAAACTCAGCTGCTAGTTCGTGAGCGATCGCGATCGCTTCTTTGTCATCCCGAATAATATGTGCCTTCTGTTCAGTATTAATTACTGATGTCATAATATAGCTCCTTCTTGATTGTGATTAAATAATTGACAACGAAAAAACAAAGCATTCCAAGCACAGTTCAGGAAACTTGCAGCTTTAGCAAAGTCTCCGTAACACGTAGGAATTAGAGTTTGAAAGTTATTTTGCGTAACTTCTAACAGATTGAATCTGAATTTTTGTAGGGACGGGCTTAACCATTAAATGATTTACCAGTTAAAGCCCGGATAAATTACTACTTGCAGAAGTAGCTAACTCTCGAAAATCAGCTACACCACAACCAATTCATCAGCTGAACGACGATTAGCTTTCAATTCGCGCACAATTGGTATTACTGTCTTACCAAATGCTGGCAAATCATCTGTGTAGTGTAAGAAGCCGCCAAGAATTAAATCAACTCCCGCTTCATGGAACTGGCGAATCTTTTCAGCTACTTGTTCAGCCGTGCCTATCAAGCCTGACCGGAAGCCATCGTTATACTGCACCAAGTCTTCAAAATTGGAATTTGCCCACATTCCTTGACGTTCGCCAGTAGAAGCTCCCGCCTGCTTCACCGCTTCGCCAAATCCTTTCACTGCCTCTACATCGGCTTGGGCAATAATATCACGCAATACTTCATGGGCTTCTGCTTCTGTATCTCGCACGATGATAAAGGAATTCAGACCAAACTTAATTTTGCGTCCTTCAAGACTCGCTAATTCAGACACTTCTTCAATCTGCTCTTTCACCCCTTCTATGGTGTTACCATTCATGAAATACCAATCAGAGACGCGGCCAGCCATGCGCCGTGCAGCCTTGGAGTTACCACCTTGGAATATCTCCGGGTGGGGATTCTCATTAATTGGTTTAGGCTTCACCCAACCGCCGTTAATCCGGTAAAAGTCGCCCTTAAAGTGAAACTCATTCTCAGTCCACAAACCCTTGAGAACGCGGATAAATTCCTCTGAACGACGATAGCGTTCGTCATGGTCTAACCAATGTTCACCATATATAGTGAATTCATCTTTGAACCAGCCGCTAACTACATTCAGAGCAAACCGTCCGTTAGAGAGAAAATCAATACTTGCACCCATTTTGGCAACTACTCCCGGATGCCACAATCCAGGGTGAACTGCCGCAATTAGCTTTAATTTTTTGGTGACTGGAGCTAGGGCTGACACGGTTGTTAATGCCTCTAGCTGGTACTCGGCGCCGTAGCTGGCGATAAATCTGGCTTGTGCTAGAGCATATTCAAACCCGACTTCTTCAGCTGTTTGAGCCAGTTGAGCATTGTATTCATAAGTCCAATCTGTCCGTTGGGGAATTTTACTTACTACTAACCCCCCGCTAACGTTGGGAATCCAGTATGCGAACTTAATATCTACCATAATTGTACGTTTGCAATTGAAACTGCTTGGTTCTTTATCTAAGTTTGCAATTGAAGCAAAAAAGCCTAATTTGTCATCGCTAACAAATCAGCTAAAACTTAATCTGGCAAAATTTTAGTCAAAATCGAAAGCTTGAGAGCGGCTGGAAACTACTCTGAGTTTGGAAGTAGGCAATCTCAGGATCTGATGGTGGTAATATACCATAGCCCGATCGCACTGCCGTAGTTTTTAATGAATCAGACTTTATCACAACAATTTTTCCGATGTCGTGATTCGATATACTTAAATTCCATTTCACTATTCCAAAATGGAATACTGCCCAATTTTTGTTGGTGTTTAATTATTATTTTATACTTGGTGGCTATCACCTTGATTCAGACAGAGTAAGCAGAACTACAGAAATTGAGAAAGTATCGCTACTATTCCAGATCGTAATACGCAACTGCTTTTCAAATGTAATCTGCAACTATACAGGGCAGAAATAAATGTGGTAGGGTGAACTACTAGACTACGGCAAAGAGATGTAAAAGAGATGTAAATACCGTAGTTTGCTTAACGTCTCGTAGAAAAAGGCACAGGAAAAAGATTTATGCCACTTCAGTTTGGAATTTGGTCGCCGGTCTGTGGTGGATGGTTGCGAGTTGTCAACCATGAGGCTAATTTATCCACACAAGATCTGGTAAAACTGGCAGTTCAAGCAGACGAATTAGGTTATCACTTCTATTACATTCCTGAACATTACTTGAATGCAGTTCATGGGCCTAACTATAATGTCGCTGACGCTTGGATTACAGCAGCTTTAGCAAGTTTGAACACCAAGAATATCAAGATTGTTGCGGCTGTACAACCTGGTTTTAAACTACCTGCTGTGGTTGCCAATTTGAGTGCAAACATCCAAAATCAACTTAGTGACGGCAGATTTGCTCTCAGTGGTATTGCAGGTTAGTGGAAATTAGAGGTAGAAAGCTATGGAGATATCTGGCTACCCCACAGCGATCACTACGCGCGATTAGAAGAGTACATTGATGTAATCAAGGGGCTGTGGACAGTCGAAGACTTTAATTATGTTGGCAAATACTACACTATTAAGGGTGGTATTCTCGCAGATAAGCCTATACCAACACCACCCATTTTCATTGCTGGTGAATCAGATCGGGCAATTAATCTAGCAGCTCGTCTGGGAGATTATTTATTTATCAATGCTGATGAGCCAGAGAAAACGGCAGCATTGGTGCAGAAAGTGAAAAGATTGGCTAGCGATCGCTACGGGCGTCAGATTAAAGTAGCAATGAGTGCGTTTGCGATCGTTCGTGAACATACAGCCCAAGCCGAAGCCAGATTAGAAGCGATTTATCGTTCTGCCGATGAGCAGCAGATCAAGTACTTTCAAGAGCAAATCGATCCTAACGTAGTTGCCCACAACAAACTAGATATCAGTCAAACCATTGAAGCCAACCTCGGTTTATCTGCTCAACTCGTTGGCGATCACTATACTATTATTAACCGCTTGAAAGAATACGAAGCGGTTGGCGTTGACTTAATAGTACTCAAATTTGAATCTATGTTGGAAGACATTATTCGCTTCTATAAACTAGTGATTTCCGAATATACACAGCAGAACAGCTTAATTCCGTTGTAATTAAAAATCTTGCCTTACCTTACATGAACAAGATTAAACTCGAAGATATTACCCTAAATCACATCAAAATTTTAAAAGCAGTAGATGACTGTGGTAGCTTCTCTAAAGCAGCACAAAAGTTAGGGTATAGCCAAGGATTAATTAGTAAAAAAGTCAAGCAAATAGAGGATTATTTCGGAGTAATTCTGCTAAATCGTTCTCCTGGCTCTATATGCTTGACTAATAAAGGCAAGAAATTGATTTCTCAGACAATTAATGTAGTAGAAACTGTAGAAAATCTCCAAGAAGAATTTCAAGCAACATTTAGCGCTGAAGGCGAAGATTTGATATTGGGGGCTACTAATTTAATCTTAGAAGTTTGGCTCAAACAATATTCACAGCGATTTCAGCTTTGTTTTCCAAGGAGAAATATCAAAGAGATAACAGTTAAAAATAGCATATTTTTTTCAACTTCTCAAGTTATAGAGATGGATCTCTTACTCAACAGTTGCTCTGGATATAAAGAAGAACACCACTGTACTAGATTAACAACTCATAAAATGATCCTTGTCTCCTTTGGAGCAAGTAAATATCTCAATGAAAATAGTTTAGTGAAAATAAATGATATTGATCTAGCAGATATTGTACTTTTAGATGAGGTTCATCAGGAACTATCTAAAAATGGGTTTTTGATGAATAAATTAAGCGGTGTAAAGATACTAGATAATTATCGAGATGTCCTCAAATATGCTTCAGAAAATCAAAAGTTTACTATCTTACCTGATTTTTGTAAAACTATTATAATATCTCAATACAAAGTATTAACTTTGACTATTCAAGATATTAATGAATATGGCATTTATCTTCATGTTCCTCGCTTTAGTGAATTGTTAATATCCGCAGAGAGTTTAGTGAGAAGTTTTAGACTAGATCAAAATAAGTTAGAAAGTTTACCTAATGTAAATCTAATTTTAAGTAGCTGTTCTTCTAATGAAAAAAATATTCTTAGGATAGGTATTCAGAGTGATTCCATAGGGCAGTTTATTGCTGGGTATGGGACTAAGCATATTTCTGATTTACAGAGAGCATCCTCATATCTTGAACAACCTATTTCCAAAAATATTGAAATTAACCGAGATTTTGATTTACAAATTATTCCGTTTACTTCTGGGGAACAAATGAACCGACAGATGAAACGGGGAGAATTAGATATTTGTATTTTAGATGATATTTCTCTCTTGAATATACGATCATCATTAAAATACTCGTCACCATGATGATGCTCACTACGCTGGGATCTTCAAAATTACTTGTAGCTACTAACAATGCTGCGGCAAAATTACGTTGAGCTGTTCCTACTCCTAGCACTCGTTGGGTATCGATACCAGGGCCGCCCAAAAGATAGCCTACGCTAAAGGAGAAGACGATGAAAACGGCACAAACCAAGATTGCACCTGTTTGTAATAAGCCAATAATATCGTTAGTGTGAACTATCAGCCTGACTACTAGACCTAAAAGCAATGCAGCATTAGATAATTTGAACAAAATCGGCTGGATAATGGGGGTAGGGGAAACGCACCTTATTTACTAATAAAATCTAAGAGAGATTTAAAAATGATATAGATAATTGCAAAAAACGATAAGATGATAAATAAAACAAATGAATTATCTCTAAGGAGTATGATTTAGTTTATCTGATGCTCAATCATTATTTATTAATACTAAAATAATTCAAGATTCGAGTCTATAAAAGTATGTTGATCTAGAGGAAAAGTGAAATTTTCCCTAAAAAGCCAAATTCAAATTTTGATATATGAGTTTATGCTAAGGCTAAAACTCTTGATAAATAATTGTTATCCAGCCCGGCAAGAAACTGTTTATTTTTTATTCCACGTTTCACACGCTTCTCTTGACCTAAAAGATTGACTGCAATGTGTCTGAGAATTGCAAAATTCTGTGGAGCATTATCTTTTCTAATCCGACAGTCATCTTCATTCAAGGCGACATCCAATATCCAATGTAATGAATTCTCAATTCCCCAATGGCTGCGAATAGAATTACCAAATTGTTTCGCATTTGATTCAAGGCTACTGATAAAATAATGGGTTTCAACCGTTGTTTCACCATTTAATGAACGAACGGATTCTACCATTCCAACACTATTAAAGTTTGACCAAAGTGAATTTGGGTTAAGCCGAGACTGGATCTGAGATAGCATCACATAATGGCGGATTTCACGACGACCATGCCCTATTTCATCTGTTTCATATGTACTATGTTCAATTCCCTCAAAACCTGTACCTATCCCTAAATGAAAGAGTTTTTCAACCTCATCATAAAGATTTCCTTGATTCTTTTTTAACGTAATTACATAATCTGCATTTGACTGCGTAATTAGCTTCACAATTTCTTTTTGGCAACCCATCGCATCGATTGTCACAATACATCCAGATATATCTAATACTTTTAACAGCTCTGGGATTGCTGTAATTTCATTCGATTTTTCATCTACTTTCACTTGTCCTAACACTAATCTATTTGTAGTTGCCCATGCACTCACTATTGGGATTGCACTTTGCTCACTAGTTTCATCATTTGAACCACGTAATGTTTTACCATCAATTGCAATTACCTCCCCTGAAGTTATCTGATGTATTGATTTCATCCAATCTACAAAACATGACTGAAATTGTTGAGGATTTATTCGTGCAAATACTCGCGCAAAAGTATCATGTGACGGGATACCATACGGTAGTTCTAGAAACGTTTTAACCATTCATACTTTGCACAGCCGTAAGTCTCTATTCCCACCCATCCATCTGCCCCACAAATTACTGCTATTATTGCAATCGTTATAATATCGATTAAATTGTGCCGTTTAGTGCGATCTATTCGTGGATCTTGTATCACTGCAAAATGGTCAGCAATCGTGATTTTTGGTTTCAGCTTCATAGAGAGGCGAATAAGAATGAAATTCTTCTTTGGAGTTCCTGCAAGAATACCATATTCCTTGACAGGCAACCGTCCTGACTTTTCACGCCATCTGTAAAAGTCACTTTAATTAGTTAGTGATGGCGTAACCGCCATGAGCCGGTGGCGATCGCATAAATTGAGTTTTTCTTTGCGCTGATCTTCTTGTGATTCCTAGTCATTAATCTAAAACTATTGAGAATCAGATTGTGAGAAAACCTACGCTAGAAGAGTGGAGAACTGACCGTGAAAATTTAGGCAGCCGTCGGCTGCCTCTAACTCCCCCTCGCGATGATGCACCAGGTTGACTCTCAAGAACTAAGTCAAAATCGAAAATATCGTTACCTGCTCCTCCAGTAAGGCGATCAGCCCCATTACCACCTTTAATGGTATCGTTGCCATTTCCACCCGATAATTGGTTATTTTGGTTGTCGCCAACAATACTGTCATTTGCATTTGTGCCGATGACATCATCAAAGGCGACTACTGTAAATGGCAATGTTCCCAAATTAGGAACATTATTGACAACCAAAGTTCGGGTTTCCAAGTTAACAGTGATAGATACCCCATCCGCAGATTGGGATGCATCTATGGTGTTGTTGGGAACACCCGCATTAGCAATAATGCTTTCTACTCTTAAGAGGGTGTCTAACCCCAATCCCGCAGGCTTTCTAACGGTTCCAATACCTGACAAGATAATCCTTTGAGGTGTACCTCTATAAATTACGGTATCAAAGCCGTCTCCGCCATCAATTCTGTCGTCACCCTCACTGAAAACGAAGGTATCATCGCCGCCACCAGCACCCCCAAGCAGGGTATCCCTGCCAGAACCCCCATTGAGAATATCGCTACCAGCACCCCCATCAAGGATATCGTTACCCCTATTGCCGTTCAGGATATCGTTACGCAGCACCCCCATTAAGAGTATCATTGTCATCAGTCCCATTTAGGGCAGGGCGAAAGATAGATGGGGTACCGTTGATGGTATTGTTGTCATTAAAATCACTACCGTTAATAAGTGCCATAATCAGCAGAGAGTTGTTAAATGAGGTTTCTACGATGACATCAGCCCAAAACCCAAATTTTTCGTGAAAACTCAAAACTTTTATAAAACTTTACTTTATCAAGTTTTCAAGCCATCGCTCCCCAAGTAATGCCTGAGTAAGTGAGCGAACCAATAGCTCATAGCTCAGGCATTGCCACCGTGAAAAATTCATTTAGTTAAATATCTGCATTATCTGATTGCTGCTGATCAGATCGTATTGTGTGCGATCGCTACCTCGTGCTACTCAACTAACGCCCCATCTACAACCGCAAATCCGATTGCGAAAATTTCGCTAACAGTTTCTTAATGACAGCTTGCTCTAGCAGAATGATTATCCTAGCACAAGTGCTAGATAACTTCCTTGCAAAAAGAGGCTCATTCAATAATGAAGTTTTGTAATAATTTGAAGTTGCTGCGAAAATTATGGTTTTTGAGTTGATAACACAGTAGAGGAAAAAACTTAAAAAGCATTGTCAAACAAAACCAATTTAACGCTCAAGGAGAAAAAACTAGTGAAACCTAAGTTTAAAAAGCGCACAGTGATCGCAGTTGGCTTTGTCGGGTCGGTGTTATGGGGAACAACTTGCATTTTAGAAAGTCAATTTGCTATTGCACAACTTGCAGGGGGAATGTTTATAGTAAACGAACTATCAAACAAATGCCTTGATGTAGCTGGAAATACTGGTTCTGGCGTAGTTAATGGTACGCAATTGGTACTTAATGAATGCGAAATATCTGGATTTAATAGTTCTGGTGGAATCACAGATCAGAAATGGGAATTTATTCGTGGGGGATTTATCAGAAATAAATTATCCAACAAATGTATTGATGTGGTAGGAAAACCTGGCACAACTAATTTTTTGCTATTGCAACTTAATGAATGCGAAACATCTGGATTTAGTAGTCCTGGGGTAGCCACAGACCAAAGGTGGGAATACATTGGTGCAGGATTTCTCAGAAATGGATTATCCAACAGATGCATTGATGTAGGAGGAGATGCTGCCACAGCTAATAATAAGATATTGCAACTTTATGATTGCGAACTATCTGGATTTAGCCCCGGTTCTGGTAAACCCTCTGATCAGAGGTGGGGGTGGCAACCAAGCCCTTAAGAGATTAAGGCGTGGGGTGCAATGATTGTGGGAATCATAACTAATTATCCGAACATGATATTCATTACGGGCGTTGCATAAATGCGGGATGAATTGGCGGGTGAAACTATTGGTAATTCGTTCTAAATTGGGCGAAATCATCCCATGATTCAGCAACGCCTCATTACGAATAATAAATTAGTATGATTCCTCGTGTCATTAAATTGCGTTGCACCATTCATTGTCTGCAACTGTTTACTTCTGCGCTGGACTTTTCGCCAAAAGCTACTTGACAACATACTCATATTTACTTACCAAATTAATTGGAAGCAGATTTTGCAGAACTACAAGTAACTGGTAAGGGACTTGCGGATAAATAAAATACCAGGCATTCTAGAAGATGAGGAAGGGCAGATATACCCGCGCCTGCTCGAAATTTTTAGAATTGGAATTGCTTTATTCATGCTTACCGACACCATCAAATC
>JAESGI010000261.1_pt1 | contig 27208 bp, 24 predicted proteins | sample 9269671 | NCBI WGS metagenome assembly JAESGI01 (sample SAMN14515641, study PRJNA621666) | algae metagenome | isolation source: Nostoc indistinguendum CM1-VF10 and co-occurring heterotrophs from gravelly... | place: USA: Clark Mountains, San Bernardino, California | collected 1998-06-05 | reverse complement strand
AATCGTGGCGTTGCGATTGGTCCAATCGGCCTTGAGGTAGACGACGCCGAGCGCGGCGAACGCGTCCTTGACGTCCTGCCGCGAGAGGGCGACTCGCTCATTGGCGAGGCAGGTGATGCACCAGGCCGCGGTGAAGTTGACGAAGACCGGCTTGCCCTGCGCCTGCAATTCGGCGACGCGCTCCGGCGACCAGACATCGCTCGCGCCGGCGCTGGCCGGCAGCTGCTTCGGCGGCACGGCGCTTTCGATGACGAAAGCCGCGGTCGCGGTGACGAACAGGGCCGCGGCGCCGGCCGCGACGACCCGCAGGGCGATGGCGCGGCGGCGGGTGACGCCGAGCAGCCAGACCGCGAAGCCGGCGACCAGGATGGCGATCAGCGCGGCGAGCGCGCCGTTCGCGCCGGTCTGCATGGTCGCGACCCAGACCAGCCAGATCGCGGTCGCGAACATCGGGAAGGCGAAGGCCTGCTTCAGCACGACCATCCACGGCCCGGGCTTGGGCAGCAGCCGCTGCAGGCCGGGCGCGAAGGAGAGAGCCACCACCGGCAGCGCGAAGCCGAGCGCCAGCGCGAGGAAGATCGACAGCGCCGCGGATGGTGGCTGCGTCAGGGCATAGCCCATCGCCGCTCCCATGAAGGGCGCGGTACAGGGCGTCGCCACGACCACGGCGAGCGCTCCGGTCATGAAGGCGCCGACCGGCCCGCTGCGGCTGGCGAGCCCGTCGCCGATACCCTGGACCTTGCCGCCGATCTCGAAGGCACCGAGCAAGTTGAAGCCGATGAGGCTCATCAGCACCGCGAGCAGGATGACGAGCGGCGGCGATTGCAGCTGGAAGCCCCAGCCGGCGCCGAGCGCGATCGCCAGCCCCGCCAGCACCATGAAAGTCCCGACCACGCCGGCGAGGAACAGGAGCCCGTGCACGCGCACCTCGGAGCGGCTCGCCTGTGCCGACTGGGCGAAACCGAGCGCCTTGATGAACAGCACAGGCAGTACACAAGGCATCAGGTTGAGGATCAATCCTCCGGCAAAGGCGAAGGCCAGCGCGACCCAGATCGTCAGGTCCTCGGCCGGCGGGGCCGGCAAGGTCGGCAACGTGACCGCAGCGGGTGGGGCAGGCGGGGCGCTCGCCTGCGCGAGCAGATCGGGCGCGACATCGGCGCTGAGCGCCAGCGCGCGCTTTGTTCCGCCCTGGCTGTAGGTGATGACGCCCTCGACGCTGGGCTCGCTGATCCGGAAGGCGCTGGAGCGTGACAGGGTCAGTGTGCCGCCTTCGCCCGGCTGGGCGGCGGCGTGCTCGATCAGCGTGTCGGAAAGCGGGAAATAGCGGAGGTCGCTGATCCCAGCCGGCAGCTCGGGGATGGCGAGCGTCATCTTGTCCGGACCGTTCGCGGTCAGCTTCGCGCGGAACGGCGCCTCCTGCGGCAGCCCCGCCAGCGTCCGCTCGATGCGCGCCTGCGCGGCGCTGTCGATGACCGCCTCGGCCGCAATGGGCAAATCGAGGCTCAGCACGCCCTCTTCGGGGATGCAGATCTTCTCGCAGACCAGCCAGGTCGCCTTGGCGGTGATGGCAAAGCGCTCACCGGGCTTCGCGTCGGCCGGTACGCTGATCTCGACCGGCAGCAGGACGGTGCCGTCGAAGCCGAAATTGACCAGGGGCTCGAAGGCGATCGCCTTCGGCGCCGGCCATTGGATCGGGCCCGCGCTCGCGCCTTCCGGCAACTGCCAGTCGATCTTGGTCGGCTCGCCGGAATCGCCGGGATTGCGCCAATAGGTGTGCCAGCCAGAGGTGATCTTCTGCGTCAGCGCGAGATGGAAGCGCTCGCCGGGCGCGACCGCGTCCCGGCTCGACAGCAAGGTGGCGACGACGCGCGGGGAGGTCACCGCCGTCGACTCCGCCGCCCACGCGGTGGCCGGGGCCAGCAGGGCGAGGGCGAGCGCGGCGCGCTTGAGGAGTGAGAACCCGGTACGGGCAGGCATATCGAGCGTAGACATGGCGGTTTTGATGCCCCCTTTCCCACGTGATTGCCAATGACAAGCCGGTGAGAGCGGCACCACGCCGCAGCCCGGAAGGCGCGGCCGGGCTAGACGAGCGTCAGCATTGCTGCCGCTCGGCCCGCCGCTGTCAACGTCCTCTTGCGATCCGCCCGCCGCTCATCGGCTCGGGCACGCCCGTGGTGAGCGGGAAGCTGATCGGCAGTCCGGCCTTGGCCCGCATGGCGAGAAAGGCGAAGAGCTCGGCTTCTATCGCGTCGCCGCGCCAGCCCACCGCCTCTGCGGGAATGGCCTGCGCGCCGCTGCGGGCGTTGAGTGCTGCCATGATCGCCGGGTTGCGGCGCCCGCCGCCGCAGACGATGAGGCGTTGCGGGCGGATCGGCAGAAGATCGAGCCCGCGCCCGACCGTACCAGCGGTGAAGGCGGTCAGCGTCGCCGCCCCGTCCTCGAAGGAGAGCCCGTCGGCCATCGCGGCGGTGAAATCATGCCGGTCGAGCGATTTCGGATAGGGCGCGAAGAGATAGGGGTGTTCGAGCAGCCGGGCGAGCCTCGGCTCGTCGACGCTGCCGGCTGCGGCAAAGGCGCCGTCCCGGTCCATCTCGCCCTTGCCGTGTCTGACGATCCAGTCGTTGAGCGGCGCGTTGCCCGGCCCGGTATCGAAGGCGACGATCTGCCCCTCGGCATCGATGGCGCTGAGATTGCCGACGCCGCCGAGATTGAGCACGGCGGTCTCGCTGCCGGCACCGAGGCCGCGAAGCAGCGCCGCGTGATAGCTCGCCGCCAAAGGCGCGCCCTGTCCGCCGGCGCGGACATCGGCGCTGCGCAGGTCGTAGACGACGTCGATGCCGAGCCGCTGCGCCATCAACGCGCCGTCGCCGAGCTGGCGCGTATCGCCCTTGCGCGCCGATGTTGGCGCACGGTGCAGCACGGTCTGGCCGTGGAAGCCGACCGCGGAAACCTCGCTCGCGGCGATGCCTTCTTCGGCGAGGAACTGCGCGACGGCATCCGACTGGGCCACGGTCAGGGCGCGCGTCGCCTCGGCGAATATCGGCGGCTCTGGCCCTTCGAAGCGCCAGGACAAAGCAGCCTCGACTGCCCGCGCCAGCAACTCGCGCACCTCAGCGGCATAGGGGGCGAGCCGCCAGGGGCCGAATTCGGTGACCGTCTGCCCATCGCTGCGGATCGCGGCGATGTCGATATTGCCGTCGAGGACGGTGCCGGTCATCAATCCGATGGCCCAAAGCGGCTGCATCCGGCCTTCTCCCGCGAATCTGCTCGCCGCGATGGTTCGCATACGGGGCGGGCCTGCGCCAGCGGCGGCGCCTTCCGGCCGGGCCGCGTTGAGATGAGCGGCGGCCCGTACCGTTCGATCGGCCGTCAGCCGACCATCAGGGCCGCGTCGAAGGCGTCCTGCAGCATCTGCTGGCACTGCCTTGCCTGCTCGCGGGCGCCTTCATGCAGGATATGCGGGGCGATGTCCTTGAGGTCGCGCAGCGCGAAGTCGATCGCCGACAACAGGTCGAGCGCGTCGCCATCGCTTTCGGCGACGACCGGCTTCAACGGACGGAACTGAAGAACCTGACCCATAACGCTCTCACGGACTGCAACGAATCGCTCGCAACAGTGTCGTCCGGCATGGGTCATGAACTGGTTAACGCCGCGCTCCGGGCCGGTTAACGCGGCGCAGATCGGCGCCTCAGTTCTTCTGCACGTTCCAGAACAGCATCACCGGTGCGGCGAGGACGCCAGAGACATTGCCGCGCCTGGCATAGGGCTGGTCGAACTGGCCGAGCACGCGATAGGGCTGCATCTCGGCGAGCCTTTTGTGCAGCGCCTCGACCGCCACCTTGCGGGCGGCATCGTCAGGCGCATCGACCACTGCACCGCGCAATTTCTCGGCTTCGGCGTCGCAGGGCCAGCCGGCCCAGGCCTTCTCGCAGGCCATGTTGGTGCCGATATTGGTCATCGGCGATTGCATGGTCGCGCCCGAGGCATAGGTCACGAACAGGTTCCAGCCGCCCTGGTCCGGCAGATTCTTGTTCTGCTGCCGCGTGGTGACGGTGCCCCAGTCGGAGAACTGCACCTCGACATTGACCCCGGCCTTCTTCAGCTGTGCGGCGGCGACCTCGGCCATCCGCCCGATCGCGGCGATGTCGTTGCTGGTGGTCAGGACGAGCTTCTCGCCCTTGTAGCCGGCTTCCGCCAGGAGCTGCTTCGCCTTTGCCGGATCGGGCTTGGCGAAGCCTTCCGTGCCGGCTTCGGTTCCGTTCGGGCCACCGCAGATGAAATAGGCGTTGCAGCGCTTCCACCATTCCTCGTCGCCGAACCCGCCGGCCAGGAACTCGGCCTGATCGGTGGCGAAGGCCAGAGCAAGCCGCGCTTTCGGGTTGTCGAAGGGCGGGTGCAGGCTGTTGGGCCGCAGCATCACCTGGTTGGCGAGGTTGGAATAGCGCTCGACCTTGACGTCCTTGGCGCCGGCAACGACCGGGATAAGGTCCTGGCTCGGCTGCTCCCAGATGTCGATCTCGCCCGTCTGCAGGGCCGCGGCGGCCGTCGCCGCATCCGGCATGATCACCCATTCGACCCGGTCGACCTTGACGACGCGCCCGCCCGCAAGCCCGTCGGCCGGCTCGGAACGCGGCACATAGTCGGGGTTCTTGTCGTAGACGACCTTGGCGCCGCTGCGCCATTCGGCGCGGTTGAACTTGAACGGACCGGAGCCGATCGCCTCGGTCACCGGCTTCATCGGGTCGGTCGCGGCATCGGCCTCCCGCATGATCACCGGGATCTGGCCGACCGCCGAGCCGAGCGCGAAGGGCACCAGCGCCATCGGCTTCTTCAGCTTGAGCACGAAGGTCTTGTCATCCTTCGCCTCCATGCCTTCGGTGTATTCGCCGAGCTTGCCGCCGATCGTGTCGCGCTTCATCCAGCGCGTCAGCGAGGCGATGACGTCGCGCGTCGTCACCGGCTGGCCGTCATGGAATTTGAGGCCGGGCCGCAGCGTGAAGGTCCAGGAGAGGCCGTCCGGCGCGGTCGAGAAACTCTCGACCATTTGCGGCCTCGGCTGGAGATTGGCGTCCCAGGCGAACAGGGTCTCGTAGATCATCAGCCCGTGCATGCGCGTGATGACGATCGAGGCCGCGACCGGATCGAGCGTCTTGAGGTCGGCATGCGGCGCGACGCGCAGCACGTTCTTCGGCGCCGGCTGGGCCTGTACCGGGGCGGTCAGGAGCAGCGCGGCCGTGCCGATGAGGGCGGCGAGGCGGGAAGCGGTCATGGCGTGGCTCCTTCGGTAACGCGGTCGAAATGCAGGATGCGCGAGCGGTGGCCGGCGAGGCGCAAGCTTCCGTCCGGCTGCAGCCAGAGGCAAGGACGGTGCCGCCAGGGGCCGTGCGGCAGATCGGCGAGCGCCCGGCCGCCGGGCAGCGGCGTCAGCACCGTCTCGATGCCGGAGCCCGCCCAGGGCAGGCGGGCGCTGCCATCGCCGCGGATCAGAATCTCGGTGCCGAGATTCCGGTCGCGCCAGCGCCCGGGCAGGCGCGGATCGAGCGGGACTGCATCGGGCACGCGGATGAGCCGGCGAGCCACGCCGCCGATCAGGCCTTCGACCGCATCCGCGCCGCTGCGCTTCAGCCTGATGTCGAGATAGGCCGGCAGGCTGCGCATCCCGCCGGAGCCGTCGGAGACGAGCTTCTCATAGCCGCCCATGAAGCTGATCGCGCCCGCGGCGAGCTCGGCCCAGAACGGTCCCTCCTCGGCCGCGAACAGCCCGTCGGGCATCTCCTCGGCCGGTGGTGGCAGGGACTGCCCGAGCAGGGCGGCGAGCACACGCAGCGCCGGCCACAGCGCCTCCTCCTCGCGATTGCTCAGAAGGACGACGCCGACGCCCTTTTCCGGTGCCATCAGGACATGATTGCGGTAACCCGGCAGCGAGCCGCCATGACCGATAAGGGCGATCTCGCCGAGCGTGCTGGCGACGAGGCCGAGCCGGTAGATGCTGGCGCTGCCATCGGCAAAGGCGCGCGGTGCCGTCAGTTGCTCGAGCAGTCCGGCGAGTGGCTCGCGGCCGGCAAGCAGGGCGCAGGCCCAGCGCGCCAATGCCGCGGCGCTTCCGGCCATGCCGCCTGAGCCCGAGAAATTGAAGCCGTAGCGCCCGCGGCGCCAGGCATCGCCCTCGCGCCAGTAACCCGTGGCCAACCCGTCGATGACCTCGCTTTCGTCGCGGGCGAAGCGGATCGGCAGGCCGATCGCGCCCATCAATCCATCGACCAGCCGGGCGTAGCTTTCGCCGCTGTGCTGCTCGAGCACGGCCTGAGCGAGGCGCCAGCCGGTGTTGGAATAGGCCATCTCGGTCCCGGGCTCGGCGTTCAGTGCCGGAAAGGCCTGAGCGCGCGCCAGGATCTCGTCGGCGCCGAGGCTAGCGGTGAAGGGCACGCCCTGTTGCCAGAAGGCCTCCATCGTGTCCGGCAGGCCGCCGGTCATGTCGAGCGCGCGTGCGAGCGGCACGGCGGCAAGCGCCCGCGGCGCTTTAGTCAGCAGTTTGCCGAGCGGCTCGTCCAGCGGCACGCCGGCGCGCAGCAGCATTGCCGCGCAGATATGCTTGCTGATCGAGGCGAGCCGGTTCGGCGTGTCCGGCGTAAACGGCAAACGGTGCTCGATTGCGGCGAAGCCGCCGCTCGCGACCTCGCGGATGCCGTCGCGGTCGAACAGCACGATCGCGCCGCCCGGTCCGCCCTCGCGCGTCCAGGCCCCGGCGATGCCCGCCGCCTCGTTCCGCGCGCCGCTCCAGTCGAGCATCCCGATCCTCCTGCCGACTCCGGAGCGAAGCCGTCCGGATTTTCAGCGCAATGACCTCCGGGGCGCAATCGCCCGGCCATGCGTCGGCGGCATCGCCAGGCGACATTGCCGGGCGTGGCGCTTCGCGTCGAAGGTGTTTGTATGCAAGAATGCAGCGTTGCTTCCTGCTGCGGCCGCCCGCACCAGAGGCGCAGAACAACAGCAAGAGGCGGCGGGAGCCGCAGGGGATCGGAGACATCGGGATGAGCGAAGCGGTCGGTTTCATCGGGCTGGGATTGATGGGTGCGGGCTTCTGCAAGCGCCTCGTCGCGAGCGGCCGCAAAGTCGTCGGCTACGACCTCGATCCCAATCGCCGCAGCGAGGCACAGGCGCTCGGTGTCGAGGTCGTCGGTTCACCGGCCGAAGTCGCGCGCCGGGCGCGCCAGATCTGCATTGCCGTGACCACCACCAAGGCGGTCGACGCGGTCATCGCTGGGAACGACGGCGTTCTCGGTGAGGCGCCGGCCGGTGCTGTCGTCATCGACTTCTCGACCACCGAGATCGCCGTGACCAAGAAGCTCGCCGCTGCGCTGGCGGCGAAGGGCATCGCCTTCATCGACGCGCCGGTCTCGGGCGGCCCGCCGGCGGCGGAGGCCGGCACTCTCGCCATCATGGCCGGCGGATCGAAAGAGGCGGTCGAGGCGGTGCGGCCGCTGGTCGAGCTCTTCGGGCTCTTCACTCATATGGGCGATGTCGGTGCCGGCCAGGCGACCAAGCTGGTCAACCAGGCGCTCTGCCTGACCAATTACTGCATCGTTGCCGAAGGCCTGCGCCTCGCCGAGGCTTACGGTGTCGATGCCAGCCGCATCCCCGCCGCGCTGGCGCCAGGCCTCGGCAATTCGGCGGTATTGCAGGTGATGCTGCCGCGCATGATCGCGCAGGATTTTGCGCCGCGCGGCTATGCCCGCCAGGTGCTCAAGGACCTGGAAATGCTGACCGAGGCCGGCCGCGAGCACCATCTCGCCATGCCGATGGTGGCGCAGGCGACCACGCTCTACCGCATGCTGGTCGGGCAGGGGCACAGCGAGCTCGACGCCATCGCCGTGGTCAAGGTGCTGCCGGAGGTCGCGCCTCCCGCCGCCTAAGCCGAGGCTTCAGTCGGCGGGTCCGCGATCCGTTCCCGCCGACTGCACGACGGCGAGCCCGTTGGCGAAGTGCTGGCGCATCAGCGCAGCGAGGCTCTCGCCGTCGCGCTTCTGCAGTGCCGCGACCATCGCTTCATGCTCGCGCATCGCGGCGTGCCAGCGCTGGCCGTGGAGATTCGGCAGGTATTTGGCGCGCTCGACCCGCGGCGCCATCCGCTCCCAGACGTCGAGCAGCACGGGATTGCGGGCAGCCTCGATCATTGCCCGGTGGATCCGCTGGTTCAGCGCAAAGTACTCGGGCAGCTCGCCGCGCTCATGGTGGGATCGCATCTGCTCGTGCAGCGAAGTGATCTCCGCGACCTCTTCGTCGGAGACCGCCTTACAGGCAAGGCGCGCGGCGAGCGCCTCCAGCGCCGAGACGACATCGAACAGCGCGCTGATGTCGTCGAGGCTCAAGGCCGCGACCTCGGCCCCGCGATTCTGCGAGAGCGTGACCAGGCCCTGCGCCGCCAGCGTCCGCAGGGCTTCGCGCAGCGGGGTGCGGGAGACTCCGAGCCGGTCGCAGAGCTCCTGCTCGCGCAGCTTCTGCCCGGGCGGCAGCGCACCGCTGACGATCATCTGGCGCAAAGCCTCGACCGTGGCGACATGAAGCCGGCCCTTGCGGCGCGGCGCCGGCTCAGTCCCCTCGGCGCCTTCCGTAACCGTGACGCTCATCTGCGCGCTCTCCCGGCGGAGCGGATCTTGATCGCCGCTCCTGCTTGACGCTTCGTCAAACTTGTATGCAAAATACCTGCGCTCAACAAGGACCGCGCAAAGCGGCGAAGGGGAGAGAAGCGTCCAGGCCGCCATGCCGCAGCAGATCCGCCGTCGCACGCCGTTATCTCGCGCCGCACCGGGCCAAGCGCCCGCTCGCGCGCCGATATCGGCGGCCAATGGTGGACATCGCTGCCGGCGCGACGGCCGGGTTTCGCTGCAATCATAACGGCAAAAGCCAAGCGAGAACGGGAGGAGTTGTCATGCTGCGTCGGCGCGAACTCTTAGTGGGCGCGGGTGCGCTCGCAAGTGCCCAATTCGTAGGCCTCGGTGGGGTGTCGGCGCAGCAGGTGAAACTGCGCTACGCCCATGTCGGCTCGGAAGGCGACATCCAGTACTGGTATGGCGACGAGGCCGGCAAGCGCATCCCCAAGGCGACCAGCGACCGCGTCCAGGTCCAGGTCTTCCCGAATTCGCAGCTCGGCGGCGTCCAGGAGCTGATCGACGGCGTGCGCTCCGGCGCGATCTCGATGGGCCATCACGAATTCGCTTCGCTCGCCCGTCTCTCCAAGGACATCGCCGTCTTCAACGCGCCCTTCATCTATCGCGACGGCGCCCATGCGCTGGCGGCGACCGATCCGCAAAAGTCGGAAGTGCTGATCGAGTTCAACGACAAGCTCGCCAGGGATGGCGGCATGCGCATCGTCGGGCGGCTCTTCCGCGGCGCCCGCCAGATGACCGCGAAGATGGCCGTGCGCTCGCCGGCCGACCTGCAGGGCAAGCCCTTCCGCGGCGTGCCTCTGCAGCTCTGGACCACGATGATCAAGGGGTTCGGCGCGATCCCGACCCCGGTCGAGGTCGCCGAGCTGCCGACGGCGCTGATGACCGGCATGGTCGTCGGCCAGGAAAACCCGCTGACCATGATCAACGCCAACAAGCTCTACGAGGTGCAGACTCACGTCATGCTGACCGGCCACATGCAGAATGTGCTGCCGGTCTTCATCAACGAGCGCGTCTGGCAGGGTATGGGCGCCGACGACCGCAAGGCGGTCTACGAGGTCTTCGAGGTCCTGGCGCAGGACACGCTGCAGCAGGCCAACAAGGCCGAGCAGGACCTGATCGGCGAGCTGAAGAAGAAGGGCATGACCTTCGTCACCGAGCAGGACGGGCTCAAGCTCGCCGAGTTCCGCGAGCGGGTGATCGCCGAGGTCAACAAGGACTTCCCGAGCTGGAAGCCCTATATCGAGCGCATCGCCGCGGTGAAGTGAGGCTTCGCCAAGCCGCCGGGCGGTCTGCCGCCCGGCTCCCCCGCTCCAGCCGGCGAGTTCCATGACCGATCAGCATGTCCAGCCGCAGGATGTCGGCGCGCTCCTCGCGATCGACCGGCTCCTGCGGCCGCTCCGCAATGCCTTCCGCTACGCCGCCGTCGCAATGCTGGTGCTGATGCTCGCCCTGCCGGCGCTTCAGGTCATGTTGCGGCAGATCTTCCAGGCTCCCTTCATCGGTTCGGAGGAGCTGACGCGCTTCATGCTGATCGGCGTCGTCTTCACCGCGCTGCCCTATGTCGTCGCCTCCGGCACCAATATCCGCATGGAGGAGGTGCTCGTGATGCTGTCCGGGCGTGTGCGCCGCGTCTTCGCGGCGGTGATCTCGCTGACCGCCATGCTCGGCTTCGGCATTGCCGGCATGGCCGTGATGGTGGCGACGCTGGCCAATCTCGACAATGCGACGCCGACACTCGGCATCCCCTACTGGATCTTCTTCTCCGCGGCTCTGTTCGGCTTCGTCCTCGCGGCCATCGAATCTGCCGTCCAGCTCTGGAAGGCGCTGAAGGGCCACCCGCCCTATGTCCGCTTCTCCGACGAGATCAGCGACGAGCCCGAGCCGCATATCGCCTAAAGCCAGGCCGGTCGGCTCACCCTTCCCGCGACGCAGGAACGCGACGGCACGATGACGCTTCTCCTTCTCGGCTCCTTCACGCTGCTTTTTCTCTTCGGTTGGCCGGTGGTGCTCGCGGTGATGCTGCCGGCGATCGCCTATGTGCTCTGGAACGGCTTCCCGCTCGAGCTCGTCGGCCAGCGCATGGTCTATGCGCTCGATTCCTTCCCGCTCGTCGCCGTGCCGATCTTCATCTTCGTCGGCAATCTGATGAACCAGGCCGGGATTACCGAGCGCATCTACCGCTTCTCCTCGACGCTGGTGGCGCGCATCCATGGCGGGTTGGCGCAGGTCAACATCTTCGCGAGCCTGGTCTTTTCCGGGATGAGCGGCGCCGCGCTGGCCGATGTCGGCGGGCTCGGCCGCATCGAGGTCAAGGCGATGACCAGCCATGGCTTCAAGCGCGAATTCGCGGGAGCGCTGACTTGCGCCTCGGCCATCGTCGGGCCGATCTTCCCGCCCAGTATCCCGCTGATCATCTATGGCTCGGTCACCAATGTCTCGATCGTGCAGTTGCTGATCGCTGGCATCGTCCCGGCGCTGATCTGCGTCGGCATGCTGATGATCACCGTCGCCATCCTGGCCTGGATCCGCAATTTCCCGCGCGCCGAGCGCTGGCCGACCCTTCGCGAGCTCTGGGACTCCTTCCTGCCGGCCCTGCCGGCCCTGCTGACGCCGGTGCTCTTGATCTGCGGCATGCTGGTCGGCTGGTTCACGCCGACCGAGGCGGCCTCGATCACCGTGGTCTATGTCATCTTCATCAGCGCGGTGATTTACCGGACGCTGACCTGGCACCATCTTTTGGTCTCGGCCTATGAGACGCTGAAGAGCACCTCGGCGATCCTGATCATCGTCTCGGCCGCCGCCCTGTTCGGCTGGATCATGGCGATCGAGCAGATCCCGCAGACCGTGGCGCGCGAGCTGCTCTCGCTCAGCCGCGATCCGCTGATGCTGCTCCTGATCGTCAACCTGCTGCTGCTCGTCGTCGGCATGTTCCTCGACAGTACGACGGCGACGCTTCTGGTGATCCCGATCATCGCCGGTCCGCTGCACATGGCGGGCGTCGATCCCGTCCATCTCGGTATCGTCGCGATCTTCAACCTGATGCTCGGCCTGCTGACCCCGCCCATGGGGCTTGCGCTCTTCCTGATCTCCGACATCGCCAAGGTCTCGATGCGCGCCGTGCTGAAGGAGATGATCCCGTTCTATATCCCGCTCGTCGGCACGCTCGTGATCATCACCCTTTTCCCCGAGCTGACGCTCTGGCTGCCCAAGATGCTGCGCTGATGAAGATGCCGCGCTGAGGAGCCGAGGCGGGGCTGATCAGGAAGCGCGCCGGTATTCGACGAGCTGCGCGCTGGCGATGCTGGAATGGGGCTCGATGGCGGCGCCATTCTGCAGGCGCGCGATCAGCCAGCCGCCGCAGGCCTGCGCCAGTTCCTGGATCGGCATGGCGATCGCGGTCAGTCCGCCCCGCCACCACGAGAAGGAAGGCTCGTCGCCGAAGCCGACGATCGCAGGCTCGCGCCCGTCGGAATGCGGGCGGCCGGCAATGGCCTGCAGCACCGCTCCCGTCAGCTGAACGGCGCCGGTGATGATTGCGCTCGGCGGTTCGGCCGCCGCCAGCAGGGCAGCGGCGGCCTCGGCACCGAAGCGCGGATCGGCGGGCGGCCCGAGATGCTCGATCGCTCCCGCCAGATCGAGCCCGGCCTCCGTGAAGGCGCGGCGGAAGCCCGCGAGCCGGTCGGCTCCGGTCGAGTAGTCGCCGCTTCCGCCGATATAGGCGATGCGGCGATGGCCGCGGGCGATGAGATGGGCGGTGCCGGCGCGCAGGCACTCCATATCGTCGATGCCGAACCAGGCCGGAGAGAGCTCGCGGACGCGTCGCAGCAACTGGACATGCGGAATGCGCGCCAGCATCTCGCAGGTCTCGGGCCTCGGGGCCGGGGTGGGAACGATGACGATGCCGGCTGCGCGCGCGCTCGCCAGCTGCCGGACATGGCGGGCTTCCGCCTCGGCGCTGTCGGCTATCGAGACGACGAGCTGGTAGCCGGCGGCGTCGCAGCAGGTCGAGAGCGCATCCGCAATGGTCGCATAGAAGCTGTTGCGGATGTCCGGCAGCATCAGCCCGATCATCCGGCTCGATCCGCCGCGCATCATCTGCGCCGGCAGGTTCTCGACATAGCCGAGCCGCTCGGCGGCTTCGCGGACCGCGAGCCTTGTCCGTGGGCTGATGCGCGGATCGTCGGCGAGCGCCCGCCCAACCGTCGACACGGCGACGCCGAGGCTCTCCGCCACCTGCCGCGCCGTCACCATGCCTGGCCCGCGCGCTGCCATCCGCTCAGGCCGCGGTCTCGGGTGCGATCTGGTGCAGCAAGGGCTCGCGGGCCGCCAGGCGCCGGCAATTCTCCAGCGCCACGGCGAGGCTGCGTTCGAATGTCTGTGGCGTCAGCCAGGCGATGTGCGGCGTCGCGATCAGTGTCGGGCAGGCGGCGAGGGGGCCGGGCTCCGTCATCGGCTCGCGCTCGAACACATCGAGCCCGGCCCCGGCGAGCTGGCCGCTCTGCAGGGCCTCGGCGAGGGCGTTCTGGTCGATCAGCTCGCCGCGGGCGGTGTTGATCAGGATCGCGCCCGGTTTCAGCTGGGCGATGCGCGCGCGATCGAACATCTGCCGGGTCTCGGCAGTCAGCGGCACGTGCAGCGAGACGATGTCGCTGGTCGCCAGCAATTCGTCGAGCGGCAAGGCCATAGCGGCCGCGTCCGGCCTCGGGCTCCGGTTCCAGAAGCGGACCTCGGCACCGAGGGCCTGCAAGGCCGGCGTCAGGCGCTGCGGCACGCCGCCATAGCCGACGAAGCCGACCCGGCTGCCGCCGATCTCGCCGAGGCCGATCGCATCCTCGACGCCGACCTGCCAGCCGCGTCCGGCGCGGGTCGCCGCATCGAAGGCCGCGACCCGGCGCAAGGTCGCGAGCATCAGCGCCAGCGTGTGCTCGGCGACCGCGGCCGTATTGGTCCCCGGCATGTTGGCGACGGCGATGCCAGCCTTCGCCGCGGCGGCGCGGTCGATCGTATTGACGCCGACGCCGATCTTCTGGATCAGCCGCAGTCTTGGCGCCATCGCAATCATCGCCGCCGTCACCGGCGTCAGCACGTGCAGCAGCACCTCGCAATCGGCGATCTCGCGGGCGCAGCCGGCCTCGTCGCGCTGGTCGACGACCGCGATCCGCGGTGAGGCGATCGCTTCCAGCCGCGCCCGCAGAGCCGTGCCCGGTGAGAAATGGAACAGCGCCTTCATCGGCTCAACTCCGTTGGGCAGCGAAGGGCAGGGCCTCCCAGCCGGCGAAGCGCGCCTCGCTGCCGAGCTCTTCCTCGATGCGCAGCATCTCGTTCCATTTCGCCATGCGCTCGGAGCGGGTGAAGGAGCCGACCTTGAACTGGCCGGCATCCCAGCCGACCGCAAGATGGGCGATGGTGACGTCCTCGGTCTCGCCGGAGCGGGCCGAGACGATGGTGCCGAAGCCGGCGGCCTTGCCGGCGTCGAGCGCGGCGCGGGTGCCGGTCACGGTGCCGGACTGGTTCGGCTTGATCAGCACGGCGTTCAGCGCCTTGCTGGCCGCCGCAGCCTCGACACGGGCGGCGTTGGTGACGAGGAAATCGTCGCCGATGATCTGGCAGCGCTCGCCGTGAAGGGCGGTGAAGGCCTTGAAGCCCTCGGCATCATCCTCGGCCAGCGGGTCCTCGATCGAGATGATCGGGTAGCTCTCGAGCCAGCGGCCGAGCAACGCGATCATCCCGGCGGAATCGAGCTCCCGCTGTTCCAGCGCCAGCTTGTAGGAGCCGTTCCGGCCGAATTCCGAGGCGGCGATGTCGAGCGAGATCGCGACCTCGCGGCCCGGCTTGAAGCCGGCGTCCTCGATCGCCCGCATCAGGGTGTCGAGGGCCTCCTCGTTCGAGGCGAAGGCCGGCCAGAACCCGCCCTCATCGGCGACCCCCTGAAGCTTGCCGGCCTGCTTCATCAGCGCGCCGGCGGCGCGGTAGACCTCGGCCGTCCAGTCCAGCGCCTGCGCGAAGGAGCTCGCCGCCGGGCACATCACCATGAAATCCTGAACGTCGACGCGCCGCGCCGCATGGGCACCACCGCCGAAAATCTGGATCTCCGGCACGGGGATGCGCACCGGCCGGCCCGCCGAGAGATAACGCCAGAGCGGCTGGCCGCTCGCATTTGCCGCGGCGTGCAGCACGGCCATCGAGGTCGCGACCACGGCATTGCCGCCGAGCCGGCCGAGATTGTCCGAGCCGTCGAGCGCGATCAGGGCGGCGTCGATGCCGGTCTGGTCGCCGGCGTCGCGCCCGGCGAGCGCAGCTGCGATCTCGCCGTTGACCGCGGCGACCGCGCCGGTGACGTCGAGCCCGCCAAAGGCAGTCCCACCATCGCGGCGGTCGACCGCTTCGCCGGTTCCGGTCGAGGCACCTGCCGGGGCGATGGCGCGCCCGCGCAAGCCGCTCTTCAGAAGGACTTCGGCCTCGACGGTCGGCCGTCCCCTGGAATCCCAGACCCGGCGTCCGCGGACGGCAGCGATCGTCGTATCCTTCATCGGGAAATCTCCTCGGCCCAGAGCTGGCGAATGGTCGAAAGGCGCGGCACCGGGCACGCGATCAGCGGACGGGCGACACGCCGGATACGGTCCTTGTCGGCTTCCGCGGCGACGTATTCGGCCGGCGACTTGCCATCGACGCGGGCCAGGAACAGGGCGGGCAGCAGCCGCGCGACGCGCGCCTCGATCACCTCACGCGGCTCCCAGTCGATCCCGGCGAGATAATTCTCGGCCAGCGCATCGAAGCAGGCAAGGAAACCGGCGCTGGCGGCAGGCGTCCATAGGCATTTCAGCAGGAGATGATTGAGGCAGAAGGCGAGGTCGAAAGCCGGCTCACCATACCAGGCGCATTCGGCATCGAGGATGACCGGACCCTTTGGGCCGACCAGTATGTTCTTCGGGCTGACGTCGCCATGGACCAGCGCCGCCTTCGCTCCGAGCGTCTCCTTGGCGAGGGTCATGAGCGGGACGGCGAGGTCGCCATGGACGCGCGCCGTGGCCTCCAGATAGGGCTCGATGCGGATCGAGTGGAAGGTGTCGTCATTGGCGAAGCGCCGGGCGATCTCCGCCGAGCCCCGGGTGCGGGCATGCATCGCGGCGACGACCTGCCCGAGCTTCCCGGCAAAGCCGGGATCGGCGCGCCCGGCTCGCAGCTCCTGCTTCCAGACGGGATGGTCGGCAGGGTCGAGATAGCTCATCGCGAAGATGCCGGCCTTTGCGTCGTCGGCGAGGATCGCGGGCACGGCCTCAGGAACGATCCGGCCGGCCTCCCTCAGCCAGTCGACCTCGCTGGCATTGCGCGAGACCGGCGCGAGCCAGGTCTGGGCGACGCGCAATTGCGCCAGCGCCTTCTTGACGACGAAAACCCGCCCGCCGCTCTCGACCTTCCAGATGTCGGAGGCGACGCCGCCGGTCAGCGGCGTCAGTCGCGCCTGTGCGAGGTCTTCGACCAGCCCCGCGCTGCGCAGGAAGTCGGCGACGATCTCTGCTGCAATCTGCGCCAAGGTGCTCCCTCGTCTTCACGGTGCCGAGTCATGCTAACGATAGCGCAACGGCCGGTGCAAGGACCCGATTCAAGGCGCTCCTGTCAAGTTGCTGCCGCGCACAGACCCCATGCTGAGCAGCGCCTTCGGTCCGGAAGCGCCTTGCCGAAGCGCCGGCTGTCGCCAGCCAAGGTTTGCGGAATGGCGCCGGGGACGTCAGATTGCCGCTTCGGCAGGCGCGGCCCGGCGATTCGGGAAGCTCTGGCGATGGGCCGCCGACGGCAAGGCGAAGAGGCTCGCCGCCGCCTTGCGGCGTCCCCGAAGGAGCTGGGCGGCGATATCCGCGGGCCAGCTGGAAACCACGACTGTGCGAGAGGTGATGATGATGCGCGCTTTCCGTTTTACCGCCGTGGCGGCTCTCGCGGTTCTGGCTGCGGGCTGCGTGTCGCAGTCGCGGCAGGTCGCTCCTCAGGTTTCCCCGCAAGCCAAGCGCATCGTCAGCGACGGCGCCGGCGGCTATGTCCTGCCCGACGGCACGCGCGTTCAGGTCGATCCCGCCGGGGGCTTCACCTTGCCCAACGGCGCCTATGTCCGCCGCGACGCCTCGGGCGCCCTGAACCTGCCGAACGGTTCGCGCTGCGTTCCTGACAGCCGCAGCAGCTTCGCCTGCCCCTGAGGGCAGGGGCCGCTCTCCCGAGACTTCATCGCTTCGGCTTTTGCCGGGCGATCCAGGGCGCGACGCGAAGTCGCGCCCTGAGCGTGTAAGGCGGTAAAACCGACATTATTGATGTATATTTGTGCGATCGGCCGGGTCTGCTCCGCTCGCCTTGTCTATACCGGCCTTCCCCGCTGGAAATTCGCTCTGGGGAGGCTGGACAGTGTCGCCTGCCGGTCACATACTCACATTAGAAAAGATACAGTTTGAGGCCCAGTTAGCGAGGCGTATGGCCTGCGATCGGGGAGCTATGGCGATGTCCGAGAATGTCAGTGCTGGAACTGGTGAGACACGGACCCGCCGCGATGAAATCCTGGCATTCATCATCCTTGCCGTCGTGATCTGGCCGCTCATCGCCGTCGGCATCGTCGGCGGCTACGGCTTCCTCGTCTGGATGTCGCAACTGGTCCTCGGACCGCCCGGGCCTCCGGCGTGAGGTACCGGTCATGGCCACGGAAACTCCGGATCTCGGCAGACGCGGCTTCCTGACGGGCCGCCTCGCGCCGTCGCCGGGCGCGGTCCGCCCGCCCTGGACCAGCGCCGGGAGCCTTGCCTCCGCCTGTACCGGTTGCGGCGCCTGCATCGACGCCTGCCCGCAGGCAATCGTCCGGATGGGGCCGGGGCGCTGGCCCCAGATCGATTTCAGCCGCAATGAATGCACCTTCTGCGGCAAGTGCGCGGAAGCCTGCCCCGAGCCGGTGTTCGACCGGGCCTTGCCGGCCTTCCCGCATGTCGTTGCGATCGGCGAGGCCTGCTTCGCCGCGCGCGGCGTGGTCTGCCAGAGCTGCGGCGATGCCTGTCCCGAGGGCGCGATCCGCTTCCGCCCCCGGCTCGGCGGGCCGGCGCTGCCCTCGCTCGACGCCGAGCGCTGCAACAGCTGCGGCGCCTGCATCGCGACCTGCCCCGCCGGCGCGATCGCCGTCGGCACATCGGCTGCGGAGGCCGCCCATGTCTGACCCTGTCCCCCTCCGCACCGTGCACATCTCGAGCGCCGTGGTCTCGGCCTTCCCGGAGCGCTGCGACGAGGTCGTGCGCCAGATCAATGCACTGCCGCTTACTGAGGTCCATCGTGTCGAGGGCGGCAAGATCGTCATCGTGATGGAAGGCGCGAGCACCGGCGAGATCGGCGCGCGCCTGGCCGAGATCGGGCTCATGGACGGCGTTCTGTCCGCCAACATGGTCTTCGAACAGATAGCAGAACTCGACGATATCGGAGTGAACTCATGACCCTGTCCCGTCGCGAGATGCTGAAGGCACAGGCGGCCGGCGTCGCCGCTCTCGCTGCCAATATGAGCGTTCCGGCCGAGGCGCAGCCGGTCACCGGCGGCGTCGACAGCCTGCAGATCAAATGGTCGAAGGCGCCCTGCCGCTTCTGCGGCACCGGCTGCGGCGTCATGGTCGGCGTCAAGGAAGGCAAGGTCATCGCTACCCATGGCGACATGAAGGCCGACGTCAACCGCGGCCTCAACTGCATCAAGGGCTATTTCCTCTCGAAGATCATGTATGGCAGCGACCGGCTGACCCAGCCGCTGCTGCGCAAGAAGAACGGCGTCTACGCCAAGGACGGCGAGTTCACGCCGGTGTCCTGGGAAGAGGCGTTCGACACCATGGCCGCCAAGGCCAAGGAGACGCTGAAGGCCAAGGGGCCGACGGCGCTCGGCATGTTCGGCTCCGGCCAGTGGACGATCTTCGAGGGCTATGCCGCGACCAAGCTGATGCGGGCCGGCTTCCGCTCCAACAATCTCGATCCCAACGCCCGCCACTGCATGGCCTCGGCCGCCTATGCCTTCATGCGGACCTTCGGCATGGACGAGCCGATGGGCTGCTACGACGATTTCGAGCACGCCGACGCCTTCGTGCTCTGGGGCTCGAACATGGCGGAGATGCACCCGATCCTCTGGACGCGGGTGACCGACCGCCGGCTCGGCCAGCCGCATGTCAAGGTCGCGGTGCTCTCGACCTTCACCCATCGCAGCTCCGACCTCGCCGACATCCCGATCGTGTTCAAGCCGGGCACGGACCTGGCGATCCTGAACTACATCGCCAACCACATCATCTCGACCGGCCGGGTGAACAAGGAATTCGTCGAGAAGCACACCACCTTCGTCAAGGGCGCGACCGAGATCGGCTATGGCCTGCGGCCGGACGATCCGCGCGAGGTCAAGGCCAGGAAGGCGGCCGACCCGGCCGCGACCACGCCGAGCGACTTCCAGGCCTATGCCGACTTCGTCAAGGACTACACGCTGGAGAAGGTCTCGGCGCTCACCGGCGTCGAGCCCGGCTTCCTGCAGCAGCTCGCCGAGCTCTATGCCGATCCCAAGCGCAAGGTCGTCTCGCTCTGGACCATGGGCTTCAACCAGCATGTGCGCGGCGTCTGGGCCAACCAGCTCGTCTACAACCTGCATCTCCTGACAGGTAAGATCTCCGAGCCCGGCAACAGCCCGTTCTCGCTGACCGGCCAGCCCTCGGCCTGCGGCACGGCGCGCGAGGTCGGCACCTTCGCCCACCGCCTGCCGGCGGACATGACGGTGACCAATCCCGAGCATCGCAAGCACACCGAGGAGATCTGGCGCGTTCCGCCCGGCATCATCCCGGATAAGCCCGGTTACCACGCCGTCGAGCAGGACCGCATGCTCAAGGACGGCAAGCTGAATTTCTACTGGATCCAGGTCAACAACAACCTCCAGGCGGCGCCCAACAGCTCCGGCGAGACCTATCCGGGCTATCGCAACCCCGAGAACTTCATCGTCGTCTCCGACGCCTATCCGACCGTGACCGCGATGGCGGCCGACCTGATCCTGCCGGCGGCGATGTGGGTCGAGAAGGAGGGCGCCTACGGTAATGCCGAGCGGCGCACCCATGTCTGGCACCAGCTCGTCAACGCACCGGGCCAGGCCCGCTCCGATCTCTGGCAGCTGATGGAGTTCTCCAAGCGCTTCACCACCGACGAGGTCTGGCCGCCGGAAATCCTCGACGCCAATCCGAACTATCGCGGCAAGACCCTGTTCGACGTGCTGTTCCGCAACGGCAATGTCGACAAGTTCGCGCTCTCCGAGACCAGCCCCGAATACGAGAACCAGGAATCCAAGGATTTCGGCTTCTACGTCCACAAGGGCCTGTTCGAGGAATACGCCACCTTCGGCCGCGGCCATGGCCACGATCTCGGCCCCTACGAGCTCTATCACGAGGTCCGCGGCCTGCGCTGGCCGGTTGTCGACGGCAAGGAGACGCTCTGGCGCTATCGCGAGGGGCTCGATCCTTATGTGAAGCCGGGCAAGGGCGTCGAGTTCTACGGCAACAAGGACGGCAAGGCCCGCATCATCGCGGTGCCCTACGAGCCGCCGGCGGAATCGCCGGATGGCGAATACGACCTTTGGCTGGTCACCGGGCGCGTGCTCGAACACTGGCATTCCGGCTCGATGACGATGCGCGTGCCCGAGCTCTACAAGGCCTTCCCCGGGGCGCGCTGCTTCATGCATCCGGAGGATGCCCGCAAGCGCGGTCTCAACCAGGGTGCCGAGATCAGGCTGATCTCGCGGCGCGGCGAGATGCGCACCCGCGTCGAGACGCGCGGGCGCAACCGCATGCCGCCCGGCGTCGTCTTCGTGCCCTGGTTCGACGCCAGCCAGCTGATCAACAAGACGACGCTGGACGCCACCGATCCCATCTCCAAGCAGACGGATTTCAAGAAATGCGCGGTCAAGATCGTTCCGGTCACCGCCTGATGCGCGCGCGGACCGTCCTCGGGGCCGCACTGGCGGCCTGCATCGTCCTCGTCTTCGGGGCCGCCTTCTCGCAGGAGGGCGCGCCGGTGAAGATCGTCCCGCGGCTGACCGGCACGGCCCAGCCCATGGAGCTCGACCGGGTTCCGGCGCTTGGCCGGCCGGTCGTCGACGACGTCAGGCGCATGCGCAATTACCCGGAGCAGCCGCCGGTGATCCCGCATTCGATCGACGGCTACCAGCTGACGCTGAACACCAATCGCTGCATGGACTGCCACAAGCGCGAGTTCACCGAGGGCTCCGGCGCCCCGATGATCAGCGTGACGCATTTCCAGGATCGCGATGGCCAGGTGCTCTCGGACGTGACGCCGCGGCGCTATTTCTGCACCGCCTGCCATGTCCAGCAGACCGACGTGCCGCCTTTGGTCCAGAACACCTTCCAGGACGCCAAAGACATTGGCCGCAAGCGATAACGGGGCGGCATGATGGCAAAGCTCAAGGCTCTGTTTCTCTGGTGCTGGAACCGGGTTCTCTGGTTCTGGCGCATCATCAGCCGGCCCAGCGCCTATCTCAGCCTCGGCTTCCTGACGGTCGGCGGCTTCATCTGTGGCGTGCTGTTCTGGGGCGGCTTCAACACCGCGCTCGAGGTCACCAACACCGAGAAGTTCTGCATTTCCTGTCACGAGATGCGCGACAACGTCTATCAGGAGCTGACCCAGACGGTGCACTTCTCCAACCGGTCGGGCGTGCGCGCCAGCTGCCCGGACTGTCATGTCCCGCATAACTGGACCGACAAGATCGCCCGCAAGATGCAGGCCTCGAAGGAGGTCTGGGGCAAGATCTTCGGCACGATCTCGACGCGCGAGAAGTTCCTCAACATGCGCCTCGAGCTCGCCAAGCACGAATGGTCGCGCCTCAAGGCCAACGACTCGCTGGAATGCCGCAACTGCCACTCCTCGGTGGCGATGGACTTCACCAAGCAGACGCGCCGCGCGGCCGACATCCATAGCCGCTTCCTGACCACGGGCGAGAAGACCTGCATCGACTGCCACAAGGGAATCGCGCATCTCCTGCCCGACATGACCGGGGTAGAACCCGGCTGGAAGGACAAGCCGGAGCTTCAGGGCAAGACCACGAGCTCATACCATGGACCCGAGCGGGAGATGCGGGCCTACCTCGCCGATCTGCCCTCAAAGTAAGTGCTGCGCGCTTTCGGCCCGCAGGCCTGAAAGCGAAGACGGCCCCGGTGTGTGTGCCGGGGCCGTCTTCCTTTGTTTCGGCGCCGAGCCGGCGATCAGTTCTTCGGCGCCTGCTGGGCCTTCTTGCGCTCCAGCGCCTCGGCTTCGCGTTTGGCCTCGGCCTCGTAGCTGCGCTTGTTGAACGGCGTGCCGGACTTCTCGGCGACCTCCCGCACCACGCCCCATTTCTCCTTGTAGGTGATCGGGACGTAGCGGTCCTCGCCGTTGAATTCCTTCTTCTCCTCGTCGGTGAACTTGTAGCTGAAGAAGCACTCGCGGATCTTCGCGGCGAGCTCCGGCTTCAGGTCATGGGCGTGGACATAGCCGTTCGTCGGGAAGACCTCGCTGGTGTAGAGCACGCGGAAATCGTCGCGCTTGATCGTGCCGCGCTGGACCATCCGCTCGAAGACGTCGTCCGCGATCGCGGCCATGTCGTAGTCGCCATGGTTGACGCCGAGGATCGACTTGTCGTGTCCGCCCGACATCAGCGGCTTGTAGTCATTGTCCGGGGTCAGGCCGAGCGGTGGGAAGAGCACGCGCGGCGCGAGATTGCCCGAGTTCGAGGAGGGCGAGGTGTGCGCGACCTTCTTGCCCTTGAGATCGGCCATCGACTTGTAGGGGCTGTTCGCCTTGACCAGCGCGATCAGCTTGTAGCCGCGCGGCCCGGCCTCCGAGCCGCCGGCGGCGAAGGGCACCGCACCGGCCATATTGACGGCGAAGGCGGTCGGCCCGGTCGAGAAGCCCGCGACATGCAGGCGCCCGGAGCGCATCGCCTCGATCTGCGAGGTGTTCGACTGGACCGAGAAGTACACCACCTTGCGGCCGATGCAGGTGTTGAGATGCGTCACGAACGGCTTGAGCAAATTGGCGTAGATCGCGGGATCTTCGACCGGCGTGTAGGCGAAGACCAGGGTCGAGGGATCTTTCTGCTTGGCGGGGTCGGTCGGCGTGTCGGCGACAAGATCGTTGTTGGCGTCGCAATACTGGTCGTCGAGCTGCCCGCGATTGGGGCAGCTATCCTGCGCGCTCGCACCGAATGCCGAGAAAACGACGGCGGCGATCGAGCCGATGATGGTGGCTTTCGCCGAGTTCGCGATCTTCATTCATTCCTCCCGAAGCGCTTCAGTACTGCTTTGCGCCTCGCCGCTATCGCGGTTCTAATGGTTTGCCGGCGCATCTATCCAGATGTCGTGGACAAATATCTTTCGGTCAACACTTTTGTACGGCATTGAGATGGGCTTCGCGCTGCAGCTACGCACATGCTCTGGCGTGCCGGGCACCCTTTGGACCGCTGTTGTGCCGAAAAGCGATACGCCCCGTGCGGTGATGACAACCGACTTCGCGAAATTCAGCCCGTGAGTTGCGAACGCGCATGACCAATCGGCGACGGGGAGCCGGTCCACTCCTGAAGCGGGCCTCGCCATGGCTATGTGATCGGGCCTCGCGGCACGGTTCATCGCATGCGCCGTCCCATCGCGGAGTCAGCGGCACCGGTGAAGCTGTGAGCGCTCGGCGGTCGCAACCTGCGCTCGCTCGAGCGCAGGTCGTCTTATGTTCCTATTCGACCTTGGCCTTCGCCGCTTTCAGCAAAGGCGTCCAGCGCTCGTACTCCGCCTTCACATGCGCCGCATAATCCTGCGGGCCGAGCGGCGTCGGCACGGCAGATTGCTGGGTGAGCTTGGCGCGCACCGCCGGGTCGGCCAGCGTTGCGAGTGCGGACTGGTGGATCTTCTCGATCAGGACCGGCGGGGTTCTGGCCGGAGCGGCGAGGCCGAGCCAGTTCGCCATGGCGTAGCCGGGAACGGATTCCGAGATCGCCGGGATGTGAGGTGCGAGCGGCGAGCGCTCGGCCGTGGCGACGCCGAGAATGCGCAGCGGACCGCCTTCGCCGAGCGGCATCAGCACCGGGCCGGTCCCGATCGTCGCATCGATCCGACCGGCCAGGAAGTCTCCCATCATCGGGCCGCCGCCGCGATAAGGCACATGCACGACATTGATGCCCGTCAGCGATTGCAGCAGCAGCAAGGCGACATGGCTCGGCGAGCCGATGCCGGAGGATGAGAAGGTGATCGCGCCCGGCCTGGCGCGGGCGTCGTCGATCAGCTCCTTGACGGTCTTCCAGGGCCGGTCGGCCGGCACGGCGAGCACGTCGAGAATCGAACAGAGCAGCGCGATCGGCGCAAAGTCCTTGCGGGGATCGAAGGGCAGCTTGTCGTAGACTGTCGGATTGATCGTCTCCGGCCCCGGCGTCGCCAGCATCAGCGTGTAGCCGTCCGGCTCCGCCTGGGCGACGCTGGCGGCGGCGAGGTTGCCGCCGGCGCCGGCCCGGTTCTCGACATAGACCGTCTGGCCGAGACGCTCGCCCAGGCCGGGGCTGATCAGGCGTCCCACGATATCGGACGCGCCACCGGCAGCGAAGCCGACAACGAGGCGGATCGGCTTGCTCGGCCAGGCCTGGCCCTGCGCTCGGCTCGTTCCGCTCCAGCCGATTCCGGCGAGGCCTGCGGCACCTGTCAGGAAGGTTCTGCGGCGCATCGGAAAGCTCCCTCTCATGCTGCGGGCCGCAGCTCGCGCCGGGCGAGCGTCACCCAATAGGCCGAGCCGATGGTCAGAAGCGCGTCGTTGAAGTCGTAGTGCGGCGTGTGGACGTGATGGAGCGCGCCGTCGGGTGCGAAGCCATTGCCGATCAGCATGAAGGCGCCGGGTCGCTCGCGCAGCATGAAAGCGAAATCCTCGGCAGCCGTGATCTGCGGGAAGTCGCGGTCGACGGCATCCTCGCCGAACGCCGCCGCGGCGGCGTCTGCGGCGCGGATCGTCTCGTCGCGGCTGTTGACCAAGGGCGGATAATGCGAGTCGATCGTGACCTCGGCCATGCAATTATGGCCACTGGCGGCGGAAGCCGCGAGTTCGTTCAGGCGCCGGAGCACGGTCTCGCGCACCTCGGGGCGATAGGTTCTGATGGTTCCGGCGAGCAGGACCTGCGCAGGGATGTTGTTGGGCGCGTCCGCTGTCCCCGCGCCGATATGCCCGACGCTGATCACGGCCGTCTCGTGGCCGGGAATGTTGCGCCCGATCACGCTCTGGAGCGTCAGCACGAACTGGGCCTGCGCCATCGTCGGATCGGTCGCGCGATGGGGGCGCCCGCCATGGCCGCCTGTGCCGCTGAAGACCACCCGCCAGCTGTCCATGGCCGCGAGCATCGGGCCGCTGCGGATGCCGAACCGTCCGATTTCGAGCCCCGGCTCGTTGTGCAGGCCATAGACGGCGTCGCAGGGGAACCGCCGGAACAGGCCCTCCTCGACCATCACCTTGCCGCCTCCGCCGCCTTCCTCCGCCGGCTGGAAGATGAAATGGACGGTGCCGGCGAAGTCAGGGTTCAGCGCGAGATGGCGCGCCGCGCCGAGCAGCATCGCCGTGTGGCCGTCGTGGCCACAGGCATGCATCAGCCCGTCATGGACGGAGGCGTAGGGTAGGCCCGTCGCCTCCCGGATCGGCAGCGCATCCATGTCGGTGCGCAGGCCGATCGCGGCGGTGCCCAGCCGGCGCCCGCGCAAGGTGCCGACGACGCCGGTGCCGGCGAGCCCTTCGCTGACCGCGATGCCCCAGCCGCGCAGCTTTTCGGCGACCAGGGCGGAGGTCCTGAACTCCTTGAACGCGAGTTCGGGATGCCGGTGCAGATCGCGTCGGATCGCGATCATTTCGGCCTCCTGGCCGCGCAGCGTTTCGATCAGGGCTTGGGTCACGGTGATCAGTCTCCTGAGCGGAGGATCACATCGCCGATCGCGACGATAAAATACATTAATCTAGTTGAAACATTCAGAAAATGTATGTTCTGGCGATGAAGAACTTCACGCTCAAGCAGCTGCGCTACATCGTGACGGTCGCGGCCGGAGGCTCGATCGCCGAAGCGGCGGAAGCGCATGCGATTTCGGCCTCCTCGATTCGCGAGGCCATTGCTTTCGCCGAGGCCAAGCTCGCCGCCCCCCTGTTTCGCCGGACGCCCGCCCGCGGCGTCGCCTTGACTGCGGAAGGCCAGCATTTCGCAGCGCTCGCCGAGCAGTTCCTCGCAGCCCACGATGCCTTCGAGCACGCGGCCTTGCGCATTCCGCATGAATGGCAGACGGAGATGCGGATCGGCGTCGTCGCCACCGCCGCGGCGGCGATCATCCCGCCCTTGTTGCTCCATCTCGCTTCCCGCGCGCCGCAGGCGCGCTTCCGTCTCGAGGAAATGAGCTCGGAAGAGGTCGCGACGCGGGTGAGGTCCGGCGAGCTGCTCGCCGGCCTCGCCTTCAACGACGCCATGACGGTGGACCTCTCCTTCGTTCCGATCATGCGTGCGCCGATCCATGCCGGCCTGCATCGCGGCCATGGGCTGGCGGGCGCCGCCTCGGTAACCTTGGCCGAGTTGCAGGAGGAGCCATACATCCTGCTCGATTTCCCGGGTGCCCGGGCCTATTACGCCGGCCTGTTCGAGCAGCATGGCCTGAAGCCGGCGCTGCGCTATGTCGTGAATTCGCGGGAGCTCGCGGCCGAACTCGTCGCTGCAGGTCTCGGCTATTCGCTCTTCAACATGCCGCCATCACCACGGATGCGTGCGTCCGAGACGATAGCCCGTGTTCCACTCGACACGAGCTACTGGTGCCCGAGTTTTGGCTTGTTCTATGCGCGGCAGTACCGGGCGATGCCGATGATCAGGGAGCTGGTCGGCGCGATACGCCGACTGCGCAGCGAGATCGCGGCGCGGCCCGGCCATTGACCCGGATCGATCACCGGATCGTTTCCCATGGCGTTCGCCGCGCCGATGTTCCGCTGGTGCGCGGATTTCTGTCGTGCTCGCGTCGGCCGACGCGCTGCGAAGCGCGCCCCCAGCGGTCAGAACCTGACCTCGAGCCTGCCCTTGAGGGCATGGTCCCTGGTGCGCTCGCCGATCGCGGCGGAGTAGGCGATACCGACCGTTGTCGATGCGGTAGCGCGCCAGTCGAGCCCGGCCTCGGCGACGAGGGCGTTGCGGTCGATCTGGGCGGCATAGACCCGGGCCGGGGTGATGCCGGCGACGAAGGCGGTTCCGGCCTGCGGGGTGAGATCGCCAAACCCGTAGCGCCAGCCGACGAGGCCGCGCGCGAACAGCGGCATCGCGCCGAGCTGCGCCTCGGCCCGCAGGCCGAGCGTGGTGAAGCCGAGCGACTGGTCCTGCGAGGCGACCCGCAGCGCCGCCGCCCCGCCCTGCTCGATCGCCGAGCCGGAGGAGACCCGCAACAAGGCGAGCTGGGCGAAGGGCTCGAGCGCAAAGCCCTGGAAGCGGAAGGCGTAGCCGAGCTCGGCGAAGGCCTGCAGCACGTCGGTGTCGCGCT
>JAESGI010000260.1_pt1 | contig 27267 bp, 27 predicted proteins | sample 9269671 | NCBI WGS metagenome assembly JAESGI01 (sample SAMN14515641, study PRJNA621666) | algae metagenome | isolation source: Nostoc indistinguendum CM1-VF10 and co-occurring heterotrophs from gravelly... | place: USA: Clark Mountains, San Bernardino, California | collected 1998-06-05 | reverse complement strand
CTGCTTGTTGAACATTATTAATTCTCTCGAATTCCGGTGTTGATGTACAGTTCCCCTTTTATTCGCGAGTTACAATCGCGAATATTCTTGTCTTCTTCCCATCTTTTTGCCAAATTGGGATGCTCCCATAAATTTTGGCTAGTAAAGCCCGTCCAAAGTCTTTTTTCCAAGGTTATTGATAGTCGTCAGACTCAGGACTATATCAAATACCTCGAATCAGACTCAGGGCTATATCAAATACCTTGGCATAACCGGATGTCCAGTTAATTTTTGACCAACTTAAAATTTGAATACGGAGGTAGTGTGACAACAAAAGTATATTCAGCGAAGTATCGCCACCTGAAACAGATTTATCAGCGCGAGATGGGTAAAGAAATTTCAGATATCACTTGGTATCGAGTAGTAGCTTTTCTCAAACAGCGTTTTAGCTTAGATGTGGAATCAGCTTCGGCTCAAAAAATAGTTGAGACATTTGCAGGAATTCGGCGGCGTTACGGTGCGCTAACCCCTGCAAGCAAAGGATTTAATGAGCGCTGGCAAGTTTTCAAGCACTTCTATGAGTTAGACGCTAGCTACAACGGCAAGAGTTTTTTAGTTGCGCTGGCAGACTATCTAAAAATCAATCTTGACGATGTACCACGCAGCACTCGTTACTACTGGTTTGAGAAAGCCGGACTATCTTTCAGCGCTGAAAATATTTACCACTGCAAGGATTTAGCCCTTGTTGCGTTTATTGCTGCTAAATGGGCAATTAACAAGCGTTCGCAAACGATGAAATCCGCAACCATCGAAGTTTTAACACTAGCCCTTTAAGGAGCAAGCATCATGTCTGACAAGTTTACTAATAACGTCCGCGCTCGTTTGTACAAACAGGGTTATCAAGGATTTACCAAGGACGATTACACAACAGCTGCTCTTGCTGTCGAGTGCGATGACCTTGACAATCCCACCAAAGAGCAATTGAGCCAAGCCGTTGACTATCTCAAAGTTAAAGCGACAAGCCAATTATCTGTAACTGATGAACCCGTTGAAGAAACCTTGACAGTAGATGCAGAAGAAGAACAGCAAGAGACTGAACTTGAAACAGGGGCGCTGACCGTGCAAGCACCAGAGAATCAGATTGTCTTGAGCGAACAGGAAAAGCAAGCCCTCGTTGCAGACATTGCACAAGGGGCGGGAATTGAACTGAAAGCGGCGGATGTGAAACAGATTACAGTGTCTATTGCTTCCACCTTTGCATCTAGAAAAGAGTTGAACGAGGCGATTTTTAACGCGCTCGTCCACTTTGCAAGGGAATTCAATAATCAAGAAGTATCAAAAATACGACGCAAAGCCGACGAAATCAGGCAGACACTGGCAGAGATGGATGATGTGGCAGGCAGTGAACTGACGCAGATCAAGCAAGCGATGGAGGCAACCGCCCTGGACTACAAAAGCCAGCTTAATGACCTCGCGTTATCTTTCGCCGGAATTATCGATTAAGGCATCCGGCAAGCTCACTTACAAACATTTGTTGATTGGACTTGTGGGGATACCGTTAATAATTGCACTCGCGGCTCCCCTCTCTCAATGGTTTATGACGGAATGTTGCACATACAGGAGTCAAAAACGTGAAGCATATCAAGAATCTAGTCGGCAAGCATGGTAAAAAGCTGAAGGCGAGGGCTGAGAAATTAGGCGTTGCAGACAGCTTAATCATGGGTTGCATCAATGGCGATGACGCGGCGCTAACCAAAGTAGGGGAAATGGGCAACGAGGGCGAACGCATCTTAACCATCATGCCCTACATTACAGATAACCTGTCAGCATTCATCAAGGGTACTGAGGAGTACAACAAAGGGCTAGCAGAGATTTACAAGCAAGCTGGCGCGTCTGGTATTGCCATTGACAAAGCCAATGCTGATTTAACGATCGCAAATTTAAAGTACGGTCATGAGCGCTCAGAAATCGGATTGAAGCTGTCCAGCGACCGCACACTAGAGAATCAGCGCTACAGAGAAAGCATCGACCTAGTTAAGCTCAAGGCTTACATCGACTATCACATGAGTAAGGTTGACCATCTGGCGGCTGCTAAATCGCAGTTAGCCCGACCCGTGAAGGCACAATTAGACGCTGATAGGACTTATGAAACGGAAAAGGCAAAACATTTATTGACTTATGGCGAAGGTTCAGACCTTGATTTAGTCCCTCGTAAGTCATTCACGACTAACAAGTTAGTGCAAGCGTTCCGCACTGCTGTTTCTACGATTTTCGAGTAATTAGCATCTAAAAATCCCCTACTAAGTTAGCGATCAGTAGGGGAAATCAAAATTAGTCGTAAGAACAATGTTAGATGAACTTAACACCGAACTGCAAGACGGGGACACCGAACAATCACTCGATTATCAAGATTATCCTGATACTGCGTTTACCCAGGATGAACAAGAAGCTATTAAAAGATTCAAAGCCAAAGAAATTGAAAAGCTTAATCGTAGCCGCGCTGTTCTCAAAGGTATTGAGTCTTGCGGCTGGGGTGTTACTTCCTATTGCTTGGCTAAGTATTTAGTAATAGCTACAGGCTCGGCGGGGCTAATGCCTGCGGTCGCTATTGTGTTGGGAATTAATCAAATAGTCAATCGTGATTTATTGGAGTTCACCGTAAATAAGTCTCCTGAAGGATGGGTTTTTACGGACATGGACAAGGCGATAAAATTTCTCTTTCAAACAATATTCGGATGCTTCATTTTGTGGACTGCTATCGGCGATTTTTACACCACAATGCAGAACTCACACAAGACTTATGACAACATCAAAGCGACTGTAGAAGATTTTAACCGTCTGCCAGAATCAGACAAAACTATTGTGTTTGTGGCGGGTGCATTAGTGGCAGGTGGTGTTGTTTACGGCATCCACAAATCCAAGTCATGAAGGCTCAACCCCTACTGAAAATTGGTGCTGTCACAGCTTTACTTCTGGGCCTCTTCAGCGCTTATTACTACGGGCAGACACCGCACCCTTATCAGTTTACTGAAGTGCGATTTTGTCCTACTACCGCCAATAAACGGACAATGAAGTACTATGGCAAACCCACACAATCACAATCGGCGCTTGATAACAAATACTGTCGTTTCAAGTACAGATTGCTCACAGAAGTATGGAAGTCACGACAGTTTAATGATGTTGTATCTCTCCCTGACGGTGCTTTCATCACGTCAGATTTGGCTCCATCGGAGAATCCTAGTTTATGGTTATTAGTCGCGCCTGCTTTTGTCTGGATGGGTTATTACTGCTGGGCTGCCAAAGATGAGATTGATAACGAGTCAAGTTTTCAACGTTTGGAATATTTTAAGACAGCTATTAAGCGCCAAGGTTTAATTACTAGGACTGAGCGCGATTTGCAGTCACATGAATCAGAGCGCATTAAAGACAAGCATAAGAAGGACATTGATAGACGTGCTGATAATCAGCTAGTCCAAGAAAGCTATATCTCTCTTGAGGAATTGCAACAACAGTATCAGCGTCAATCAGAGCTTGAAAATTTACAGTTTGATAACACTAAAAAACAGTTCGCGGTCGCTGACTCCGTAGCTGACAAATCCATTGCTGAAAATAGAAGAGACAAGCGCAAAGCGGACGCAGAAAACATCAATCCCAGTAGTGAAAAAGTATCGGCTCCACAAGGAACGACCGCCCAAGAATTAGTTCAACTATTGAAAAATCATGAGGGTGGTTGGCTATGGGATGTCATTGAGTCCACAAAACCAGTTTGGGTGCTAGGAGGTCAAGGCAGTGGTAAAAGCAGTTTTGCTGCATCAATTGTTATGTGTAGGAAGGCGATTTTTGATTGGAATATTACATCAATCGTTGACGCTCATGGACATAAGAACAGAGCTAAAGCTTGGAAGTTGCTGATACCTTTAGAGCCGGAATTAATCGGCGAACGCAACGATTATTTAGCTATTGGTGAGGCAATGGATGAAGCTGTTCAACGTTGGAGCGACCGCACAGAAAACGACAGACCTATTCAAACACTTTGGGATGAATTGACACAGCTTTCTATGCAAGATGATTGTAAAGAATCAGTCAAAAGATTTGTGAGACATTCACTTACTGACGTTCGCAAGGCTGCCGAATATCTAGTTTGCATCGCTCATGCTTTTACTAATGCAGCTTCTGGCAATGCTGAGGGTTTTAATGATTTAAGACAAACTGAAACTATCCAAATCAAGCGCAAGTCAAAGAACGGTCGCGTACCTCTAAACCATGCTGAAATCAGTGGTCTTTATGATGACGACGGAAATCTGATTGAATCAGAGCGCGTCACAGTTCCAGACTGGTTTTATCCTGATAGCTTGCAAAAATTTATCAGCGCTCATTAGTCAATATTTATCAGCGACGGAGTGAGGAGTTTATATTTATGCACCCAATAGAATTTAAGAAAAAGTGGCAGTTAACTTACAACGATTTAGCACTCGTCTTAGGTTACGAAAATGATTACACTGTCCGTTGTTGGGCGATAAAGGGAGGGCACAAGCGCAACCCTCACAAAGTGGTTTATGTAGCTTGTCGCCTTCTAGATGAAAAATGGTCAGCCGAGGGGAAAGTTGTAGATTGTTACCTTTGATAATTTCTATCCGCGTTTCTGCTAATTAATTTATTGAAATAGCTGAATACTATGTACCCAATTGAATTGAAGGAAAAGTGGCAGTTAACTTATAACGAGCTTTCACTTGTTTTAGGTTATCAAGGCGATTACACTGTCCGTTCCTGGAATAGGAATGGAAGATGTAAGCGCAACCCTCAAAATGTTGTTTACGTCGCTTGCAGACTTCTAGATGAAAAATGGTCAACTCAGGGCAAACAAGTAGATTCTTACCTTTGAATTGTATCTTTGGGCACTGTCCAAGAACTGGGGTAGAGCGGGTGGCGTAGCGGAGTGTGGGGGGCGGGCTGCCCAGTTGCGGGCCACTTCACGAATAAATTATTGCCCGTCCCCCACACCACCCGCTCTAAACGAAGTGTCCCCAGTTCGTCGGGGCCTCACTTTTTTGATGGGGTTGAAGCAATGGTGATGCCAATTGCGAACAGTGTGTCATGTCCACGAAAAATAAGGGTTTTGGGGCGGTTAGGCTATCTTCTTGACATTAGTGAGCGTAAGATATTTCTTATGAAAATCAATCGCTTCGGCAAGGTCGAAATCCTAAACCCTCAAGAGATAACCTTACTCTTTACTGAGGGACTTCTTAAGCCCCGCGTTCGCGCTCTGTTTGGCATCTGCCTGTTTACTGGTTGTCGCGTATCAGAAGCGTTGGCTCTCAAGAAGACTGATATCAAATCTGGAACCATCACTTTCCGAAAATGTACAAATTGTATAGTTTTATTATGAGTTTTTATATGAGCTTTTCTAGAAGTTTTAATATTTAGTAAATATAAAAAAGAAGCTAAACTTTAGTCAGATCCCCTTTGTAAAAGCTTTAAAAATTAGTATATCTTATTCTTTTTTAACGCTCTTTTATCACTCTCACCAGAGAATAAAACCAGAGTTCTCACGACACAAGGCTTTTGACCAAAAAATCATGATTAATAGCATTGTGTTAGAAAAGAAAGGCTTGAATCCTCTTCCTATATAAGATTTAAAAGTTAGCTTCGATTTTTAGTTAGTGAGAGTGATGGAAGAGGGTTAAGTAGGTAAGCACGAAAAAACCAAACTATGTAAGGATACTTGCAACTCATCCCAACTTGGGTTTAAACCTCATGAACAGCCTTCATATCCGTCGTAATTTTCTCAAACTTGTCAAACGTGTAGGATTATTTGGTTTCTCTGCGTTGGGCGTTGGAACTACAGTCGGTCTCAGTACTACTCAGTCTGCTCAGTCAAAACAGACTTCTGACAGTAAACAAATACAAGATCTGGCAGAGCGAGTCAAAACGCTTGAGGCACAGTTACCACTTGACAAGGTAGTGGAGATTAGCCAAAACAGCCCCTCTTCTAATGATCAAAATAATAAATCCCAAGTGCGTATTGGAGATACACTAATCTGTGCTGGAACAGCTCCGATGATAATTCCGCAGGGCGGGGCACATGTCCGGCAGGTCGAGATCCGGCTACCAAAGTTTAGTCCTAAGCCCACGGTTACAGCAACGATCTACAGTACCGAGAGTCCAGGCAACGTCTTTGGCATCTTCAGCATCAAGATCAACGACTTAGGGAATCAGACGCAGATTGGAATTACAGCAACCAACGTTGAAAGGGGTTTTGCTGTTCCTTACGCTTATTTCTGCAACTACATCGTTATCGGCAAGTCTCCGCAATCGTGAACGTGTAGCCAAATATTAAAAAAGCCGACTAATAAAAAGCAGTGGACGGACTGATACACTTTTTGCTTTGTTTAACATTGTTAAGTTAAGTCCATCGTCTTTTAACATTAGAGAACTCCACAAAAAAATGATCCAATAGCTGAAAGGATTTTAGCTTTAGATTAGGTTTCTGTTTCAACGCTCATTTCCCCTCGGCAGACACTTTAATATAAAAATATAAAAGATTGTTGAAATAGCAGAGGCAAATTAATGAAGACACTTATAAGGGTATTTGTGGTATTAGTTCTGGTACTGTTCCCAAACATGACCTTGGCTGAACAAACATTGCTCTTAAATCTTAAGTATAAATCTGACAACACGGTGACAAAAGAAATTAAGTTCTATGGAAATGACATCGATCCTAATTCATCGTCAATTGATGACCAATTCTCTCTCTCTATTGATGGTCAACTCATCAAAGTACCCGAGAGTATTTACGGCAGACTAGAAGGTCTGCGGCGAAGCTTCAGTTATGACATTTTATCCGGCGGAATACAACAGAAAGAGATTGGGAAGTTTGTTTGTCGACTTGGTGGCCCAGCTAAGGGTATTGTCCTCGAAGCACGTTATCTAACCTACCAGAATACCAGAATAATCAGTAGTCAGATACGGCCTGTTTTTAGCTTGGCTAGCAACTGCTTGTTCCCTGAGACCTACTCACCAATAAAATCCAATGCTCGTGAAGATGCTCGTGCGGTTGTTGAGATTCTAAACACTCTTAATCTTTTCCTTGCTAAAGAATAGCGTTCGCCACTAACGTAACAACGATACCGATTAGTATTTTCTGCTTGTTAGACTGGGACTTGACCCAATTAGTGAACTTATCGCGCCATACACTCATAAATCACCGCAAATAACCTCAACATCTCATTATTAGGGATATCAAATTTCTTTTGTACGAAGATTATTTGCTGATATTGATTTCGATGTCGCCAAACTCCACTATGACGACATCCTCCTAATTAAAAAAGCATCTTAGATGCTTTACAAAGGGCTAGATGCTTTTGATCCTCGCTTTACACAAGGAATTTTCTTGATTATTTGACCAACAACCGCGATCGCAACGAGAAAATCGCAGGCATCGTAGACTGACTATTTGGCATTGAGCCAAGATGGATGTATTTACCAATTGATAACAGTTCGCAATAACTCTTGAGTGGCGCGTCTCTCAACGGAGTAATGGGGCTTGTGGCGTAGTAGACTGTCCATAAAAAACCGCCTAAACCGGACACTACCACTAGCAATCAATGAGGCCGCCACCCCCAATCCGTTTACCTAACAAGCATTACAGGTAAGCGAGAATACCTTACACCAAGTGAGGTGCGAAGTCTTCTTGATGCTGCGCTCGATCGCAAAGCTCGTTATTCTCACCGTGATTATACACTGATGTTGCTCATGTTTCGCCACGGTCTGAGGGTGGGGGAAGCTGTAGGGGCTAAGTGCGGTTTAAGATGGGATGCGCTGATGTGGGCCGAACGTCAGATTTTCATCACCAGGGAAAAGGGCAGTGACTCAGGGGTGCATCCCTTGAGAGACGATGAATTAGTTCTCCTCAAGGAACTCAGTTACCCTTTGATCTTGGGGGACAAGAAGTGTTCACAAGTGCAAGTATTGGCATCGCTTTGAGTTCGACAGTAGACTATGACCAACCAGAAGACGTGATCCGGGATGCTGATACGGCAATGTACCGAGCCAAAACGCAGGGCAAGGCGCGTTATGAGCTATTCAACCCAGAAATGTATGCTATTGCTGTAGCGAGATTGCAGTTAGAAAACGATTTGCGCCGAGCAATTGAACGTGAAGAATTTCGCGTTTTTTACCAACCAATTGTTTCGCTCATTAGTGGCTCTGTTGTAAGTTTTGAAGCGTTGGTGCGCTGGCAGCATCCAAAACGGGGTCTACTGTCTCCAGCAGATTTTATTCCTCTGGCGGAAGAAACTGGGTTAATTGTCTCTATTGGTTACTGGGTATTGTATGAGGCGACACGGCAAATGCAAACTTGGCAAGTGAGCCATTGTAGCCACTCACTAGAGAAAATTAGTGTCAATCTTTCTATCAAGCAGTTTTCCCAGCCGGATTTGACTGAGCAGATTCGGCAAATCTTGTCCGAGACTGGTCTTGCTCCCACCTCTCTTGTGCTAGAGATTACTGAAAGCGTAATTATGGAAAACGGCGCTCAGGCAACTGAAGAACTCTTTCAACTTCGAGACTTGGGCATTGAGCTATCAATTGATGATTTTGGTACGGGTTACTCTTCACTAGGCCGTCTTAATAGTCTTCCAATTAGTATCTTGAAAATTGATCGCTCTTTTATTAGCCCAATCAACGCAAGCAGCAAAAATTTAGAAATTATTGAAATCATCATCACCTTGGCACACAAACTCGGTGTTTCGGCGATAGCTGAAGGTGTAGAGACAAAGGAGCAACTAGCACTTTTGAAAAAATTGAACTGTGAATCTGTCCAGGGATATTTTTTCTCTGAGCCATTGGATAGTTTAGCGGCAACGGCATTAATTACCGCTAATCCTAAATGGTAAAGGTTTTTGAAGCCGCGCTTTATGTCGGGATTTATCAGTTTCACGACTTTGAGCAGGAGCTAGCAGACGATTGCGCTCCCGGCGTGCCCGCCCGCAAGAGCGCGATCGCTCTCACCCACCCTGACTAACATCGTCAAATGTCGCCACAGTATATGCTAGGATTACGGCGAGTTTTGGCGGTAATTCCATGAATAAACAGGATGCAGCAGACTTTCTTGGCGTGAGTGTCCGCGCCCTTGAGCGTTATGTACAGCAAGGGCGTATCAGTGTTAAGTACGAGAAAGGGAAAACTCGCCCCACTGCCAACTTTGACCAAACCGAACTGGAAACATTCAAGTCAGAACTGAACCAGCCGACCGTAAAACCAGCCTTTGAATCTCGCCAAATTACGACAGAACCACAGCAACAGACAGGTAAATTAGTGCATCAAGCTGGCGAGATTGCGGAGTTTGGCGAGATTGGGGTAATTGATAAATTGTCCTCAATCATTGAAGGGCTGCTGGGCAGAGGCGACAATCAGCTAGTAGTGCCGATCGCCGATAAGCTGTTACTGACTATTGCAGAGGCACAAGCGCTAACTGGGTTGTCTAGAGAATTCCTGCGAGACGCAATTACTAAAGGCGAGTTAAAAGCCAAAGTAATTGGCAAGGGTTGGCGAATTAAACGCAGTGACCTACAAGAGTACGTTGACAAGCTGTTTTGATTCTCGCCAAACTGCGACTGTCGTTATCTCGCCAGTAGCAATTAGCATATTACGGTATTTGAAATAGTGGCGAGATTTGACGTGATTGCATGGGAGTGCAGTCTTGAAAGCGATCGCCTACTCATGGCAGATGGAGAAATGATTAGTCAGAGGTTGTTTGAAAAGTCGGGGATGTTGTAAAAAAGCTCTCTCAGTATACGCTGTGAATAGATAATAAACAGCACCGAGAGAGTGGTATGAGTAAAGCTTACCCTAGCAACCTGAGCCTTGTTCAATATCAATTGATTAGTGACTTAATCCCGGAAGCGAAACCGGGTGGTCGAAAGCGTGAAGTTGATATGTGGTCAGTCCTGAACGCAATTTTCTATATTTTGATAGAGGGAGTTAGATGGCGATCGCGAAGAAGGTGATTTTCCTCCCTGGCAGACAGTCTAGACATATTTTCGCAATTGGCGCATTGATGGAACTTGGCTCATGATTCACGATCAACTCAGAGATTGGACTCGAATTGAGATAGAACGTCACCCAAGCCCATCCGAGGCAATCATTGACAGTCAAAGCGTTAAAAGTGCAGCAATGGTGAGTCAGTCAGTTGGTTTTGATGCAGGTAAAAAGCTGAAAGGACGTAAGCGATTTATGACTGTTGATACCTTGGGATTAGTGTTGAGGGTTTTAGTGACAGCAGCTAATGTCGGTGAAAGAGAAGGAGGAAAACAAGTTCTCAAGCGGGTTAAACAGTCCGATCAAAAGATATCTCGCTTGACGACTATCTGGGTTGATGGTGGCAATGATTACGAACCATTTATGCAATGGGTGATGAATTTTTGCCGTTGGATTGTGCAGGTAGTTTTGCGCCCAGAGCAAACCTTCATGTTTTATTTTGCTCAAAAAACGTTGGGTTGTCGAGCGCACTTTTGGTTGGTTGATGGGATGTCGCCGATTGGTTCGAGATTATGAATTACTACCTGAAACATCGGAGACTTTTATTTATATTGCCATGATCCGTATCATGGTGAGGCGTTTAGCATAATTCCTGACCTCTAAAAACTTTTCAAACATCCTCTGAAAAACTAGTTGTTTTGTACTACATTGTGAATTTCAAAATGGGGTTAATACTCTATTTATTTCAAAATGAGAATTGCTGGGATTTTATATTCTTTTGTTTTCAAAATGAGAATTGCTGATAGCAAAGCCACCAGCAAGACAACAGCCCGACTGCTACAAAAAGAAATTCCTGGTATTAGAATCCTGCTAATTAACTCAGAAACCAGTGGCAATACAGATGAAAAAAGGTTTTTGAAAAATCCCGATGCAGTATTAGCTTCAGGGTTATATGACGTAATTATTTGTTCTCCCACAGTCGCCACCGGAGTCAGCATAGAAATTCCAGATTTCATCGAGAAAGTCTACGGAATTTTCACCGGTGCATCATCCACCGATGCTGATATGTCCCAATCTCTAATTCGCGTGCGAGACAACGTAGACCGCACAGTTTGGTGTGCCAAACGTGGGACAAATTACTGTAAAGTTTCTCGTTCCAAGACGAGCTAACTTTAGAACATGTACTTTGGGACAAAGAAGGCCGACGACGCGCTTATCTGCTCAACTTAGAAGCACAACTCTACCCGGAATTAGGAGTTGACAGAACAGCCAAATCATTAGAGAAACAAGCTAATTGGAATCAAGCTGTTTGCCCGTGGGATATTTCCGGTACAGCACTGCGGCGACAGATGCGAGAAGCATTTGGATTAAATGACTTTTTAGATCCAAACAAAGAATGGACTAAAGCTGACCTCAAACCCTACGCCGACAAGATTCGTCTCTATGCCTCAGAAATATACCACCATCTCAACCGCACCATCAGCGACAAAATGAGTGATGTCCAGGTTGTGCATCAAATGTTATCGCAATTGGGAATCAAAGCGGCTTTTCGCTGGTCGAGATTTGAGCCGGGGTTTGAGAGGCAAAAAATTAAAGTCTACCGACTGGATGTAGAAACTTGGTCTAACCTAATGTCCATATTAGCTAAACGTGCCGCACGACGCGAAAGGCTTCAAAATCTTGGAGAGTCTGATGGATCAGCTATGTCTTTTAATACTCAAAATAATCTAGGAGATCCAAATCAACATCACCCGAAATCCCTTATAGAAACATTGATTGGACTTGTATGTACCGTCACAGGAGATGTAGACCAGTTTTTAGTACAGAGCAAAACATTAGATAGTAGCTTAAGATGTCAGAACTTAACCAGCAATACAGTGGTTTTATTGCCGTTCACTGAACTTACACCAGTAAATAGGGACTGAAATAGACTTGATTTTTTGTTGCTCTCATATTTGCACTGCCATATTCAAAAGCAGTGCTGGTTCGAGCGTGGCTAATTTCTCAATAGTTTTGTGCATTCACTAAAGCCAGAAATAAAGCAATATCCATCAAACTGGTAATTAAATGATAAGTTTGTTGTCCGTACATCAATTGTCTCTTTAAATATGAACAAATACTTTATCGACTTCGACCTCAATAATTTCTGGTCAGATAACGAATACGCCAAAAACTATCAATCTGCACCAGTTACCTACGATTTAATTGAAGTAGTTGAAAAAGAGCTTGGCTTCAAACTACCGCAGTCCTATATTGAACTAATGAAGACGAGAAACGGAGGTATACCCAATAAAACTTTCTTTGCGACAACTGAGGAAACTACTTGGGGAGATAGAATCGAAATAGAAGGAATTTTTGGGATTGGCGTTGACAGTTCAGCTTTTGCCCTGTGCGGAGATAATGGCAACCAATTTTGGATTAACGAGTGGGGCTATCCCGATTTTGGGGTTTATATCTGTGACACGCCTTCAGGCGGACACGATTTGATTATGCTGGACTATCGCAAGTGCGGCAAAAATGGCGAGCCGGAAGTAGCTCACGTTGATCAAGAGAACGACTATAAGGTAACAACCATTGCCAAGAACTTTGAAACGTTTATCACAGGTCTAACCGGGGATTGAGCCGAGAGACCAATGGAACGTTAGGCTTTCCAATCACCTATTCCATTCCAAGCATAATCAAGATTACGCTGGTCGTAGATAGGAACAAGTGAGCAAGCTAGACGCATCAAATCAAATCCCCCTAATTTGTTTAATTTTTCGCCGATTTCCCGTACTCGCTCGAAATTTTGACCACAATAAGGCGATCTGTCGTCACCATAAGTTCTATCGTTAATAGAGAATTTGAGCAATTCAATAATTATTTTTTGTTCTAGGCATATTCGGGGATAATTTTCCGCAGCAATTAATTGTCTCGCAGAATGCCGAGATACTTGATAGCTATCGTCAATTTCTTTTAGGTATCTAAATTGTTCACTTTGGATTAAGCATTCCAGATCGTATTCTGAGTAAATTGGATTAAACTTGTCTGTTTTTATGTCAGAAATTGTGATGAATTGATAATTTTTCTGCAAGGCGCGTTTTTTATTAAGGCCACTTTGTCGTTTTGCTTTACCCATTTTTTGTTTGCTCTTAGGAATTTAAGAGTGCGTGGAAAGTGCGTCACTCAAACAACCAAAATTTAACCCTGCCCTTGTTCGCTCGACTGCGGCGCTCGAAACTTTGTCCGCTCACCAGTACCCAACTGCTAATTTATTCAGTCAGATTCAAAGTTGAGCAGAACAGCATCGGCCTGAAACATTTCGTCTCTAGCTTTTAAACCAATATCTCGACGGTATCAGCTACTATATCAGCTAAAGTTGCTGGAGATGTAAGAAGATTTCATGCAGGTTTTCCTGAAAAGGGGATTTTTTTATACTAAAGGTGCTGATACTGTTGTAACAAGGCTGTTTTTAAATATTAATTGCGGGTTTATGCCTCATCATTTTTGATTGATAACAAAGTGCGATTTGTTACTTTGTTTCTGATTAAAAAATCTTGAATGCAGTTAACAAATTCTTTTAACTCTAAAATTAAGTTATTAGTATCTCTAAGGTCTTGATGGTAAGCTAATCGTTCTAGTTCGTCAGCTGCTAGGTACATAGCTGTGGCTCCAATGTTGGCACTAGCACCTTTAAGGTGATGAGCTTCTCGCGCAATTTGTCCAAAGTCATGAGATGCGATCGCTGCTTTAATGATCTCTAAACGGGGTTTAATATCTTCAACGCATACTTGCAATAGATTTAATTCAGATTCTGTGTCATTTCCCGACATCCGATGCAAGTGTTCCCAATCTATTGCTAGGTCAGTGGAAAGTGTCTGTTCATACACACCTGCCTCTTCTTGCGAGAGGATTACGCCTGTCCAATGCTCTAGAGTCGCAGCCAATTTTTCTTTAAACACTGGCTTACTCAGATAGTCGTCCACTCCGGCATTGAGACACATTTCTTCGTCTTCTTTCATCGCATTAGCTGTCATCGCAATCACCACAGGACGACGACGCAGAGCAAAGGCATCCTCTTGCCAACGATGAATTTCTTTTGTGGTTTCCAAACCATCGAGAATTGGCATTTGGCAATCCATTAGAATCAAATCGTAGGGAATTTTTTCTAATAGCTGTAAAACTTCCTTTCCATTAGCAACGACATCGGCTTTGTAGCCCAAACTATCGAGTTGCTTCAAGGCTACTTTCTGATTCACCAAATTATCTTCAGCTAAAAGAATTCTTAACTTGGATTTAGTAGCGGGGTTAGAGGGAGAAGAGGTAAGAATGCCTGAAGTTCTTGCACTCTGGATTTCTTCAGTAGCCTCTAGCTTCGAGCCTCCAGCCCTTTGTTCTGATTCAGACTGAGTTTCTAAAATAGTCATAATGGCATTGAGGAGCCGTGATGGCTTAATGGGTTTGACCAAATAAGCAGCAAATCCGATTTTGAGCGCCTGCTGCACTTCATCTCGTTGATTAGTAGAGGTGAGCATAATCAAAGGTATCTCAGCAATTGCAGAATTGGTTTTAATCTCTTCTTCTATTGCCATGCCATTTTTTATATCAACCAAGGCAACATCATAGGATTTTCCCTGCTTATCAGCTTTCTGAATAACTTTGAGGGCAGTTGCAATACTGTCAGCTTGATCTACCTGCATCCCCCAATAAGTAGCTTGATGGTAGATAATTTTGTAATTAGTAGCGTTGTTATCCACCAATAACAAGCGGCGATTGTTCAAAAGTCCGCGTTCGCATTTTGGCAAAACAGGCTCAACTTGCTTCACAAAAAGCACCTCAAACCAAAACTTAGATCCTTTCCCCATCTGACTTTCTACCCCAATCACTCCTCCCATCAAAGTCACTAGTTGTTTACAGATGGCTAGTCCCAAACCAGTACCACCATATTTGCGAGTGGTCGAAGCATCTACTTGGCTAAATGGCATAAAGAGTTTGCGTTGGTCTTCAGGGCTAATGCCAACACCTGTATCTGTGATCGCAAAATGAATCGTGGCTGTAGTGGAGGAAAGGGAACGTAATTCGGCTTGCACTAATACTTCGCCAGCGCTGGTGAACTTGATAGCATTGCTGATTAAATTCATCAGAATTTGCCGCAGTCTACCAGCATCTCCTTTGATGTGGGTGGGCACGTTGCGCTCAATCAGCGTGGCAATTTCTAATCCCTTGTTATGGGCTGAGGGAGCCAATAATTCCACCACTTCTTCCACACAAGTAGATAGGTCAAAATCTAGAGTTTCGAGAGCCATCTCTCCAGCCTCAAGTTTGGAAAGATCCAAAATCTCGTTGATTATACTTAAAAGCGCGTCTCCACTACTACGAATTATTTCTATAAATTCTCGCTGTTCTGGGTCTAAGGAAGTATCTAACACCAAACTAGTCATTCCCAATACAGCGTTCATCGGAGTCCGAATTTCATGACTTATATTTGCCAAAAAGGCACTTTTAGTCTGAGAAGCTAATTCAGCTTGGCGACGGGCAATTTCAAGTTCTTGTCGCTGACGAGTTTCTGCTTCTAATAGTTGGGCTTGGGCTAAAGCAATACCTACTTGGTCGGCTATTTGCCGCAAAAGATGAGTTTCAAAGCTAGACCAGTGGTGGGAATCGTCACACTGATGAACTATCAGCAAACCACGAAGTTCTTCTTTGACAAGAATAGGCACAACCAACTGGACTTTGACCCCAAACTGTTGCATTAATTCCAGATGGTTTTGTTGGATTTCTGGCAGATCGAAGTTAGCTAGCCCTAAAATTTGTCCTTGACGGTACTGCTGTAGATAGTACTGTTGTAGGAATTCGGCTCGAAAGTAGGGGGTACTGATGTTTTGCTCTTTGATTGTTGGTGAGCCAGAAACTACTGCTTCAATAACGGTAGTGGCAGACTCATCTGGCAAAACCTGATAGATTAAAACTCGGTCAGTCTGGAGAATTTTTTGTACTTCCTCAACAGTGATTTGGAGAATTTCTTCGATTTGCAAAGACTGGCGAATCTTGAGAGTGATTTCGGTAAATAATTGCGATCGCAAGTTTTGGCGTTGTATTTCTTCTTCAGCTTGTTTACGCTGGATAAATTGCCCCACTTGCTCACCGATAGAATTCATTGTTTTTATCAAATCTTGGTCAGGCTGTTGGATTTCACGGTTGAAGCAGGTAATAACACCGAGAATTTTGTGACCGCTGCGGATCGGAAAACCAAAAGCTGCGTGTAATCCTACTTGAGCGTTAATTCTGAAGCGGGAGAAACTGAGTTCTTTAACGATATCAGCGATCCAAACAGGTTCAGAACTAGCCCAAACCCGGCCAGGTAGTCCAATTCCTGGTGCAAAGGTGGTTTGCCGATTCAGTGCTTCAAACTCTTGCACCTCAAGGGATGCTTTATACCACATATCGAGAAAACGCAGCACATTTGCTTGCTCATCCACCATCCAAATTTCACCCAAATCCCATGCCAAACTCTCGCAAATCCCTTGCAGGGTTTGGCGAGTAGCTTCGCTAATCGTGGAGGACTCTGCTAAAACGCGAGTTGCAGCATATTGTGCAGTTAGATGCTGTTGTGTTCGTTTGTGATCGGTGATGTCAATGCCAGTGCCAACAATGTATTCCACTAATCCTTCATCGTCTTTTAAGAAGGTATTCGACCAGGCAATCAGTCGTCGACTGCCATCCTTCATTACCCAATAGTTTTCGTGTTCTAGGAAGCCTCTACCAGTTAGCAATTGCTCAAAAACTGCTTTGACTGACTCCACCTCTTCAGGAAGGAGGAACAAGTTCCAGAAATACCTACCGCTCACCTCATCGAAGGAGTAACCTGTTGCTTGCTCACAAGCTTGATTGAAGCGAACAATTTGCCCTTGGGAGTCGGTAACTATTACTAAAGCGCTGGCTGTATGAAGGACTGCTGAGATAAAGTTACGTTCTTGGTTTAAGGTTTCTTCTGTTCTCTTCTGCTCACAGACCTCAAGATAGATGAAGTAGTAAACTACGGCAAGAACGATAAAACTTAGGCAGATGGCGATCACAAGTGTCAGAATTGTATTCCGAGCCCTGGCTTTTTTTGCTTGTGACTGCTGCTGGAGCCGTCCCCTTTCCTCGTTTTCCATCTGATTGATCGCCTTGCGGATATCATCCATGAGATTTTGTTCATTATTTCTCACTAGTACTTGCAATGCCGCCTCTAATCCCTTGTCCTGGCGCAAGCCGATAATTTGTTTTAGTTCAGTAAGTTTAGCCCTTATCAAAGATTCAAGCGTTGCGATCTGCTGTCGTTGATTCGGTTGATCTGTTGTTAAACTCTTCAGTTTGGTAATTTCTTGATCAACATTAGCAAGTGCTGTTCGATAAGGTTTGAGATAAATTTGCTTTCCAGTCAGGATGTAACTACTTTGTCTATTCTCAGCATCCTTAATGTGCGAGAGTAGTTTTTCTAGACTGTTGACTTTTTTATAAGTATTTTTTACTATGCTGCGATTATTAGTAGTTACTCTTGTATTTTGATAAGAAAGCACACCAATCAAAACTAAAATTGCCGGCGCTAAACCAAAACCTGCTGCAATTTTTTTGAAAAATTGCTTGCGTACCTTCTGCGCCTTTTTGCCTTCGTTGGTCACAAGTACCAAACTTGCTAAATTTCGGCGCAATTCCAGTTGCTTGATGACTTGACGGCCTAAGGTTCGTAATGCCTCTATCTGATCTGGAGTCAGTTCTCGTGGTACGTAGTCAAGCACGCAAAGTGTTCCTAGCGCATATCCCTCAGAATTAGTCAGAGGTACACCAGCATAAAACCGGATATTTGGGTCAGAAGTGACCAGTGGGTTGGTGGCGAACCTTTCGTCATCTGTTGTATCAGGCACAACAAGAACATCAGGCTGTAGAATAGCATGGGCGCAGAATGCAAAATCTCGATGTGTTTCTAGAGCTTCCATTCCGACTTTTGACTTGAACCACTGACGGTTTGTATCAATTAAGCTAATTAAAGCAATAGGAGCCTGACAAATATACGAGGCTAAACGGGTGAGGTCGTCAAAGGCGGCTTCAGATGACGTATCGATAATTTTATACTGCAAAAGTGTCTCGATTCTCTGTGCTTCGTTATCAGGTAATGGTGCTTTCATCCTTGAGCCTTATCTACATTCTGGGGGCAGGGAGCAGGCTTGCCGTGAGCTTGCCCTGAGCGTAGTCGAAGGGCGTAGCCGAACGGGAGCAGGGAGCAAGGGAGAAGAGTTTTCCCCTCAGCAAGAGCAGCACTTTGCCCCTCTGCCTCTTTTAATGCCCAATGCCCAGTTCAACAAACTTACTTTAATTAATGACAATAGTTTAGTTAAAAGCGTTAGCGTAATCTTACTGAGTTCGACTTATTAAAAAATTGGTCAAATGATTAAATCCCTAGTGTATTTTTTGTGGGCTGGTTTACTTGAAATCGGGGGGCGGCTACCTAGTCTGGTTGTGGTTGCGCGAAGGTAAGCCGCTCTGGTGGGGCATATTGGGGGAAATTGCTTTAGCTTTCTATGGAACTCTCAATTGGCAAATTTTGGCAGAGTGTATGCGGCTTAGGGTGGCGTGTTTATCGCAATGGCAATGTTTTAGGGTTGGAAGGTAGACGGGGTAACTCCAGACCGCTACCACTTAAGGGACTTCCAAATAAAAAAATATTCCATCGCATTGAGGGCAGAGGAGCAGGCTTGCCCTGAGCTTGGCCTGAGCGTAGTCGAAGGGCGTAGCCGAACGGGAGCACTTAGCTGGGGGAGGAACAGTCGTGTTGAATCCAGAAATTGGGATAATTTATTTTTTGGAGTTCCCTCAAGGGGGGAAGAACACAAGAGTACTCTCTCGATTTTGTCGTCTGCCTCTCCAGCCAATTTCAGGTGAAACCACCCCTCAGAGTGATGGTCTCCGACCGACCGGAGGTCATCGCTATTTTTGGGGTACTCCGTACAACGATTGTCAAGGCGTGCGGTATCCCAAATCAGTGCACCTAATTTGTCCCGTGCTGGGTGTGCGATTCAGTTTCTCTCTACTGCCCTGAACTTGCACTAACTTATAGTCTTGCTCGATTTGTCGCAGAACTTTTTCAGAGCGAACATAATCCCAGGAATTATGGACTAATAGCTTCGTGTCCATCCTGATTCTGCTGGCTGCAATATGGATATGGTCGTCGTCGGTGTTATGGTGGCGGAAGATGACAAACTGATTGGCATCAAAGCCCATTTCTTTCATGTAGCGATCACCGATTTCGCTCCACTTTTCATCATCTAATTTATCCCCCTTAGCTGCTGACAGTGAGACATGATAAACAACTCGGTCTGCATCAGAATTTAGTTGTCGAGACAGCTTCAATTCCCGCGCCAATTCACGGGCATTTCTCCCGCTCATATTGCCGCCGATTAGTTTAGCATCTTCACGAGATTCCAAATAATCCAACAGCTTGCGAAAAGCTCTGCCTTTAGTCTGCTTCCCAATCATCCTCTTCCTCTTCTTCCGAGTTGTCATCACCAACATCATCCGAGGCAATGTCTCGTCTGCACTGATGCAACAGTTCTAAAAGTTCTCTTAGTAGTTCGGGTTTTGCAGGTAAAGTTCGCCCAATTTTTATGGCTGTGTTGGTTGCCTTGACAAGCTGGTTGAGGTTGTTCCCGATTTGTCCTAATTCCCAATATGTTTGCAAGCTAATTTTACTCAGTCGTTTTGGCAATGGACGCATCAACGCATTGCGTCTCATCAGTTCACTCGCTGACATACCCGCGTCAAGTGATTTAATACGAAGCATATCCAGTTCGATGTCGCTCAAGCGAACTGGGAAAATATGCTTTCGGACTAGAGCTTTTGACTGCTTGCGGTTAGCCATAATTCGAGAAGATTCAGGGACATTGCGAGGGGGGTTTTTCAAGGGGGGTTTCCCCACTTGAACCAGTCTGCCGTTCGAGCGTAGCGAGACAAAGCGTAAGCTTTGAGGCATCGCTGTTCAAGCCCATTTTGGGGGTGGGGTGTCAAGTGCTACGTATGTACGGAGGCACAGCGATAGGTTGGGGGCGGGAGTACTTTCGGCGTAGCCGTGATGCTGACTATCCTACAACCTACAGAGGGATATATCAACGGCGTAGCCGGAATTTGATCAAATCAAGCAGTCGGTAAATTCTAGTTCGGCGTAGCCACAATAAAGGAGATAAAACGGCGTAGCCGCTATATGAAAATTCTCTGATTCAGCGTAGCTGCCACACAATATAATAGTCCGGCGTAGCCACAATACTAAAAAATAATTCAGCGTAGCTGTTTTAAGTAAAAGTCTAGATTCAGCGTAGCTGTAATAGCCAGATTTTTTAGCATTAGCTTGAATAAGAATACCAGCGAAGCTGCCACACTAAAAAATATAAGGCGTAGCCGTAATACGAAAAGGTAATTCGGCATAGCCGCAATCGCCGATTTTTTTAGCATTTTGAAAATAAATTGGTGAAAATTATTTCAAATAGTCGATAATTATCAGTTAATCGGTATTCATGAGATAACCATGAGTGAGCATCAGAATTCAGAAATAATTACGAAACAGAAGATTGATAAGGCCATCAATCTGCTGAAGGAGCAAAAGCCAAAAGAACGAGAAGATGTATCGGACAGAGAGGCCATCAGGAAAATGAGACGGTACATTGAAAAGCTGACCTCTAATAAGTATGGCTACACTTACGATGAAGTATCGGAGATGCTCTTGGGTTTGGGGATTAATTTAGCTGGCAGCAGAATCAAATATTTAATCGGTGAGTTGAAGAAAAGCAGTCGTCGCCGTGATCAGGCATCTGATAACGGCAGTAGTACGTCAGGTCAAGAGGCTACTGAAAATCAGAAAGAAGAAAAAGCCAGCAGCGAAGCTGAAGAAACACCTGTAAACAGTAAGAAGGGTAAGAGTAAAAAACAACTACTTGCAGCAGAGGCAGCAACATAGAAACAATGGCATCCTAGTTTTAGTCTTTAATCAGGTCAAGTTAGCCACATAATAGGAATCAATATGGGAGAAGCTCAAAGGCGTAAAAAGTCAGACCCCAATTGGGGTAAATCGGGAGGATTTAAAAAGTCAGACCCCAATTGGGGTAAATCCGAAGGATTTAAAAAGTCAGATCCCAATTGGGGTAAATCCGAAGGATTTAATCATCCCAACAAACCTAAAATCACCTACTTGACTGAATCACATCCCGATTATCAAACCGCCTTTGACATTAAAAATGCTCACTACGCTGGCAAAGCTCGTGTTTACCTTGTCCGCTTAGATTATGCCGATGGTGAGTATTTTATCGGCGCAGTCAACACATTCTTAGTCGGTACTGAAATTACAGTCAACGCCATCTGGACTCCTTACCCCAACAGCCAACGCACAGGTCTAGAAATTCTAGACAGTATCCGTCGAGATATTGGTTTAAAAGCTAGAGACGAAATGTTCCAGGTAGATGCTGTTCTGCTCAACTTTGAATCTGACTGAATAAATTAGCAGTTGGGTACTGGTGAGCGTTTATGTTTGCAGTTCGCTACAATTAGGAGTTTCCTGCTGGGTAAGGTGATGATTGACGCACGCAGCTACAAATTTCAAGTAGCGTTAGAAATTTCATTTTTATGCCTTTGGTTATCTATGTTGCCGATGGGCAACGCCTGGGGGCAAGAGATGGAGCGCACGCTGCAAGTCTCAAGTTTCCAAAAACCAAACCGGAACTATTGTGGCTCTGAAAGAACAGCTAGAGCTAGGCAAAGAATTGGTTCACAAGCTGTTGATGACTTAGTTAAAGCGTTACAAAACCGAGATACAAAACTGCGTGCCGATGCTGCTCACCTGTTGGGAAGCATTGAGAAAAAAGTAGCTAGTGAGGTAATTCCAAACTTAATTACCGCCTTAAAAAACGATCCAGATGCGGAAGTTCGCGTTTGTGCTGTCTCAGCTTTGATTAGCATTGCTGGCAACGACTTAAATAAATCTACCCCTGACGTGAAAGCAGTCATCCCCGTTGTCATTGCAGCACTCAAAGACAGTGATACGGAAGTACGCTTAACTGCGCTCATAGCTTTTCAATCTATGAGTTTTACTTATTCTAGTGATAACAACTTTAACGTCAAACTCACAAACGAACTGAAAGCGGCAATTCCCGTACTCATGGAAACACTCAAAGATGATAACGAGCAAGTGCGATCAAATGCTACTAGTGCTTTGAGCAATATGGGGCAAGATACAACATCGCTATTTCCTGTAATTATCCAAGCATTGAAAGACAAAAATGATTTGGTTCGTATAAGTGCTGCCTCTGTTTTGGGAAGGGTTGGTATTTGGGAACGCAAGAGTGAAGAAGTAGCAAAAGCCGTGCCTGCACTCATCACAGCTTTGAAAGAGGATAAAAATGCAAAAGTTCGCTCAAATGCTGCCTATGCTTTGAAATTCATCGGTGAAAAAGCAGCAACCGCAGTCCCGGTGCTTATTGAAGCTTTGAAAAATGATTTGGACTTTCAGGTTCGTTCAAGTGCTGCCTCTGCCTTAGAAAGCATGGGTGAAAAAGCAGCAACAGCCGTCCCGGTGCTTATTGAAGCTTTGAAGAAACAGGAGCTTAGATATAATGCAGAAGAAGCTTTGGGACGCATCGCTGAAAGCTGGCAAGATAACGCAACTAAGCTATCTAATCAAGAAGTGGATCTCGCCATATCCTACTTAGAAACGGCTTTAAATATTGTAGAAAATCCCAAGTCTAAGTATGCAAATTTACCTGGGTTTGCAGAAGGAGAAAAACGTTTGCGTCGCTCTCTTAATTTCCTCAAAAAAGAAAAAGATTCCCGCTTGTTTTCTAAAAGTCGCCCAAGGTAGGGAAGCATCCTGTGAACTGCACTGCTCTATTTCAAAGTAAAAGCACATTGCCAATGCCTGGGTTAGCCATAAACGCCAGCCGCCCCAACACTGTATATAAAATATTGGGGGTTTGTGGGGATTTGAGGTTTATGGACATTGGACTATATAACTTGTCCAGTAAACTGGTTTATCTATTTAATTACCGTTAGTGGACGTGACTTTAAACAGGCTTTTTGAGGCTATTGGTAGGTCAACGGTCACAAGATTAAGCTCACCAACCATTTGAAAACTTGCACTAGGCGTAACCAGCGCATAAGTAAACTAGCCGTAGTCTATTGGCTACAACGCCGCACAGCTATTTAGTTAAGTGGAGAGTTTGGAATGGTGCTTAAGCCACTGCTGTATCTAATGCCAGCCAGTGCCGGAAGATTTCATCTCGTCCATCGTCAGCCTCAACCACACGGTAAACTCGTTGGCGTTCGCCCGTCCCATCACGACAGATGTATTTCAGTTTTAGCCCTATCTTCTTCAGCAATCGCCGTAAGATAACGATGGGGCTGTCATTTTCATTGAGGGTAATATCCAGAACGGTTTTCACCTGCCACTTCACGCTCAAGGCATTGTTAGCCAGGAGTACTAAGTCAGCATCAGTTCCCCGGAATTCGCGATCGCCCTTGATGAATTGGGGGATGTTGAACAGTTCCAAAGCATGAATCACTAGCCCCAGCTGACCACCGTTAAAGTCTGGTAGCCATGCGCTCTTGGCATGAAGCATCTTTTCACCCAGTTTGCGATCGCGGTCAGCGACTTTCGCTCTGCCCAAGGTCAGGTAAAAATGCAGCCTCAGTTGTGGGTAATAACCTTGATCGTCTTTTTTGACGAGTTCCGGGGTAACATCCACACCGTAACGCTGTTCTAGCTTATATTTGCGCTCAATGTGGCGTTCAGTTGTGGTTTTAGCCCGTTGCTGTTGTAGCGCCGAATATTTGGCAGCAGTCATCGCCGTTGTATCGGCAGCAGTGATATCCTGACATTCGCCGTTGTAAACTTCATTTGTTTGGGCGGTGATTTCGTTGTTTAACTTTTTGCGAATTTTATTGTCATGGACATCGACAATGTTATGACCTTCGTTGCCTAATTCCTCTAGCACAGTGTCGCGGTAATGAATCATACCCGCATTGATGCGACAGGCCATTTTGCCAAAAACGTTTAAGGCAGTGCGGTTAATGTTGATTTCATCGCCGTCAATAATCAATGAAGCATTCTGTAGCAGCTTCAAGTTAGCTTGAAAGCGTTTATGCTCACAGGCTAACAGGGATTTGAGGTTAATTGCTCCGTTGCCAATCTTTCCTAAGCCATGACTGGCTACCCAAAGATGACGCGGTATCGCTTCTCGGACACGGGCTAAGGCTTGGCGAGTGGCATTTTCTGGTGCTACTCCCCGGAAGCATCCCCAAACACTGGTAAAATGCCCTCTTATGTCGATGCTGACTCCCGTGCCGATGGATGGGGAGGCCAGCACAATGTCATACTCCAGCAGCACCTTATTTAATCTCGAGATGCAGTTGTAAGCTTCGTGTTCCGGGTTTGCAATTGTTTCGGAGTCAATACGAAGGATTTTTCTATTGGGAAATTGTTTCTTAAACCGAGCCTCTAAGACTTTGGTTCCCCATTTGGATTTAGCTTTTTGGCAATCAACGGCAATAAAGGGCTTACCCCCGGTTTTGATGTGGGCTTCCAGAGCAGCTAACCAATTAACCGGGGTAGTTTGTTTGTAGTGGTAAATGTTCCAAGGTTGACCCTTCCAGTTGTTGACCACCACCCAAGGGGTAACTTGGGTTTCTGCCAGACCCATGACCATTTCCGGCGATAAATCAGATAAGTCAGCATCAGCCAGGATGACTTTACCACGTCCTGGGGCGAAGGCATTCTTGAATAGCTGTGAAAGTTGGTTGAGGACTTCAACTCGATGCTTCTTAACTTCAGTGTTGGCAGAGAGCAAATGCCAGATCACCTGCTCGGATTCGTCAATGATCACTAAGGGTTCTTTCCAGTGGGCAGCGTTAAATCTGGCTTGACCGTTGGGGTGTAAACTGTCTACACACAGCGCAAAACCAAGTAAAATTCCTGTTTCACTGTTTCTGACTTCGGTGATGTAGGGGATGCCTACCCGATCCGCGATCGCACTTGCCAACTGTACCCTGTGCGATAAGAGGATAACGGGTTGACCGTTGGCGATCGCCTCTTGAACTATCGCGGCAAATGACTCGGTTTTACCAGAACCTTTAACGGATTTGAGCAAAATCAGTTTAGCGGTTTCCGGGATGGTCAATGCTCCCAGGTAACGCTGATTGAGGACGAGTGCCCCTGAGTAAGATAGTCGGGTGTACTCTTTGACCTGCCATTTTTCTTTTGTCAGTGCTAGTTTTATAATTTCATCAGTAACAGCTGGTCCCCTAGCGGCGATTAAGTCATCAATGCCTTTTTCGGGGTAACTCCACTGTGTCACTAGAACTTGACAGCCGCAGGCAGTTAACAGTTTTGCGGTTTGGCTAATGGCAATATTCACCCGTTGGACTGTTTCTGGCTTGGTGTCGTGGTCAAAGCAGATGATGAATTTACGTCCAAGGGTGGCGAAGTGTTGTAGCTCTGGAATTAGGTGTAAATTACCTGTGGGCTGTCCAAATTCATCTTTGGGATTGCGGTAGCCACTGTTTATCCCAGGAAGGGCGATCGCCGCATAGCCCAAAGTAAGCAACGCCCCTGCTTTTTTGGCCCCTTCACAAATCACAACTGAGATGTTGTACTTCCATACCCAATGCCAGAAGCCTAATGCCCTATCTTCATCGCTGATGGGCAAGTCATATCGTGCGGCTACACTCTCCCAGGTGTAATCTGGTACTGCCAGGAAGAATGCCCTTGTTGGCACTCTTAGGGGATGTTCATACTTGATGAATTTAAGAACTTTGTTCAGGTCGCGCCTGGGGTGGTCGGGTTTCATGCCGCCCCACATCATGGGGCTATAATCGTTGAGCGGGTCAACGCCACTGCACCACCAGTTCAGTCCTTCGATGTGGCGATACTTCTTGAGTACCCCGTCTCTGAGTCGTCCATCGTTACGGCGGGGGACGTTTTGACCATAGAACAGGTAATCGTAGGCGGCATTACCCGATACGGAAATGACGTTTAGCGCAATAATTCCAGGGTCAACAGCACTGGCTAACCATTCATTCCAATGGTGCGCTTCTATGTCAGAGGGACGGGATATGATCTCGTACCTCTGTGTAACTTCAATTTTTTGAAGTCCACAGTTACTATTTTTCACAGCTTTTTCCCTCAAATACGTTGGTTTTCAGTATCTGGAGGGGGTTATTGCGCTGCTACACCTTATATCTACGAGATTTACTGTTTTGCTTGTTGAAAATTTTTACTTATCAAAAAATTTGATAAATTTATATGCAAAATTTCGCAGTGAAAATATAGAAATTTCCACAGTAACTCATATAATATGAGTAAGCAGCGCGGACTAATCTCTTTCGCCAATCTGTGGTTCGAGCTTCCAACTACAATCCACTTTTTTGGTTCTCTAGAGATAAACCCCGCTTCCCAATATTTGAAATATTTAATTTTCTCTGTCGGGCAAAGCGTTCACTACTGAGTGGCTCTTTGTCCTTTTAATTTTTGTGTCTTTTGTATATTCACCTCCGTTTTACGCTTCATTTGAGTACTTGCTGATTGTACAGAACTTTTGGCTGTCTTATATCTAACAAGACTGGGATTTTTTACTTGAAATTACTCAACAAGAGTTGATGATTATTCAAGAAATGAGGCTTTGCACTGCACTTGTGCTGAGTCGGTCATTTGTTCTTCTCTCTTTCAGTTGGCAACGGTTCTACCTTGATATTGCGTACTCCTACTTCTATCAGGTATGCCGCTAGATTGGCAGTAGTTCGCCCTTGGTTCTCAGCTAGTGCTTCAAGCTGATCAAATACAGTATCAGGTAGCGTTACACTAAAACGCTTGCTCATGCATCATTTTCGCTTCAAATTGCCTCCTAAATCATACGCTGTGATTCCTATTTAAGTTTAAACTGCTGCGGTATTGCTGTTAACTACATCTATTTTAAACTTTATGTGCAGTTAAATACCATCATAATGCATTGAAATAGATGCTACAATAGTTTTGTCAGCCAAAAAACGACACAAAACAAAGGCAATAGAAGCCAGAAAGTGATGCTATGGCTAACCTCTAACTGGATGTGTGGATTTAAGGCGATTCAGCCTCTAAATTCTCCAAATCCAGAAAAAACAAGACTTTAACAATTATCTGAACCATGACAACCTTCAATACTGCTCGGTTAAGGGAAAATAGATGGTAGAATAAATCATAATTTGTTCGCGTATGGTTTACGAGAACAAAAACAGCTAAAAACGCTGCTTGTACCTGAAGGCACTCTCGAAAAATTTAAT
>JAESGI010000259.1_pt1 | contig 27534 bp, 20 predicted proteins | sample 9269671 | NCBI WGS metagenome assembly JAESGI01 (sample SAMN14515641, study PRJNA621666) | algae metagenome | isolation source: Nostoc indistinguendum CM1-VF10 and co-occurring heterotrophs from gravelly... | place: USA: Clark Mountains, San Bernardino, California | collected 1998-06-05 | reverse complement strand
ATCTTGGCAATGGCCGCAAGCTGATGCTCGACGAGGGCAGCTTCACGATGGCGGATAGCTGGGCCGACCGGTCATTGGCGCGGATCGGCTTCCGCTCCACCGGATCGATGGACGCATTGCTATCGCTGTTCGCATTCCCGGCACTCAAGGAATTCTCGCCGCTGCAGATCGATCCGGCATCGCTGCGCGGGACGAGCGAGCTGAAGAACCAGATCTCGCTGCCGCTGGTGAATGATCTGAGCTTCGCCGATGTGGTGATCCAGAGCAACGGCACGCTGACCGGCGTCGCCTCCGACACGCTGCTCGGCAACGAGAAGCTGGACGGCGCCAATCTGACGCTCAACTACGACCGTGGCCAGCTGCTGATCAAAGGCGAAGGCCGCATCAGCGGCGATCGCGGGCCGATCGAGCTGCGCCAGAACGCCAAGGGGCAGGGCGAGGCGACGGTTTCGCTGACGCTCGACAACGCCGCCCGGCAGCGCCGCGGCATCGGTCCCGAGGCCGGCATCAACGGCCCGCTGCAGGTCAAGGTGATCAAGGCTCTAGGAAAGACGCCGGAGGCGCCGCCGCGTGTCGAGATCGATCTGGCGCGCGCTTCGATCGATACATCCATTCCCGGACTGAGCAAGCCGGCCGGCCGGGCGGGCCGGGCGGTGTTCACCTATGTGTCGGATGCGGACGGGCCCGACTTCGAGGATCTGACGATCGACAGCGCCCCGATCCTGGTCAAGGGCCGGGTTTCGCTGAACAAGCAGAACGCCTTCGAGAGCGCCAGCCTGTCGCAGCTCAGGCTCTCGCCCGGCGACAATCTGAACAAGGTCGAGATCAGCCGCGACGGGGCCGTGACCAAGCTCTCAGTGCGCGGTGCCGTGCTCGACGTCCGCCCCTTCATTCGCGACCTCATGAGCGCGCCGGCGGCGCCCGCACGTGGCGCTCGCGGCGCAGCGGCAGCTGCCGGCCCCGACTATGAGCTCGATCTCGACGTGCCGATCCTGACGGGCTTCAACAACGAGGCGCTCGGCAACTCGCAGCTCAAGCTCTCGCGGCGCGGCGGCGCGATCCGTTCGATCAACTATGCCGGCAGGATCGGGCGGGCGGATCTCTCGATCAAGCAGGCGCGCCAGGGCGAGGGCGCCGGGCCGCTGGTGCTTCAGTCGGAAAATGGCGGCGCGACCTTGCGCTTTTTCGACCTCTACCGCCGCGCCCATGGCGGGGATCTCGTGCTGCGGCTCGGGGCCGGCGATGTCCGTCAGGACGGCGAGGTGCTGCTGCGGAACTTCACCGTTCGCGACGAGCCGGCGCTGCGCCGCGTCGTCGGCGCGCAGAGCGCGACGGCTCCAAGCGCGCTCGATCGCAATGGCGCGCCGATCCCGCAGCGCATCGACGTCAGCGAGGTCGCCTTCACCAAGATGCGGGCCGAGTTCACCCGCAGCGCCAGCCGCATCGACATCAGCGAAGCGGTGATCTGGGGCCAGCAGGTCGGCTTCACGCTGCAGGGCAATGTCGACTATGGCCGCGACCGCGTCGATATCGGCGGCACCTTCGTGCCGGGCTACGCGCTGAACAACGCCTTCGCGCAGGTGCCGGTGGTCGGCATGATCCTCGGCGGCGGCCAGTATGGCGGGCTGTTCGCGGTGAATTTCCGCGTCTCGGGCTCGGCGACGGCGCCGACCATGACCGTCAACCCGCTCTCGGCGATCGCGCCCGGCATCCTGCGCCGCTTCATCGACCCGCTCGGCGGCGGCCCGCTCGAGCAACGGCCGCAGGGCAACGTTCCCAATACTGCCGAACGCTGAGACGCGGGCGCCGTTCGATCGCGAGGCCGGGCGGCGCCTGTTTCGATGACACCGGCTCCGTCGCAATGCGGTCCGGTTCGCCGTGTCAGGCCAAAATCGTTACTGTCGGCAAATGCTTGGCGTGAGTGCCTAAGATCTTGATTGCGCCCGGGCAGTTGTGCTGCCCGGGGTTTTCTCGAGCGCCGTCAGACGGCTCGCAGCAGGATGTGCTTCTTCTTGCCGAAGGAGAGCTTGACGGCGCCGTCCGTCAGGTCGGAAAGCCCGAGGCTGGCGCGTTCGTCGGTGACGAGTTGGTCGTTGACGCGCAGGCCGCCGGCCTTGATCTGGCGGCGGGCCTCGCCGGTCGAGGGCACGAGGCCCGCGCTGACGAAGGCGCTGAGCACGCCGAGCCCGGCCTCGAACTGCGCCTTCGGCAGATCGACGCTCGGCAGGTCCTGCGCGGTCTCGCCCTCCTCGAAGGTCTTGCGCGCGGTCTCGGCCGCGGCCTCCGCCGCCTGCCTGCCGTGCAGCAGGGCGGTGACCTCTGTCGCCAGCACCTTCTTGGCCTCGTTGATCTCGGCGCCACCGAGCGCCGCAAGGCGCGCGATCTCGGCCATGGGCAGCTTGGTGAAGAGCTTCAGGAAGCGGCCGACATCGGCGTCTTCGGTATTGCGCCAGTACTGCCAGAATTCGAAGACCGGCAGCAGCTTGGCGTCGAGCCAGACGGCGCCGGAGGCGGTCTTGCCCATCTTGTTGCCCGAGGCCGTGGTCAAAAGCGGCGAGGTCAGGGCGTAGAGCTGCACATCCGACATGCGATGGCCGAGATCGATGCCGTTGACGATGTTGCCCCACTGGTCGGAACCGCCCATCTGCAGGATGCAGCCGGTGCGCTTGTTGAGCTCGACGAAGTCGTAGGCCTGCAGGATCATGTAGTTGAATTCGAGGAAGGACAGCGACTGCTCGCGGTCGAGCCTCGTCTTGACGCTGTCGAAGGACAGCATGCGGTTGACCGAGAAGTGCCGGCCGACATCGCGCAGGAATTCGAGGTAGTTCAGCCCCAACAGCCAGTCGGCGTTGTTCATCATCGTCGCCGGGCCGGAGAAGTCGAGATAGTTCGAGAACACCGAGCGGATGCCCGCGAGGTTCTGCTCGATCGTCTCCTGGGTCAGCAGCTTGCGCGCCTCGTCCTTGAAGGAGGGATCGCCGACCATGGTGGTGCCGCCGCCCATCAGCGCGATCGGCTTGTGGCCGGTCTCCTGCATCCAGTGCAGCATCATGATCTGCATGAGATGGCCGACATGCAGCGAGGTCGCCGTCGCGTCATAGCCGATATAGGCCGAGATCGGCCCCTTCAGCGCAGCCTGATCCAGCCCTTCCGGGTCGGAGATCTGGTGGATGAAGCCCCGCTCGTCGAGGGTGCGCAGGAAATCGGATTTGAAGCTGGTCATGGCGGACTCGATGGTTTGACGGTTTTTCCGTCATGGTCGGGCTTGTCCCGACCATCCACGTCTTCACTTCACTGATCGAGCGCCGTGTTCAAGACGTGGATGCTCGCCGCGAGGGCGAGCATGACGGTTCGGAGCCGTTCGGCGACAGGATCAGGCCTGTTCCTGCTCGGTCTTCAGGATTTCCGGGCCGACCTTGCGGTCGAGATAGACGCCGACCTGCTCCATCAGCTGGTCGACGCGCCCGTCGAAGAAGTGGTTGGCGCCCTCGACCACGGCATGCTCGATCTGGATGCCCTTCTGGGTCTTCACCTTCTCGATCACCGCCATCACCTCCTTGACCGGGGCGACGCGGTCTTCCGAGCCGTGCACGAACAGGCCGGAAGACGGGCAGGGGGCGAGGAAGGAGAAGTCGTAGCGGTTCGCCATCGCGGCGATCGAGAGGAAGCCCTCGATCTCCGGGCGGCGCATCAGGAGCTGCATGCCGATCCAGGCGCCGAAGGAGACGCCGGTGATCCAGCAGCTCTTGGCCTCCGGGTTCAGCGCCTGCATCCAGTCGAGCGCCGCCGCGGCATCGGAAAGCTCCCCCGCGCCATGGTCGAAATGGCCCTGGCTGCGGCCGACGCCGCGGAAGTTGAAGCGCAGCGCCGAGAAGCCCCGGTTCACGAAGGTGTAGAACAGGTTGTAGACGATCTGGTTGTTCATCGTCCCGCCGAACTGCGGGTGCGGATGCAGGATGATCGCGAGCGGAGCGCCGCGCTTCTTGGCGGGCTGGTAACGGCCTTCGATCCTGCCGGCCGGTCCGTTGAAAATCACCTCGGGCATCGTATCTCGCCTTTTGCTGGGCGGAGCTGCGGAACAAGCGCGCAAAAGCGGCAGGAATGCCACCGATGCATGCGCTTGCCCTTGACGGCCCCGCCGCTCGCGCCCTAAATCAAGCGCTTAGAATGGTTCTAACAGCCGTGAACAAGACGGGAACATGCAAGCGAATGAACGCTTGCCGCTCCAGTCAGCGCGGCTCGGACGGGCGGCTATAGCACGGCGCAGGGGTGCAATTTCAAGCATTTCGTGCCGCAGCCGCGGCAGGCCCGTCTGGACATGGAGCAATGACGCTGTTTAACGCGACGAACCGCAGCTATCTCGACCATAACGCCACCACGCCGGTCCGCCCGGCGGTGGCGGAGGCGATGTTGCGGGCGTTGCAGATGACCGGCAATCCGTCCTCCGTGCATGGCGAAGGTCGGGCGGCCCGGGCGGCGATCGAAGCGGCGCGCGAGCAGGTCGCGGCGCTCTGCGGCGCGAAGGCCGCGAACGTCGTCTTCACCAGCGGCGGCACCGAGGCGAATGCGACGGTTCTGGCTCCGGGCTTGAGCGATTGCAGCGGCGGGCGCGATTGCGTGCGCGCGCCGGTCACGCTGCTGCTCCATGGTGCGGTCGAGCACCCTTGCGTGCGCGACGGTCACCGTTTTGCGGTGGGGTCTGCCGAAGAAATACCTGTCGACGGAAACGGGTTGGCGGATCTCGCCTGGCTCGAGGCGCGGCTCGCCCGCCATGCCGGTGAGCGGCCGGGCGAACGCGCGCTGGTCTCGCTGCAGCTCGCCAACAACGAGACCGGCGTGATCCAGCCGGTCGCCGAAGCGGCGGTGATCGCCAGACGCCATGGCGCGCTGATGCACAGCGACGCGGTCCAGGCTGCCGGCAAGATCGCGATCGACATCAATGCTCTGGGCGTCGATGCCCTGACGCTGTCTGCGCACAAGCTCGGCGGCCCGCAGGGCGTCGGTGCCATCGTCTTCCGGACCGGGGCGCTCGAGCTTGCCGACAAGCCCCTGCGTGGTGGCGGGCAGGAGCGTGGCTGGCGCGCCGGAACCGAGAACGTGCCGGGCATCGTCGGCTTCGGCGTCGCCGCTGCCGAGGCAAGGGCCGCGCTGGCGGACGAGGCGATCAGGCTCGCCGGGCTGCGCGATGCGCTCGAGGCCGGCCTGGCGAAGCTGGCGCCGGAGACGCTGGTGTTCGGTGGCGGGGTTGCCCGGCTTCCGGGCACGAGCGCCTTCGCGACGCCCGGCATCAAGGCCGAGACGGCGCTGATCATGCTCGATCTCGCCGGCGTCGCGCTGTCATCCGGATCGGCCTGTTCCTCGGGCAAGGTCAAGCGCTCGCATGTGCTCGCAGCCATGGGAGTAGACCCTGCCATGAGCGCGGGGGCCTTGCGCGCCTCGCTCGGATGGACCACCTCCGGGGCAGATATCGAGCGTTTCCTCGCGGCCTATGCGAAGGCGGTGGCCGCGATACCGAACCGGCAGGAACAGGCGGCGGCCTGAGCCCTGCGGCAAGACGATTACGACCAACAAGACGAAGACCAAACCGGCGGGCCTTGAACCCGCGACAGGAGAGTAGATATGGCAGCGGTCCAGGAGACCATCGACCAGGTCAAGTCGATCGACGTGACCGAGTACAAGTACGGCTTCGTTACCGAGATCGAGGTCGACAAGCCGGCCAAGGGACTGACCGAGGACACGGTCCGGTACATCTCGGCGCGCAAGAACGAGCCGGAATGGATGCTGGAATGGCGGCTCGACGCCTTTCGGCGCTGGAAGACCATGACCGAGCCGAACTGGTCGCGCGTCCAGTACCCGCCGATCGACTACCAGGACATCTACTACTACGCCGCGCCGAAGACAGGCGCCTCGCCGAAGTCGCTCGACGAGGTCGATCCGGCGATCTTGGAGACCTACAAGAAGCTCGGCATCCCGCTCAGCGAGCAGGAGATCCTCGCCGGCGTCGCGCCGGAGAACCGCGTCGCGGTCGATGCCGTGTTCGACTCCGTCTCGGTGGTCACCACCTTCAAGAAGGAGCTGGCCGAGGCCGGCGTGATCTTCTGCTCGATCTCCGAGGCGATCCAGGAGCATCCCGAGCTGGTCAAGAAGTACCTCGCCACCGTGGTGCCGGTGACCGACAACTATTTCGCGACGCTGAACTGCGCCGTCTTCACCGACGGCTCCTTCGTCTACATCCCCAAGGGCGTGCGCTGCCCGATGGAGCTGTCGACCTATTTCCGCATCAACGAGCAGAACACCGGCCAGTTCGAGCGCACGCTGATCATCGCCGACGAGGGCTCCTATGTCAGCTATCTCGAAGGCTGCACGGCGCCCAAGCGCGACGAGAACCAGCTGCATGCGGCGGTGGTCGAGCTGATCGCGCTCGACGATGCCGAGATCAAGTACTCGACCGTCCAGAACTGGTTCCCCGGCGACGCCGAGGGCAAGGGCGGCATCTACAACTTCGTGACCAAGCGCGGCGATTGTCGCGGCAAGCGCTCGAAGATCTCGTGGACACAGGTCGAGACCGGCTCGGCGATCACCTGGAAATACCCGTCCTGCATCCTGCGCGGCGACGGCTCGCGCGGCGAGTTCTACTCGATCGCCGTCTCGAACGGCGCGCAGCAGGTCGATAGCGGCACCAAGATGCTGCATCTCGGCAAGAACACGACCTCGAAGATCATCGCCAAGGGCATCGCGGCCGGAAAGTCGGACTCGACCTATCGCGGTATGGTCTCGGCACATCGCAAGGCGACGAACGCGCGCAACTTCACGAACTGCGACTCGCTGCTGATCGGCGACCAGTGCGGCGCCCACACCATCCCCTATATCGAGGCCAAGACCGCGACGGCGATCTTCGAGCACGAGGCGACCACGTCGAAGATCGGCGAGGACCAGATGTTCTACTGCCAGCAGCGCGGCCTCTCCGAGGAGGAGGCGGTAGCGCTGATCGTCAACGGCTTCGTCAAGGAGGTGCTGCAGCAGCTCCCGATGGAGTTCGCCGTCGAGGCGCAGAAGCTGATCACGATCTCGCTCGAAGGCTCCGTCGGCTGATTTTTCACCAGCCTTCGTCCCGCGAGGCCGCCTGAGGCGTCGTCTCGCGGAATGCTGGGCTTGCTTCTGAAACGCATCCTTCGAGACGCGCGCTGCGCGCGTTCCTCAGGATGAGGGCTCAAGAAAGAACCAAACCAATGCTCGAAATTCGCAATCTGGTCGTCAAGATCGCCGACGAGGACAAGCAGATCCTCAACGGCCTCAACCTCACCGTTAATGCCGGCGAGGTCGCCGCGATCATGGGGCCGAACGGCTCCGGCAAGTCGACGCTGAGCTACGTCATCGCCGGCAAGGAGGACTATGAAGTCCTCGACGGCGAGATCCTGCTCGATGGCGAGAACCTCTTGGAGATGGAGGCCGATGCCCGCGCCGCTGCCGGCATCTTCCTCGCCTTCCAGTATCCGCTGGAGATCCCCGGCGTCGCCACCATGACCTTCCTCAAGGCGGCCATGAATGCGCAGCGCAAGGCGCGCGGCGAGGCTGAGCTCTTGACCCCCGACTTCATCAAGCAGGTCAACGCCGCGGCCGATGGCCTTGGCATCGCTCGCGATATGCTCCGCCGACCGCTCAATGTCGGCTTCTCCGGCGGCGAGAAGAAGCGGATGGAGATCCTGCAGATGGCGCTGCTCGCGCCGTCCATGTGCATCCTGGACGAGACCGATTCCGGCCTCGACATCGATGCGCTACGCATCGTCGCCGACGGCGTCAACGCGCTGCGTGCCAAGAATCGCGGCTTCCTGGTCATCACCCACTATCAGCGCCTGCTCGACCATATCGTGCCCGACACCGTGCATGTGATGTCGAACGGCCGGATCGTGCGGACCGGCGGCAAGGAACTGGCGCTCGAGCTCGAGAAGAGCGGCTATGCGTCCTATGGCGAGGCCGCGTAATGGCGATCATCACCCCGCTCAAGACCGCGGCCGAGCAGCAGCTCGCCGAGCAGTTCGCCAATGTGAAGGCGGAACTGCCGGGCGCTGGCGCCGTGCGCAAGCTGCGCGAGGACGCCTTCGCCGGCTTCGAGGCCAAGGGCTTGCCGCATCGCCGGCTCGAATCCTGGCGCTATACCGATCTGCGTTCGCTCGTGCGCGAGGCGATGCCCCTGGCGCGCCGCTCCGAGCGCCCGCAGGCGGTGGCTGACCGTCTCGCAATCCAGACCATTCCCGGGCCGCGCCTGGTCAGCATCGACGGCATCTTCAGCCCGGCCGATTCCGATCTGGACACCCTGCCGGAGGGCGTCACCGTCCGCAGCCTCGCCGAGGCGCTGACCGAGGCGCCGGAGGCGACGGCCGCCGCGCTCGCGCTGCCGGAAGTGGCACGCGACGACAGCGCGCTGATGTTGAACGCCGCCTTCGCACGAGACGGCATCGTCATCGAGATCGCGCCCGGCGTGGAGCTCTCGCGGCCGATCCTGCTGCTTGGTATCGATTCCGGTGCGAAGGAGACCGCGCAGTTCTCCCGCGTGCTGGTCACGGTCGGTGCCGGGGCGAAGGCTACGGTCGTCGAGCAGTGCGAGAGCGTTGGCCCGGCCCCGAGCCAGGTCAACAGCGCGCTGTCCTTTGCCGTCGGCGACAATGCCGAGGTCGAGCATGTCCGCATCGTCACGCGCCAGCGGCCGGAGACGGTGCTGGTGAAGTCGCTGCTCGCGGAGGTCGGCGCGCATGCCAGCTTCGCCTCGGTCGCGCTCGCGACCTGCTGCGGCGTGCTGCGCCAGCAGAGCTTCGTGCGCTATGCCGGCGAGCACAGCCGGGCGGCGCTGCGCGGCATCAACCTGCTGCGCAAGCAGGAGCACTCCGACGTCACGCTGGTGATGGACCATGCGGCGGCCCATGGCGAAAGCCGCGAGCTGTTCAAGAACATCATCGAGGGCGAGGCCACCGGCGTCTTCCAGGGCAAGGTCATCGTTCGCCAGCATTCGCAGAAGACCGATGGCGGCATGAAGAGCAATGCGCTGCTGCTGAACGACGGCGCGACGATGTTCAACAAGCCCGAGCTCGAGATCTTCGCCGACGACGTGGTCTGCGGCCATGGCGCGACCGTCGCGCAGATGGATGGCGAGCAGCTCTTCTACCTGATGGCGCGCGGTCTGCCGCGGCCGCAGGCCGAGGCGCTGGTGCTGACCGCCTTCGCCGGCGAGGTCACTGAGTTCGTCGGCGACGAGGCGGTGCGCGAGATCGTCATGCGCGAGATCGACCGCTGGCTCTCGCAGCGCGAAGCGGCGCCGAAGCCGGAGGCCGTCTGATGCCGTACGTCAACCTGCAGATCACCAAGGGCGCGAGCCGCGAGCAGAAGGCCGAGATCGTCAAGGAGTTCACCCAGACTCTGGTGCGCGTGCTCGGCAAGAACCCGCAGAACACCCATATCGTGATCCAGGAGATCGAGCGCGAGGATTGGGGGCATGCCGGCATCCTCGTCGCCAACCGCACGCCCGAGCCCGGAAAGGGTTGAGCCATGAACGTGATCGCGAAGCCCTACGACGTCCAGGCCATCCGCAAGGATTTCGCGATCCTCTCGCGCGAGGTCTACGGCAAGCCGCTGGTCTATCTCGACAATGCCGCCTCGGCGCAGAAGCCCGAGGCGGTTATCGAGGCGATGACGAAGCTGATGCGCGAGGACTACGCCAACGTCCATCGCGGCCTGCACTATCTCGCCAATGCCTCGACCGAGGCCTATGAGGCGGCGCGCGAGAGCGCGCGGCGCTTCCTGAATGCCGCCCATCTCGAGGAGATCATTTTCACCCGCTCCTCGACCGGGGCGCTGAACGCGGTCGCTTCCTCGCTTGGGCAGTATCTCAAGATCCAGGAAGGAGACGAGATCATCCTCTCGATCCTGGAGCACCACTCCAACATCGTGCCCTGGCACTACTGGCGCGAGCGCCACGGCGCCGTGATCAAATGGGCGCCGGTCGACGAGGACGGCAATTTCCTCGTCGAGGAATTCGAGAAGCTGATCTCGCCGCGCACCAAGGTGGTGGCGCTGACGCATATGTCGAACGCGATCGGCACCATCGTCCCGATCGCCGAGGTCGCGAAGATCTGCCAGAGCTACCGGATCCCGCTGGTCGTCGATGGCAGCCAGGGCGCGGTCCATCTGCCGGTCGACGTGCAGGCGCTGGGCTGCGATTTCTACACCTTCACCGGCCACAAGAACTATGGGCCGACCGGCTCCGGCGTGCTCTGGGGCAAGCGCGAATGGCTGGCCAAGCTGCCGCCCTATGAGGGCGGCGGCGAGATGATCCTGACCGTCAGCGAGGACGCGATCACCTATAACGATCCGCCGCATCGCTTCGAGGCCGGCACGCCGGCGATCATCGAGGCGGTCGGCCTCGGCGCCGCGCTCGACTACATGATGGCGCTCGGCCGCGAGAACATCGCCGCCCACGAGGCGCGCCTGCACGACTACGCCATGCAGCGGCTCGGTGAGATGAATTCGATCCGCATCTTCGGCAAGGCGAAGGAGAAGGGCGCGATCATCGCCTTCGAGATGAAGGGCGCGCATGCGCATGATGTCGCGACCGTGATCGACCGGGCCGGTGTCGCCGTTCGCGCCGGGACCCATTGCGCGATGCCGCTGCTCGCCCGATATGGGGTGACGTCGACCTGCCGTGCGTCGTTCGGCCTCTACAACACGCTGGAGGAAGTCGATAAGCTGGTCGAGGCCCTGCGCAAGGCGGAAGACCTGTTCTCCTGAACCGCCGATTGCCTGAACTGGAAGCGCCATGAGCGACACTGCCGAGCAAATCAAGCCGAACGCGCCCACGATGGGCGCCAGCACCGGCCTGCCGCCGGAGGAGATCGACCGGCTGACCGACGACATCGTCGCGGCGCTGAAGACGGTCTACGATCCCGAGATCCCGTCCGACATCTACGAGCTCGGTCTGATCTACCGGGTCGATATCTCCGACAATCGCGAGGTCACGATCGACATGACGCTGACCGCGCCCGGATGCCCGGTCGCCGGCGAGATGCCGGGCTGGGTCGAGAACGCGGTGGGGGCCGTTCCCGGCGTCGCCGCGGTCACGGTCAACATGACCTTCGATCCGCCCTGGGACCAGTCCAGGATGTCGGACGAGGCGCGCGTCGCGCTCGACATGTGGTGAGCGGTAGCTCCGGCTGAGAAACTCATGAAGGCCGCTGCTCCTGCAGCGGCCTTCTTCGTTTCCGGCCACGGCCCGGGGCGCGTCAGGGCTCGCGGGCGACGCGGAAGCCATTGGTGTAGAAGCGCACATCGCTTTCGTACTTGAAGCGCGCGGCCGAGCGCAGATAGCGCGGGTCGTTGTTGAAGGAGCCGCCGCGCAGCACGCGCTCGCGGCAGCCGGGCGGCGAATAGGCGCTGCCGTCGCGCGGCGAGGCCCGGTAGCTCTCGCTCCAGCAATCGGCGACCCATTCGGCGGCGTTTCCGGCCATGTCGTAGAGGCCGAAGCCATTGGGCGGAAACTGGCCGACCTCGATCGCCTGGCGCCGCGGCTGCGCATTGCAGCCGATGCAATTGGCCTTCTCCTTGTCGATGGCGTTCCCCCAGGGATAGCTGGTCGTCGTGCCGGCGCGGGCGGCGTATTCCCACTCGGCCTCGGTCGGCAGGCGATATTTCCGCCCGGTCTTCAAAGAGAGCCAGACGACATAGGCACCGGCATCGTTCCAGTGGATGTCGGTGACCGGCCGGTTGCCGCGGCCAAGGTTGCGGTCGCCAGGGCGATGGCTGCAGCCGCCCTGGGCGACGCAGGCGTCCCATTCGGCGAAGGTGACCTCGCGCGTGCCGATATAGAACGGATTGCCGATTGTGACCGTGCGCACCGGCTTCTCGAATTCGAACATCTCGTTCGAGCCCATTTCGAAGCCGCCTGCGGGGATCAGCGCGAGCTCGGGGCAATCGTCGCAATCGCGGATGATTCTGGCGGGGCCCGGTGCAGCGCTCGCTCGCCCAGGCGCGACGCTGGCAGTCTGCGGCGGTGAGGTTGGGGCCGGGCGTCCCTGGCCGCGGTTCCTGAAGAACTCCTCCCGCGTCCGGGCGAGACTGGCGAAGCGGCCATTGGGATAGGCATCGAGATAGGCGCGGTATTCGGCCGGGTTCTCGCTGTTGCGGATGCTCTCCCAGAAGGAGAGCTCATAGGGCCCGAGCTGGTCGGATTGCGGCCCCGGCGGCGGCGGCGCGGTGATGACGCCGCGTGTCGCCTGTGCGGCGACAGCCGGCCTTGTGGTCGGCATGACCACGAGCCCGGCTGCAGGCAGCGACGAGATCCAGATCTGCTGCTTTCGCCGGGCGACGGCATCGCGGCTGCGCGTGAGGGCGGCGGCCATGTCTAGCCCGGGCGTCCGGATCGCCTTCAACCATTCCTCGATCGCAGGGGTCGAGCGCCCGGCCGTCTCGGCGATGGTCCGTCCGGGGGCGGCAGGCGCCATCACCGCGATATTCTCGAGCGGCTCGATCGGCGCGAGGCCCTTGAGATTGCCGCCGAGCGCCGCCTGCCAGGGATTGTCGCGCGCGGCGTCGAGTACGATCACCGCGCTTGCCGGCCGGCTGACGATCAGCGCATCGAGCAGGCGGTCGAAGTCGAGTGCGGCGCGGCCGAGGTCGCCCGGCGATCTGATCGCGGCATCGACCGGGATGAGGAAATTGCGGCCGCGGAACTGGACCGCATGGCCGGCATAGAAGACGACGACATGGGCACCGCGCGTCAGCTTGTCCCTGAACGCGCTCAGTGCCCTTTCCAACGCGGCACTGTCGGCATTCTCGACGTCGGTGACGTCGAAATCGCCCTGGCGCAGGATGTCGGCCGCGGCGCGGGCGTCTGTCACGGCGCTGGCGACCGCGGCGTCCTTGTAGCTGGCATTGCCGATCACCAACGCCAGCCGCGCAGGGGGCGCGCCGCCCTGGGCGCGGGCGGGCGTCGGCAGCCAGGCCGGAGCGAGGAGGGCGGCCAGAGCCAGAAGCAGGGTCGCGAGCCGGCGGTACCAGGACATTCGGTTCAGCTCTCCGACAGGCCGCCCGCGCCGTCACGGGCGTGAAGGTTCAGCGGACATAGACTGTGATCTTCTGAGACATTACCGGCGGCTGATGCGGTGTGTGCAGGTGGTCGCCGAGCAGCAATTGCAGCGTATGGGTCCCTTTCGGCAGGGTCACGACGACCTCGGTCTGACCGTTGCCGAGATGGATGTGGTTGTAGTCGGCAGGGATCGGCTGGTCGGTCGGTGGCGGCTCGACATCGATCAGCAGGTGGTGATGGCCGGTCAGCGGCTTGTCGATGCCGGCCGGCGCAATGCCCATCTCCTTCAGCCCCATCCGCACGGTGAAGCGCTCGGGAACGCGCAGCCCGTCGAGCGGATAGTGGAAATAAAGCAGCGCGCCGCGCGGCGATGGCTGTCGCTGCGCCGTCTGGGCCGCGGCGGGTGCAGCCGAAAGCAGCGGGCCGAGCAGGGCGAGCCCGACCAGAGCGGTCAGCCGCCGCGTGCGGAAGGTGGCGGCCAGGCCGGCGCTGCGGACAGGCGTGCTCATCGACGCTGACTCCGCTTGCGGGGATTGCCGACGAAGACCTCGATCCGCTCCGACAGGATTGGTGGATCATGCGGCACGTGCTGATCGTCGCCGAGGATGAGCTGGAGCGTGTGCTTGCCGGGGGGAAGGGTGATCTTGCGTTCGGTCTGGCCGTTGCCGAAATGCAGATGGTTGAGGTCGCTGGGAATGGCGACGTCGAGTGGCGGCGTCGGCACGTCGATCAGAAGATGGTGATGGCCGGTATTGGGCTTGATGACCCCGGCCGGCGCGACGCCCATATTGCGCAGCCCGAAGCGGATCGTCGAGGTCGCGTAGATCGTCGTGCCATTACGCGGATAGACGAAGTAGACGACGGCATCGTTCGGCGCGGGCGTGCGCCCCGGCTTGCCCCCCGCGCCCTGGGGCACGGCCGGGGTCTGCGTTGCGGAGGCCGCCTCGACCCGCACCTTGATTTTCTGCGACATCACTGGCGGATCGTGCGGGACATGCTCGTGGTCGGCGAAGAGCAGTTGCAGCGTGTGCTCGCCCGGCGGCAGCGTCAGTTCGGTTTCCGTCTGGCCGCGCCCGAAATGCAGATGGTTGAAATCGCTGGGAATCTCGCGATCGAGGGGTGGCAGGTCTGTATCGACCAGGAGATGGTGGTGCCCGGCATTGTCCTGCCTGGTGCCGGCTGGGACGATCGCGATGTTCGCGGTGCCGAAGCGGACAACGGAGCGGGGCGGGATCGTCGCGCCGTCCTGCAGGCCGACGAAGAAGACGCTGGCGTTGGGTGCGGCCGCGGTGCGCGGCTTCTCCTCGGGCGCGGCCTCGACCTCGATTGTGATCTTCTCCGACATCACCGGTGGGTCGTGGGGCACGTGATCGTGATCGGCAAAGAGCAGTTGCAGGGTGTGGCGCCCCGGCGAGAGCAGGATCTCCGCCTCGGTCTGGCCGCCGCCGAAGTGCAGGTGGTTGAAATCGCTCGGGATCGGCTGGCCGAGCGGCGGCAGATCGGTGTCGATCAAGAGGTGATGATGGCCGGCATTGCGACGTTGCGTTCCGGCCGGAGCGATCTCCATCCCAGTGACGGCGAAGCGCACCAGCACCTTGCCGGGAACCCTTGCATTGTCCCTGAGATCGACGAAGGACACCTTGGCGTTCGCCGGGGCCGGTTGACGCTGTCTCGATCGCTCCTGTGCGTCGCCGCTTCCCGCCAGCAAGGCGAAAGCCGCTGAAACACCGACAACAAGCTTCAGCCGGATACCTCGCATCGGCGCTCTTCCTGAGGGCGCGGCCTGGACGACTGAAGCTAACAGGCCCCTATCGCAGGAGCAAGCAAAGCGCCTGTGGCAATAATGGATAGGTCTGGATTTCGCCGGGGTCTTTCTTTAGGTTGACGCAGGGAATGCGTGCCATGAACGCTGCGCTCAAGCTCTGTGCACTGGCGGCTCTTCTTGCTCAGTTGCTGGCCTTGCCGGCGCTGGCGCAGGACCGGCGCGTTGCGCTGGTCATCGGCAACTCCGCCTACAAGAACGCGCCGGCCCTGCCGAACACCGTCAACGATGCGCGCGATACCGCGGAGGCCCTTCGCAAGGTCGGTTTTGAGGTGGTCGACGGTGTCGATCTCGACAAGCGCGGCATGGACACCGCGCTCTTTCGCTTCGCGAGGCTGGCCCGGGACGCCGACGCGGTGATGTTCTACTATGCCGGCCACGGCTTCCAGTTCAACGGCGAGAACTTCCTGGTGCCAGTCGAGGCCCGGATCGATGACGAGGTCTCGGTCCAGTACGAGACGCTGAAGCTCAGCGAAGTGATCACGGCGCTCGGCTTCGCCAAGGGCGTCAAGATCATGGTGCTCGACGCCTGTCGCAACAACCCGTTCGTCGCCCAGCTCTCGAAGAACCAGGCGACGCGCAGCTTCTCCGTCGGCACCGGTCTTGCGCCGATCGCGCGGGCGCAGGGCATGGTGACGGCCTATGCGACGCAGGCCAATGATGTCGCTGCCGATGGCTCAGGCCGCAACAGTCCGTTCACGGCGGCACTGGTGCAGGAGATGAGGCAGCCCGGGCTCGAGATCGCGACGATGTTCCGCAGGGTGCAGAAGGCGGTCTACGACGCGACCGGCGGCAAGCAGACGCCGGAACTGTCGCTGTCGCTGCTCGGTGATTTCTACCTGAACCGCGAGGAGACCGACGCCGATATCTGGCGGCGCCTGCGCAGCAGCGACGATGTGGCAGAGATCAAGGCCTTCATCCAGCGCTTCCCCGCCAGCTTCTTCGCCGTCGACGCCAAGACAAGGCTGGACCTGCTCGAACGCCGCAGCGTTTCGGCGAGCGAGCGAGAAAGGCTCGAGAACGAATTCGCGGCACGGGAGAGGGCCCTGCTGGAACGGCTCCGGCAGGCGGAGAAGAGCCGGCAGCAGGCCGCGAGCGATCTCGCCGACCGCGATGCCGGAAAGACCGATGCGAAGGGCGCGGCGCCGTTGCCGGTCGATGCACCCAGGCAGGCGCCGGTCGCGCTCGCGCCCGCGGTGAAGCCGTCTGACGCTGGCGAGCGCGAGCGGCTCGCAAGGGAACTCGCCCAGCGCGAGCAGGAGCTCACGGCTCTGGAGGCCGAGAAGGTCAGGCTGTCCCAGGAACGCCTGGAGCGCGAGAGGGCTGTCGCGGCGATGATCAACTCTGGCGGCGTCGTCAAGGAATTGACCGCGCCGGAGAAGCCTCTTCTGCCAAGCGTCCGCCCGCCCCGTCAGGAACCGCAGCCGCAGGAACGCACGGTCGTCGACCGCAGGTCCAGCGACACGCTTGGCGGCAGCGACGCTTCTGCCCCCGCGCGAGGCAGCAAGAACCGCCGGCCCGGGGGAGCGCGCGACTGCACCGAGGAGCTGATGCGGGCCCAGCTCGGCGATGGTGGCGGGAGTTCACTGCAGGGTTGCCGCTGAGCAGGGTTTGTGACGACCGATGGGAGAGCGAACGATGGACTCGTCTCGGACCATGTCTTCGGCAAGTGGCCGTGCACGCCGACGTTCCCTGACCTATTGCGTCCTTGTTGCCATGCTCGCCGGTCCCGCGGCGGCGTTCGCTCAGGCGCCCGCACCCGCCGGGACGCCACCGGCCGCTGCGCCGACGCCCATCCCGTTCCCGGAAGCCCTGCAGCGTGCAGCTGCCGACCTGTTCTCCAAGGCCGATCTGGCCGGCGACGGAATCGCGCTGGTGATCGACCCGCTGATCGACGGCATCTCCGGAGCGCAGTCGACCTCGACCCGCTCGATGCAGCAAAGCCTCGCCGAGATCGTCTCGAAATCTTATCCGCGCTTCCAGCTGCAGCCCTTCACGACCGAGAGTCTGGCCCGCGAGCCGGTGGTGCTGGTCGGCACCTTCACGGCGGTCAACAATGCCGGCGACGCGAAGGGGGTGCGCGACGCCTACCGGATCTGCCTGACGCTCGCCGACCTGAAATCGAAGCGTGTCGTCTCGAAGGGCGTCGCCCGGGCGCGGACCGAGGGCGTCGACGTGACGCCGACGACCTATTATCGCGATGCGCCGATGTGGACGAAGGACCCGGCGACCGAGGCCTACATCAAGGTCTGCCAGGGGACGAGGCTCGGCGAGCCGATCGATCCTGTCTATCTTGAGCGGTTGAACGCCGCGGCGCTGATCAATGACGGTATCCTCGAATACGAGGCCCGGCGCTATCGCGAGGCGCTGGCCTTCTATCGCACGGCGCGGAGCCTGCCGGGCGGCGATCAGCATCGCGTGCGGGTCGGCGCCTACCTCGCCGCGAGCAAGCTCGGCCGCAACGAGGATGCCGTCGATGCTTTCGGCGATCTCGTCGACGGCGGCCTCGCCAGCAATCAGCTCATGGTCAAGCTGCTGTTCCAGCCCGGAACCACGCAATTCATCGCCAATCCACAGATCACCGAGCCATATCCGATGTGGCTCAGCCAGATCGCGACGCGCGCCAGGCAGAAGGGCGCCTGCATCGAGATCGTCGGGCACACCTCGCGCACCGGCACGCAGAACCTCAACGAGCGGCTTTCGGTGCTACGCGCGCAATATGTGATGGAGCTGCTCCAGGCTGGTGCGCCGGACAGCCGCAGCCGCATGATCGCGACCGGCAAGGGCTTCAACGAAAACCTGATCGGGACCGGCAAGGACGACGCCAGCGACGCGCTCGACCGCCGGGTCGAGTTCAAGGTCATCGGCTGCTGAGCGGCATGGCGCGGGAGGTTGGCGTGACGGACGGGCCGCGTGCATGAGCGAGACCAGGACGAACCCCTACGACGCCGTCGCCTATCCCGGCCACGCCTTCTCCCAGACCCATCCCGGCCATCTGGCGACGATCGCGCATTTCCACGGCATGCAGCCGGCGCCGACGGCGACGATGCGGGTACTGGAACTCGGCTGCGGCAGCGGCGGCAATCTGATCCCGATGGCGCTGCAATCGCCCGGCGCCAGCTTCGTCGGCATCGACCTCAGCGCCAGCGCCATCGCCCGGGCCAAGGCCGAGGCCGGCGAACTCGGTCTCGACAACATCGCTTTCCACCATCTCGACATCATGGCGGCGGATGCCGGCCTTGGAACGTTCGACTACATCCTGGTGCACGGCGTCTATTCCTGGGTACCGCCCTTCGTGCGCGAGCGCATCCTGGCGCTGTTCGGCGAATTGCTGCGGCCTCAGGGGATCGCCTATGTCAGCTACAATGCCCTGCCGGGTTGCCGGCTGCGCGATCTCGCCCGCGACATCATGCTCTACGAGACGCGCGACATCGAGGAGCCGCTGGAGCGGGTCCGTGTCGCGCGGGCCGCGATCAAGCGCTTCGCCGAGGCGACCGATCCCGGCTCCTTCTACGGGGCGGCGCTGCGCGAGCGCCTGCAGCAGATCGACGACATCCCGGACAATGTCCTCTACCATGACGATCTCAATCCCGGGGCGCGGGCGTTCGCACTGCACGAGGTGCTGGACGCCGCAGCGCCGCACGGCTTGCAATTCCTCGCCGAGGCCTCGTTCCCGAATAATTTCGGCGGGGCGCAAGGGCCGGCCCAGCAGATCCTGAATGCGATCCCGGTCGACGAGCCGCTGCGCCAGGAGCAGTCGCTCGACCTGCTGATCGGACGCTGCTTTCGCCAGACACTGCTGTGCCGCTCGGATGTCGTGCTTCAGCGCGGCTTCTCGCGCTTTACGCTCGCCCCCTATCATCTGGCGGCGAATGTTCGCGAGGCCGAGGAGAAGGATGACAGGCCCGGCGTCGGCGGGTTCCTGTTCGGCAGCGACGTCCGGCTTGCCGTCGACCTCGACAGCGCCAAGGCGGCCTTGCGAGCGCTCGGCCGGGCCTGGCCCGGCAGCATCGGCCATGCCGAGCTTGTTGCGATCGCCCTGCGCGAAGCCAGCGATAGCCTCAGTCCTGATATCGAGCGCGAGACCAGCCGGCTCAACGAGGCGCTGATGGCGATCTACCGGGCCGGCCTGCTGGAGATCAGCCTGGAGCCGCACCGGCTCACCACGGCCGTCAGCGAGCGGCCGGTGGCGAGCCTGCTGGCGCGACGGCAGGCGCTGACCGGCAATGAGGTCACCGATCTGCGCCACCGCGCCGTGGCGCTGGACGGCGTCGTGGTGCGCAAATTCGTCAGCCTACTCGACGGCACGCGCACGGCGCCGATGCTGCTGGCCGAGATGAACGATTTCCTGGCAGAGGCGCATGCCTCGGGAGGCGACAGCGCGCGCCTGCCGCAGCGCGCGACCGCGGACGAGGTCGAAATGCATCTGCGTGACGTCGCGCGGCTCGGCCTGCTGGCGAGCTGACATTGTCGCAGGTCCGTTGCACGCGTATTCTTCAGCGTTGCCCGAGCAGAAGGCGGCCGTGGAGCTGCGTGATCGCGGGCACGGCCGATATCGCCGGCGGTAGCGAGGCATGAGCCAGCGCTTCAAGCAGTTTCAGGCCGCGTTTCGGGAAGATGCCTGCCTCGAGGCGATGATGCAGGCGAGCCGGGGCGGCATCAGTATCGCCTGCCCAGCCTGCGGCCGGGTTTCGGCCTTCGTGCCGCGGGTCAAGTTGCGCGCCTATGCCTGTGGGCACTGCAATTTCATGGTCTCTCCTTGCGCCGGGACGCCGCTGGAGAGCCGCCGGACCTCGCTGCAGCTCTGGTTCTTCGCGGTCAGGGTGCTGGCCGAGCGAGGGCCCAAGGCAGCGGCGTCGACGCTGGAGCGCGAGGCGGGAATCTCGATCGAGCACGCCCGGCGGATGATTGGAGAACTCGAAGCCGCCGCCAAGGACGGGCGCGGCTGGTTCACGGCCGCCCGCAAGGCGGTAACGGGCGATGTTGCTCCGGTCCCGGCACCAGGCGCTGCCGGTCCGGGGCGTGGCGCCCCGGCGTCAGGGATGAGGGCGTCGCCGGTGGATGGCGGAGGCCGCGCCCGGCTGCTGGTGCTGGCGGGCGCCGGTGCCGTCATCGTGGCGGTGATGGCGGGCATGGCGGTGGCGACGCTGACGCCTGCTCCGGAGCCGGTCCCGGATCCCGATTTCACGCCAGCTGAAACGGTCGACGCGCCGTCGCTGCAGGCGCCGATGCGGCCTTCGCTGATCCTGTCCTCGGTCGAGGGCGATCTCGAAGCGGCGCGGCAGGCGACGCAATTCGCGCTCAGCAACGATCCCTCGCTGGCGGCGCTGACCGAACAGTCGGCGGACGACGCCTCCGGGGCAGCACCGGCGCCGGCCCTGCCGCTGCCGGTGCTGCCGCCCTCGAACATCCTGCTGGTGCCGCCGAAACTGCCGGCGAAGCCCGGCGCCGCGCCGGTTCCGGCGGCGCTGCCGCGCCAGCAATTGCCGCGTGCGCCGATCACCATCGGGGGCGATCCTGACCAGATCCTGACCTTCGGGCCGATCCGCATCCGCCGACATCTCGTCGACATCATCGTGCGCGCCGGACGGATCGTCGGAGCCGATCCGACACTGCTGATGGCGGTTGCCGACAAGGAGTCCTCCTTCGCCACCACGGTCCAGGCGAAGACCTCCTCTGCGACCGGACTCTACCAGTTCATCGAGCAGACCTGGCTTGGCGTCGTCTTCGAGTTCGGACGCAAACACGGCATGGTGGCGGAGGCTGCGCTGATCGCGCGCAATGGCCGGCAGTTCGTCGTCGCCGACGCCAATGAGCGCCAGCGCATTCTCGATCTCAGGCGCGAGCCCTATCTGTCGGCCCTGCTCGCAGCGGAGATGCTGAAGCGCGACACGCTCCGGCTCGAGAAGGCGATGGGGCGCCATCTCACCGGCGGCGAGATCTACCTGATCCACTTCCTCGGCCCCGATGCGGCGCAGACCTTCATCGAGACGATGGAGGAGACGCCCGGCGCCAGCGCGGCCGAATTGCTGCCGCGCCCGGCCCAGGCCAACCGGCCGATCTTCTATGCAGAGGCCGGCGGCGAGACCAAGACGCTCTCGGTCTCGGAGGTGCACAAGAAGTTCAACGAGATGATCAGGGTGCGCCTCGACCGCTACAAGGTGGTGCGCGGCGGCCCAGCGCCCGTAGCTCCAGCGCGGCAGCCCTCCCGCTAGGATTTGCCGGCCCGGGATTCCTGGCTCATGATCGTTGCCGTTGCGGCAATCCGGGAGCGGGTTATGGCGGCGGCGAAGAACCGGTTCGAACAGGTCGACGAGCAGCAACCGGATGCGATCACGCTGAGCCTTGGCCAGCGCGACGGCAAGACCTTCGGCAGGATCGCCTGTCCGGCTGAACTCGCCGGCGGCCATCTCGTCAACGATTTCCTCAGCGACGAGCTGGAGCCGGTCGAGGCTTTCCGCTCGGCGGTCAGGCTGGCCAACGAGATCAAGGCGCCGATCGTCGTCGAGGACCGGCAGGGGCTCTGGCAGGACGATTGGGGCGTCCTCTACCGCGAGGACTGAAGCCGGGCCTCACTCGATCCGGAAGTACTTGATGCCGACGCCGAGCTTGCCGCCGATGCGGGACGCGTCCTGCTTTAGGCCCGGGAAGACATCGCCTGCCGGAGCGGGGTTCGGCCCGGACAAGGTCGGCAGAGGCGCGGGGCTGACCAGCGCTATCACCGCCTGCGGTCGGACCGGGGTTCCTGGCGCGGCCGTCGATTGGAGGCGCAGATTGAAGCTCGCCTTGCCGCCCTCGCGCCGCGTGAAGTTGGCGAGGTTGTAGACCAGCCCGTCATCGCCGACGAGCAGCACGGCGAGGTTCTGCTTCGGGTCGCTCTCGACCGTGCCGCTCAGCGTGTCTCCGCTCTTCATGGTGAAGGCGCCGATCTGCATGACCGGGCTGCGATCGATGCCGCGCCCGAGCTGGCGCAGGAAATCGGCCATCGGGCATTGCGCCGTCGAGATCGAACGCAGGCTGATCTGGGCTTCGAAGCCCTGGCTCCGCTTGAAGGCCGTGTCGAACGCGACGAAGGGCGGCGCTGAACTGCCGAAGCCCTCGATGGTCGCACGCCGGTCGCCGATCGCAGTCGGCCAGAGGAAGAAGCAGGCGCCGCCATCGTAAGTCGCGATGTAGCGCTCGATGCGCTCCGTCGGCGTGCGCGGCTCGGGGTCGAGCGTGTTCGTGGCGATTTTGGTCTCCCCTGGCGCCGAGGGGGCGGCGACAGGGGGAACCGTGACAGGAGGAATGGTGACAGGCGGCAGTTGGGCCGCTGGTGGCACTTGGACCTGGGCGGCCGCTGGAGGCTCCGCTCGGGCGGTATTCTGCGACGGCGCCGCGGGCGCCTGCGGCGGGATCTGGGCAGGCGTGGCTGCCGGCGGCGATGTCGAGGCTGGCCGGCGCTGCGCGGGCGGTTGCTGCGGCTCCTGGCGGCCGGAGGCGAAGCTGCCGGCCGGTGGCTGCGGGGTCGGCGGTGCCTGGGGGGCTGGCGGCGCCGTGTCGCCCGGACGGGCCTGGGGCGGGTCAGGAGCATTCGGCTCGGGCGCGACGCCCTGCAGGCTTGGTGCCGGCGGCGCATCGCTGCGGCCGGCGAGCACGGGCGGTGCCGTGGAGGTGGGCGCGTCGCCGTCCTGTCCCAGCAACTGCCAGCCGACGAAACCGCCAGCAGCGATCAGGACGAGCACCGCTGCGCCGGCGAGCGCTTTCCAGGGAACGCCTCCGCCGGCTGCCGCCTGCTTGCCCTTCGGCTGCCAGGAAGCGACCTCGGCCATGTCGGCCGGGCGGTCTTTCGGATCGGGCGCGAGCATGCGGGCGAGAAGCGGCTGCAGGCTTTTGTCCAGCGAGGCGACGTCAGGCACGCGTCGCCGCTTCTCCAGGATCTGCATCTGGGTGCCGCCCATGTCGAGAGGGCGGCCGCCGAGCGCCTCGGCGAGGACGAGACCGAGGCTGTAGATGTCCGATTTTCCGGTGACCTCGCCGCCGAACAGGCCGAGCTGTTCAGGCGAGACATAGTTGTATTTGCCGGCGAAGCCCGTGCCGATGACGGTCTTCTCGCCCAGCAGGTTGGATTTGGCGATGCCGAAATCGATGATCTTGGCGCGCCCGACCTGACCGCCGGGCAGGATGATGTTGTCGGGCGAGACGTCGCGATGGGTGATCCCCAGCATGTGCGCGGCGTGCAGGCCGCTGGCGATGCGCCGGCGCAGCAGGTCGACCTCCTCCGGCGATAGCGGGCCCTGCTTGAGCCGCTCCGACAGGGGCTGTCCGTCGACGAACTCCATGGCGAGGTAGGTCGCCTGCGTGCCGGGATCGACGGTGAAGACGTAGTAGCGGACGATCGCCTCGTTGTAGACATTGTGCAGTGCCGCGGCTTCCTTGCGGAACAGGGTGACGACTGCCTCATCCTGCGCCATGTCGGGGCGAACCATCTTGATCGCCACCGCATCGCCGGTCTGGATGGCGCGGCCCTTGTAGACCTCGCCCATGCCGCCGACGGCGATCAGGCGCTCGATCTCATAGATGCCGTTCAGCCTGGTGCCGGCTGAAAGCCCGTTGCGCGGCATGATGATCGTGCGCTCGGAATCGGTCATGAGGCCTCGTTCTTCGGCTGACGCATGTTCGGCATCCAGCGGGTCTGCACGCGGCGATCGTGATGATAGCGGACAATGACGACGGTGACATTATCGCTCGCTCCGCGCTCGAGCGTCAGCGCCAGCAGGGCATCGCAAGCGCCCTGCACATCCGGGCCGGATGCTGCGCGCAGGATCTCGTCATCCTCGACATGGCCGGTCAGGCCGTCGGAGCAGAGCACGAAGGTGTCGCCGCCTTCGAGCTCGCCATGGTCGATTTCGAGGGAGGGCAGGTCGTGGACGCCGATGGCGCGGGTGATCACATGCCGACGCGGCCAGTTCCGTGCCTCTTCGGCGCTGAGCAGGCCGCGATCCATCATATCCTGGGCCTCGGTATGATCGCGCGAGATCTGCGTGATGTATCCGTGGCGGACGAGGTAGATCCGGCTGTCGCCGGACCAGACGCAGGCGAAGTGACTGTCATGCGCCAGCAGGACGGCAAGCGTCGATCCCATCGTCGCGCCCGCGAGCGCCTGGGCCCGCCGGCGCAGCTCAGCATTGGCTGCAAGCACGCTCTGTTCCAGCCGCGCCAAGAGGTCTGCGGCCGAGATGGCGGGACCGATGCCGTCGAGCGCGGCGGCGACGGTCGCGCTCGCCATGGCGCCGTTCTCGTGCCCGCCCATGCCGTCGGCCACAGCCCAGAGCCCGAATTCGGGCCGCGTCACCAGATTGTCCTCATTGTGGCTGCGCACGCGGCCGGGATGGCTGATCGCGCCGGTCTCGAAGGCAAGCGTGGCGCCGACATGGTTCATGACGCTGCTCCTACACCCAGAAAGGCGTCGAAGCGGCCGGTCAGGAGGCCGCTGAACAGATAGGGGCTCGGCAGAGCCTGGCCGACCAGGGCGAGCGGCTCGAAATTCTCGCCCCCTACGGTCCAGAGATAGCAGGCATGGGCGTAGGAACGTGTATGGTCCTCGACCCGCAGCGCCGCCAGTCGGGCAGGGAAGCTCGCCGGCTCGAGCGCGCTGACGATGGTGCCGTCGGACAGCCTGACCATGTCGACCGGCGGGGTGGCCTTCAGCTCGTCATTCGGAACCGGCAACTGGGCCAGAGCCTCGGCAACCGTCTCGAAGCTCGCCTCGGGCTCCAGCGCATTCAGCAGGAAATCCTCGGCGCGGTCGAACCAGGCATCCTGCGGGTCTGTCTCCGGAGGCGGGATCGCCGCGCCGGGACCCGCGACCGCAAAGACCGTGAGCGGGAAGTAGCGGCCGATCCCGTCGACCGAGGGCATGAAGGCGCCCGCAACGGAGTTGCCGCCATAGGCGGAGCCGAGCCAGAAGCGCCAGATCGGCGCGTGCAGGAAGGCATCCTGCCAGCCGGCGCCGAGATCGAGCCGGCTTGCGGTCAGCCCGCCCTGGAGCCAGGGTTCGTAGACCGAGAGAAAGGCCGTGGGCGCCCCCAGGGCGATGAAGTCGCGCTTGCCCGGCAGCTTCCCGAACAGCCCGCACGCCATGTCTAAATCCCCGTCGGACAGCGGATTTCGCGCAGTGCCGGAAGCACCAGCGGGTTCTTCAGCGAGCCTACGCCGAACTGGTAGCCGACCTGGCGGCCGCCGGAGGCGAGCGTGAAGACGACATTGTCGCCCTGGCGCAGCACCGAGCCGGCATCGAGCAACCGGAAGAACGACCAGACTCCGTCGCGCTCGAACAGCTTGACCTCGCTCGGCGCGGCCGGCGTCGGGCTGTTCGAGAAGAAGCCGCCGCCGAATATGCCGCCCGCATTGTTGCTGCCGGCGCTGCCGCCGAGCGTCAGCGTGATCGAGGTTCTCGCCAGCCCGGCGCCCGGCCACATCACCGGCGTCGGCGTGTTGACGCCCTGCTGGCTCGCCACCGTGAAGCCGTTGATCTCGAGCTTGGCGCCGGAGGCGTCGGAGGAAAGGGCGGTCGGCACTACCACCATCTGGAAGGAGGGCAGGTTGCCGCCGGTCGGGAAGAAGGCCTCGCGGATGTCGCTGGCGCGCTGGAACTCCCGCAATGTCGTCGGGGAGAGCGAGCGGGCGACGCGGCTGTCGGCCCGCCAGGTCCATTGCGCGCCGGACTTGTCGATATAGGGATCGAGCCGCTCCTTCAGGAACTTGTCCATGGCGCCAGTGCCGGGGGCGAAGAGCTGCGCAAAATCGGAAAGGGCGATGTCCCGGGTGCTGCCCTTGGTGAAGGGGTAGCGGTTGGCCAGGAGATTGGTGCAGGTGCGGCTGACCTCGTCGCCCAGCGCCTGGCGCAGCAGCGAGATGGTGGCGCTGGTGGCGTCCCCCTCGAAATCGTTGACCGCTGAGACGATCATCGCATCGAACGGGGCGGGATAGCGCGAGGAATTGCCGCGCAGCGAGGCGATCAGCGGAACCATTGCCGCGTTCGCCGCCGCCGACTGGGCCGGCGTGGTCGCCGCCGTCGCGAGGTTCTGGTTGATCTCGGCGAAGATTTGCAGCGCCTGATCGACCGGGCGGCGTCCGAGATCGCCGTCGACCAGGACATGGTACGGCTTGAAGCCGGCCTCGATATTGGCGCCGAGCGCTTCGCTGCCGCCCGAGAGCACGCGGTCGACGCCCGGCGCGCTCAACGGCAGGGAGGTGCCGAGCCGGCCGAGCGCCGCATTGGCGCGCTCCTCCAGCGTCTTGGCCGCGGCCTCCTTGCCGGCCTGCGCCGCCGCCTGCGCGGCGGAGGGTCGCCGCGCGGCGCGCTCCTTGGTCAGCTGCGTCTCGTCGCGGACCGATTCCAGCAATTGCTTGAAGGGCGAGGTCGGCGCGGCGATCGCCGAAAGCACCACGTATTTGGGCTTGTCGGCGTTGAGCGGGCGCAGCTTCAGCCGGCGCAGGGCGCGCTGCCAGGAGGCTGTGAAGTCACGTGAGTAAAGCTTCAGAAGATCTTGAAAAAGACTGGCATATTGCGATGTGATCGCGGCCTGGTCGACATTCTCGCCGAGAACCCAGCGCTCCTTCTCTATACGCTCGCCGATATCGCCGAGCCGGTCGACGAAGGCGTTCTGGAAGCCGTCATATGTGTAGAAATAGGGTACGCGGATCGAGTCGAGGTCCTCGCCCGAGACGCCCTCGAACACCAGCCGGACATCGGAGCCGCCGCGCTGCGCTGCGACCCAGTCGCGGTTGGCGTTGCGCCCCTGGGTCCGCAACAATTCATAGGCGCGCTCGGCGATGCTCATCCGCCGCAGGGTCTGCTGGCTGGTCTCGATCAGGGTCTGGTTGAGCTTGACCAGCGGCTCGTCGCCCTCGTCGAGATCGAGCAGGGCGGTCAGGTGTTCCTCCAGCGCCTCGCGGCCCTTGGCGTTGGCGGCGCCCGGGAAGAGGTTCTCGGCCCAGTCGAGACGCATCCAGGCGAGGACGAGATCGCGGTCGAGCTTCGCCCGGCCGCCGATCATCAGATAGACCTTGAGCGCCTCGTAGATGAAGCCGGGATTGTTGGCGTTGGCTTCGAGCTGCTCTTCGAGGCGGAAGATGATGCGCGAGCGCAGCATTCGCTCCAGCGCCTCCTGATAGCTGATCTGCGTCGCCGATTGCAGGCGCTCGCGCTGGCTCAGCCCAAAGGTCGCGGAGACGGGTGTCGGCTCGTCCTTGCTGGCATAGCCGGCCGGCATGTGCCGCAGCTTGTGCAGCAGCGGCAGGACGCGGCTGAAGTTCCGTTCCGAGATCGTCGTCTCCTGCAGCAACGGGGCGGCGCCCGAACGGTAGTCGGCGAGGGCGTAATTGGTCTGGTTGATCAGGTCGCTGTTGCGCGAATAGCTCGTCCACCACAGGCCGGCGAGCGTCGCCGCGACCAGCGCCACAGCGGTGAAGCCGGCGGCACGCAGCAGCGCCGAGCGCCGCGTGGCGCGCAGATCGGTCGAGACCCAGACGGACTCGCCGATGATCACCTTCTGGATCAAGTCGGTCAGGAAGTAGCTCTTGCCGCGGCCGGAGAAGCTGCCGGCGCCGGCATGCTCGCTGCCGAAATTGCGCGACAGCGCCCCGATCAGCTGGT
>JAESGI010000258.1_pt1 | contig 27605 bp, 25 predicted proteins | sample 9269671 | NCBI WGS metagenome assembly JAESGI01 (sample SAMN14515641, study PRJNA621666) | algae metagenome | isolation source: Nostoc indistinguendum CM1-VF10 and co-occurring heterotrophs from gravelly... | place: USA: Clark Mountains, San Bernardino, California | collected 1998-06-05 | reverse complement strand
GGTTAATTTGATGGCAGGGCTTACTGCTTATACCTATTTGCCCAAAAAACCATCTATTGACATTTACCCAAAAGACTTACCTGCATTGCCTCCTGCTATTTTTTAGTTCTGTCGAACTCACGTTAACGGAGTGCCGCAATTTTCGCGCACAGTTCCAATCGGGACTTATCAAATGCAAACTGCCTTAGCAAGGGCAATGAGCTTACCGACATCACGAGATATGGAACTGTTACATGGAATGGTTATTCCCCCAACTCCCATAGACGGCGGTAAAACCGGCGTTACTGAACTCAATCCTGGTATGGCAGCCATATTGAGAGTATTGGGAGAACTAACGGATGAATTGCGCCGTTCCATCGATTTTTACCTGAATCAAAGTGAAAATTTGGAGGTAGCGCAGATTATATTAGCTGGCCCAGGAGGTGGACTCCAACAACTAGATGAATTCTTTACCCAACGATTGAGCTTGCCAACTACCCAAATAGATCCAATCGGGTCTTTGTCTTTGGAAGTTGACACCGATAAATATCCACAGGTGCAACGCTCAGGCTTGGCGATCGTACTTGGTCTAGGAATGCGGGAGGTGTAACAAAATGTACAGCCTAGATGTTAACTTTCTTAAAGATCGCCCAGCATACCAGAAAAAGCCTGAGAGAAAGGGAGGAATATCCCTAAATCTGCCTACGGGGGATTTGACACCAATCTATGCGGGAGTTGCGGTAGGTGTAGTCCTTCCAGCTTTATTGGGACTTGGTTGGTGGCTATTGCAAGGTAAGATTGTTGAATTAGAGGGACAGATAGCACAATTAGAGCAAGAAAGCAAAAGATTAGATACAGAAATCGGAAATATTAACAAAATCAAAGCCGAGACGAATGCAATTAAAGGAGAAACCCAAGCTTTAGTAACTGTATTTGACCAAATTCGGCCTTGGTCAGCAATGCTGCAAGATTTGCGCGATCGCATCCCCGTGGCAGTGCAAATCGAGACTATCAAGCAAATTCCACCCATTCCGGCAGAGGAAGGGGAGCCAGCAAGCAATCCTGCCGGGGGATTAGAAATTACTGGATTGGCTCGTTCTTTCAACGATGTCAATGATTTCTTATTGAGTTTACAACAGTCTCAATTTTTGAAGTCCACAGAAAGCAGAATTCTGACAGCAACATTAGTAGATGCTCCCTTACCACCAGGTGTGGGTCAACTTCCCAATGGTGTAGTAATTAAACCGCTCCAAGTAGTTACCCGAAAAAGTAGTTAGGAGTTAGAGGTTAGGAGTTAGGAGTTAGGAGTTCTCATTCCTAACTATTCACTCATAACTTCTCACTTTTAGGGAACTGCTGAAACTTCTTTGTAAACAAGGTGTTATTAGGTGAGGAATGAACTGTGAAACAGCTTCACGGTAATAGTTTTATATTAGGTACTGCCGCTTTTGTATTTTTGGCAGCTCAACCAGTTTGGGCACAAATTAGTCAAATTACTGATGTACAGTTAAATCCAGTTAATGGTGGAATTAGCGTTGCTTTGAAAACTTCTTCAGGGTCGCGCCCCCAAGTTTTCACTACGAAAAGAGGCAAGGCTTTAGTCGCAGATATTATCAATACTCAATTACGATTACCACAAGGTAATAGTTTTCGTCAAGATAGCCCAGCACCAGGAATTACCTCCGTCGAGATTAATCAGCTTGATGCCAATAGTATCCGAGTGACGGTGACTGGTAGTAACAATACACCTGGCAGTCAACCTGTAGTGCGATCGCCAAATGGAATTACACTCAGCTTTAGCCCATCTGGTGGCACTACAGCATCAGCACCAACGCCAACAGCGCCAACATCCACAGCACCGCCTGTTACTACCCCAGCCCAACTTGGTCAAAAGCCAGATGTTCTCGTTCCTAACCCGGAAGTCACCATTGACGGACAACCTGCACAAGCTGCTGGCCCAGGTCAACCTGTGAGTCAGGCTCCACCTTTCTTACCTAGAGCCGTCGCGCCACCCGTGGGAGATATTGCCATCTCTAATACTGATGCTTCTCCTAGCACCATTGACTTAGGAACTCAGGAACGTGTACCCCGTCTAGTGCTGCGAGATGCACCGGTGCGTGAGGTTTTGTCATTGCTTGCCCGTGCTGCTAATTTAAATCTGGCTTATATCGGAGGTGAGCAAGCTGCTGCTGGAGGTGAGCAAGGTGGTGCTGCTAATGCACAAGCAAGCTCTCAAACTATTTCCTTAGATATAGAAAACGAGCCAGTGCAAGATGTGTTTAACTACGTCTTACGCTTGAGTGGTTTGGAAGCTAACGGCAGTAATCGCACAGTTTTTGTTGGGCCCAAACTACCCAATTCCACCCGTGACATGGTTATGCGTAGCCTGCGACTCAATCAGGTGACAGTGGGAGTCGCCCTAAACTTTTTAGTCGGCTTAGGAGCAGAAAGTGCCGTCAGCCGCGAACGACAAGTTACCAGCGTTAATGCTGTGCCTGTTGGGGCTGGAGCTACGCCTATTACCCAAACTCAGACGACTACGGAAAGCAGAGTTGAAACTCAACGCGTTAATTTTACAGACTCTAGCCCATTACTTAGAGGTTTACAGGCATTAGGAGATGAGCGCACCAATTCCCTGACCTTGATTGGCCCTCCTCGGCTAGTTGAGATGGCAATGAATCAACTAACTCAGCTTGATATCCGCCGTCGTCAAATGCTCCACTTGGGGAGACCCCAAGACCGCACTGGCTCCCCTTAATCCCCTCCCCGTGAACGGGGAGGGGAGATTTTGTCGCTAGACAAAAGCGGGGTGGGGTTCCGACGACTTAATTGGTAATTGAGTAGGCTTGGTATAACGTCATTGCCAGGCTTTCACGTTAAGTTGACACCAATGGGCATTGCGCCTTGCCCCTACGATTATCTGTACCTCACTAACTCGCAATCTGCTGTAAGTTAGACATTTTGATACTATTTCTCCGAATTGAGTTTCAGAAAAATTTCAATTTTTAGCAATAGTTAAAAGTAGCGATCGCATTTTCCAAGACTCCATAAATAACTAATTACTCTCTGCTACTTTTTCAGAAAGTGTGAGCACGAATGTCATATTTTCTTCAGCTTTTAAGGCATGGGGCGCATTAGCAGGCATAAAGACAAAAACACCAGGTTTAAGCGCAATATTTTCTCCAGATAAAGTAAGCAAACCTCTACCTTCGATTACGTTAATCTTGGCATTACGAGTGGAGGTATGCTCAGAAATATCAGTATTAGCTGCTAGGCAAAATAGAGTGTATTGACAAGCATTATCTTTCAGCAATACTTTGCTGAGAACTCCCGCACTGGGGTATTCAATTTGTTCTTGTAGTTGAGTGATGAAAGATGGGCTAGCTGTGATTGAATTGGTCATAGTATTTTAGGATTACGAACCGTAAATAAATGCTAATAATCATTCAAGGATTATTAGTCTTTATCAAGCGATGGTTTTGGGAATAAATTATCTTACTGGGCAACAGCACACAAAATGATGTAGCCTAATTCGTCTTGGTATTTATGAAAAACTTGGTGAATTTCTAAAACCCGCTTGCGGATATCTCTCTGCGTCAATACATTCCACAAAAATTTAGTTGCATTAAAAATACCTTCATCTTGAAACATCCGTCTTAAATTCAATAAGTTCATTGAGTCAGTCTGGCATTTCTCTACTTGCAATCTTGCTGCGCAAAAAGCTGAAATCCAGTTGGTTTCTGACAACGGTGTAGAATTAACTCGAATTACTCGTGCTAAGTCATCATGAATTTGTTCTTCTTTGTCACAAGCTAATAGTTCATGGGAGATAAATTTGCCTCCCGGTTTGAGCCGATGGTGAATTTCAGCTAAAAGCTTGGCTTTTCCCAATGGGGATTGCATCGTGAGAATGGCTTCTGCCAATACATAATCAAACTTTCCGGCGATTGCTTCTAGGTTGAAAATATTACCTTCAACGATTTCGACTTGATTTTCTAAGCCAGCAGCACGGATATTAGCACGCGCACAAGCTACACTACCAGGATTTTTTTCAACGCCTACCACTTTGACATGATAGCTTTTCGCTAAGGCGATCGCACTATATCCAAAGCTAGAACCTAGCTCTAAAACTGTCTCTCCAGGCTGAAAGTTTGCCCATTCAAATAGTTTCTCGGTGGCTATTCTTCCACCAGGACGCAGATATTTTTTACCCGCTGCTGCTAAAACTTCGTGTCCGGTAGCTCTTTGGAAATTGAGGATAGTGTTGGTCATCTTTGCGACCCTCTGAACTTGTCTTACCCTCAATTTCTCAGGAATTTATGATATTGTCTCTGAGGTAGCTCATAGAAGCAGTATTACTTTGCTTTCCACTCGTGATCAAGGATAGCGTAAAGAAAGTTGTCGTACCATCTGCCTTTGATTAACTCTTTTTCTCGCAGATGACCTTCACGACGCATACCAATTTTTTCTAATACTCTTACAGAAGCAACATTCTCCGTTACACACCAAGACCAGATACGATGCATTCCCAGTTCTTTAAAGCCAAACTTTAAAATGGCCTGTGCTGCTTCTGTTGCATAACCTTGTCCCCAATACTGAGTATTTAATTCATAGCCAATGTTTGCTTCCCGCAGTTCAGAATCGTTTACGCGGATGCCACAATTGCCAATAAGCCGATTTTCTTCTTTGAGGACAACAGCTAACTGAAACTTTGTTCTTGGTTGCTCTTTTTGCTGACCAATAAACATCTGTACAAATTCGCAAACATCTTTCTGTGTGCGATGTGTCCAATAGTTATAACGCAAGTACAAAGGATCAGATTGATAGGTAAAAACCGCCTGCCAGTCTGCCTCTATAAAATCACGCATTAGCAAGCGGTCTGTTTCTAAGATCATGTTTTTTCTCTATTTTTAGCTTTTACATCTTGCACCTTGAGGAGTAGCATCAGGATAATAGGTAATGATTGCTTTTTCTTTAGTAACAAAAACTGTAGGAAAAGATTTACCTGTTTCTTGGTCACGTACATTATAAATACACGCTCCGTCATTATTACCTTGGAGCTTATATATTCTGGTGGCATCTAAAAGCATTTCTTCGGCATTGCTGAGGTAGCCATAGCCTTTGATGACATCTGTTACTGTCCGATTTTTCTCCTTGATGACTACACCCATTGTATAAATGGCTCCACTAACAACTTCCTCTCGTCCTTGATTATTTGGCAACCGTCCGCCTATTCCTTCATTTTGTAACTGTAAATATCTGCCGTAAAAATGTAAGCCACCTATATCATTGGCGTTATATATTTCACCACAAAATATATGCTCAAACCCTCGACGTTGAAACCAAATATTGGTTAAGTCTTCGAGAAATCGTGCTTTATTCTTACGTCCTGGGCGAAGTTCACCGCCGCTAACTTGCTGAAGTTTCTGCAACACATCTGGGTAATAAGATAACAATTGTTTAAAATTATTAGAACTAACTCTTGTACCAATAGGGCCGCAGAGGTTTAGTACAGCCTTGTCAAAAGGATTGAGCAGAGGTGGAGGTGGTGTGATATCTACCTTTTGTCCTGCGGGAAAACGAACAGTAACCGGGTTATCTACATTGTCAAAAAACGGCAGAAGTTGCGTATTTGGCTGAGGTTGCGCCTTCACGGGATTTTGCCAGCAAAAAGGGGAAACCAGTACCAAAAAAGCAAGCATATTTACCATCTGCTTTGACTTATTGGTTAAAAGATTTGGCTGCATAATTTTAGATTAATTACTTGGATAGCAATACTACATCAAGCTTAATTTAAGGAATAGGATACTTTATGAAAAACCCGGTTTATTTAATAAACCGGGTTAATGAACTTCTTTAAAAGTCTGTTGAATTGAAATCTTAAATTGTTGATCACGCTATCTTAAACTAACTAAACATGGTGCGTAAATCTTTGGTAATTTTACCTAAATCGGCGTTAGCGAGTGGAATCATTAAGTTGTCCGATCAATTTTTTGCACTTCTTCATCAGAGAGTTTCACATTGATAGCTTGTGTTGAGTCTTCAATGCTAGAAACCTTGCTAGCACCAGGAATTGGTAAAATAACTGGCGACTTGGAACGCAACCACGCCAAAACGATATTATACAGTGACACACCTTTTTCCTTAGCTAAGTGAGCGATCGCAGGGATATCTTGTAAGTTCTGATGGCGACTCCTACCACCAAAAGGACTCCAAGGCAAAAATGTTAATCCTTGCTGTTCGCAATACTTCAATACGCCGTCATTTTCTGGCTGTCGTTGCCAAGGGCTGTATTGATTCTGCACTGAGACAATATCCACCACATCCCGCGCCCGCTTAATTTGTTCAACGGAAAAGTTAGAAACTCCCACAAACCGAATCAAGCCAGCTTCTACTGCTTCTTTCACTGGTGCAAGCGATTCTTCAATAGTGTAATTAGTATCGGGGGAATGGTATTGCCAAACATCGATGGGTTTAGCACCACCTAACGCCTCAAAACTTACTCGAATTGTTTGGCGCAAATGCTCTGGGTTGCCGTTGCTTGTCCAGCTACCATCGGGACGCATCAAACCGCCCTTAGTTGCCACAATTACTTGGCTAACATCGCCTTTGTAACTAGCAAGTGCCTTATGAATTAACCGCTCGTTGTGATGCTTATCTGACTCATCTTTGCAGTAAGAATCAGCAGTGTCAATAAATGTAATACCCAAATCTAAAGCATGATGAATAACTTGGATTGACTCTGATTCGGGAGGACGATTAGAGATTGACATGGGCATACCACCCAAACCGATCGCACTTACAAAGATGCCAGTTTTTCCTAGCTGTTTGGTTTCCATGCTTCTAGCTATAGCTTTCTGCCCCAATTATCTATCAATTAGCCAAAGCTTTTGTAGCTATTCATCATAAATCCTCCCTGGTACTTAGACTTAATGATCTGTGAACGGCCTACCAGGGGAATACTCTACTCAGGGGTTAAGTATTCTATACACAGGCACTGATGAAAATTGTCGAGGAAACCCGTACCAGATTGCAGCTAAAGCATCGGCCACTCAGAGATTGGCTAACTGGGTGGTGCATTCTTACTTTATGCTTAAGCTTTTTAATTTACTGCTTATTTTTTGAGTCTGCTTCAATTAAGATAACTTGCAATCGCCTCTCATCAAACCAAATTAATTGTGAATTGAGGCGGTTCACTTTGCTGGGAAGGATGGAGAAACTTAAAATATTTGATCTCCAGGAAGCATACATTCTTACAAAGACTGGTAGCAGAAGAGGGAAAACTTATCAAGTTGTGATTGTAACTCCTTTTGGATACTTTGCTCTTTTATCTCATGTTAGCTATCAAGAGAATCAGGAAGTTATTTTTATAATTAACGATTTTATTAACTCTGGGAAAACATTTCTATTGGTACAGCAAAATCAACGGCATTATCTATTTTTCTTAAGTTTGTTTTTATTGGTTATGATAGCGATTGCGGCTTTTTTTGCTACATCAACTGTAACTACCTGTACCTTCTATAAGAGTATCGATAAGGTATTTATCGAACGTAAAAGTTTGCGCGTCAACCAAGTTATCGAACATGCCCTAGAAAATATTCTGCGTTTTGATATCCAAGAAAAGTAATTTAGATACTCTAAGCTTTATCGGGCTGTAATTGTGCTGAAATTTTTCAAGGAAATCCCAATTAATCTACAATATACTGATGAAAGTAGCATCCGATATACAGTTTATAGGATACATTCATTCCTAAAATTTTAACAAAAATCATTTCCATCCCCTGACAATGTTCCCTGAAGCTGAAGTCATTCGGCTCATGAACACAACCTAGTACCGCAAGGCGGAAGTCAAAAGTCAAAAGTCAAAATTAATCAATACAGCGTAAGCGTTTTGCTGATTTGGAATGGGTTATTTATTTCCGCTGCGCTGTATTAGTCAACTATAAATACCTACTTCGTCAGTTTGTTTAATTAAGCTATGTTTGGTAAATAAAATAAATAGCCTACATGATCGGCTGTTATTCTACACTTGACATAAAGCATAGTGAGTGCCAAAAGACGACTGCCAGAAACCACTGCCCATGTCAGAATTACCCGCCAATCCTGGCAACACGGCTTCCTTGAAGGTGAAGTGAGTGCCGGTGAGTTTGAGTGGCATTTTCAGTGGCATTTTCGCCGGGGAGAACTTGCCGTCAAGCCTTCCCAAGGCCGCGCCTTAATCAAAGAACCCCTTGGTCGATTCTTGGAGAAACAAGATTATCAACTAGAGCCTGGAGGAGATTATGCTTTTACTATTCGGGCGGAACTTTAAAAGTTAGTAGTTAGGAGTTAGGAGTTAATTATCTAATTCCTCACTCCTGACTGCTGAGTGTTGATTCTGTGAGGCGATTTAAGTATCTTTCGATTAAGAGGATGGCAACAATGTCATCTATCGGTCTTGGTGGCTGTCGCAGACCCTGTGGTAATAGCTTTGTTAGCCCTTTGGGTGGGAACATTTGCCAATAGCGATCGCGTGCTTCTAAGGTTGTGTAGCGCTCATCCACTAAAATAATACTCAACGGTTCTGTCAATTCTTGATATAACTGCTGTCTCCACTGCTTGGCTGTAGTTTGGTCGCCCATCACCATCAAGGAGATCGGAAACTTTTGACGTAGTGTCTCAATGGTAGCGATCGCCTCTTTTGCCAGTACGACATGATGATAATACAATTGCCGATCCAGTCCCATCACCGCTAAACCACACTTATCTCGACCTGGATCAAACCCTAATATGACTGGTTGCGTTGGTGAAAATTCCCGGAAAGTCATAATAAATTAAAAATTAAAAATTAAGAATTATAAATGAATAAATGCAATCACAGCAACTATTTTGGCTGCTTTTCAATATGTTTAAATCTTACTAATAACAGTGTGCAAATAATTTTTTAAGTACTAAAGATAATTTGTCCCTTGACTATTGCCACTAATTTTACTCTCAATGGTCCGGCTGTATAAGTGTCGTTTGCTGCGATCGCTTTAATTTCCAATGGTTGATTGTACTGTCTTAATTGGTTGATAAAGCGCAGAAAAGTCCCGTCTACTTGCACATTTTCGATAATTCCGGCGTTACGGGCACGAAACTGGGAAGCAGAAATCAGTATTTCCAGTCGCTGCTGTAACTGATACGATGTCATGGTTTTGGAATCAGCTGTAGTTGTGGCCAGCACCGCGCCTTGCGAAAAAACCAATTCATTCCGAGCTGTATCGGCGAAAAACTCTATCTGCTTTTCTCCCCTGACATAATTACCAGCCGAGAAAATTCGCACCACGTATTCTTGACCATCCTCAATCTGCTGGCTCAATTTCTCAACCCTCTCTTGGGTGAAGCGTAGTAGCTCTGCATTTGCAGAATTTGCCCCAGGCTCACTTAATTCGAGGTTGGCGTTGCGGTTAGCTTCTTGTAAAAGTTGTTCCACTGCCTGACGAGCAGCAGTAGGTTGCGTAACACGAACTACACCTGCGGACAGAACTTGACCGCGAACTAAGGCCAGCTTACCTAGACGCAGGTCGCGGTAGGACTGATAATATTTTTCTAACCTTGCAACTTCAAGTTCTAGTTGCTGCTGTTGTGCTTCCAATTCTTTGAGGCGTGATTCCCGTTTGGCAATCACTTGCTCTCGTGCTGCAACTTCTACATTACGCTTTTGAATCAGTTGATCGAGTTGGGCAATTTTGCGATCGCGTTCTTCTATGGCTTCTTGGCGATTAGCAAGCTCGCGATCGCGTTTTTCAATTGCTGTTTTGGCTTCATCAATCGCTTTTTTAGCTTCAGCATACAGTCTTTGGCGTTCTGTCTTCAGTTGCTCAACTGCCGTCTGTAGCTCTTTTCTCTGATTGTAAACGCTTTGCAATTCAGCTATGGCTTTTTGGTATTGAGTTACAACTTGTCCTAGCTGACCTTGAGTGCGTTGGAGTTGAGTTTGAGTTTGGGCTTGTTGACTAATGGTGCGGTTCAACTGAGCTTGTGTTTGCAGTTGTTTGGCATTCGCCGCCTGCAAAGATTTATTAATTGTCTGTAAGTCTTGTTGTGCCTTAGCTTGGGCAATTCTTGCTTGGTTTAGCTCACTCTCTACCTGACTTTTTTGAGTTTCTGCGGTTTTTAGCTGTTCCCGCTTCTGTCTGAGGTCTGTTTGAATATCCTCTAACTCAAAGACTCCCTTTCGCAAGCCTTCGTCGGCAGCGAATAAAATTCCTAATGTTGATGCTGAAATCAAACCGCCCGTAAAAATAGTTACCAATACAGCAGTATTTTTCGGACGAAGGTTAAAAAGTGAGAGGCGGGCTTTGCCAACTCGTGTGCCGATGCGATCGCCCACGGTTGCAATTACGCCTCCCAGAATTAAAATTGCTGCTATGAGGATGTATCCGGTGGTCATCTTTAGCTACCGAAATCCTTCCAGATACAGCCTACTACTTTTAACCATTGTCTGGGGAGAAGTGGAAATTGGCAATAGCTGAAATTACTCAATTTTAGATTTACCTCTAGCTATTAGTGTCATTTTTCAAAATAGAACACGCGCCGATTCCCCTTTCTCCAATTTATTTTATGTGAATTGCCTACTTAAGGTAACAGGTTTATGCACAGTAATCTTCTTTTTGTGAATAGAAATCATCTTTTTTTCACGTAAATCCCCTAGTAGCCTAGTAACGGTAACACGAGTTGAACCAATTGCTTCTGCGATCGCTTGATGAGATAACTTCAAATCAATTGTGATCCCATCTGCACAAGGAACCCCAAAATCTCGACAGAGAATTAGCAAAAAACTCACCAATCTAGAACCCATATCTCGGTGAGCGAGAGTTTCAATCATCATCTCCGTTTGTAAAATGCGCGAAGACAGACCTCGCAGCATTAACATTGATAATTCTGGATTTTCCTTGAGTGCTTGCTCCACTTGTTCAATTGGTGCTGACAGTAATTCCGCAGGGGTAAATGCAACCGCATGGTAAAATCTATCCGATTTATTTCCTGTCAGCAATGACAATACACCAAAAACACTATTTTCCCGCAGCAACGCTACCGTTATTTCCTCTCCTGCCTCGTACACCCTGGAAAGTTTAACAGCACCTTTCAAAAGAAAATAAACTCGTTCGGCAGGATCGCCAGGAAAAAAGATCGTTTTATTGCGTTCAAACGTTTCCACAACTGGCGGAAACGCCCCGGTCGCCATCTGACGAAATACATTTGCTAGGGCTTTATCTTGTGTCACGATCATCTCCCTTCCCCTACCCAATGCCGGAAAAACAAAAACTGATTACCTAAGAATACACCCGAAAAATGAATAAAGCACCGTCAACCTTTCTGTACTTTCCTATACTCAAACTAATCTCTTCATAACTCTTTGTTTACAATGATACATAATTGTTGATCCTTTAAGCTACTAATTGTTGATAAGTACTTCCAATAGCAGTATTAAAAAGGGTTTTTTAAAGAACAAATAAAGATATTTTGAGAATATCTTTATAAAAAATCAAGATTTTTGTCATAGAAAACACCCTTATCAATATTCATTTTTGCAAATCCTGTGTAAAACGAAGACAAAACGTGCCTCAGATTCTAGTATGCTCCTAATGATCGATCGCATTAACAATTTCTATGCTGAATCTGACTGGAAAAAATGCTCTTGTTACAGGTATTGCCAATAACCGCTCGATCGCCTGGGGCATCGCCCAACAGCTGCATAAAGCCGGAGCAAACCTGGGTATTACCTACCTGCCGGATGAACGCGGCAAAATGGAGAAAAAAGTTGCGGAATTGGTAGAACCCCTCAACCCCAGCTTATTTCTTCCCTGTAATGTCCAAAATGATGAACAGATTCAATCTACCTTTGAGACAATCCGTGAACAGTGGGGAAAGCTAGACATCCTTATCCATTGTCTTGCTTTTGCCAGCAAAGACGATTTGAGTGGAGATTTTAGCCAGACCTCTCGTTCTGGTTTCAACACAGCCTTAGAAATTAGTACCTACTCGCTGGTGCAGTTAAGCGGTGCGGCTAAACCTTTGATGACAGAGGGAGGTAGTATCGTCACCTTGACATATTTAGGCGGTGTCAGGGCAATTCCTAATTACAACGTTATGGGAGTTGCCAAGGCGGGGTTAGAAATGAGTGTGCGCTACCTAGCTGCTGAACTAGGTCCGCAAAATATCCGCGTTAATGCCATCTCCGCAGGCCCCATCCGCACTCTGGCATCTTCAGCAGTGGGTGGAATTTTGGATATGATTCATCATGTAGAAGAAGTAGCTCCCCTACGACGCACCGTCACTCAGCTAGAAGTGGGCAACACTGCCGCTTTTTTATGTAGTGATTTGTCTAGCGGTATTACCGGACAAGTTCTATATGTAGATGCAGGATATGAAATTATGGGAATGTAAGATAATTGGGGCATTGGACATTGAGTATTAGTAAAATTCTTGCCAATTCTCCATGCCCCATTCCCTATGCCCCCTTCCCCATTCCCGATGCAAACAACCAATCGCCAAGTTAATTCAAACTACGATAATTCAACTAAAACCTCTCGGATTGCCACTGTTCACCGCACTACTGGTGAAACTGATGTGCAAGTTACCATCAATCTGGATGGTAGAGGAACTTGTACAGCAGCAACAGGTATTCCGTTTTTGGATCACATGTTGCATCAAATTGCCTCCCACGGGCTGATTGATATAGATGTCCAAGCCAAGGGAGATTGGGAAATTGATGATCACCACACCAACGAAGATGTAGGTATTACCTTAGGGCAAGCTTTTAACCAAGCACTAGGCGACAGAAAAGGCATTGTTCGCTTTGGTAATTTTCGTGCGCCACTAGATGAAGCCTTGGTTGAGGTAACGCTAGACTTTTCTGGACGCCCTCACCTCAGCTACGGCTTGCAAATTCCTACTCAGCGTGTAGGAACCTATGACACCCAACTAGTACGCGAATTTTTTGTGGCGATCGTGAACCATAGCCAAATGACACTGCACATTCGGCAACTGGATGGAATTAATTCCCATCACATTATTGAAGCAACATTTAAAGCCTTTGCAAGAGCAACACGGTTGGCGGTGGAAATCGACCCCCGTCGTGCTGGTGTAATTCCCAGTTCTAAAGGCGTTCTATGAAAGGAGTCAAATGGGGCATTGAGCATGGGGCGGTAGTTATTCTCCCCAGTCCCTAATTCCCAATCCCCATTTCCCAGTTTGCAACAATTGACACACTGCTCGGTGATGGTTATTATCAGGCTAGCGGATAACCTGTAATTAATACCAAGCTGGTAATTAGTAATTGAACCGAGATGAAGTCTGTTGCAGATGACCCTGATTCTCAACTTAATACGGCAGACACTGCGCCAGTAGTCCTGACTTCTGAGTTACGAAAAGTCTATCGCACTGGTTTTTGGCTAAATCAAAAAGTCGTATCTCTGAAAAACTGTTCTTTAACAGTTTACAAAGGCGAAACCTTTGGGTTGCTAGGACCAAACGGTGCTGGGAAAACCACCCTTTTAAAATTGTTGCTAGGAATTATTCGTCCTAGCTCTGGACGGGGATTATTATTGGGTAAGCCAATAGGCGATCGCATTGCCATCCTCGCTCAAGGTGAATTAATTTGCTCTGGTTCCCTCAGTGAACTCTTAGGTAAAAACAACACGTATCATGTAAAAGGTCAAGGTGGTGACTGTGAAATTCTCCAAAAATGGATACCCACTCTAAAATTTGAACCTGATGGTTCCTGGCAAGGTACACTACAAGACGACTATTATGATTTTCTGTCCAGTCTTCGTCTCATGGAGGGTAAAATTATTGCCATGAACTTGTCGCGTTATTCACTAGAAGAGTTTTTTATTCAACAAATCCAAATAAAAAATAACTCGCTTAATTAATTTTGTTGCTAAATAGTCAATTTTGGGTTGACTTGAGGAATGAAACTCAAAACTTCTGGTTTTTCGAGTTTATCTTTGTCAAGCCAACCCACAAAAAATCAAATTCCAATCCTTTTCCAGGTTATTTGTATTTATTTAATGGAATTGTTCATAATTTTTCTAACCATCGCAGATTTAAACTATGAGTTTAAATGTCATCAAATTGACTTTGACAAGAACATATTCGTAAGTACTTTATTGTTTAACAGAGAATTTCTTGTATAAACTGTGTTTATTTGCGTAAGTTCTAATGTTTTTTGATAATTCCTGTATTCAAGTTGGCTTAACTTTAAATTAAATTCACTAAAAATTCAAATTCAATAGACAAATTTACTCCGGAAAATGACAGTTTTCGAGGAAAATAAGAGTGTCGGGGAACTTGAATACTTAGGTATAGTCAAAATAAAAATGTTTAGACAATACTTTATTAATCGTAGTTTCAGAGTCTCAGGTAAATATGCTTAACACAACTTTGTTTAAATTCCTAACTCAGCCTGTTGTGGGTGTGGCTTTGTTAACTGCTGTCAATGCCGTTGTGCCATCTGTCAGTCTAGCCCAGGGACAACCATTACCAGCAACTATACAACCACCAATCACGCCAACACAAATAGATACTAATTATTCATTAGGAGGCGGCGATCGCATCCGTGTAAATGTATTTGAAGTAACTGAATATACAGGTGAGTACCAAATTCCCCCAGGTGGAGCCATCAACTTACCTTTAATTGGCAGTGTGTCAGTCCTCGGTTTAACAACTGAACAGGCTGCTGACGAAATTGCCAGAAGATACTCTCGCTTCCTCAAACGTCCCTTAATCTCAGTCAATTTGTTATCGCCCCGTCCCATCAACGTTTTCGTTGCCGGAGAGGTGACACGTCCAGGGGCTTACACCCTAAACTTGAGCGGAGGCGCGGGAGACAATCCAGGCGTACAATACCCTACTGTATTAGCCGCACTGACAACAGCACAAGGTGTAACTCTGGCTGCGGATGTGACTCAAGTTCAATTACGGCGTAAAGTAGGACGTTCTTCAGAGCAAGCCGTTACCGTTAATTTGGAGGAACTCATCCAAACAGGCAGGTTATCACAGGATATTACCTTGCGGGATGGAGATACCATAGTTGTGCCAACTGCAACCAACTTCGACGTGGCAAAATCCCGCAATATATTTGCATCTAACTTTGCCGCTAGCCAAACCACACCCCGCACGGTAACAATTATTGGTGAAGTTAACCGTCCAGGTTCGTATCTTGTCACCCCAGCCAGCACAGATGCACAAGGTGGCGCAACCGCTACCACTAACAGTGGTACTACCACTCCCAATGGTCTACCAAATGTTACACGAGTTATTCAACTCGCTGGGGGAATTACAGCACAGGCTGATGTTCGTAATCTTAAGCTACGCCGAGCTACAAGAACTGGCTCAGAACAAGCTATAGATATCAATCTTTGGCAACTATTGCAGAGTGGTGACGCTAATCAAGACATCATCGTGCAAGATGGAGATACAATTGTTATTCCAACGGCAACTGAAATCATTCCCGCAGAAGCTACTCAATTAGCTACTACTACTTTGTCTCCTGCACGCATTCAAGTTGGCGTGGTAGGCGAAGTTAAAAAACCAGGGTTAACAGAGGTTCAGCCAAATAGCTCCTTAAATCAAGCTATACTCGCTGCTGGAGGCTTTAATGATGCCAGAGCTAGTAGTAGTGCTGTTGATTTGATTCGCCTCAACCCTAATGGTTCTGTCACGAAACGTATAGTAAAAGTGGATTTCTCCGCTGGGATTAATGAGCAAACTAATCCTATACTCCGTAATAATGATGTTGTGGTAGTCAACCGATCTGGTTTAGCTAATACTGGCGATACCGTAAACACCATAACTGGGCCTCTAGGTGTTATTTTTAATATTTTTAGGTTGTTCGGACTTTAGTTTAAATTGCGGATGTAAATAGGGGACGTTGCTCAACCCTCTTCGTCCCCAAAATTGCACTATGTATGAGTCAAGGCTCAATAGTCAAGAGTTCATATAGCCTTACTTAATCATTTGTGAGACAGAAAAAGCCGAAACCCTGATGAATACGTGTTTTTCATATCCGTGTTTTCTTGGGATTTAATTCCGATTGCTATAAAAAACAATTATGCTTCTTTGAAAATCGTATTTTCTATGCCCGTTTTAGGATATTTTCAAGTAGTATTACTCATTGACAAATCTACAAACTTAAAAATTTAACTGAAAAATCCTAATTTGTTATTGATAGGCTTTTTTTAACCTTGTTTTAGTTACTCTGCTTTTTTATGATAATGAGAATATTTTAGAATACAAAGGCAGTAGGACATACATTATACCTTATTTTTGTTTATTTATTGATTATTATAAGAATTATTTAAGTATATTAACTAACTGATAACAGATATACTATCTTAACCACAGATACCACGTATACACAGTAGAATAATGTCGAATTGGAAATGACGCCATTTGTACGGTTGCTTGGTGTCCATTAAGGGGGTAACTCTGGATACTAACTATTTTCCTCCAGTACTTTTACTAGAAGTTACTATTTTTTGGAAGACAAGCTAAAAAGGCTTTTCAGCCTTATTTCCGTGGAAATTCTCAGGTTGGAATCTGAGAAACGGTGTATAAACTTACAAATGGCAAGTACACGCTATATCCAATACTGAGTTACTGACTAAGGCTAGAGTTACAGACCGTTGACGAATCAGTTTTTGCAACATACCCTATTTTCCCTATGATGATTCATGGTTTAAGTTTTCTCAGTTTGAGCGCATCTCTTGTACTTCCCTGGGCAATAACAGGTGTGGTTCAAGTAGAGAAAATAACAGAGTCTTTAGTTCAAGATGTACGTCAGTCATCCACTGAGCAGCAAATCCCATTACCTAGCCGCAAGCTGATCAGTGCTGTTTCAACTGGGACAACGTACTATGTTAGTGGTACCGGAAGCGATAAAAAAAGCGGACTCACTACCTCATCCGCTTTTAGGACAATTCAAAGGGCGGCAGACCTAACTAACCCTGGGGACACGGTACTCATTATGGACGGGGTATACAAGAATGCACACCCAACTGGAACGGTAGTTGATATTAGACGCTCTGGAAAGTCAAATGCATGGATTAAATATAAAGCATATCCTGGGCATAAGCCGAAACTTAAGCACAATGGATGGCATGGAATTTGGATTCACAATGGAGCATCATATATTGAAGTGAACGGGCTGGAGGTAGTAGGGAACAATGACAATATTACCCGTAGTTATGCGTTGAGTCAGAAGTATAACAAATCAAACCCGAAAACCAGTGGAAATTGCATCACCATAGAAGGAGGACAAAACCGTCGCTCCCACCATATACGTGTTCTCAACAATAAAGTACATAATTGTGGAGGTGCAGGCATTGTAGGTATTGAATCAGATTATCTAACAATAGATAATAATGAGGTGTTCAATAATGCCTGGTACTCAGTTTACGGCTGTAGTGGTATTTCACTGCTCAACAATTGGAATTCTGACAACAAGCAAAACTACAAGATGTTTGTGACCAGAAACAGGGTCTACAACAATCGAATGTTCATTCCCTGGATTACTACTGGCAAGATCCAAGACGGTAATGGCATTATTGTTGATCGTGGAATGAATAAGCAAAAGGGATCAAAACTGAGTGCGTATCGAGGACGCACTTTGATTGCCAACAACATCACATATAAAAATGGTGGTGGCGGTATTCACACATTTCAAAGTGAGAATATCGATATTGTCCACAACACTAGTTATATGAATAACCAGAGTCCAGAAATTTCATACGGACAAATCTCGGTTAATGCTTCAAATAATATCAACGTTCTAAATAACATCCTTTATTCTGACCGTGGGAAACCGATAAACGTAAGATTCGGTGGTAACAATGTTAAGTTTGACTACAACCTCAACGCCAATAGTTCCTCGATAGATGGTTCCGGTTCTAATGATATAGCTGCAAATCCCCAGTTTATCAATGCCTCAGGTGGTGATTTTAGACTGAAATCGACAAGTCCGGCAATTAATAGTGGTATGAAATTCAATAGTGTGGAAACCGATTTTACAGGCGACTCTCGCGTGAAGGGTTCACGAGCCGATCGAGGGGCACACGAAATTCGGTAGTAGAGTTATTTACTGAATCCCCCGAATTAAATTCGGGGGATTCAGCAAATAATCAAGATTTCAGCGTTTGGGAAGATAGTTAATAGCTACAATTAGGCTACGCTAATGCATAGGTATTTTCGTCCTAAACTTAGCTGTTGCTTAGACGGCAATGCATTTTGTAAATTCAATCCCTAATCAAAACTAGATTCTTGATTTTTCCTAACGCTAATAAAAATTAAGATGGGCGAACTGTAATTTTTAACCTACATTCCCCATCTCAAAGTCTCACATGAATCAGAATATTGGTTCATTAGTATGTATTGGATTAGTCCCTAACCTTTGAAGGTTTTATTTTTTTGCAAGCCTCTGAAACTCTTTTGTCAATTTTGTTGGTTTAAAGTATTCATGATCGTGATATAAATAACTACTAGATTCGTTTTTATCAATGAGTCCATTCACGACCAAGCCTAGTACGTTGTAATTGGATCTTTCTAACATCTCTTGAGCAGCGTTAGCACTGTTAGAGTCAATTACTCCAGGTCGAGCTACTAACAAAATCCCATCAGTCATTTGGCTTAAAGTCAAAGCATCAGCTGCCAAAAGCAGGGGAGGAGCATCAATAATTACAAAATCATAGTTATCTTGAGATGAAAAATTTTCAATTAATGATGCCATCCGTTTTGAGTCAAGCAAAGCAAGCGGGTTCGGAGGTCTAACCCCAGCAGTTAAGACATCAAGATTATCCATTACCTTAGATACAGTAACGTCAAATTCAGCTTGACCTACAAGAACCTCACTCAAACCAACTGCATTGGTTAGCTGCCAAAGATGATGCTGAGAAGGAACTCGCATATCTGCATCAATTAATAAAACTTTACGCCCTAGTTGAGCGATCGCTGCTGCCAAATTAGCTGAAACTGTAGACTTGCCTTCTTTAGGAACTGCGCTAGTTATCACGATAGTTTTGAGCACTTTATCTGAACTTAAGAATTTCAGATTGGCTTGAATCATTCGGTACATTTCGCTAGTTAAAGAGTAAGGCGTATCTCTGACAGCAACCTTTGGATTTATCGATTCTACATTTGAATAACGGGAGCGAACCTTTTTAACAGACAAAGGAACAATTCCCAGCAACGTATATCTAAATACATCTCTGACTTCCTTAAGTGTTTTCAAAGATCTATCCCTCATGCTTAGGAGGAGAACACTTGTAGCAGCCAAAAATAAACCGAACATCACTCCTAGCAATAAAATGATAAATTTTTTGCCTGCTACTGGCTTATTTGGCACTGAAGCCAGAGCAATAATTCGTGAACTAGCTGTATTTGTATTCTCAACTAACTGTAATTCTTGAACCTTTTTCAAAAGAGTTTGATATGTGGATTCTGCAACTTCAACTTTCCGTTCTAACTCCCGCTGATTTTGTGCTAACTGGGGTATGATTTTGACTCGCTGCTCGTAGGTAGAACGGGAGTTATATAGAGAGGAGAGTCTTTTAGCTAAACCAAACCGCTGTACTTCTGATTGTAGAAAATTTTGGATCAGGCTTTGTCTGAGTTCTCCAATCTGCAATAAGCTTTGCGGAATTTGTGTTTGATTGCCAACAGTCTGACCAATTTGCTGTTGCAGGAGGGACTTTAAGCTAGTTTTCTTTGCTTCTAAGTTAATAATTACAGGGTTATCATCTAAGAAACGGCTACGCTCAATCGCTAGCTGTCGATCGGTTTCTTGAAGTTGTGTAAGAACTCCTTGTACTGCTGGTGACTGACTGAGGGCACTCACAGCGATCGCTTCTTGAGAATTTAGCTCTACTTTCTGACGCAGTTGATTGGTTTGGGCGTTTACCTCATCAAGTTGAGCCTTAACAGTATTCATCTCATTGTCTAGATTTCCAATAGTTGCAACGGCTGATCTTGTTTCCTCTGATAGGTCTGCTATCTGATTTTTCTGTTTAAATATACGTAGCGCTACTTCTGCATTATTAACAGCCTCTTGAGTTTTAGGAAGCTGCTTGGCAATAAATTGACGAGTTGCTGCTGCCTCAGAGCGATTTGTCAAAATATCATTTTCTAAATAAAGACTCATAATTGTGTTGACCACTGCCGCTGATAGTTCGGGGTCACGGCTGGTATAGCTAATTCGCAATACATCTGTGCCGCCAACAATTTTCAGTACTAAAGAACTTCGTAATTTCTCTACTTCTAAAGCTTTACCTTCTTCATCTTGAAGCCCTAATTTCTCTATTGTTTTCTGCAATATACTAGGTGAGGAAATAACTTCTATTTGAGTGTTTATAGGGTTTTGAGTTGCTATCAGGGATTTTAAATCTCCTGTACCTCCTCCTTCGGCGTTAGTTGGTAAAAGATTGGAGCCTACTACTTTAAAAGAAGGAACTCTAAATAATAATTTTCCTTCGGCTTCATAGGATGACTTCATAAATTGTGTAGCTATGGCACTGACCATAACTGTAGCTGCAAATATTGCAGTTGCAGGTAGCCACCATCGCTTTAATATCAATAAGTAACGACTAAGGTCTAAATCGATAGATTCTCTAGATTCCATAGATTTTTCTGACATAAATCTTTAAAAGTACAGGTTTTAAGCAGGAAACTAAAAATTGACTTATAGAATGCACAAACCACTGCAATTGACAAGACTGATGCGATTTGACAATATGACAATAGTATAGACTATCTAAGTTACAAATTTAATTTCCATCTTAAATTTAAAGTAGTTACCAGCTTTGCAAAATTTTATCATAAGCCTCTAACAGTTTCGGAACTTGATATTAACACCTAAGAGGATGTTTTAAAAGTCAAAATCAGTTAAAAATCATGCCAGTCGTCTGACCATAATACGAATCATGGCAATATAAATGAATGTTTCTGAAGTTTCGGGTAATCTTTCATAATCCTTACTTAAACGGCGACACCAATTAAGCCAGCCAAAAGTGCGCTCAACAACCCAGCGCTTTGGTAAATGGACAAAACCTTTTTTCTCCAATGGTCGAAGAACAATTTCGACAATCCACCGAAACATATCCATCACCCAACGCATAAATTCTTCACCTCGGTATCCTCCGTCCATCCAAATAATATTTAACCGTTTTACGTGAGTGCCTGTATCATGGACTCGCTTGAGGACTTTTTTCGCACCTTGACGTTCTGGAACACTTGCAGACGTTACCAAGACCCGCAAAACTAGCCCTAACAAATCCACACTTAGATGTCGCTTGCGCCCATGTATCTTTTTACCTGCGTCATAACCTACATCTATGGAAATCATCGTTGCTGTTTCTACTGATTGACTATCAACGGCTGCTTCTGATGAACTCTTGTCACGCCCTGCGTCTACTCTCACCCAACTATTTAGTTAGACACATTAACTGTAAATTTTCAATAATTGCTCTATTTTTGATTAATGTATCAATTAAATAATTACTAGTTCCAGTTTGATTACTTTTTCCATATTCAACAAGCTACCTAATATTCTCCTGATATTGAGTAAACCTCTTAATTTTATTTTGGCAAATTTGCGCGTGTAGAAAGCTTGCTTGATAATATTGCTGATACATAAAGTATCCATTCAAGACTATTTTGCTCTAACAATGTAGTTTCAGTTAGATTTGAAAAAATCATATAAGTAAAATAAACTAAAAGCCATAAATGTTCAGATGTTTGATTCCATCGGATTAAATATATAGCTCTTAATAAATTAATAACGAACCCAATTAGAAAAACCAAAACTCCTAGTAGACCCAACGCGAGCCAGAGATCCAAAAAACCATTGTGAGCATTAGGAGCGTCCCATTGTACCATTTGTATAACAATAGAAGACTCACTATTATCCCAGAATGCTCCATAGCCATATCCTAGCCACGGTTTTTTTGCAATCATCTCAAGCACAGCAGGCCATAATTCTGAACGTCCAGTAAGTGTTGTGTCCTTACCTACTGATCCCAGAATTGTATCAGCTTGTGAGACAAACCAAGTATAAAAAATTATGCTAACTGTTGACACCAAGGTTACAACAGGTATCATTACTTTATACTTTAAATTTAAAATTCGATTATATACAATAAAAGCAGCTGTAATGAATATAAAATTACCTAGAGATGTTGTTGATTTTGATAATAATACAATTATTCCAGAAGCACCATAACCAAGCCATGAAACCCAGCGATTCTCTCGATTAGTCATGGCAAGGAAGAAAAATATTGCTCCACTAAGTACAAATCTCTTGCCAAGAACATTCTTTTGTGGATATATTCCTCGCCAAGCTGTTGGGTCCCCAGCGCTTCCAATCCCGTACTGTGGAATTAGTACAGCAAATAAGATACACATAAATGCTGAAATCGCAAGCATATATGCACATAACTTCAGTTGTTCTTTTAAGGTGTAGCGTGAAGCTAAATAAAGCGCAAAGAGCATTGTTCCTGTCAGACCTATAGCACGACGTATAGTAATATCTGAATCTAAAGACCAAAAACTCGAAAATGCACAAACTCCGAGCAATACCCAAATAAATTTATCTCTACTAAAGACGTAAGTAACCTTCTTCCAACGTAGAGTAATTAAGGAAATACTAACTATATAAGTCAAAGTGAAAAGCAATCGAGCTATGAATCTATCACTCTCTTTGATGGTAAAACCATTCGTCATCAAAGGATCTAATGGAGTTCCTGAATAGATCATTAAAAAAGCGATTGTAACTAATTGTTCAGCAAAAATTAGAAATTTTCTCATTTTTTATCATGTGTAAATATTATTTTATATATTAAGCAAATCACAAAGTTGTGATTACTAGTTTCCATGATTTAGAAAAATGCTTTACTATCTCTATTCACTCAGTTTTGATTTTGATGAGATGGCGGTATTTTTGGGATTGACATTTTTTATTAAACCTAAAGACAGAAGTAACCTAGGTTTAAAAGCATATTGTTTAACCAAAACGCTTTGTATTTTTTTGTGCTATGTTTATGATCAAAACTCCCTTTTTTATTGGTCTTGAAATTCACGCTTCAAAGTTTTTGTCATTATTTGCTTCTTTGTGTCTTTTTTTTGAGAAGAGCATTTTATCTTTTAAACTTCTTGGCCAAAATAGAGCTAACTTGCTGTCTGAACTGCTGAGGGAACAGCCACATAATTAAGTACAAGCATATATCAATCGGGCGGGGCTTTCCCCAGCGTATGGCTTCCCACAACAAAGGAAAGAAGGCTTTCCAATCACCTACTGAGGACGCAGAAGGAGCGGTCATTGTTGCAATAAAACCCGAATAAGCCTTTGGTGTTACTAAATTGCGGGTGGAACGAATCCAATCCAAGGAATATTGCCAGTCATTGACGTTGCTTAAGCGCTTAATTCCCACTTCTGAATGCCAGATTGCCATAGGCTCAGGTACAAACTCTACTCCTACACCCTCCATAGCACTAACTCGCAGCAACCACTCCCAATCCTCATGTCTGTAAAATTTTTCTTCCAAAGGCATTTTTTGTACTAACTCTTTTTTCACGAAAATAGTTGAGGTTTGTATGAACCCCTCTTCTTTAAATAAGGAGTTACGTGCAAAAAGATATTCACTTAGAGGTTCAGAGAGGTTAGGTAGCCTTTTGGGAAGAATAGACTCACCCTTTTGAGTTTGGGAAATTAAACGACTGGCGACAACTGGAAAATTATAATGGGAATTATTTGCTACTTCAAGTTGACGCTCCAATTTTTGTGGAAGCCATTCATCATCATCATCTAAAAAGGCTATCCAAATACCTTTTGCTTCCCTTACACCAGTATTTCTTGCCCCTGATGGCCCAACATTTTTTGATAGTTCTATCACTCTCAATCTTGGATCGGCTATCTGAGATAGTACATTGACTGTTTCCTGATCGGGACCGTCTATTATAACAATCACTTCAATTGATTGCAGCGTTTGAGTTAACGCAGTTCTGACACCCCTCGTAACAATTTGTGGTCTATTGCGTGTAGGAATGACAACGGTGACTATTATTTCGTTACTTTCATTTACCATTGCTAATTTTTGGTTTATTTCAATTCTGTTACTGACTACAGCTATTGCTTCAATAGCAAAAAATGTCCGTGCAGCTTTAATTGTATTCCATACAAAATCTTTATCAATCTGCCATTCTATTTTGACGAACTGCCTGATCAAAATCCATTCGATTACTAGAATCAATGTTTTTGAACAAAATAGTATTACTCCCAGATATTCAATTCCGTACTTCAGTTGCATCGCCCAGATCATTCATTATTATTAGGCGTAGTACATACACTGGGACTGTAGCAATGGCAATCAAATGCATCTTTTCCTTTGCTTGGAAAATTGCCTCTGTTACGTTAGAAAGGGCGAAGGGAATGATCGTTAGGCCCATTATGTAGCAAAGAGTCGAGGTTTTGGAACTATAGGGAAGTAAAAATACTACAATTACCAATCCTCCATAACTGACCAAACTAAATATTAACTGTAGCCAGGTACCACTCATCAAATAAACTGATGTTTTTTGTGGTTCACGTGCTAGTTCTCTTGCAAAGAATATCTTTAGTCCCTGTGAAGCAATGCCCACAAAGATAAAGTAGTAGCTATAGGCTAGTAGATACTGACCTATAGCTTCAGCTCCTAAATTACGAGCAATAGCAGCGGTTAATACAAAAGTTGTAATACTTTGCACTAACCGATTGACTATCATTGAGAGAGAATTACTTATGAATTTATACTTTTCTACCATTCTTACAATTATTAATTCACCTCAATTCGCTCACTATGAATCGCCAGTTACTGCTGTCCTTATGAATTTAGTAGGCACCTTCTTTTTTCAAAACTACCATAACTGTCTTGAGGAGAATTTCAAAGTCTAACCTAAGCGACCAATTTTCGATGTAGTTAAGATCAAGATTTATCACTTGTTCAAAGTCTAAAATATCTGAGCGGCCTGAAACTTGCCAAAGACCTGTAATACCAGGTAAGACTTCATGTCTAATAAAATGATGTTCAGAAAACTTATCGACATCTCTAGTAGGTAAAGGACGAGGTCCTACTATACTCATTTGTCCAAGGATAACGTTAAAAAGTTGAGGTAATTCGTCTAAGCTGTAACGTCGAAGGAATTTTCCAACACGGGTAATGCGAGGATCGTCTTTAATTTTAAAGATAATCCCATCTTTAGTTTCATTTAATGCTTCTAATTCTTTTTGGAATTTTTCCGCATCAGACCTCATAGTTCTGAATTTCCATACTTTAAACTGTTGCCCATGCAAACCTATACGGGTTTGTCTGTAAAATACTGTGCCGGGAGAGTCCAGTTTGATAGCTATAGCTATAGCTATATAAATAGGAAATGATAACATTACAAATAAAGTCGCGAAGCAAAAATCACAACTGCGCTTTATCCAAAAATCTTTACCTGTAATTATCGGACAATCCAAACTTAGACAAGGCATTCCCCCTATTTTGTTAAATTCAACGTTTTTATAAATTGGTTTTAATTCCATCGGTAAAATATGTACTTGGATGCCAGATGCTTGAAATAACCAGCATAAAAACATTCTGTTCTTTAGAGCATCCCAAGATATAAAAACTTCTGTGACACCTAATTCATTAAGTTTATCTAATGTTTGTTGACGTTTATATCTATCTAATGAACTGGCATTAGCTGTTCCAGATACAATATAATGTTTTTCTTTTTTTATAAAGCTAGCTATCTGATCATGGTCTTGAGGATCACAAATGATGAAGACAGAAGAACGAACTATTTTTTTTTGCTTACGCAAATATTCAAGAGTAATATTTATAGCATATCTGCCAGTAGATATAAATAGTATACTTAGCAGCCAAGATATTAATATTAATCTTGGGCGTGTAATATCAATAACTGGCTTATATAAAGAACAAACTAGGAGTATTAATCCATGAGCAAAAGTTAGCGATTTTACAATATTGAGATAATCATAGCGTTTTTGGCCCTCTCGATAAAGACCCTCGACAGCTAATGATCCTATTTGAATTCCAATAGTTATTAAAATTGGTAAATAATGACTCGGCATATACGAAGTAAAATGCCCATAAGAAGATTGATCTCCAGCTAAAATCCAACTTAAGGATAAAAGAGTATAGTCTACTAAAAACAGCGTTGTTAATCTTAACCACCACGAACCCTTGCGTACGCTGACAGATGTAGATGCACGTAAATCTGAAGGCACTTCACTGAATTTATTTGTTGTAATGCTTTGATTACTCATAGTTAGGAACACTTGGTGTAGTTAAAATTTGATAGAAACTTACTATTAGAGCAAGTGGCGTATCTTACATCTTTCTCTCAAATAAGTCTGGAATTTATAGTCTCCTACGAACCATTTTCTTCGCACTAACTTTAAATGTTTACTCAAAAGCATTTTCCAAGGTCGGTTTGAGTACCATTACTGCCCAAAGGCCTAGCTTTTATTGCAGGTTAGAATCTATTTAGCCTGTAAATTTTAAGCTTTGTTGAAAAAAAGGATTTGTTGGTGAGTTAACTTAATAGTTGAATAAAATCCTGACGTGAATAACCAAGTAGGTCAGGTAAAAAATTAAAACTTTTAAGGCGCGTAAGAGTTCAACTGAGTTACTACAGTTTCATTGCAGAGTTCCACCTATATGTTATGTAGACAATGAGATCCTTTCGGAAATTACTGTAGCATATTTAGCTAGACTAATTCAGTTTTGCTTAGAACTTCTCTGTTTCTTTACGCATAATTACTGATTAACAAGACTTACACACAAGATATAACAAAAAGCATCAAAAATTTGATTATTGTTACAAAAATTTACATAAATTAATATTTTGCTTGAGCTTGAGTAGTTTTATGGGCATCTCTAGAGAATTGGTCACAAGTAATATTAACAATATTTGATATCTGTGAGTCTTGTAATGTCTGCATTATAAACACTTTTACCTCCTGAGAGAGAGTCAATTTTTGGCTTTACACTATTTTTACATCTGAGTAAAAACAATGAAGATTCAGTAATAATTATTTTTTCCTTCAGAAAATTTTCGTAAAAACAGATATTGTATTTTAACCATATAGCTAGACAAAATAAAAAAACTTATTTGTCAACTAAAGGTAAAGCTGGAAATTCAATGCTTGTCCCTGACCATATCTCAACAATGCAATCATGCAGTTTTTGAAATTCAAAAGCATTTTAAATTTTTAGCTAAAACTGAAATTTTTAGTAAAATATGGGGATTATTATGTTAAATAAAAATCAATTAACTAGAGCTTAAAGTATCAATTATCTTTGGTTTTTCCGCTACTTTTATGGTAAGAATCAAAATTAATTAGATTTTAACAACTAGAATTTAATATAAAAGATGGTTATAATTTAGATATTGCAGTAGTTTACATAGTTTCAAATATTATCAAATAGAACTGATGCTGCAATACAAATTGTAATCTACCAAAATTTTAGGCGATCGCTATGAAATTTCCTGTAGAGGAAATACTGAATCTTCCCGATATGAGAGTGTTAGATTGTCAAGAGATCGAAGGTATAGGAATAATTATA